>FTJL01008546.1_pt1 | contig 17574 bp, 19 predicted proteins | sample 1658551 | NCBI WGS metagenome assembly FTJL01 (sample SAMEA3914835, study PRJEB12502) | metagenome | biome: forest; material: soil | place: Canada | collected 2011-07-03 | depth 0.3 m
TGTCGCTCTTCGCCAAGAACCTGTTTGATAACAAGACCATCCTGCAGGCGCCGACGATCAATTCGGTCACGATGGGCTATACCATGCGGCCGCTGACGGTCGGTCTTGCGTTGCAGGCCAAATTCCCATAAAGAAACGACGACGACTTGCAGTCGTGGTACTTCTCCTAAGATGCGCATCAAGATCATAAATCCCAATACCACGGCCTCCTTCACGCAACGCTGCCTAGAGGCAGGTCGGGCGGTGGCTGCGCGGGACACTCAGGTCCTTGCGGCACACCCCACAGGAGGGACCCCGTCTGTCGAGTGCCACCTCGATGAGGCTACTGCCACGCTGGGTGTCGTTGAGCAAGTTCGTGCGGGAGAAGCCGACGGAGTAGATGGCTACGTGATCGCATGCTTCGGCGACACCGGTCTGCATGCGGCGCGTGAGGTCGCTGCGGGGCCGGTGGTGGGCATGACCGAAGCGGCCTTGTACGTAGCGGCCTTGATTGCGCCGGTTTTTTCCATTGTGACTTTGCCCGCGCGCACGCGGATTTTTGCCGAACGTGTCTTGTGGCACGCCGGCCTGGAACGGCGTTGTCCCAAGATTCGCGCCATCGACGTCGCCGTCCTCGATTGCGATGATGAAACCTCGGTGGTGATGGAACCGTTCATCGCGGAAGCGCGCCGAGCCATCCTGGAAGACCATGCTGAAGCGATTATTCTGGGGTGCGCCGGCCTTCAGCCGCTGGTTGAGCCGCTGAGCGCGACGTTGGGCGTCCCCGTGATCGAGGGCGTGGCGGCCGCGGTGAAGCTGGTCGAGGGGCTGCTGGCGTTGCGCCTGGCGACCAGTAAACGCGGAGAGTGGGGTTATCCTGCGCAGCCTGCCGACGGCCCGCCGCGCGGCCGGGGCGGGAGTTGAAAACCGTCATCCGCAACGCTCGTGTTCTGACTATGGACGCGGGCGACACCGAGTACCCCAGGGCAACTGTTTGCATAGAGGATGGTGTCATCAGTGCGGTCAACCCGCGCGATGAAGGAGTGCACCCAGAGTCGGCCGACGTGCAGGAGATCGATGCAACGGGGCATTTGTTGATGCCCGGGCTCGTCAACGCGCACTTTCATTCTTCCGTCAATCATCTCAAGGGCTCGCTGGACAGCCTGCCGCTTGAAGTCTTCATGCTCTATGAGTCGCCCTCGCAGGGCGCTGCGGTCGAGCCGCGCGCCGCCTACGTGCGCACCATGCTCGGGGCGCTCGAGATGCTGAAGAACGGCGTCACCAGTGTGCTGGACGACGCGTTCTTCGTCCCAGTGCCGTCTCCTGAACTGATTGACGCGGTAATGCAGGCTTACGAGGACTGCGGCATCCGTGCGGTCCTCGCACTCGACCAGCCCAATTTGCCGGAGCTCGACAAGCTGCCTTTTCTGGGTGACCTGCTGCCGCCTGCATTGCGTGCCCAAGCGGCCGCACCGGCGCCGATGGATGCCGCAGGTCTTCTGGATTGTTATCGGCACCTGATCGAACGCTGGCATGGCCGGGATCGGGGGCGTCTGCGCGCGGCCGTCTCCTGTTCAGCACCGCAGCGCATAAGCCGCGAGTATTTCGGAGCGCTCGACGAACTCAGTCGCCGACACGGCTTGCCGTTTTACATCCACATCCTCGAGACCAAGTTGCAGCGCGTGCTCGGTGACGAGCGCTTCGGTGGCCGATCATTGATCCGCTACGTCCACGATGAAGGGTTGCTAAGCGATCGGCTGAACATCATTCATGGCATCTGGGTCGATGAGGCGGATATGGATCTCATCGCGCAGGCCGGCTGCGTGGTGGCCCACAATCCGATCAGCAACCTGCGATTGGGCAGCGGCATCATGCCCTTTCGCAAACTGCGCTCGCGTGGCATTCCAATTTGCCTGGGGACCGATGAGGCGATTGCGGATGACGCGGTGAACATGTGGTCGGTCGCCAAGCTCGCGGGACTGATTCACAACATCAGCACGGTGGACTATCAACTCTGGCCGAAGGCAGGGGAGGTGCTCGACTGTCTGATCCGCGGTGGTTCGCGGGCGATGCGCGCGCCGCGACCGGTTGGACAGATCAGCGTCGGGCATCAGGCCGACCTGATCCTGGTCGACCTGGACACGCTTAGCTTTACGCCGCTCAATGATTTGCATCGCCAACTGGTGTATTGCGAGAACGGCTCTTCGGTCCGCCTGACGATGGTAGCGGGAAAAATCGTATATCAGCACGGCAAGGTCACGGGCGTAGACGAAGCGGCGCTGCGCAGTGAGGCTCGAGAACACGCGGCGAGACAGCGTTCTGCAAACGACGCGGCGCAGGCAGCGGCGGGCGATTGGTTGCCGTACTACCGCGAGATGTATCTACGCGCTGCCGCGCGCGACGTAGGGATGTCGCGCTGGGCTGGTGATGAGCGTTCGCAATGAGATGCACAACTGCGGCGGGTCCGCAAAAGCACAGGGAGTCTGAGTAGTATGGGTAGCACTGGCCGCGTACCGGGATCGGCGTTGCGTACGCAGACACGCTACGAGTATTCGCCGATAGTCCGCCGAGCTCCGTTTCGCTGGCCCAATGGAGCCAGGCTGGCAATCTATTTTGCACTTGGCCTCGAGCAGTACTCCTTCGGCGAGGGTATGACGGAAGACCTGGTGCCTGGAATGTCGGGGCCGGATGTACTGAACAGCTCCTGGCGCGACTACGGCAACCGTGTGGGGGCCTGGCGCATCCTGGACACCTTCCGCCGGCAGGGGATACCGCTGTCCATTCTGCTCAACAGCGCGCTCTGTGAACACACACCCGACCTCGTTGACGCCTGTCGCGCCGCGGGCTGCGAGATGATCGCCCACGGCTATTCGAACTCGGACACCCTGGCCGGCATGACTGAAGCCGACGAGGCGGCTTACATTCGCCGGGTTGCCGCGCAGATGCAGGGCGCTACGGCCAAGGTGCCCACCGGCTGGTCCAGTCCCTGGATCGCCGAAAACCCGCTGACTCCCGATCTACTGCACGAGGCGGGCTTCGGCTACCTGCTGGACTTCTGCATGGACGATCAGCCCGTGTGGTTGCAGACGCGCCGCGGCCGCATCCTGTCGGTGCCCTATACCCAGGAGATCAACGACAGCTCGGCGATCATCGGTCGTCATGCGAGCGCCGCTGAGTTCTCCGGAATGATCGTCGACCAGTTCGAAGAAATGCGTCAGACGGCAGACGATCAGCCCCTGGTCATGAGCGTGGTCCTGCATGCCTTCATCAGCGGGCAACCGTTCCGGTTGCGTGCGATACGCCGAGCGCTCGAGCATATTCTGAAGTCGGGGGAGCCGCTGTGGATGACCCAGCCGGGCGCCATCGCGAGCCATTTCCAGACGGTGCAGGCCTCTTCCATTTAGGAGCGAGGGTATGTTGTCGCAGCGACTGATGGCGGCCCTGATTCTGGTGAGTGTCGCTGTGTTGTCGAGCGGCTGCGGTTCGCATGGTACCCGGCCGATCGTGATCGCGTCGGTCAGCGATGTCTCGACGCTCGACCCTCACCTGCTGGACGTCAATCACCCCACGGGCAGCGTCATCTGGTCGCTGTTCGACAGCCTTGTCAGACGCGGCCCCGACGGTGCCGATCTGCCGCGCCTGGCCTCCTCCTGGGAGCGTCTCGATGAGCTGACTTGGCGTTTTCACTTGCGGCCCGACGTCAAGTTCCAGGATGGATCCGCCTTCACCGCGGCCGATGTGAAGTTCAGCTTCGATCGCATGAATCAGGCGCCCTTCAGCGCGCTGCAACAGCTTTGGGCACAGACCACGCTCCAGGAAGTGCGCGTCATCGAGGACCATACCGTCGAGCTGCGGACACAAAAACCCAGCGTCACGATGCTGTACTGGCTGGAAGAAGCCTTCATCGCGCCCAAGGCCTATTATTCGGCGCACGATGCCGCTTATCTGAACACGCATCCGCTGGGCTCGGGACCCTACCGGCTGGTGGAGTGGACGCCGGGCGATCATGTCACGCTGACTGCGAATCCGGACTACTTTGCGGGTGCTCCCGCGATCAAAGACGTCGTCTTCAAGGTTGTACCGGACTTGAGCGCACGCCTGAACGGCCTGGCGACGGGCGACATCGATCTGGCGCTGGAGCTCACGCCGGACACGATCGCTCAGGCCAACACGGCTCATTCGCGCGGCGTTCAAACGCTGGGCCTGCGCAAGCTGCATTTCGGCATCGCACAGCACTCGAGCGTGGCTGCTCTGCGCGATCCCCGCGTACGTCGTGCTCTGAACTACGCGATCGACGTGCCGACGATGATCAAGTCATTGCTGCACGGTTCGACCGCGCCTCTGGGCAGTGTGGTGAATCCCCCCAACGCCGATCCGTCCCTCGCTCCCTACGGCTATCACCCGGACAGAGCGAAGCAGTTGCTGGCGGAGGCGGGATATCCCAATGGCTTCGACCTCGATATCGATTTCACGCCGATGTGGGGCCAGGACAAGGATGTAGCGGAGACCGTGGCCGGATACTTGAATGCCGTCGGCCTGCGCACCCGGCTGCATGCCGACGAGTGGAACGACTTTCGCCGCAAGCTCAGCGATCAGAATTTCGACGGACTGTTCTATGCGGGCTGGGCGGCGCTGATCAATCCACCCGTGGAGCTGGTGATCTTCACCTGTCACCAGGAAGACAACGCCAGCGGATACTGCGATCCGAAGTACGACGAGCTGGTGCATGCCGCGAGTACCGAGTTCGACGCGACCCGGCGCAAAGTGCAGACCGATGCCGCCCAGAAGATCGTCTGGGACGACGCTTATTGGATTTTTCTGTGGCGCGCGCCACTGTATGCCGGTCTGTCCGATCGCATCGACTACACCTTACGTCCGGATGACTACCTGGAGATCTATCTGGCCAAGCCGCGCTCGTGAGACGGGCTTAAGAGTCACCGGCCATGTTGTCATTTACGCTCGGGAAATTGCTGCGCGCCGTGACGGTACTGCTCGGAGTTTCTTTTCTGACGTTCATCATCGGTCACGCCAGCGGCGATCCGGTGCGGCTTATCGCACGGGGAGACGCGACCGTGGAGCAGAGGGAGGCATTGCGCCATTCGCTGGGACTCGACCGGCCCGTGCTCGAGCAGTATCGAATCTATATGACGCACGCCGTGCACGGCGATCTGGGCGTCTCGTATCGGCAACACGTGGACGTCAGTCGGTTGATTGCCCTGCGGCTTCCCAATTCACTGGAGCTGGCAGGCGCGGCGTTTCTGCTGGCCATGAGCGTCGGCTTTGCACTCGGCATCGTCTGCGTGATCTATCGCAATCGTGTGTTGGACCACGTCATCGCGGGGCTGTCGGTGTTGGCCCAAGTGGTACCCGGGTTCTGGTTGGGTCTGGTGCTCGTACTGCTGTTCGCGGTGCACTGGCGCATCCTGCCCGTCTCAGGTTCCGGCAATCTCTCGTATCTGATTCTGCCGGCGATCACTCTCGCGCTGCCCACTCTTGGCCGCATGACACGGCTGGTGCGAGCCGGCATGCTTGAAGTGTTGCAGTCGGACTTTATTCGCACAGCTCGTGCGAAGGGATTGAGTGAGTGTGAGGTCCTGCTGGGCCACGCCGCGAAGAACGCGCTGCTACCCCTGGTCACGCAGGGCGGCCTTGAACTTGGGGACATGGTCGGAAGCGCCTTCATCATAGAAACCGTGTTTGCGTGGCCCGGACTTGGGCGCATGACCGTCAATGCGGTCCAGCAGCGCGACTTCCTGGTTGTGCAAGGTTGCGTACTGGTGATCGCCGCTGGATTCGTCCTGATCAATCTCGCGGTCGATCTGCTCTATGCAGTAGTCGATCCGCGCGTGAGGAGCCGGTAATGGAGTTCTGGCGCAGACTCGTGCGCTGCCCTCCCGCGCGCCGCGGAATGCTGATGCTGGTCACGGTGATCCTGATCGCCCTCGCGGCTCCGTTGCTGGCACCGTGGAATCCTTGGCAGGTCCAGCCAACGGCTCGATTGCTGCCGCCACTGTCGCGGTCTGTAGCCGACTCGGGTGCCCGTACAACGTTGCACCTCCTTGGCACCGACTCGGTGGGGCGGGACGTTTTAAGCCGGCTCATTTACGGTAGTCGCCTTTCCCTGACCGTCGGCTTCGTCGCCATGGTGCTGAGCGCCCTGTTCGGCAGTCTGATTGGTGTGGTGAGTGGCTACTTTGGCGGCATCGTCGAAACGCTCACGGGCTGGTTGATCGATGTGCAGCTGTCATTTCCTTTTTTGCTGCTGGCGATCTTTCTGCTGGCTGCACTGGGCGGCGGCACAGCGGCCGTTATCGTCGTTCTGGCGCTGGCCACTTGGGTCAATTATGCGCGGATAGTGCGCGCCCAGGTCCTGTCGATCAAGAATCAAGGCTATGTCGAGGCGGCACTCTCCACGGGCGCGAGCGTCCGACGCATCCTGTTCGTGCACATACTGCCCAACACTCTGGCGCCCATCTGCGTCGTGGCGAGTTTCTCGATGGCGCAGGCGATTTTGACCGAGGCGGGCTTGAGCTTCCTGGGTGTTGGGCTCGATCCCTCCACGCCCTCCTGGGGCACCATGCTCAACGACGGCCGTGACTATCTGCTGACGGCCTGGTGGATCGCGGCAATGCCCGGAATTGCCATAGGGTTCACCGTGCTGGGCGTGATGCTCTTTGGCGAAGGCCTGCGCGAGCTATTCGATCCGCGAGGCTCACGATGAGCACCGCATTGCTCGACATTGAGCAGCTGGAAGTCAGCTTCGCGACGCGCGGGGGTCAGCGGACCGTAGTCGCGGACCTGTCGTTTCAGCTTGCGCCGGGAGAGACGCTCGGCATCGTCGGTGAGTCGGGCTCGGGCAAGAGCCTGTCGATGCTCTCGCTGTTGCGATTGTTACCGGATGGCGCTTCGGCGCGAGCCGTGCACGCGCGTTTCGACGGTCGGGAGCTGTTGAGTCTGACGGCGGCGCAACTCAACTCCGTCCGGGGTCGGGAGATTGCCATTGTATTCCAGGATCCGCAGACCGCACTCAATCCTGTTTTGACCATCGGCCGGCAGATCATGGAGGTCATTCGCCGGCATTTTCCGCTTTCGAAGTCGCAAGCCCGACAGCGCGCCGCGCAGTTGTTGGCCTGCGTGGGGATCGCCGATCCTGACTTGCGGTTGAACCAGTATCCGCACGAATTCTCAGGGGGAATGCGTCAACGAGTGACCATTGCGATGGCGCTCGCCGGCGAACCGCGCGTGCTGATTGCGGACGAACCCACTACGGCTCTGGATGTCACGGTGCAAGCCGAGATCGTGAGCTTGATCCAATCCGTGCAGCGCCAGACTGAGCTCAGCGTTATCTGGGTCACGCATGACATGGCCCTGTTGGCGCGAATTGCCGATCGGGTGCTGGTTATGTATGGCGGACGCATTGTCGAAGATGCTCCCGCCGATCGAGTGTTCGCCTCGCCCCTTCACCCCTATACACGCGCGCTGCTGGCGAACCTGCGTCCTCAGCCGCCTTCCGAGACGCGCTCGGCGGCCCTGTCGCAAGCTGACGCCGCTGCGGTCGGTTGTCCGTTCGCGCCGCGTTGTGAGCAGGCCACCGCTCAGTGCAGGGCCGTTGCTCCCGTTCTTGGCCAGATAGAAGAACGGGTACGAGTCGCTTGCTGGGCGGTGCCGGCAGCCAATAAGTTGATGGCTAAGCCATGAGTGCGGGCTCGGTGTTGCTGGCGTCGCGTGGACTCGTAGTGACCTACGAACCCACCGGGGCTCTTCCGCTGGGCTCTCGGCGTCGCGCCGTGCAGGCCCTGCGCGGTGTTGATCTTGATGTTTACTCGCGCGAGACCCTCGCGATAGTCGGGGAGAGCGGGTCGGGAAAGAGCACCCTGGCCAGGGCGCTGGTGCGTACGCTTCGGCCAAGCTCCGGCAAGGTGTTTTTCAAGGGCGGCGACATTACGGAGTCGTCGGGCCGGGCGCTGCGCGCGTTGCGTCGGCATTTGCAAATCATTTTCCAGGACTCGTTCGGCTCGCTCAACCCGCGTTTGAGCGTCGGCGCCGCGATCGGCGAGCCGCTGATCGTGCATGGCCTGGCCCGCGGCCGCGAGCTTGAGTCACGGGTGGCGGAATGTCTCGCGTTGGTGGGATTGGACGGCTCAGTGGCCGGCAGGCGACCCCATGAATTTTCCGGCGGCCAGCGGCAGCGCATCTGTATCGCTCGTGCACTGGCCTGCGGACCGCAGTTCATCGCAGCCGACGAGGTGTTGTCCGCACTCGATCTGTCTCTGCGGGGGCAGATGCTTGAATTGTTTCGCCAGCTGAAAGAGCGGCTCGCGCTCACCTACCTGTTCATATCGCACGACCTGGCCGTCGTCCGCCAGATCTCGGACCGGGTCGCCGTCATGTATCTGGGTCGTATTGTGGAGCTGGCGAGTACTGCCGAGCTTTACAGTCACCCGAGACACCCCTATACCCGCGCGTTGCTGGCAGCTGTGCCTATTGCGGATCCGCTCGTTGAGCGAAAGCGTCACTACACTCCCTTGCCGGGCGAGCCGCCCAGTCCGGCCAACCCGCCCTCGGGCTGCGCGTTTCATACTCGCTGCCCGCGCGCGATCGAGCGCTGCCGCCTCGAAACTCCGCAATTGAGACAGGTGGCGCCGGAACAGTCGGTCGCCTGTCATGAGCCTCATTGAGCCCACGACCGCTTACCGTCATCTTCAATTCAACTTTCCAATCAGGTGCGAAGACCTATGCATCCCTTCCAACCCGGACAGACTTTCGCCGCCGATATTGCGGCTGCGGTGACTCGCTCCGTAGACCTTGCAAATCTGCGTCGCGTGGTGAGCGAACACGTGGCGGCTGCCATGCAGGATCCGCGCATCGCCCGGGCACGGCGAATCGTTATCGGCGGATCTGGGGATAGTCTGTTCGCTGCTGTCGGTTTGGCGCATGCCTTCAGCCGCTGGAGCGGCCTGCCGACCGAATCGCGCACGGCGATCGAGCTTGCGCGCTATGAGACAACACTGCTGGGTCAGGACGATCTGGTCATCAGCATTTCCAATTCCGGCAGTTCGTCACGCGCGCGCGAAATCGTTCTGCTGGCCAAAGATCGTGGGGCTGTGACTCTCGGGGTGACCGGCAGTCTTACCGGCGCGCTCGCCAGGCAGGCCGACATCGTCGTGCACCGTCCTGTTCAGGAAGACATTGGACTGCCTTCATATTACGGTCGCTGTCTACTCAACTTCGCGGAATACATGGCAGTGCTGTATGCCCTGTACTCACTGGCCCTGGCGCTCGGGGTCCGGAACGGGCGTATCACTGCTGCAACTCAGGCTGAGCAACTGGCACGCATCGAGCGCGCAATCGAGGCACAGGGGGAAATCGCGGCGCGCATCGAGCCGGCGGTGGCTGGCTTGTGTGAGCAACTCGGTGACATCGACACCATCTGGGCGATCGGTGCGGGACCCAGCCAGGGCACGGCCAAGTACAGTGCGGCCAAATTTCACGAACAAATGCCTATCAACGGGATCGCCTGCGACCTGGAGGAGTGGGCACACCTGGAATATTTCCTGACGCTCAAATGGGGCACCCGCAGTGTCGTCATCGTGCTTGCGCCTCCAGGCAACAGTCTGGATCGCGCGCAGGAGATGGTGCGCGGGATCGGCAACGCAGGCGGCCGTGCCATCGTAGTTCACGCCAGTCCCGGGCTTGCGTTTCCGGAGGCATTCCTGCGCATAGATCTCGCGTACGACCTCGATGAGTGGCTCTCGCCGCTGATTTATCATCTGCCCGCTCAGTTACTGGTGCTTCATATGGCCGCTCGTGCCGGTATCCCCTTCATACCCATGCGTCGTCATGACGAGACGTGGCTCATCGCGAAGGGCATAGTTCGAGAAAGCGCCCAGGGCCTGGAGTGATCGGTGGTCAAACCTGATCTGATCATCGTGGGTCAAGTGACGATCGACGATGTTGTGCCGGCGGCCGCGGGCGCCTGGCGGAGGCAGATCGGCGGCAGCAGCCTATACGCGCTCGCCGGCGCGAGGCTGTGGCTGGACGTTAGCCGGATAGCCCTTCTCGCCCGTGTGGGCAGCGACTACCCGTTCGATGTTGAGCGCCTGTTACGCGAAGTCGGGTTGCAACACATCGCATTGCCGAGCTTCGCAGGCGAGCACCTCGTGGAGTGGCTGATCTATGAGCCGGACGGCAGCCGGCGTTCGCTACCGCGAAACCCGGGCCTATTGGATGTCGGGGCTGAGGGCGCGCGCGCCGGGTCCGATTTGTTGCCGCCGTACTTCGAGCGGCTTCTCGATATCGCGCCGACGGCTGAGCAAGTGCCGGCGGAGTGGTTGCCGGCTGGCGCGCTACACCTGTGTCCTCAGGTGGGAAATAGGCATCGGGACAGCCTGCGCTTACTGCGTAACCGCGTGCCCTGGATTTCCGTCGATCCGTCACCGCACTACAGCCGCGAGCTGGACATATCCGGATTGGCACGATTCCTTGAGGGAGCGACGGCTTTTCTCCCGAGCACGCAGGAGGTACGCCCGCTGCTGGAGCGGTACGATCCGGCCGCGCTGGCTCTGGAGTTGCAGCGGGCTGGAATCGCCGAAGTGGTTCTGAAACGAGCTACGCAGCCGGTCGTGCTCGCCTGCAACGATAGAGTGCATAACGTGCCAATCGTCCCGACGCCTGTGATCGACCCTACGGGCGCCGGCGATAGTTTCTGCGGAGCGTATGCGGCTTGCAGGCTGCTTGGGTCTGAGCCCGTCGAGGCAGCGCGTCGGGCGGCCGCCAGCGCTGCCCTGATCGTCGGCTGCAGCGGAATTGAAGCGGCGTTGGCCTTGAGTGGACCGAAGTTGTAAGGCCAGCCGCGCGTCGAGGGCGTTCCAGTGTTGGTTCAGTTCAGCTCAGCGAGGACTGACTTCATCAATGATGAGGCACCGATGCGGAATGTGGCAGGCGTGGCGCTGCCTGCTCCGAAGCGCCGTTCGTACAATTCGAGATAGGCCTGCGCATCGGCCATCGAGCTGACGCCGCCGGAAGCTTTGAAGCCGACCGTGATGCCCCGCTGTCCGGCCTCTGCAATAACATCTATCAGCACGGCGGCCGCTTCGAGCGTCGCGCCGGGCTGGGTCTTCCCGGTCGAGGTCTTGAGAAAGTGCGCCCCGCCTTCGATGGCTAATTCGGCTGCCTGCCGAATGCGCAGCTGCGAGCGCAACTGGCCCGTCTCCAGAATGACTTTAAGCAAGGCGTCAGGACCGCAGGCGCTCCTGCAGGCGCGTACGAGAGCAAGCCCCGTTGCGACATCGCCCTCCAGCAAGGAGCGGTAAGGAAACACCACGTCCACTTCGTCGGCGCCGTCTGCAATTGCTGCCGCTGTCTCAGCGGCAGCAGCAGCGACATCGCCGGCACCAGCGGGGAAGTTGGCTACTGCCGCAATGGCGACACCGGTATCGCGTAGACAGTTTCTCGCGACCGGAACAAATCGCGGCCAGATACACAAGGCGGCAACCCGGCCGGCGGCGGTCGAGGCTAGGGCCGCCAGCGCGCTGACGGTTGCGGCATCGTCGGTCGGATTCAGGCTGGTGAGGTCCAGAAGTCCCAAGAGGCGCCGCGCCAGGTGCGGCTCGCTACGTTGTTCGGGCATGGTGCGCCTTTGCGGTGCCGGTACATTCATCATTGCCCGGGCGATGTGTTGTCAGATAAGACAACACGCGGTCTGTTGTCATATTTGACAACATACCGGAGAGGCGCCGCAGCTGCAACCGTTCGCGCAGCAGGAGCAGCCCGTCGCGGGGCTGCGCCCCCATACGGGGCGGCCCTTGTGCGGGACAGCACAGTCTGGGCAATCACAGCTCAAGGACATGTCAAACGCGTCCGATACCCGTCCAGACGATTCGCATTCTTATACCTAACGTAAATCAGGGCTGAGGAGTCCACTATGCATTTGAAGAAGCTAAGCGCACGGATGCTCACAATCACCGCGGCTGTCGGTCTTGCGCTGGGCGCCTCTTCCGGCTCGCAAGCCGGCACGGCGAACTCGAATTTGTTGGTCTCGGCGACTGTGTCGGCCAACTGCTCGATTACGACGGCTCCGGTCGCCTTCGGGGCCTATGACCCCGTGACTGCGAACGCCACCACTGCTCTGACGAGCACTGGCACGGTCACGGTGACCTGTACAACGGGTTCGACCGGCACGATCACCTTGGGTCAGGGCGCGAATCCCGGCGGCGGATCGACTGACCTGGCACCGGCCCGGCAGCTGAAAGACGCCGGCACCGATGTTTTGGCGTACTCGTTGTCTCAGGACTCCGGTCACACGACGGTGTGGGGCAACACGGCTGGGACGGGAGTCGCCAGTCTGGGTACGGGCACGACCACAGCCCTCACGGTCTACGGAAGCGTAGCTGCCGGGCAAAACGTACCCGCCGGAAGCTACAGCGATACAGTAGTCGCCACCGTCACGTTCTGATCCCTCGGACGCGCGCAGTGAAACGACACATCTTTGGCCAGGCTGCTTGCGGCCTGGCCTTTTCTTTCTGGCTCGGTTCGAGTGCCTTCGCGGGCTCGTTTGCGGTCAATCCGGTCCGGGTAACCCTGTCTGCAGGTCAGGCGGTGGCTGCCCTGACTGTCCACAACGATGCCCAGGAAGCTACCGTCGTTCAGCTCGAGACATTGGGCTGGTTGCAGCATGCCGGAGAGGATGTGTTCAGCCCGACTTCCGATATTTTGGCCACGCCTCCGATTTTCACCATTCCGCCCGGAGGCACGCAGATCGTACGAGTGGGCTTGCGCCGCCCACCCGACGCCGCGCACGAACTCACTTACAGGTTGTTCTTACGCGAAGTGCCGCCGCCGGCACCGATGGCGCAGGGATTGCGGGTCGCGCTGGCGGTCAGCCTGCCGGTGTTCATCACTCCGGCCCACCCGATAGCATCGAAGTTGGTATGGCGGGTCGCGCGGCTGCCGGACGGACACATCCGGCTTCGTGCGGGCAACACCGGTAACGCGCACGTACAGATTGGACGATTTGAACTGTCACTCAAGGCAAACGGTCAACAGCTCGCCGCCCAGACGGTTGCATCCTATGTGTTGCCTGATGACACACGCACTTGGCTCCTGAAGGACGTGACGAGCGCTGACTATGGTGCGCTCGTGGGGATCGTCGCCCAGACCGACGCAGGCGGGTCGCACGCCCAGGTCGCTCTCGAGGATGCAAGTACGGATTCCGATTCGCCGGTGGCGGCTGCCACGACGTCACGTCACTAGCGCATTCATACTGAACGTCAGTTGCGTGTGACGTCGCGTGTCAACTTCGTGTGGACGGCTTGTGCGCCGCGGCCGATTTCCAACCAGCCGTGGGGTGTTCGACTATGTTGGGCAGTGTGCACTGATCCTCCTTACGGCCGCAGTTCACGCCTCCGAGCCCTCGGCCTCTCCCATAGTGGAAGCTGACTTGGGACACACGCAACCGGGTCCCCTGGCACAGATGTGGCTCGCAGCGATCATCAACGGCCAGAATCTCGACGAGGCGGCTCTCGTGCTGCGATCCGCCAACGGCCGTATGTACGTGCGAGGCTCGGATCTGCAGAAATGGCGACTCCCGGCGCCGACTGCTTCCCTGAGCTACTCGGGCGAGCGTTTTTGCGCCCTCGATGCCCTGCCTGGCCTGAAGTACCACATCGATCAACCCCTGCAGGCTTTGATCATGGAGGCGCCGACAGTTCTGTTTGCGCCTATGGCCATTCACGAGACACCTACTGCATATCAACACCCCGCCGTCTCGACGCCCGGCGCGTTCCTGAACTACGACGTGATCGCGCAGCAGCTGGGCCACGAGATCACGCTCGGCGCACTGCTCCAGGCGTCCGTATTCGGCCCCTGGGGCAGCGGCACAAGCAGTTTTGTAAAAAGCGATGCGATTGGTCCCAGTCGGGCTGTCCGTCTGGACACGACCTGGACCCACGACGAGCCCGACAGCGCAACGAGTCTGCGTTTCGGCGATGCCATCACCGGAGCAAGCCAGGAGTGGGGCGGTGCCACGCGGTTTGGGGGCCTGCAGTGGGCGACAGATTTCGCCACGCGGCCGGGTCTTGTCACTATGCCATTGCCCAGTCTCGCGGGCGAAGCGGCGCTCCCATCTACCCTCAATCTGTATGTGAACGGAGCGCTGCGTATGCGCAGCGACGTGCCGATGGGGCCGTTCACCATCCAGGACATTCCGGCGCTCACCGGCAACGGAGAAATAGGAGTTGTGGTGCGCGATCTGCTCGGACGCGAGCAGGTGATAACGCAGTCGTTCTACGCGAGTCCGGAGCTGTTACGCCCCGGACTGCATGACTTCTCCTTCGAGCTCGGCGTTGAACGAGATAACTACGGCCTGGCGAGCGACGACTACGGACGTGCGCTGTTCGCCGGCACGGATCGGATAGGTCTTACCGACAATTTGACGACTGAATTTCACGGCGAGGTATTACGCGATCAGCAGACCCTGGGCGTGTCGGGCGCCTGGCTGCTGCCGGCTGCGGCAGTCCTGAGCGGTGCCGTTGCCGGAAGCCATAGTGTGCTCGGTAGCGGCACGCTGTTGGTACTCGGGCTACAGAGAATCTCCGGTCGACTGAGCTTCGGCGGCAACATGCAGCTCGCGAGCGAACAATTCACGCGGCTGGGCCTGCTGCCGGGTGAAGCGGTACCGAGCCGCATGATGCAGGCAGATGCCAGCGTTGCGCTCGGCCGGCTCGGCTCGATCGGGCTCATCGGCACGCGCCAGGACTTTCGCGATCGCCCTTCAGTCGAACTGGCCAGCATCCGTCACAATGTCGAGGTGGCGCACTTCGGTTATCTGAGTCTTGCGGTCACCCGCACGCACGCGACGCAATCTGACACCAGCATCGAGCTGAATTTCACGTTCACGCTCGACCAGCGCACCAGTGGCAGTGTCAGCGCCGTGTCGCAGGCCGGTGACCGGCAGGAACTGGTCCAGTTGCAGCGGAACCTGCCCGCCGGCGACGGGTTCGGCTACCGTTTGGCGGCCGGTGTGGGGACTACGCAAGATCGGGAAGCCACGCTGAGCCTCCAGAGGGAAGCTGGTACCTACGTGCTCGATACCGAAACACTCTCGGGGGTCACGCGCACGCAGGTCAGTGCAAGCGGCGGAATTGCGCTGTTCGCGGACGAACTGTTTCCGAGTCGCCAAATCAACGGTAGCTTTGCCGTTGCGCAGGTCGCGGACGAGCCGGGGGTGCGAGTGTATGTCGAGAATCAGCTGGTGGGCCGCACGGACGCCAACGGCCGGGTGCTTCTGCCGGATATGCGGCCATATCAGGATAATCTGGTGCGCATCGAGCAGGCAGACCTGCCGCTCGACGCCCAGATCCCGACCGTGGAGATGAAGGCGGTACCCTATATCAACAGCGGAACACTGCTGCGATTTTCAGTGACCCATCCGCGTGGGGCGCTCGTTGTGGTGCGCCTCGAAGACGGCGAACTCCTGCCGTCCGGCGCGCTCGTCCAAATTGTGGGTCAGGATGAGATGTTTCCAAGTGCATTGCGCGGCGAGGTCTATGTCACCGGTCTCGAAGCGAACAATGTGCTGCGCGCAAGCTGGAGTGACCGGACCTGTGAGATGACGGTGCCGTTCAAACCGAGCGACGATCCGTTGCCGAAGCTCGGACCCTACGTGTGCAAGGAAACTCGACAATGAGGGTCGCGGCGGCCTGGATGCTTCCCTGTCTGCTGGTGGCGGCAAGCCCGGTCGCGGCGGCGCAATGCGGCGTGACAGTCGTCGGTGTGACTTTCGGCAGCTATGACGTTTTCAATGCTCTGGATACCGATGTGGCCGGCACGATCAATGTCAGCTGCGATTCGGCATCCAGCTACTCGATCTCCCTCAGCCCCGGCTTCGGCAGCTTCCTCGCGCGCCGCATGACGAACGGCGTGAACCTGCTGGTTTACAACCTGTTCACCGATCCGCAGCGGCTGAGCATCTGGGGCGATGGATCCGGGGGAACCTCGACGGTCAGCGGCACAGGAACCGGCGGATCCTACACCGTGTTCGGCCGCATCCCGGCGGCACAAAACGCCGCCGTTGGAAGCTATAGCGACACGATCGTCGTCACGGTCACTTACTGAAGTCCTCCGCACGCAGCACCGTTACCGCCACATCAATGCGCGAGCCGAGCCGGTTGATGATCAGCATGAGCCGGTCAATCGTAAAGCGTCGCAGGTCAGTGGTACGAATGCGCGAAAAGTCCGCGGCGGAGGTGCCGGTCTTCGCCTGAGCCTGTCGTAGCGTGAGTTGCTCGCGTTTGAGCGCGCCGCTGATCTCTGCCGCCAATGCCGCTTTCAGTCGTGCGACATCGCCCCCATAATCCTTCACGGTCTCGATTCTCCCCCGATAGTGCCTCTGATCGGCAGCGGCTATTCATGCTGCGGAATGGACATATTGTCAAATCTGCCAAGCAGCACTCATCGCGGGTGCTCGCGCGCGAAGAACTTGAGCAGTGCCGTAGTCTCCGGCCCGTCTTCTTCCAGGTCGCTGGAAATACGCTCGAAGAGCCGCGCGGCGCCGAGGAAAATGTCCTTCACCGCACTATCGTCGCCCACGAACGCGGCAATTTCCTGCATCTCCCCGACCCAGCGGTACGCCTTGGGCAGCATGCCGGGGATCTGACGCTGCAGTGGCGCGTGCAGAGTCGGCCAATGTGCCGCAAGTTCCGCCAGCAACGCTTGGTCTGCACCATTGCGGGTGGCGGCCAGAATCATTGCAGTGCCCACCGCTACGAGGCCCTTGTTGATGCCGGCGAAGGAGAGTTTGAGTGCTGAGGCGGCGCCGACCGGGCCGTCGAGCACGTGGACATCGATGCCGTGCTCGCCAAGGGCTGCAAATCGTGGTGCGCTCTCACCGGACGCGTAAAAGCGCGGGCCGGGTTTTCCCGGTGCGGGCGGTGAGCCGATAATTCCAGCATCGACGAATGGCGTATTCGTTGCAGAGATGACCGCGCCGATGCGACGGACGGTTGCCGGACTGACGGCATTGCAATCGACAAAGACCGGCTTGCGGGCGGCGTTCGCCAGCGCGGGTCCCATCTGCTCGGCAAAAGAAAGCGCCGCCGAGGGAGGCAGTATGGAGAGCACGAAGTCTGCGTCGGCCAGACTCTCCAGCGGCACAGCATGCATGCCGGCGCTGGCGGCACGCGTCTCGCTCCCGAAACTTCGACCGCTGAGAGTCGTCAGGATCTGGACGCCGTGCTCGTTAAGGCGTCGCGCGACAGCAGCGCCCATATTTCCGGGCGCGACGATGGCTACAACCGGCATCATGATCTACCTCGACAAAATACTTTTTAATACGCGGCCGGCGTCGGCGGCCACTGTAAGCCGCTGCGGTTTGTTTTTGAATTAAATCGGAGGCGAAGCATGAAAGTTGCGGTTTCGGCCATTTGCGCCCTCGTGGCGATCGTCCTGGCGGGGTTGCAGCCTGCGGCCGCGATGGATCTGCAGTTGAAGGGCAAGACCGCCCTGATCACCGGGAGCACCGGAGGCATCGGCTACGGCATCGCCAAAGTGCTGCTGCGGGAGGGGGCGACGGTCATCATCAATGGCCGCACGCAGGCG
>FTJL01000826.1_pt2 | contig 17464 bp, 17 predicted proteins | sample 1658551 | NCBI WGS metagenome assembly FTJL01 (sample SAMEA3914835, study PRJEB12502) | metagenome | biome: forest; material: soil | place: Canada | collected 2011-07-03 | depth 0.3 m
AGACGAGCCGGGGCTGGTGCATTTCGCCCTGGCCCGGAAGGCGCGGCTCATCCAGCTGCGCGAGGAGCACTTCGGCGACGTCGGCCGCGCCGCCGTGCGGCTGGAATGCCTGCGCTGCGGGCTGCAGATGCTGCTGGAGGCCCTGGGCTGATCGATCAGCCGGCAAGCTGCAGCCGCTCGATCTCCACGCGCAGCCGCTGTCGATCGAGCGGCTTCGCCACGCAGCCGTGACCTTTCCAGCGGGGCGGCATCACAGCCTGGTCATAGCCGGTGACGAACAGGATCGGGATTTCGCGGCGCTCCAGCTCCTCGGCCAGCGGGAAGACCGTCTCGCCCTGCAGGCTGATGTCCAGCATCGCGAGGTCTGGCTTGGACTGGGCCAAAAGGCCGGCCGCGCCTTGCACCGAGTTCGCCGGTCCGACGACCCGCCCGCCCAGCCGGACGAACTCGTCGGCGAGGTCCTGGGCCATCAGGTAGCGGTCTTCGACGATCAGCACGTCCTTGTCGGCGAGTGGGCGTCCGGGCCGTTTCAATTCAGCTCTCCCCCGCATCAGGACTCACCATCCAGATCCGCGATCTTGTTGTTCAGCGGCACTTCGATGAGCGCTCGCGCGCCGCCGCGCCCGAATTCCAGCGAGGTGGTGGCGCCGAGCTCGTAGGGCAGGCCGCGCCGCGATCAGATCGCGGCCGAAGCCGTTGCGGAGCGGCTTGATGTTGACCGCGCGCACCCCGGTTTCGCGCCATTCCAGCCACAGCCTCTCCTTGAGGCTGGTGCGCACCACCCTCCAGGTCACCGACAGATGGCCGGACGGGTCCGACAAGGCGCCGTACTTGATCGCGTTGGTGGTCAGCTCGTGCAGGGCCAGGGCGAAGGTCTCGGAGGCTTCGCGGCGCAGCCGGATCGGCGGTCCCTCGACCTCGATCTGTTCTTCGCGCGGGGCGGCGGCCGTGAGTTCGTCGCGGACCAGCTCCTCCAGGTCCAAAGCGGCGTCGCCGACGCGGGTGAACACGTTCTGGGTCCCGCCAGGCTGTCGAGCCGTCCGCTGAGGTTCTGCGCGAGGTCATCGATCGACGTGGAGCTACGCACCGATCGCTCGACGAGCGAGCGCACCACGCCCAGGATGTTGCGAACCCGATGCTGCAGTTCGCCGAGCAACAGGGTGAGCCGGTTTTCCGTCTGCTTGCGCAGGGTGACGTCCTGGGTGACGCCCAGCATGCGGCGGCCGCCCGGCGTGGACTCCAGCCGGCCCGTCGAGGCCAGCCATCGCACCGATCCATCGGGCAGGATGACCCGCCACTCGTGGTCCAGCTCGCCGGTCTGCCGCGCCCGCGCGAAGTCGTCGGCCAGTTTCTCGCGATCGTCGGGGTGCACCGGCAGGGACGACTCGTCCAGCGCCGCCTCGCTCGACACGCCCCACAGCTGGTGGACCACCGGCGACCACCAGCGCAGATCGGTCTCCAGGTTCCATTCCCACACCCCGATGCCGGCGAGCTGCTGGGCCTCCGAGAAGCGGCGCTCGCTGGATCTGAGCGCCGCCTCGGTGCGGGACGGGATGGTGATATCGAGGAAGGTCACCACCACCCCGGCGATGAAGTTGTCCACGCTCCGGTAAGGCAGCACGCGCACCAGGAACTGGCGGTCCTCTTCCGATCCGGACACCTCCCGTTCGACCTGCGCCAGGGTCCTCAGCACCTTGCGCGCGTCGTTCTGCAGCTCCGGATAGTTCACCCGCGCGGCGACGTGGGCGATGGGCCGGCCGACGTCGGCGTCGATCAGGTGGAAGACGTCGGAAGAAACCGGCGTGAAGCTGCGCAGCCTCAGCTCGTTGTCCAGGAAGATGGTGGCGATCTGGGTGGATTCCAGCAGGTTCTTCAGGTCGGAATTGGCCCGGCCCAGGTCAGCCACCCGGTGGCCGAGCTCGCCATTGACCGTCTGCAGCTCCTCGTTGACCGCCTGCAATTCCTCCTTGGAGGTTTCCAGTTCCTCGTTGGCCGACTGGAGCTCTTCGTTGATCGATTGGTATTCCTCGTTCGAGGACTTCAGCTCCTCGTTGGTGCTTTCCAGCTCCTCGATGGTGGTCTGCAGCCGATCCTTGGTGATCCTGAGATCGGCCTCCAGCCGCTGGACATGGTCGTCCGTGGACTTCGACGGATCGCCGGCCTGGCTCCCTGGCGCCGCGGGCCCGGCGTCCTGGAACAGCACCAGAAGGGCCCCGGCCTCGTCCGCGCTGGAGATCGGCTCGACGATCAGGTTGATCGCGACGGCCGAGCCGTCGCTGCCCATCCTCACGTTGTGGGCTTCCGCCCGGGCCGACTGGGAGACCGCCTTGTGCAGCGCCGTGCGCAGGTCGAGCCGCAGGTCGCGGTGCACCAGGTTCAGCAAGTTGAGGGTGGCCGCGCCGCTGGCGGGTTCCAGGAAGCGGCCCGTTCGGCCGGAGAAGTGCAGGACGTCGTAGTTCTCGTCGACGACCACATAGGCCGGGGCATAGCGCTCGGCGACCTGCTCCACGCGCCGGCCCGCCCGCCCCGTCAGCGCCCGGTTGCCGCACTTGGAAGCCGACCTCGGCGCCGCCGACCTGACGATCCGTCCGCGGGCTCAGAGGGAAGTCCGGCAGCACCCGCGTGGGCGTCTCCAGCCGCCGGAAAATCCGGTTGCGGCGATCGATCGGCGCGAACAGCTTCTGGTGCCGGGTGGCGTTTTCCGCCGGACCCAGGAACAGGTAGCCGCCTGGCCGCAGCGAGAAGTGGAAGATCGGGATCACCCGCTCCTGAAGCTCGCTGTTCAGGTAGATCAGGAGGTTGCGGCACGACAGCAGGTCGATGCGGGAAAACGGGGCGTCCTTGATCAGGTTGTGCGGCGAGAAGATGCACATCTCGCGCAGATCCTTGACGATGCTGTAGGTGGCGCCTTCCTTCACGAACCAACGGGCGAGGCGCTCGGGCGACATATGCTGGGCGATGGTGTCGGGGTAGCGGCCGCTGCGCGCGATCGCCAGGGCGCGCGCGTCGATGTCGGTGGCGAAGATCTGTACGTGCGGCGCCACATCCATCCTGGAGATCTGTTCTCGCAGCAGGATGGCCAGGGAGTAGGCCTCTTCCCCCGTAGCGCAGCCGAGCACCCACAGCCGGATCCGATCGTCCGCTGACTTGCCCTCGAACAGCTTGGGGATCACGTCCCGCTCCAGCAGCTCGAACTCCAAGGGATCGCGGAAGAACTGGGTGACCCCGATCAGCAGGTCCTGGAACAGGTGCTGCACCTCGGACGGATCGCCGCGCAGGCGCTCGATGTAGGCATCCAGTTGATCGATCTGGACCACCTGCATCCGGCGCTGGATACGCCTCAGGAAGGTGGCGTGCTTGTAGCCGTGGAAGTCGTTGCCGGTGGCGTTGCGCAGGATGGCGGCGACCCTGGCGATCAGCTGGCTCACGTCGTCCTTGAAGGCCGCCGCCACGGTGGCGCCCTCGCTGCGGATGACGTTGGCGACATAGGCGGCGATCTCGGCGGGAATGCGATCGGCTCGCAGGCGCATGTCGGCGATGCCCGCGGCGCTGATCGCCTGGGGCGCCGGCTCCAGGTCCTCGTCGTTGCATTCGGCGATGGCAAAGCCGCCGAACTGCTTGGTGGCCGCCACGCCGGCGGTGCCTTCGCTGCCCAGCCCGAGCAGAACCACCACCACAGCGGCCTCTTCGAAGGTCTCGGCGATCGAAACCAGCAGGCTGTCCACCCGCCCGTCGTTAGGCGTCACCGGGGCCGTACGGATCGCGTCCTTCTGGACCATGGCCAAATGGTCCTCGTCGACGACATAGACATGGTTCGCCAGGAGGGGTTCGCCGTCACCCCGTGTTGGACACCGGCATCGCGGTGGCGCCCGCGATGCGTCCGACCAGCTCCCCGGCGGAGGACACGCTGTCGTGGCCCATGGTCACGATGAAGCAGGCCCCGCTGTCGGCCGGCAGCTCGGCGAACAGGCCGCCCAGGGTATCGGCGCCGCCCGCAAGGCCGGCCCGCGGAGGCCGGCGCGGGCTTGGCGGTCGCAACAAAGCCGGCGGCGATCCGTTTGCACAGCTCCCAGTTCTGGAGACCTGTCATGGACGGCAACGATCGCACCTTCTCAACCGCCCAGGATCTCGCAGCGTCGGAGGATCCCACCAGGAGATATCCCCGGCCGCCGTTTCTAAGACAGTCGCAGCCCTGGCCCGGCCTCGCGCGCGACATGGAGCCCAGGCCCGATCACGGCGAGACCAGCTACAAGGGCTCCGGCCGCCTGGCCGGCCGCAAGGCGCTGATCACCGGCGGGGATTCCGGCATGGGCCGCGCCGCCGCCATCGCCTTCGCCCGAGAGGGCGCGGACGTGGCCATCAACTACTTTCCGACCGAGGAGCCCGACGCCCAGGAGGTGGTGCAGCTGATCGAGGCCGAGGGCCGCACCGCCGCGTCCATTCCCGGCGACCTGCGCGACGAAGCGTTCTGCAAGCGCCTGGTGGAGCAGGCGGTGGAGAAGCTGGGCGGCCTCGACATCGTGGTCTGCAATGCCGGCCGGCAGCAGGCCAGCGAGTCCTTCGCCGACATCTCCACCGAGGATTTCGACGCCACGATGAAGACCAACATCTACGCGCCGTTCTGGATCCTGAAGGCCGCGCTCCCGCACCTGAGGCCGGGGGCCGCGATCATCGCCACCACTTCCGAACAGGCCACTGACCCCACGGCGGACCTCTACGATTACGCCATGACCAAGGCAGCGACGACCAACTATGTCAGGTCGCTGGGCAAGCAGCTCGCGCCCAAGGGAATCCGGGTCAACGGCGTCGCGCCGGGGCCGATCTGGACCCCGCTCCAGGTCTCGGGCGGCGCCAGTATGGAGAAGCTGGAGAAGTTCGGCGGCCAGACGCCCATGGGCCGGCCCGGTCAGCCTGTCGAACTGGCCTCGATCTATGTGCAGCTCGCCGCCGCCGACGCCAGCTACGCCACAGGGCAGGTCTATGGCGCCTCGGGCGGGGCCGGACAGCCCTGACGAACCTTTGGGGCGGCTGGCGAGTTCTCAAGGGCAGCACCGCCGTCAGCCCCCCAATTCTGCATGTCCAGCGAGCCCAAAGATGAAGCTCCCGAGCCCGGCCTGTTCAACCGCCGCAGCCTGCTCGCCGCCGGCGGCATGGGCGCAGCGGGGGCCGCGATGATGGGCTCTCCGGTCGAGGCCAGGACCGCCGCGGCCCCTCAGGCCAAGGGTGCGGCCCGCATCGAAGTCGAGCTGGTGGTCAACGGCCAGGCCCACCGGCTGGCGCTGGATCCACGCACCTCGCTGCTGGACGCCCTGCGCGACCATCTGGGCCTCACCGGCTCCAAGAAGGGCTGCGACCACGGCCAGTGCGGGGCGTGCACCGTGCTGGTGGACGGCCGCCGGGTGCTGGGCTGCCTCACCCTGGCCGCGGCGGTGCGCGGGCCGGTGACCACCATCGAGGGGATCGCGCCTGCCGGCGGCGCGCTGCACCCGATGCAGCAGGCCTTCATCGACCAGGACGCCTTCCAGTGCGGCTACTGCACGCCCGGCCAGATCCTCTCGGCCGTGGCCTGCGTGCACGAGGGCCATGCCGGCTCCGACGACGAGATCCGCGAATACATGAGCGGCAACCTCTGCCGCTGCGCCGCCTATCCGCACATCGTCGCCGCCATCAAGCAGGCGGCCGGCAAGATGAAGGCCTGACATGCGCCCGTTCGCCTACCAGCGCGCCGACACCATCGATCAGGCCGTCCGTGGGGCGGGAGGAGGGGGCGCGGCGCCTCCCGCCGCCTTCCTGGCCGGGGGCACCACCCTGGTCGACCTGATGCGCCTGGAGTCGATGCGCCCCGAAGCCCTGGTCGACATCAACGACCTGGCTGTCCAGTACGGGCGCATCCGCGCCGGGGCCGACGGCCTTCAGCTAGGCGCCTTGGTTCGCATGGCCGAGGCGGCCGATCATCCGGCGGTGGTCCGGGATTATCCGGTGATCGCCCAATCCCTGTCGCTGGCGGCCAGCGCCCAGATCCGCAACATGGCCTCCTTGGGGGGCAACGTGCTGCAACGGACCCGCTGCCCCTATTTCCGCGAGCCCAGCTGGCGGGCCTGCAACAAGCGGGCGCCGGGCACGGGCTGCGAAGCCATCGGCGGGGTCAACCGCCTGCACGCGGTGCTGGGCGTCTCGGAGCATTGCATCGCGACCTACCCCGGCGACTTCGCACAGGCGCTCGTCGCCCTGGACGCCACGGTGGACCTGACCGGCCCGTCCGGCCCGCGGGTGATCCGCTTCGAAGACCTGCACCGGGCGCCCGGCGACACCCCCGAGATCGAGACCACGCTGAGGCCGGGCGAGCTGATCACCGGCTTCAAGGTGCCGCCCGGGCCGTGGACGCGGCGCTCGCTCTATCTGAAGGTCCGCGACCGCCAGTCCTACGAGTTCGCCGTGGCCAGCGCGGCGGTGGCGCTCGACCTGGACGGCGACGAGGTGCGCACCGCCCGCATCGCGCTCGGCGGGGTCGCCGCCCGGCCCTGGCGCTCGCCCGAGGCCGAGGCGGCCCTGGCCGGCAAACCCATCGATCTGCACACCGCCCGCGCCGCGGCCGACGCGGCCTTCGCCGGCGCGGTCACCCACGGCGGCAACGACTTCAAGCCTGAGCTCGGCCGGCGCACCCTGATCCGCGCGCTGCTTCAGGCGTCCCGGATGGAGGTCTGAGATGGCCGATGGAGAAGATCGTGGCGACGTCCACATCGGCGTCGCGGTCCCCAGGATCGATGGTCCGCTGAAGGTCACCGGCCATGCCCAGTACGGGTCCGACTTCGCCCCCGAGCATCCGGCCTATGCCGCCCTGGCGGTCAGCCCGATCGCGCGGGGCCGGATCACCGCCATCGACGAGGCCGCCGCCCGCGCCCTGCCGGGCGTGCTGGAGATCCTGACCTTCAAGACCGTCGGGCCGGCGGTGAAGCCGGGCAAGACCTTCTCCGACAAGGGCTACATGGGCTCGTCCATCGGCCCCCTGGCGTCCGACCAGATCTGGCACGCCGGCCAGATCGTGGCCGTGGTCGTCGCCGACACCTCCGAAGCCGCCGAGGCGGCCGCGCGCGGGCTGAAGGTCTCCTACGCCGAGGAGCGGCCCACGGCCGACTTCGGCGATCCGGGCGCGGAGACCCAGGCCGCCAAGGACGTCTCCAAGGAACATGAGGACCCCGCGGTGGGCGACGCCGAAGGCGCCTTCGCCTCGGCGCCGGTGAAGATCGAGGGCCGCTACTCCACCCCCACCCAGCACCACAATCCGATCGAGCTGTTCACCACCACCTGCGCCTGGTCGGGCGGCAAGCTGACCGTCTGGGAGTCGAGCCAGAACGTCTGGGGGGCCAAGACGGGCGTGGCCGAGCAGCTCGGCATCTCGCCCGACGATGTGCACTTCGTCTCGCCCTACATCGGCGGCGCGTTCGGCTCGCGCGGATCGCTGACCCAGCGCACGGCCCTGATCGCGCTGGCGGCCAAGCGGGTGAACCGGCCGGTCAAGCTGGCAGCCACCCGCGCCCAGGGCTTCACCATCGCCACCTATCGGGCTCCCACCCAGCATCACATCCGGCTGGCCGCCGAGCGGGACGGCAAGCTCACCGCCCTGATCCACGAAGGCTCCGAGCTCACCAGCCGGCCGGACAACTACATGGTCGCCGGCACCGACGCCTCGACCCGGCTCTATGCCTGCCCGAACGTGGCCTCCAAGGTCAGCATCGTGCACGCCGACCGCAATACGCCGGGCTTCATGCGATCCCCGCCCGAGACGCCGTACATCTTCGCGCTGGAGAGCGCGATGGACGAGCTGGCCTACGCCCTGGCCATGGATCCGGTCGAGCTGCGCCTGAAGAACGACACGCAGAACGAGCCCATCAAGGGGCTGCCCTACACCAGCCGGCATCTGGCCGAGTGCTTCCGGCAGGGCGGCGAAGCCTTCGGCTGGGCCCGCCGCGATCCCAGGCCCGGCTCCATGCGCGAGGGCGACTGGCTGATCGGCTGGGGCTGCGCCTCGACCCTCTATCCCACGCAGGTCGCGCCGGCGAGCGCGCGGGTCACCCTGCGGCCCGGCGGCTCGGCCAAGGTGCAATGCGCCACCCACGAAATCGGCAACGGCGTCCGCACCGCCCTGGCCCTGACCGCCGCCGGGGCGCTGGGCCTGCCCATCGAGCGCATCGAGGTCGAGGTCGGCGACACCGACCTGCCGCCCGCGCCGGTGGCCGGCGGCTCCAATTCCACGGCCAGCTGCTGCAACGTGGTGGCCAAGGCCTGCGAGGACATCCGAGGCCGCATCGCCGCCGCCGCGGTCGCCGCCGATGGCCCGTTCCACGGCGCCGATCCCAAGGCGCTCAAGCTGGCAGGCGGCCGGCTGGTCGGCCCCACAAACGCCTTCGAGCCCCTGGACCAGGCCATGGCCCGGACCGGCGCGGGCGCCCTGGAGGTCTACGCCGAGAACGTGCCCCATGGCGTTCCGCCCGACTCCGCCAAGGGCCTCTACAAGGGCAAGTCCGCCCTGGCCGGCGGGGCCAAGATGAAGGACCGCATCCAGTTCGCCTTCGGCGCCCAGTTCGTCGAGGTAAGGGTGCACGCCCTGACCGGCGAGGTGCGCACGCCCCGGGCGGTGGGCGCCTACGCGGCCGGGACCATCGTCAACCCCCTGGCGGCCAAGAGCCAGCTGATGGGCGGCATAATCTGGGGCATCTCGGCCTCGCTGTTCGAGGCCACCGAGATCGACCACCGCTCCGCCCGCTACGTCAACGACGACCTGGCCGAATACCTGATCCCGGTGAACGCCGACATCCGCGAAGTGCAGGTGCTCATGCTGCCCGAAGAGGACCACGCCGTGAACGACCTCGGCATCAAGGGCGTCGGCGAATTGGGCAACGTCGGGATGAACGCGGCCGTGGCCAACGCGGTGTTCCACGCCACCGGCGTGCGCGTCCGCGAGCTGCCGATCCGCCTCGAAAAGCTGCTCTCCGCCCCCGCGCTCAGGATGGCCTAGCGCCAGAACGGCTCGGCCTCGCAGAAGGCCTGGATCATCTCGCCCGCCGCCGCGAGCGTCTTGCGCTCGTCCCGTTCGCGCCAGCCGACCACCCGCCCGGCCGCGAAGCCCACGGTCCCCGACTTGAGTTTGCCGACATCCGGGATGCGGCTGCGCGCCACCGCGACGTCGTTCAATTCCCCCAGGGTCGTTTGCACGTCCTTGAGCCGCTTGACGAACGGCCGCACGCCCTTGGCGTCTTCGAACAGCGGCGCGAACAACTCCGCCATGTAGCGCATGCGCTTGGTGCGGATGCGCAGCTTGTGCCGGCCCTTGGCGTCCAGCCCACCGAACCTCTTGCCCCGCTTGCGCACCACCTTGCGCAGGTGATCGAGGGCGCCCTTGGCGAAGGCCGCGGCGGGCTGGTCGCGGGCATGGACGGTCGGAAGGTCCTCCGCGCGGGTCCACGCCCCCGCCTCGATCCAGCTCGCCGCCTTCAGCCACAGCGCCGCGCAGCGCGGCGAACGCACCGCGCCCTGGGCCTTGGCGTAGGCGCTGGTCTGGGCCTTCAGCAGCTGCTCGCCGAGGGCGGCGAACTCCTGTTCGGCCAGGGCCTCCACCGCCGGCCGGAAGCTGGTGGCGATGAACACGTCCAGGTCGCGCGCCGCGTCGAGCTCGCCGGCCAGCCACTTGAGCTCGGCCTCGACCAGCAGGCCCTCGCCCTGGCCCAGCATCGGCTCGCAGGCCTTCATCAGCGCTCTCAGGCGGCGCATGGCCACGCGCAGTTGATGCAGCGCTTCCAGGCGCGGCTGCTCGCGCAGGATCTCGCAATTGGCGGACGCCTGGGCCAGGCATCCCCGCGCCAGGGCCTGGAAGGCCTGGCCGGCGGTCATCGCCGGGTGCAGCGCGACGCCAGGGGCCCGGCGCGGCTCCAGCATCGCGCCGTCGGCCAGGCGATAGCCGCGCTCGGACTTGCTCTCGAACGACAGCCGCAGGTCGGCGCCGTCGGCCAGCTTTTGCGCCAGCTGGAACAGGGCGTCCGGCTCGCCGTGCTTCAGCTCCAGCTCCATCTCGCGGATCGGTTCGCGCCGGTCGCCGGCGACGATTTCGCCGACGTCCACGGCCACCTCGATCAGGCTGGACCCCTCGCGGCACAGGCGCCTGCGCCGCTCGACGGTGGTCCGGAACACCGGCTCCAGATCCTCCGCCTCACCGTTCAGCACCTTCGCGGCGGGCGTGGCGGCGAGGGCGCGCAGGTCCAGCCCGAGGCTGGGCAAGGCTTGCTCCCATTCCCCGCGCGCGATGGCGCCCGGTCCGCCGGACTGCTTCAGGGTCTGGACCAGGCCCTGGCCGTCGTCGCGCACCCTGAGCGCCAGGCCCCCTTGCCGCAGCCGCCAGCGGGGCGTGTCGAAATAGGTCGAGGACAGGGTGCGCACCTCCTCCTTCGCCCGTGGGGCGGCGTGTTCGGCGGTGGAGGGCGGGGGCGTGGAGCCCAGGAGGAACTTCAGCTCGGTCTCGACGGGGGCGGGTTCGGGCATGGGGTGCTCGGCGTGGCCTGCCCTAAACGCTCGCTGGCGGCTTTGGGTCATCCGGCGGCGAGGGATTTCCCGTCGAGGCGAACCGGCGAGCCAGCCGCACGTTCCGGACGGGCGTCATCCAGGAAGAGGGTCATGGACAAGCAGGACAGCGGGTCGATCGACCGCCAGTACAACCGCGACGATGATCTCAAGGTCCCCTCCGGCGAAGGAGGGCCGCCGCGTCCCGCGACGGAGCCTCGCGGCGCCGAGAAATCCACGCGCAGTAAGAAGACGGCGACCGACCCGGTCACGGGCGAGCCCAACCGCTGAGCCGCCGCGCCCGGCTCATGGAGCCGACTTCAGGCTCGCGGCTCAGGCGCCGGGGTCGGGTCCCCCACCGGGAAGGGGCGGACAAGGCGCGTCTGCAACCACAGTTCCATCGCCCGGCCGTCGGCCTGCTGCTGCGCCAGCGCGATCGCCTCCTCGTCGCTGTCGCACTCGAGCACGACGGCTTTGCGGATGTGATCCGCCTTGTCGAAAAAGAACAGCCTGTAGGCCTGCACCCCGCGCCTCCTGGCGCGGCGCTAGGACAGGCCTGCGCGGCGGTCCTTAGCTTTTGCTAGGAAGGGCTAAAGGGCCGCACCCAAGGCGCGAGTTCTGAGGCAAACGCAAGACGCCCGATCTGCGGGGACCGGGCGTCTGCCGTTAGGAGAGGGGGAACGGAAGGTCGCTGGATGGACCAGCCTCCCAGCTTTGCGCCGAGGACTGGTCCGTGGCCCTTACAATTGAACGGATTGGCGAACTTTGTTCGTCGAATGCTCGGCATTCCTTCCCGCTCGCCAGGTTTCCGCCGCTGCGCCCCGCTGGCTTAACCTATGTGGTGGCGACCGGGCGTCCCCCGGCCTTCAGTGGGCCCATGGCGTTTCATCGGTCCCATGGGCGGACTTCGGCGAGTTTTTCGAGTGGCGATCATGTCCCCGCCTGACCCCTTGCAACAGGATATCATCGCGCTCCTGCCCCAGCTTCGGGCCTTCTGCCGGATGCTCTGCGGCAATCCCACCAACGGCGACGACCTGGCTCAGGCCACGGTGATGCGGGCCTGGGCGGCGCGCGCCAGCTTCACGCCGGGCACCAATCTGAAGGCCTGGCTCTACCAGATCGCCCGCAACCAGCTGGCCTCGGACCATCGGCGCAACTGGCGCATCCAGAGCCTGGATCCCGAGACCGCCGAACGGACCCTCGTGGCCGTCACCTCGTCGGACGGCGCCCTGGAGTTGGACGAGCTGCGTCGGGCCCTGGCCATGCTGCCGCCGGAACAGCGCGAAGCTGTCGTTCTCGTCGGCGCCGGCGACCTCGCCTACGCCGAGGCCGCGGTGATCATGAACGTGCCCATCGGCACGGTGAAAAGCCGCGTCAGCCGCGCGCGGGCGACCCTGGCGGCCATCCTGGAAACCGGCGACCTAGCCAGCGACGACGTGGCGCCGGACAGAGCCATGGACCTGATCCTGGGCGAGGTGGCGCAGCGCAAAGCCGGCGCTTCCGACGCTCGCGCCGCGATGGGTTAGGCGCCGCTCCGGCCGCCGCCGGGCGCGTTATAGAGCAAGGCCACGCCTGAATGTTCGGCCAAGGGAGCGGCCTCAGATCACCATCAGGTCCTGGCCGACGATGATCTCGCCCCTGAAGCCGCCGGCGCGCACGGCGGTCTTCCACTGGTCGTCGGTGACGCCGGTGATCGGCACCTGGTGATAGAGCACGAGGGTCCTGACGCCAGCCTCGGCGGCGATGCGGCCGACGTCCTCGGCCGGGGTGTGCGAGCGCATCAGATGCGCCCAGAGCTTGTCGCGGTCCGCCTGGATCGCCGAGCCGTTCTTTTCCCGGCTGGAGACCAGATCGAGCTCGGCTTTCATCGCCGGCATGTACATGGACTCGTGCACCAGGACGTCGGCGCCCTTGGCCAGCTGGGCCACCGACTCCACCGGCGAGGTGTCGCCGGAGAAGGCGATGGAGCGGTCGGGGTAGTCGAAGCGGTAGCCGAGCGCTGGGACCACCGGCGGGTGGTTCACGATGGCGGAGGTCACCTTCATCTCGGGTGAGCTCATGACCGGGCCGGCGGTGGAGATCTCGTGCACCTTAACCGGTCCCAGCGGCGAATGGCCGATGTCGTCCAGCCAGATGTCGATGTCTGGCTTCAACGCCTTCAGATAATCAGTGGTGATCTGCTTCAGCGGCGGTGGGCCGTAGAGGTTCAGGGTCCCGGTCATGCCCGCGTACCAGGCGAAGTAGATCAGCGTCCCCAGCTCGATGTTGTGATCGGGATGGTGGTGGGTGATGAAGATGTCCTCGAGGTCCTGCAGCTTCACCCCGGCGCGCACCAGCTGTTCGGTGGCCCCATAGCCGCAGTCGAGCACATGGGCCGATCCGGCGTGCAGCATCACGCAGGAGGTCATGTAGCGGGGCCGGCCCACCGAGGGGCCGCCGGACGTGCCCAGCAGAACCAGCCTGGTCCCGGGGGCCTCCGCGGCCTCGGCGATGGCGGCGGACAGGGCCCCGAGGGCCGGAAGAACGGCGGCGACCTTGAGCACCGCCCGTCGGCTCGGCTTGATCATCTGGGTCATCCGCGGAATTGGCGCGCGCGCCGGGGGAGGGCCGTGCGGATAGCCGCACGGCCCAATCGCCTTGGCAAGTCGGCGGACGCTAGAAGCGGACCGTGGCGCCGACCACAAAACGCCGGCCCAGGACATCGTACACAGTCGGGTTGTCCTGGAGCGAGTACTCACTGAACGTCGAGTAGTAGGGCGTCACCGGCGGATCGACGTCGAACAGGTTTGTGATGGCGCCGAACAGCTCGGTGTTGGCGATGGTCTTCAGCCGGTACCTGATGGTCAGGTCGGTGTAGAAGATCGGCGGCACATAGTTGCTGTTGATCGTGGTCCCCACCACCGCCGCGTTCTCCAAGGTGCCCGAGGAGATGAAGCGGCCCTGCACATAGGCCGTGAACGGCCCGTTGTTGTAGGTCAGGCTGGCGGTGAACTTGAACCGGGGCAGCGCATAGGGGACGCCGTCGGACTGCTGGATGCCGGTCTGGCCGGCGCGATCGATCTTGGCCGCCCCGTTCAGCTGCTGGGAGCTCTCGATTAGATAGCTGCCCAGGAAGCGGCCGGTGAGGGATTCGTCCCCGCCGAGCAGACGGACGTCGCGGGTGTAGTCGGCCTCGAAATCGATACCGCGGGTCAGCGCCGTATTGATGTTCACATAGACATTGCCGACCAGGATCGGCAGGTCGGTGACCGTGTCGCGGGTGACCAGCGAACACAGGGCGGTCGCCCCGGACGCACACTGGTTGATGACGTTCTGTGCGCCCAGCTGGCCGATCGCGCCGTTGATCTTGATCCGGTACCAGTCGACCGAGAACGAGGAGCCGGGAAGGAAGCTCGGCTGCAGCACGGCGCCGGCGGTGAAGGTATCGGCCTTCTCCGGCTTCACCGTCGGGTTGCCGCCCGAGAAGGTGGTGATGTTGACCACGCCAGCGGAAGGATGCAGCGGATCGGTGGCGGTGCCCGCGCCGCCGGTCTTGTCGAACCGCTCGGAGAGGTTGGCCGCCCGCACGTCACGCGAATAGGTCCCGCGCAGCCGCAGGCCGTCGATGATGTCCCAGCTGGCGCCGCCCTTGTACGCCCAGATGCCGCCCGAACCGGTGTAGTCGGCCCAGCGGCCGGCCAGGTCGAGCTTGACCATCTTCATGAACGGCGCATTGGCGATCAACGGGATGCCGGTTTCGCCGTAGAGTTCCTTGGTCTCGAGCGCACCCTTGATGTTGGAGACCTTGGAGAACTGGATGCCGACCGTGTTGGCGCAGTCGCCGGGGGCGAGGCCGCGCAATCCCGAGGCGATGGCCTGGGCGCTGCCATTGCACGGGACCGGATGGTAGCTGGTCTGGTCGCCCTTCGGGTTGGTGGCGTCTTCGACCAGTTGCAGGATGCTTTCCCGGCGGAAGGCGCCCCCGAACGCGGCCGTGACGGGGCCCGCCCCCCAGCCGTCGAACAGCTTGCCGTTCAAGGACAGCTCGGCCACGTGCTGGTTCATCGTGGTGATGTTCACCTTGGCCTGTTGGGAGGTGTAGCTGAGCATGTCGGTCGAGAGGCCGGCGCCCGCGTAGTAGATCGGCGTGGTGATCGACAGGCCCGGACGCTCGCCCGTGACGAAGGCGTTCGCAGCCGCCGAGGAGTTGCCGGCGCCGAACAGATCGATCGGTGCGCAGCCTTGGAGCGGATTGGCCGACAGCGAGGTGCGGCAGACGATGTTGCCGGCCCCGTCCTTCACCGCGTCCGCGGCGGCGTACATGTTCAGCACGTTCGCGCCAATCTGGTACATCCGCCGGGTGTTGTGCCCGTACTGGTAGTAGCCATCGACGTTCCAGTCGTTGAAGAACCCGGCGTTCTGGACGTTCCATTTGAAGCCGGCGGTGGCGCTGTTCATCACGCTGGTGTCGCGGATGGTGTCGGCGCCGCCGAAATCCGCAGGACTGCCCGTCCGCCTCAGGACGAATGAGGGGATGTTGTTCGCCGTCATGATCTGCTGGACGTTGGCCGGCAGATAGGGATTGCCGCTGAAGATGGTGATCGTCGACGGCGCGCCCTGGAAGGCGCCTTCGGGGCTGTTGTAGGCGAAGGTCGACTCCACCCCGTGCAGGCCCTGGACGTAGACATTGAAGTTCGGCGCCAGGTCATAGTCGACGTAGGCGAAGCCCGAATAGCGCGACAGGCTCGGATCCAGCGTCGGGATCGAGGCGCCGCCGAGGTCGTCGCCCGAGCCGCCGTTGGTGATCGACTGGCGTCCGGCCGAAGTGCCGATCGCCCCCGAGGCCAGGCTCGAGGCCTGGAACTGATAGGTTTGGCCATTCGGCGCGAACGCCAGGCCGTTCAGCGGCGTGCCCGGCGCGGAGATCAGGCCTCCGAAGGTCGAGCCGGTCGACACCACATTGGGCTCGATCAGCAACTCGCCGTTGGAGGCGACGATGGTGCCGTAGGCCTTGTACCAGTCGCGGCCCTTGTAGGTGAAAATGCCGTCCTGCTTGAACATCTCACCCGACACGAGGACGTGGCCTTTGCCGCCCGCGAAGTCCATGCCGTAGGCGGCCGAAACCTGCCAGTCGCCGCCGTCGCCGCGGCTGGTCTCGCCGCCCTGGCCGCTGATCTTCAGGCCGGTGAACTTGGTGTCGAGGATGAAGTTGACCACCCCGGCCACCGCGTCGGTGCCGTAGGCCGCCGAGGCGCCGCCGGTGACGGTCTCGACGCTCTTGATCATCTCCGAGGGGAACATGTTGACGTCCACGCCCCCGAAGGCGTTCTGCGAGATCACCCGGCGGCCATCCAGCAAGGTCAGGGTGCGGTTGACGCCCAGGCCGCGGATATTGAGGTCGCCGTAGCCCGCGCGGGTGAACCAGTTCCCGGACTGGGGCGTCTGGCTGCCATAGAATTCGGGAAGCTGGGTGACGCCTTCCACCAGGGTGGTGGGCGCCATGTCCTTCAGTTGCGCGGCGGCGACGACGGTGAGCGGCACCGGGGAATTCACCCCGGTCTGGCGCAGGTGCGAGCCCGTGATCACCACTTCCGACACTTCGCCGGATTTCTTGTCCTGCCCATCTGTCGCGTGCGCGATCGCCAGCGGCGAAGCGGCGACCATCAGCGCCATGAGCAAAGTACGACCGTTCCCTCGAGTCATGCTCGAATCCCCCTTGTTATGGTCCGCCGCGCGCCCTGCTTGATCCGGTTCCCCCCGAGACCAACCCGTGGCATCCAAAGGTGCAGGCGTGCTAGGAATATGAATATGAATACGGATTCACTTTCTAGTGTCAATCCGCCTTCGGGCGTCGCGCGCCCTGCGCCCAGCCAGGATCGCAGCCGCAAGACGGCGGAGCGATTCCTGGAGGCTGCCTTCAGGCTGTTGGAATCAAAGACGTTCGACGAACTCTCGGTGGCCGACCTGGCGCGCGCGGCCGAGCGTTCCGTGGGCGCCTTCTATCAGCGCTTCGGCAGCAAGGACGACTTCCTGGTGGTGCTGATGGTCGCCTACTTCGAGACGCGCGAAGCCACTTTCGCCCGGATCCTGGCCGACGCCAAGGACGAGGGGCTGATCGAGACGGTGCTCAGGGACAGCTTCGCGTCGCTCATGCGAAACCGGAATCTCTGGCACGCGGCCTTGCGCCGTTCGGCTCAGGCCCCTGGCTTCTGGGCGCAGTTCCATCGGTACGTCCAGCGGCGCCCGCAGCTGATGGCGGCTCGCCTCGCCCAGCTGCGCGGCCAGCCGCTATCCGAGGCGGAGGTGTTCCGGATGGGCCTGGCGGTGCAGGTGTTCAACAGCGTCATCAACAATCAGATGATGAACAACCCCGGCCCCCTGACGCCGGACCGGCCCGACTTCCTGCCCAAGCTGCTGGTGGTGTTCGACGCTGTGCGCAACGCCGAGCTGTGAGCGCGACCGGCGACCGCCCCTCCACACCCTATGCTTGCTCAGCTATCCTCCTCGATGGGGCGGAAAGGATTGAGCACGCGCAGCGAGCCGATTCTCAATCCATGCTGCAGGTCTTCCGACCAGAGCACATCGCATCGCGCTTCCAAGGCGGAGGCGAGGATCATGGCGTCATAGACGGAGAGGCCGAAACGGCGCCCGAGCTCCAGCCCGGCCGCGTGCGTGTCGGCGCTCAGAGGGCGTACTTCGAAGAGTTCGCGCAAGGAGCCGACGAACTCGAGCGTTTCGTCCCACGACAGGCGCATTTTTCGACGCGCGACGTTGGCGAGCTCGTTCAACACCTGGACGCTCACGACGCCCCCTTCGGCCACAAGTGCTTGAGACCGATCCGCCTTCGCTGCGTCGTCCGACGCCAGATAGACGAGGACGTTGGTGTCGACGAAGCTAGCGGGCATTCAGGTCTTCGCGGTCGAACTTGAAGTCC
>FTJL01008556.1_pt3 | contig 17395 bp, 14 predicted proteins | sample 1658551 | NCBI WGS metagenome assembly FTJL01 (sample SAMEA3914835, study PRJEB12502) | metagenome | biome: forest; material: soil | place: Canada | collected 2011-07-03 | depth 0.3 m
GCGACCGCGAGTTGCGCATTGCCGGGCTGGGCAGCATGCTGGTCGGCGTCATTATTTTGTTTCTGGTTCGCTAGGGGCGGTCTTGGGTAAGTTCGTCGTCATTATCGGAATGCAGTGGGGGGACGAGGGCAAGGGAAAGGTCGTCGACCTCCTCGCCGAGCGAGTCTCGGCGGTTGCCCGTTTTCAGGGGGGACACAATGCCGGTCATACCCTCGTAAGAGGCGGACGCAAGACCGTTCTGTCTCTCATCCCTTCCGGAATCATGCGCGAGAATGTCCGTTGCTTCATCGGCAACGGGGTCGTGCTGTGCCTGGACGCCCTGTTTACGGAAAGTCAGATGCTGATCGACGCCGGCGTGCCGGTGTTCGAGAGGCTGCGCGTCTCGCCGAGCTGCCCGCTGATCCTGCCGTCACATATCGCTCTGGATAAAGCGCGGGAGCAGGCCAAGGGCGCCAATGCTATCGGCACCACTGGTCGCGGCATCGGGCCCGCGTACGAGGACAAGGTTGCGCGCCGCGCCGTGCGCGTCGCAGACCTGTTCCAGCGAGAGCGCTTCGCCGCGAAGCTCGGGGAAATGCTCGATTTCCACAATTTCGTCCTGCAGCAGTATTTCCGCCAGCCGCCGGTGGACTTCCAGAAGACCCTGGACCAACAGTTGAGCTACGCCGAGAAGCTGGCCCCGCTGGTCACGGATGTGACCCTGGCGCTGCACAGCTTGCGCGACGAGGGCAGGAATGTCCTCTTCGAGGGCGCCCAGGCCGCGATGTTGGATATCGATCTCGGGACCTATCCGTACGTCACCTCCTCCAACACCACCGCGGGTTTTGCCGGCACCGGTACAGGCCTGGGGCCACGGGTGTTCGACGAGGTCCTGGGGATCGTCAAGGCTTACACGACTCGCGTGGGCGCGGGCCCTTTCCCGACGGAGCTGTTCGACGATACCGGCGAGCATCTGTCCAAAGTCGGTCACGAGTTCGGCTCGGTGACCGGCAGACGGCGCCGTGTGGGTTGGTTCGATACCGTGGCGCTGCGTCGCTCCATAGTGCAGTCGAGCGTTTCGGGCCTGTGCATCACCAAGCTCGATGTGTTGGACGGTCTGGACACGATTCGCATTTGCGTGGGCTATCGTGTCGATGGTCGAGTTGTTGGGCATCCGCCGCTGAGCACCGATGGCTATGCCGATGTGCAGCCCGTCTACGAGGACATGGCGGGTTGGAAGGATTCGACGGTCGGGATAACCGAGTACGGCGCACTGCCCGCCAATGCGCGCAAGTACCTCGAGCGTCTCCAGGTTCTGGCCGAGACTCCGATTGACATGATTTCCACGGGTCCCGATCGAGACCAGACGATCGTCCTGCGTAACCCGTTTGACGGCGGCTGACGAGACGACTGTGTAGGCCTGGCAGTTCATGCCCGGGACGAAACTCTCTGCGCTTTCCATACGCGTTGCCCTCGCGTTCGTCATCCTCATATCGGTGCTGGCCGCGGCAAGCACCTGGCGTATCTATGGCCACACCTGGGACGAGCCGGAGCATCTGGCCGCGGGCATGGAGCTTCTGGACCGCGGTCGCTACGAATACGACACAGAGCATCCACCGATAGGGCGGATTCTCATGGCGCTGGGGCCGTACCTGGCTGGCGCCCGCTCGTATGGCACCCCTCCGCCGTCCGGCGTGCAGGAGGGTCTCGACATCCTCTACAGGGGCGGGCACTACGATCTGTATCTGACGCTGGCGCGCCTCGGCATGATGCCGTTTCTCGTGATGTTGCTGTTGGCCATGTGGTTTTGGGCCAGGCGGATCGTTGCGTCGGAGCACGAAGCCCTGCTCGCGGTGGTTTTGCTCGCGACGGTTCCACCGGTATTGGGCCACGCGGCGCTGGCGACGCTCGATGTGGCAGCCGCTGCAACCACGCTGGTCGCTCTCTATGCCGCACAACGCTGGATAGCCAAGGGAAAGTGGCAGGATGCGGCTTTTTTCGGCATCGCCACCGGCCTGGCGGTGGCCACCAAATTCTCGGCCATCCCCTTTATAGCTTTCGGGATGCTGGTACTCGCGGGCACGCGGCTGGTGCTGGCCCGGGTCGATCGCCGGCAGACAGCCGAGTCGCGATGGCCGCGCCTCACCTGGAAGGCGATGCTGGGCGGCCTTGCTTTGGCCCTCGCGGTCGGCCTGATTCCCATCTTCCTGGCCTACGGCTTTCGCTCTGCGGACCCCGACCTGGTGACCCGCCGGTTCAATTGGGCAGTGGCCTTTCTCTTTCGCACCGATGGGTGGAAGTACAACTACGCGACGGCGCCTGAGACGCATATCTGGTTGCCGCGCGCACTTAAACTGCTGTTCGAAGGGATCGTCGCGCTTAAAGCGCACAACGACAGCGGCCATGTGTCCTTTCTGCTGGGCCAGCTGAAAGCCAATGGCTGGTGGTACTTTTATCTCGTCGAGCTGGCGGTCAAGACGCCACTGCCATTGCTCGCGACGGGCCCCGTCGGGTTGGGAATCATGGCGCGCGACGGTTGGCGCGCACGAGACCCATGGCGATTGGCGCCCCCACTGTTATTCGTCACGATGCTCGTCTTCGCAAGCACTTACAGCCGCATCAATATCGGCATTCGTCACGTGCTCATCCTTTACCCATTTCTTGCTTTGGGCGCGGCTTATCTGTTGTCTTTGGCCTGGCGGTCGGCGCGAACTTCTCGCAACTGGAACGTCGCTTTCGCCACGCGGGTGCTCGCAGTGGTGCTCGTTGCCTGGCAGGTGAGTACCCTCTTCACGGCGTATCCCGACTATCTTCCCTACTTCAACGAAGCGGTCGTCAATCCACAGCACGTGCTGGTGGATTCCGATCTGGACTGGGGACAGGACTTGAGGCGCCTGGAGTGGGCGCTGGCGGAGCTCAAAGTGCCCCGTCTCAGTCTCGCGTATCAGGGCACGGCCGATCTGGCACGCGAGCCCTTGCCGCCGTTGACGCTTCTAAAGCCGGGGGTCCCGGTCAAGGGTTGGATCGCGATCACCGCGCTGGCGCGTGAGCACTATATGCACGGCTACGCGTGGCTCGATGCCTACAAGCCGATCGAAAGGATCGGCAAGACGGTGGATCTCTACTACATTCCGTGAAGTAACCGCGTGACGCGCTCAAGGGCGGGCGGATGCGAGTAGTAGAAGGTCGAATACACGGGATCGGGCGTCAAGGTGTTGGCATTGTCCCGATAGAGCTTGACCAGTGCCGTCGCGAGCTCAGTCGCACTGGCGTGGCGTGCAGCGAATCCATCGGCTTCGAACTCATGACGACGCGACCACATTGACGTCAGCGGCGTCAAGAAGAGCGCGAACGGCGGCACAGCCAGAACGAACAACAGCAGCGCGGCATGCGTCGAAGGCGTCGGCACGCCCAATGCGGCATAGACCGCAGGGATGCGAGCAAGCCCGCCCAGCACTGCGAGTCCGGCCGCGCTGGTGATTACGGATACGGCCAATCGCTTGCGCACGTGTTTGAGACTGAAATGGCCCAGCTCGTGCGCCAGCACCGCTTCCACCTCCGCGCCGTTCAGACGCTGCAGCAGGGTGTCGAAGAATACGATGCGCTTGTGGCGACCTATTCCCGTGAAATACGCGTTGCCGTGCGCCGATCGCAGCGAGCCGTCGATCACGAATACGCCCTTCGAGGCGAAACCGCAGCGATCCAGAAGCGAATCGATGCGTTGTCGCAATGCCGGATCCTCCAGCGGGGAAAACTTGTTGAACAGCGGTGCGATCAGCACCGGCCAAGCCCATGTCATCAGCATCATCAGGGCCAGCCAACCGACCCACGCCCAGAGCCACCAGTAAGTGCCTGCGCGCTGCATCAGGTACAAGACAGTCAGGGTGATGGGAGCGCCGATGATTAATGTCAGTAGCCCGTGTTTCAACAAATCCGTGAGAAAGACTTTTGCACTGATCCGATTGAATCCGAACCGGGCTTCGAGGCGGAAGGTGCGCCAAATGCCAAAAGGTAGATCGATGAGCGCCGTTATGCTCAGCACGCTAAGGATGACGACCGCTCCCAACCACGGTTCCGCCCATCCCGTGCGTCTCCACAGCGAGTCGAGTGCGGCGAGACCGCCCCCGACCGTAAATCCCAGCGTGATCAGGGCGCTTAAGGTTATTTCGAGCCTGTGGAACCGGGCCTTCGCTATGGTGTAGTCGGCGGCTTTCGCATGCTCGTCGGCGGACACTCGTTCGGCAAACAGCTCGGGAACGCGCGCACGATGCTGCCAGACCGCCGCAACCTGTCGCGCCGAGAGCCACAATTGCAGTGCGACTCCTGCGACAACGGTGGCGACGAAGAGAGTTGTCAGCCAGAGCATGGACGGAGCGAGGATTCCGGTGTGAGGCCTGCGCGTGCCGCGAGGCGCGCGCAGGCCAGACTATCGGCCGGATCCGATCAGGTCGCAACCAGGGGCGGCAGATCGGTGCCCGCGACCCAGTAGCCATGGATCTGGCCCGGGACGCGATAGGGCATCTTCACTTGCGCGATGGGACCATCCTCCAGATGATCGATGTCCGCCACCACCAGGTCCGAGCGTCCGTTCTGCTTCAGATAGGACGCTACTCCGATGAGGTACCCGTCGCCTTCGGCCGCGCCCTTGCGGCGCGGAACGAAAGTCGCTTCGGCAAGGCTTACGTCGGGACCGAGCGAGAACTTACGATACTTTTGCGTCTGCTGATCGATGACCACCCAGGCGCCGCCGGGGCCCATCGTGTTGATGAAGCCGTAGCGGTAGTGGACGGTGTGGTACCGGTCGTCCTGACGTGACAGCGCGCCGTTGATTTCCGGATACATCCACTCGTGTGCGTAGTCGTGGACCTTTTTGCGGGACAGGTCGACACTCATGCGCATGACGTGCCCGGCAGCTTTGGCCGGATCCCACTTCTCGTGCAGTTGCGGGAAGAACGGGAACTGGTTCGACTCGCCACCATCCATGTCCCAGTAGATTTTCTCGCCGTCGGTCCAATTGCCCATCGTGTGGGTCGCGAAGTAACCCGGCCCCTTGAACCAGCGCAGATCCTTACCGTCGCCCCCGCGCCGCATCACGCCAAGCCATGTCGGCAACGTCGAGTCCCACGCGAAGTGCGGCCCTCCGCTGTTGATAATGTCCATGTTGGTCGCGAGCGGAACCACGTAGAACAGGACGTGCTTATCGGTTACGCCGAAGTCATGAATCATGCCGGCGTAAGGCACCTGAACCCAGGCCGACCAGTTTCGCTTACCCGTCTTGTCGACGGAAAACACGAAGATGTCCTTGCTCGCGAGTCCCTTCGCCTCGTAACCGAAGGCCACCATGTCCCCGGTCTGCGAATCTATCTTCGGGTGCGCGGTGAAGGTCTGACCTTCCAGGCCGCCGGCAAACGTGTAGTAGTCGTCGACCGTCTCGAGGGTGTGCGGATTGAGCGCGACCGGCGGGCTGTCTTCCTTCATCGCGAACAGCCGGCCGTGATGGAAGAAAATCTGGGTGTTGGCCGTACCGCGACTCAAACCCTTGACGCTCGGGTCGTCGGTCGTCGGATTGCGGTACATACCGAACAGCGAGCGGCGCGCCGCGTGCTGCGCCTTCCAGCGCTGCGTGCGCACATAGCGGCTGCGAAAATCGACGTGACCTTCCTTGATCCGGAACATCGACAGATGCCCCTCGCCGTCGAACGCGATGTCGTGCGAGTACTTGGCCGGCTTCGGGTACTGCGGATCGGGACCTATGCGATAGAAAGCGCCGTCCAGGTCCGCCGGCAGCTTGCCCTCGACCTCGCAATCGTACAGATCGTTTTCCGAGCGGTAGACGCCCCCTCCGACGCTTCCCCCCGAACCGAATTGGCCGCCTCCGAAGCCGCCGCCGCCGGTCGGAAACAGCACTTCGGCGTGCGCTGCCTGCGGGACCACCAATCCTCCGGCCACCAGGCCGGCGCCGGCTGCGGTCACCGAGCCCATGAAGGTGCGGCGGTCGATGCGACCAGGAGTCGGCAGTTCAGTTTTATCTGTACGCTTTGTCATTTTGAACGTCCTCAATGTGTCCCGGCCCCTCTACCGGGTATGCGGATGGTACGGCAGAGGCGGGCGGCCTGCGCGAAATCGCACGGCTACGGCCACCCTTTGGGGTGGAAGGACCCGGCCGCGGGGCTGGCCGGATTTGCGCTTCGTTGACCTTGAGGCCGGGCCTTGCGCACACTGCGTCGGGGCGCCCGGCGCCACTACACAGTCACAGCAAAGGGGACGCCATGGGCGATCAGACTCGAAAAGAACTCGCGGAGCTTGGATTGTCGATCCGGCGCCAGGTGCTGGGCACGCAATATGTCGATGCCGCGCTGAAGAACGTCAATGATTTCAACCGGCCGCTGCAGGAACTGCTGAACGAATTCTGCTGGGGCGGCGCCTGGGGGCGAGAGGGCCTGTCGATGCGGGAACGCAGTATAATAGTACTGTCGATTCTCACGGCCCTCGGACGATCCCACGAGGTTGAAACGCACACGCGCGGGGCGCTCAACAATGGGATGAAGCCGGAAGAGATCGCCTCGGTCTTCCTGCACGCCGCGATTTACTGTGGTGTTCCCGCGGCCGTCGACAGTTTCCGAGCCGCCGCGAAAGTCATTGCTGAACATGGCAAATGAATTTGTCCCGCCGGAGCGGGTTGGCTTCGTAGGCCTGGGCAACATGGGCGCGCCGATGGCGCGTCGTCTTGCCGCGGCCGGCTATCGGATCATCGTCGCCGACGCCGTTCCAGCGGCCGTCGAGCGATTCAGGGCGGACGTGCCGTGCGACTTGGCATCGAATCCGAGGGAGATCGGAGCCTCGTGCCGTCTGGTGATCACGATGCTTCCCGACGGACACGCCGTACGCAACGTCCTGATGGCCGAGGGCGGCATCGTCTCGGGGTTGACCTCAGGTGCGGTCGTTCTCGACATGACTTCGGCCTCGCCCGTCGGAACCCGCGCGCTGGGCACCGAACTGGCCGCCCTGGGTATTACTTTGTTGGACGCCCCGGTTTCGGGCGGAGTTGGCAGAGCGGCCGAGGGGAAGCTCGCAATCATGGTCGGCGGGGACGCGGAAGTGGTGGCGCGCTGCCGTCCGGTGCTGGATCTGATGGGGCAGGTGTTCCTGACAGGCGCGCCCGGATCGGGGCATGCGATGAAGGCCCTCAATAATTTTCTTTCCGCGATCGCGCTGGCCGCGGCGGGTGAAGCGATGCTCGCCGGGCAACGCTTCGGACTGGATCCGGAGCTGATGATCCGGATCTTCAATGCGTCCACCGGGCGCAATACGGCCACCGATCACAAGTACCCGAAGTTCATCCTGCCGCGCACCTTCGACTCTGGCTTCGCGCTGGGCCTGATGGCCAAGGATCTACGCCTGGCCCTGGAGCTGTCGCGCGACACCGGCGCGCCGGCGGACCTGCTGCAGGCCTGCGTGGACATGTGGGGAGTTGCCGAAAAGCAGCTGGGATTCCGCGCCGACAATACTGAGATCGTGAAGTATCTCGAATCGCGGCTGCCGGAGCCGAAGAATGGCTGAGGCGGAGCCCTTTGAAGTCTACGCAATCCGCTACGCCACTGTTGCGCGGCGCAGCGACGAGAACTACATCGGAGGCGATCCGCACGAGTCGCAGCAGATGGACTACTTCGTCTGGCTGGCGCGCAACTCGCAGCATACGGTGGTCATCGACACGGGCTTCGACAGCCATGCCGCCATACGCCGACGTCGCCAGTTCCTGCGATCGCCTGACGAGGGACTGCGACTACTCGGAGTGGATGCGGCTCGCGTGCGTGACGTGATCATTACGCATTTGCACTATGACCACGCCGGGAACCTGGGGCTTTTTCCCTCGGCGCGCTTCCACCTTCAGGATCGGGAGATGGCTTATGCCACGGGCCGCTATATGGGGCTCGGGTTTTTCTCTCATGCCTACGAAGCTGACGATGTCGTGGCCGCCGTTCGGCTGGTCTATGGCGGAAGGTTCGTCTTCCACGACGGCGACGGGCAGGTCGTTCCCGGCATGACGGTTCATCACATCGGCGGGCACACGCGCGGACTGCAGGCTGTGCGCGTATGGACTCGCGTCGGCTGGCTCGTGTTGGCGTCCGACGCTGCTCATTATTCCGCCAACATGATCGAGAGCCGTCCGTTTCCGGTCGTCGCGGATGTGACCGAGATGGCCGACGGATGGCGCAAGCTGCGCGCGCTGGCGAGCGCGCCTGAGCACATCGTACCCGGCCACGATCCGAGCGTGATGTTGACGTATCGCGCACCCGCGCCGGATTTGGAAGGAATCGCAGTTCGTCTGGACGAAAAGCCGCACAGTCCGAGCTGAACTACCGTTAAATTTGAGGGGGTATTGAGTGAGCACGAGTTACGACGTCGTGGCGGTCGGCTCCGGACATAACGGTCTGGTGGCCGCAGCTTATCTTGCCGTCGGCGGTAAGCGTGTTGTGGTTCTTGAGCGCAACGCCTGGTTCGGCGGCGGCGTCGTGACCCGGGAACTGACGGTGCCGGGATTCCGTCACGACCAGCACTCGATGACGCACATCTTCATTCAGGGAAATCCGCTGCTGCTCAACGATGAGATCGGGCTGAAGTCCAGGTATGGACTGCGCTACGTGTTTCCCGATGTGCCGATGAGATCGTTGTTCGAAGACGGAACGAGTCTGGCGATGTACCGGGACCGCGAACGGACCCGGGCGCAGATTGCCAAGTTTTCCAAGCGCGATGCTGACAGCTACACCCGGCTTGCGGATCAGGCCGCCACCTGGCTGCCGATGATCGCCTCGACTCTGTACTCCGCACCCATTCCTATGGGTGCCTCGGCGGCAATGATGGATCAGAGTCGCGAGGGGCGCGAGATCTGGCGCATCTCGCAGATGAGCACGCACGACATGCTGTGCAGTTACTTTGAAAACGATCGCGTGCGCATGCATTTCGCGCGCATCGCCGGTGAGAATCTCGTATCGCCGGATGAGAAGTCCACGGCGCTCGGCGTCTTCGTGTTTGTCGGCTTCCTGGAGGCGTACGGATTTGGAGTACCGGTGGGTGGAAGCGGGCAGCTCACGAATTCCCTCATCGCCTGTATCCGCGATCACGGCGGCGAAGTGCTGTCGGAGGTCGACGTGGAACGGGTTCTGGTGCGCGACGGGCGTGCTACCGGCGTGCGAACCAAGGACGGACGGGAATTTGTCGCGAAAGATGCGGTGATAGGTGCAATCCACCCCCACTATCTCGGTTCGATGGTGGAGGGGATTGATCCGGTCGTGGCGCGGGACGCCGCCGATACCGAGATCTCTTCCAACGCCTGCATCACGATTCACGCCGCGCTGAAATCGCCGGCAAAGGCGCAATCCGGCGAGCCGCTGGATGCGGTCATGACCGAGCTGCTGCCCAACGAGTACGAGCGACTGCGCCGCTCGTTCGACGATCTGCGCTATGGACAGTTCTCCAGCTATCCGCTGATCGGCCTGGGTTCATTGTCGCAGTTCGACGCTTCGCGGGTACCTCCGGGCTGCGCCACGTTGCATGTTTGGGATTACGTCCCGTACGAGCGCGCCGACGGCCGTTCGTGGGATGATTCCAAGCGCGACTATGCCGAACGGATGCTGCAGCACATGGGTAAGTTCCTCGTGGGCGTCCAGCCGGACAACATCATCGCGTACCACTGCGACAGTCCGCTCGACATGGAGCGGACATCCCCCAGTTTCAAGAGAGGCGATCTCCACGGGATCTCCACTTCCAGCTATCAACAGGGCGCACATCGGCCGACGCCCGAGCTTGGGCAGTACACGGTTCCGGGAACGGATCGGCTGTACCTGGTAGGTCCGTTCCAGCATCCCGGCGGCGGGGTATTCGGAGCAGGGCGGGCGACTGCAATGAAGGTCTGCGAGGATCTCGGTCTGAACTTCGACAAGATCGGCCGCGGCGGAGCGCGACGTTGAACCCAACCACCTCAGGCGACTTTTCCGGGAAAACGGCCTTGGTCATCGGCGCGACCTCGGGTATAGGTCGCTCGACGGCGCTTGCTTTCGCCTCATCCGGTGCGAATGTCGTGATCGTCGGCCTGGGCGCCGAAGCAGGCCGTCAGGTTGAATCCGAAGCGCGTGCGGCCGGCAAGGCCGGCGCGTTGTTCATCCAAGCGGATGTCACGAAGGCTGACGAAGTAGAAGCAGCGATGACTCGCGCTGTCGAGCGGTTTGGCCGCGTGCACATGGCCGTCAACAACGCGGGCATCGAGGGGCGGTTCGGGCCGGTGCAGTCCGCAACGGACGACGACTTTGATCGCATCATCGGCGTCAATCTCAAGGGCATCTGGCACGGACTCAAAGTCCAGATCCCGCACATGCTGGCGCACGGTGGCGGAGCCATCGTGAACACGGCGTCGAGCGCCGGTGTAACCGGCATAGCCAATATCGCTTTATATACGGCGAGCAAGCACGGTGTAGTCGGATTGACCAAGGCAACCGCGCTGGAGCTCGCGAAATCCAACATTCGCGTCAACGCCGTAGCCCCCGGGCCGGTCAATACGGGGCTTCTGCATCGCATGATTGCCGGCGCCATCGATATCTCCACGATAGCCGCGAGCGTGCCCATGGGCCGAGTCAGCGAACCGGAGGAGACGGCGCAAGCGATTGTGTGGTTGTGCTCCGATGCCGCCTCGTACGTAACGGGTCACACGCTCGTGGTGGACGGGGGCCTTACGGTCGGGTAATCCGGTTGCCGCGTTCATGTTAGTCACCATCAATCGCACCAAGCTGCGCCCGCCTTCCCGCAAGGGACGCCTCGTCGACCGGCGTGCTTTGCTGGAGCGCTTGTGCGCCGAACCGCGGCCACGCTTGACGTTGCTCCAGGCGCCGGCGGGCTTCGGAAAATCAAGTCTGCTGACTCAGTTCTATCATGCTGCGCGTGCGCCGGTGGCTTGGCTGAGTATCGATACCTCCGATAACGACTGCACGCGCTTCCTGCAACATTTGATAGCGGCGCTCGAGTTGCTCGGCATCGCTCTTTCCGGCGACTTGAAGGAGGCTCTGTGCTCCGGCGCACGGCTGCCGCCGACGACGGCCTGCGACCTGTTGAGCAACGCGGTCTCGGACCTCGATAAAGATGTTGTGGTCTGCATCGATGACGCTCATCTGATCACCGATACGGTGGTCGCACAGCTGCTGACGAGCCTGATGCAGAGTCCGAACGCGCGACTCTCCTGGGTTATGGCGACGCGGGTGACCCCTGCGGCGTTGCCGCTGAGCCGTTTGCGATTGTTGGGCGAGTTGGCCGAAATGGGTGCCCGGGACTTGAAGTTCTCGGACGCGGAGTCGGAAGAGTTTTTCGCAAGCACGGCCGGTGTGCCCATCGAGCCGCATCTGGCCGTGCGCTTGAATGAGCGCACCGAAGGCTGGGTCGCCGGCTTGCAATTGGCATCGTTGGGGCTCAAGGGCGGCGAACCGGCCGCGCAGGTCATCGAACGTTTCTCGGGAATGAACCGCAACGTGGCGGAGTTCCTGGACAACGAAGTGCTGGCCCGGCTCGACGAGGATACGAGCCGTTTCCTGCTCGAGACCTCCATTCTGACGCGCATGTGCGCGCAGGCGTGCAACTACGTCACGCAGCGAACGGACGCGCGCGTAAGTCTCGACTACCTCGAGGCGGCAAACCTGTTTCTGTTCTCTCTCGACGATGAACGGCGCTGGTATCGGTATCACCATCTGTTCGCGGCATTCCTCGAACAGCGGTTGCGGGAGTTCTATCCCGACCGCGCGCGCGTTCTCCATGAACGCGCGTCCGTCTGGCTGGAGGACAACGGCTGCGCGATCGAGGCGATAGAACACGCCTTGCATGCACGCGACTTTGTTCGAGCCGCGCGCCTCCTCGATAGACTGAACCTGTACGAAGACGGACAAATCGCCTTGCAGGAGCGACTTGCCCTGCAGATACCGCTGGCGGTCCTCGAGCAGTTCCCCAATCTGCAGCTCGAGCGGGTCTGGGGCTGGGAAGCGGACTGGGATTTCGCCAAGTCGCGCACGGCGCTGCAGAGAATGAAGCGGGTGCTGCAGGAGTGGCGCGCCGGCAAGCGAGCCGCACCGCTGGACGTGGATCTGGACTACATCGGGGCGAAGCTTGCGCACCGCGAGATGATGGTCTGCCTCGTCAGTGACGATATGGCCAACACCCGGCGTATGTGCGAGCGCTGGCTGGCGGCCGGGCACCCGACCGATCATCACATGGAGGTCTCTACGACAGGTGCGTTGATGGCTGCGCGGCGTGAGCACTATTCCTGCGACGCCACGGCCGCGCTGGCCTCGGCATTGCACGATGCGTATCGCCGGAATCATTTCGATTTTGGAGAGATCTTCCAGGATTGCGTCAGCGGACTTTCTTTCTTTATGCAGGGCGATACCGCCCGCGCCCGGCAGGTTTACCGGCGGGCTCTCGATGGGGCGGCCGGGATGCACGGTCGTCTTGCGCCGCTTGGATCGATGCCTGCGCTGTTGCTCGCCGAGCTCCACTACGAGCAGAACGACCTGTCCGAGGCGCGCGAACTCGTCGCCGACTATCTGGACCTGGCTCACGGACTGGGCTACGTCGATAAGCTGATAGCCGGGTTCCTGACAAAATCCCGCCTTGAGAGCCTGGACGGCCAGCACGAGGTGGCAGAACGCACTCTCGACGATGCCGATCGCTATGCCATCGCCACCGGCTTCGAGCGGCTGGCGGCGCACGTGCTGGCCGAGCGTCTGCGTCAATGGATTGCGCTCGGCAGGCGGGAAGATGCGATCGAACTTGCGCGACAGCATGAGTTGCTGGGCGGTAGCACGCGTTTCCAGCCGCATGACGGAGTCACGACCCGCCACGAGGTCCTGGCGGTGGCCTGGTCGCGTGTGGCTGTCCTGCAAGGCGAGCTGGACGGCGCCATCCGCCTGTTGAAGAACTGGTACCGCTTCACACTGGACCGGGGTTGTTTCCGCTCGGCCGTGCGCATAGGCGTCGAACTTGCGGCGGCCCTGTATGAACGCAATGATCTGGGCGCCGCTTGCCGTCACATGTGCGACGCGCTTCGTCACAGCCTCCAGGGGCGCCTCATCAGAACTTTTCTCGACGGCGGAGCCAGGGTGCAGGACGTGCTGGTCGCGGCCGCCTCGGGCGCTGCCAGGATGGGCGAGGAGGAGCGGCAGTACGCCGCCGAGATTCTCGGTGCATTCGCAGAATCCGAGCGGCATTGGCCGGCTCGCGCCGGCAGCGGCGCTGCGGTCGCGATGCCGCCCGCCGAGCTCAATCGCAGAGAGCTCGACATACTCGAATTGGCGGCGGGAGACGTGCCGAACCGGGAAATCGCACGGCGGTTGGCGCTGTCCGAGAACACCGTGAAGTGGTACTGGAAGCGAATTTTCACCAAGCTGGCGGTGCGCCGCCGGCTGCAGGCCATCAACAGCGCGCGGGCGGCCGGAGTCATTTTTTGATAGCGGATATCAGACACTGGCGGATCGGCGAGGTCACCGTCAGCCGCATAGTCGAAGTGGGTCAGTTCGCCGATGACATCTCGATGTTGTTTGCGGATGCCGATGCGCACTGGCTGCGGCAATTCGGGTGGCTCGCGCCGCGCTTCATTACGCCGGCGGGGCAGATGCTGATTTCGTTCCAGGCATTCGTAGTCCGTACGCCGACGCGCCGGATAATGCTGGATACCTGCATCGGTAACGATCGACAGCGGCGCTTTGACGTGTTCACCAACCTGCAAACCGAATTTCTCAGCGACATCGCCGCGGCCGGATGCCCAGCCGATTCCATCGATACCGTGCTGTGCACCCATCTGCATTTCGACCATGTAGGCTGGAACACGCACCGCGTTGCCGATCGGTGGGTGCCGACGTTTCCGAATGCCCGCTACCTGTTCGGCGCCAAGGAGTGGGAGCATATCGAGCAGCTGCACTCCTCCGGGCACGCGCACGCCTCGCATTACGACGACAGCATCAAGCCCATTCTGGACGCCGGTCTGGCTGACTTCGTGACGACCGATCATCGGGTCTGCGAGGAAGTGTGGCTTGAGCCAACGCACGGTCACACTCCCGGACACGTCAGCGTGCGCATTCGCTCCGCTGGTGCCGATGCGGTCATCACCGGCGACCTGATGCACCATCCCTGCCAGTGCACGGTGCCTGACAAGCTGGCCAACTTCGATGAGGATCAGCCGCTGGCTGCGCGCACCAGGCGTGAATTCCTGGGCCGCGTCGACGGTCGCCGTATGCTGGTCATCGGCAGTCACTTTGCCGAGCCGACGGCCGGTTGGGTGGAGCGCGATCGTGACACGTGGAAATTTTTCGCCCAGGAAGACGGCCCCCTGGCGGGCCCTATAGCGGGAGACAGGACATGATTACGGCAGATAATGCGAACGAGCAGCTGATCGTCGATTTTTTCAATACGCTGAGCACGGGCGATCTGGAGCGCGTACGCGACTTCTTTCACGAGGAAGCGACCTGGGTCGCCATGGTCAAGGAGATTCCCGGGGTGGGCGTGCATCGGGGCAAGAAGGGTATCGTGGACGATTTCCTCAAGCCCATCCGCGGCATGTTCGCTCCCGGCGATCCGAAGGTCACGCTGACCTCCGTCGCCTCCAAGGGCCCGCTGGTCATGGCCGAGAGCAAGGGGTTCGGGCATGTTGCCGACGGCCGCCCCTACGACAACCACTATTGCTGGGCGCTCGAGATCAAGGACGGCAAGATATTCAGGCTGCGTGAGTACATGGATAGCCTGTACATCAGCAAACTCTTCGGCGGCTGACATGAATGAACCCGGCAGTGGCCTGTATCGGGAGCGTCTCGAACACCTGCAGGCGGTGATCGAGGCGGACGTCGCGCGGCATCTGTATTTCGGCGCGGTCATCACCGTCGCGCGCCACGGGCAGGTGGGATTTAGCGCGGCGATCGGCGGCGAGGATCAGGAAGGCCGCCGGCCATTGCGACTCGATTCGGTCTTCAGCATCTTTTCCGTGACCAAGGCATTCACCAACATCCTGGCGCTGCGCGCGATAGAACTGGGCCGATTCGCACTGACGACCCGGGTGTCGGAAGTCATTCCGGAGTTCGGCGGGGGCCTGCGCAGCCAGATCACCGTGTTTCACCTGATGACACACCAGTCGGGGCTGCCGATGGTGTGGTCGCCGAAGCCCGGAATGAATATCGACAAGCTGAACGACATCATCGCGGCGATCTGCGAGAACGTGCATTCGACCGAGCCGCCGGGTGAGCATGTTGCGTATTCGCCCCTGGCGAACCAGGCGCTGTTGGGTGAAATACTGCGGCGGACCGATCCGCAGCGCAGGGCCTATCGCGATATCGCCCGGCACGACCTGTTCGAGCCGTTGAAGATGCGCGATACCGCGATCGGGCGGCGCGCCGACCTCAAGTCGCGGCATGTCATTCCGGATATGCGCGGCAACGTGACCACGGCGCATCCCAGTAGCGGCAATCTGGGTCCCAACGGCGCCTTCGAAGAGGAGTTCGCCGAGATGCCCTGGGTGGGTGCCGTGTGCACCACGTCCGACCTGTTCAGGTTCGCAGAGATGTTGCGCCGGGGAGGCGCCCTGGACGGCGCGCGCGTCCTCTCACCCACCATGCTGGCGATGGCACGCCGCAATTGGACCGGGGACAAGCCCAACGAGCTTTACAAAATGCTCGCGCACAAACGCGGTTGGGAACCTTCACCCGCGTATCTCGGCCTGGGGTTCTCGCTTCGCGGTACGGCGTTTTGCCACCACCAGTTCGGTACGCTGACTTCTCCCGGCACATTCGGAAACTACGGCGCGGGCAGCGCGCTTTACTGGGTGGATCCGGAGCTCGATCTGACGTTCGTCTGTCTCACGGCGGGTGTCATGGAAAGCAATGACAACATCGAACGCTTCCAGCGCCTGGGCGACATCGTAGTGTCGGCTGCGGACTGACCCTGGGGCCAACAATGGAGGTCGGTTCCGATCGGTTCGACTACGTGATCGTGGGCGGCGGTACGGCGGGCTGCGTGCTCGCGAACAGGCTGTCCGCCGATCCCCAGGTGACGGTGGCCCTGCTTGAGGCCGGGCCCTCGGATGCGCGCACCAAGGTCAGAATCCCGGCCGCGGTGGCGGCTGCGATAGCGGACCCGGAGATAGGCTGGGGCTACAAGAGTGTGCCCCAGCGGCATCTGAACTCGCGTCAGATCTCGTTGCCGCGCGGCCGTGTCCTCGGCGGCTGCAGCTCCATCAATGGAATGGCTTATTTCCGCGGCCATCCCCGCGACTTCGACGATTGGGTGACCGACGGCGCGGCCGGTTGGTCGTACGAGGAAGTGCTGCCGTACTTCCGCAAGTCGGAGAGCAACGAGACCTGGTCTGAGTCGCGCTATCACGGCAGCGGCGGCCCGATGAATGTTGTGGACATTCCTCGACCCAACCCCCTTATCCGCCGCTTCCTGGAATCGACTTCCGCGCTGGGCTACCGGCGCTGCACGGATTTCAACGCGGCCGACCCGGAAGGCTTCGGGCCGCGCCAGGCGACGATACGCGACGGCCGGCGCGAATCCATGGTCACCGCGTACGTCGATCCGATTCGCGCCCGTTCCAACCTGAAAGTGATCACGGGCGCCCTGGTGAAGCGCGTGCTGATCAAAGAGCGTCGGGCGGTTGGGGTCGAGGTCGAGCGCTCCGGTACGACGCAGCAGCTGCTGGCCGGGGAAGTGATTGTCGCCGCCGGAACCTACGCATCGCCCCAACTGCTGATGCTGTCCGGTGTGGGCGAGGGAGCGGCTCTGCAGCGTCTCGGGATCGGCGTCCACCACGATCTACCCGGCGTCGGTGCGGGGCTGCAGGATCATCCGGCCAGCGTCATTCAGATGAAGACCAGCGATCCCACATCCTACGGCGTCTCGCTCCGTGCGCTCCCGCGGGATGCCTGGAACTTGCTCGAGTATGTGTTCTGGCGCCGGGGTCCGATCGCAAGCAATGTGCTCGAGGCGACCGGCTTCGTGCGCACTCGTCCGGAAAGCGAGCGTCCGGATCTGCAGATCGTCTTCATGCCCATGCTGCGCAATCCGTCCGGCTCACCGATTCCGGTGGGGCACGGTTACGGAATCATCCCTATTGCGGTGCGTCCGAAGAGTCGGGGGACGGTGTCACTGGGTTCTCCCGACCCGCGGGTCCCGCCGCTGATCGATCCGAACTACCTGGATCATCCTGAAGATCTGCGGACCCTGGTGGACGGATTGCAGATCGCCCGGCGGATCCTGGCAGGCGCCGCGTTCGATTTCCTACAAGGCGGTGAGCTGATTCCGGGCCCGCGGGTGGCGGACGACGCAAGCTGGGTCCAGTACATCCGCAACAGTGTGGTGAGCGTTCATCATCCTGTCAGCACCTGCCGCATGGGCGTCG
>FTJL01008540.1_pt2 | contig 17245 bp, 13 predicted proteins | sample 1658551 | NCBI WGS metagenome assembly FTJL01 (sample SAMEA3914835, study PRJEB12502) | metagenome | biome: forest; material: soil | place: Canada | collected 2011-07-03 | depth 0.3 m
GGCCGGGTTGGCCGGGTTGGCCGGGTTGGCCGGTGACGCGATCGTGCCTGGGAAGGCATCCGGCACCGGTGCCGCTGGCCGCTCGTATCGCGGAATCATCGTGCAGCCCGCGAGTGCCAGCGCGCATACGGTTAGCGCGAAGCGCGCGCACGGGAGTTCGAGTCTGCTCATGTTCAAGGCCGCCGCATGGGATCCCAATGTGGCCGCGAGTCCGCGGCGCTGTCGGCGGATTAGTACATACGCTCAAATATAGGGGCAATGAGGGGTCGAATTGTTGCGACGAAAGGTGCGACGGGCCGCTACAGACACAGTTCTCCGCGGGCTGAGTAGCCAAACGCACGGCGTGGTAGAAGATGGTGCAAAGCGGCCCGATTTCGACCCGACGAGGATGCAGGCGACTTGCCTGCCTGCGGAGGCGACGATGGCTGATCGCGATGACGACGCACCCGTACTGATTGCGGGGGGCGGTATGGTGGGTCTGTGCGCCGCAGCGTTCCTGGCGAAGCGGGGTATCCGCTCCATCGCCATCGAACGGCTGAAGACGAGTTCTCCGCTGCCGCGTGCCGCGTTTTTCCATATGCGCACACTGGAACTGTTCCGTTCCCTCGGGATCGAGCCCGCGGTGTGCGAGCAATCCGCGAATGATTTCGTCCCCGAGGGGGCGATCGTGGCGATGGACTCGGTGTCCGGTCGAAAACTTGCGGACATCATGCCCAGCCTGAACGAGGGCGTTGAGGCCTTGAGTCCCTGCCGGCGTCTGTATCTGAACCAGCCGAGCCTCGAGCCGATATTGCGCGCCCGGGCGCGGGAAGCGGGGGCTACGGTAGTTCAGGGAGCGGAGATAACCGCGGTGCGCCAGCATATCGACGGCGTAGTGGTCGAGATGCGAGATCTCGAAAACGGCGGAACGCGCGAGCTGCACGGTAAGTACCTCATCGCAGCAGATGGCGGACACTCGACGGTGCGTCAATTGCTCGGCATACCGTACGAAGGGCGGGGTGCTTTTTCCAACTCGCTGACGATCTATTTCACGGCAGATCTGTCCCCGTGGATCGGGGACAAAGCCTGGAGCATCATTTATGTGAACAACCCGCAGCTGGGCGGCTTCTTTCGCATGAACCGCGCTTCGCGTTCCGGTTTTCTTGCCGTCAACACCGTCGGCGATCCGAAGCGCGACGCGGCAGCGGCTGCGAATGCCTCGGCGGACGTAAGTGAGGAGCGTTTGATTGAACTCATTCGGGCCGGTGTGGGGGTACCTGACCTCGATGTAAAGATCGACGGTTCCACTCGTTGGCGAGCGACGGCACTCGTCGCAGAACGATTTCAGGAGCGGCGCATCTTCATCGTCGGCGATGCGGCGCATTTGATGCCGCCGAACGGCGGCTTCGGCGGCAACACCGGAATTCACGACGCCCACAATCTCGCATGGAAGATAGAGTTGGTGCTCAAAGGTCAGGCGTCGCCGCGCCTCCTGGCAACCTATGCCGCCGAGCGCAAGCCCGTTGCCGGGTTTACGGTGGAGCAGGCGTTTTCGCGCTACGTCGCGCGTACCGCTCCGTGGCTTCAGTCGCAGCACAATCCGCATCCGCTCGTGCATGATCTGGAGATCGAGCTGGGATACTTGTATGACGCGCACGGACCTGTGCATGCCAATCCGCGTGAAACATTCGGTGTGCCGGGATCGCGTGCGCCGCATCTGTGGCTCACCCGGTCTGCGCAACGCATCTCGACAATCGACCTGATGGGTAACTACCTGCTGCTCGCCGGCAGTGGCGGCGAATCGTGGGTCAGCGCCGCCGGTGCGATGACCCACGAGTTGGCTGGGCTGCCACTGGATGCGTACTGCGTCGGCAGGGATCTGGGCGATCCAAACGGAAATTTCGCGGCAGCCTACGGTATCTCCAGCGGCGGGGCTTCGCTGGTGCGGCCGGATGGTTTCGTCGCCTGGCGTAGCCGGGATGCGGTGGCCGATACCCACGGTGCATTGCGCGACGCGCTAACCCGAAGCTTGGGAAACTAACGCCGCCGCGCCAGTGTCCCTCGCAAAGGACACGGCAATATGTCCCTTGAAACGGATATGTCCGGAACCCGCACGTGTTGCGACGTTGGGGGCAGCAGTATCACGTCTCAGCGGCAAATCCTTTCAAGCTCCTGGCGAATGTCGGGGCCGATGTGCCGGGGGCTGCACAATTCATTGTCGCGATGAAGATCGGGGAGAGCTATGAAGTTGCGCAGGTCACCGCGGCAGATTGGCGCAGGCTGGCGAAAGCGTGTGCGATCGAGGAGGAGCGGATGATGGAGCTACTCACCGCAATGGTTGCGGCGATGCCGGATCATGTGACCGATGCGCGTGATCAAGCGCTTCGCTGTGGTTTATCGGCGGCGGTTGTGGCGCCGCTGGCCGAGCTGTTGATCGGACATGTTTGCGAGCGGATGTCGGGAATGGGATTGAGCTGAGTCCTTTCGCGGCGATCGGGGCGTCAAAGCGTTGCGGAACGACACGCTGTCTAATCCGCAGCCTTGGGAGCGCCAAGGCTCTTACTATAGAATCCAGACCGATCAAAGCAGCACACGCGCCGCTTTCCAGCAGCGAGCATGTCGCAGGCATTGTGGATCCGACGCGCGCGCGTCGCTGATTGCTTGGCGGACGTAATCCAGGCGATCCAGTCTCTGCGAGCTATGGGCGTGATGTCGGACCACACCGCCCGCGCCTTCGGGGTGGCCGCGAGAGCCTTGCGCAGATCTACCGGTAGTCGGGGTTCCGATTCCTCGCCAACTGATAGGATCTCTATCGGAACAACGTCGCCCACCTCTGCGCCCGCAGATTCGCGCATCTTCTTGTTTACTCTAAGCCAATGGCTCTTTTGACCGTCTGGCTCGAGCGTGGCCCGAAAGGGATGGCCGTTGATGATGCCTTCCACCGTGGTCATACCCCGAGTGGGGAGCTTTTCACTGGCGTCCTTTGGCAGGACCAGAAAGCTCCACGGGCTTCCTTTCAGGGGTTCTGCCGGTCGCAAGAGTTTTGCTTTGAACCGGATATTCGCGGTGGGTTTGCTAGTGCGGTTCATGGTGCCACCTCGATCTTAGCTAGAATCGCGAGCGTCCGCGAATTCGCACGCCAAGAAAGGTCAATGACATGAGATACCCTTCCGTAGTCGCTGCCGCATTGTTCTGCTCATCCGTTGCGCAAGCGGCGGGTTACCCAACGATGGCACCTCTGGATCAATACTTGATGGATCGTGCTGCCGAAATCGCCCTGGCGAAGAGCGCCGCGCCGCCCTCGATCGCAGATAAGGCAGCGGTGCTTGTACTGACACGCCATGGCTACGACAACGCGGTCAAGGGTAGCAACGGATTCGTTTGCGCGGTAGAGCGCGGATGGATGTCGCAATACGACTTCCCGCAATTCTGGAATCCGCATATGCGCGGGCCGTTGTGCTACAACCCCCCTGCGGTGCGCTCGATCCTGCCGTACACGATAAAACGCACGGAGTGGGTTCTGGCGGGGCGTTCGAAGCCGCAGATAATCGCCGCGACCAAGGATGCCATCACCAGTCATGCGTTGCCGCCTCTGGAATCGGGCGCGATGACCTATATGATGTCCAAGCAGGGGTATCTGAACGACGAAGCGCACAACTGGGTGCCGCATCTCATGTTCTATTTTCCGCGCGCGCAAGGTTCAACATGGGGCGCCGATCTGCCGGGCGCGCCGCCGATGCTGAACCCACAGTTCCAAGATTCGCCGGAAGCTTTGAGCGTGATCATGGTGCCAGTGACACACTGGTCCGACGGGACATCCGCACCTGAGATGCAGTGAGCTGGCGGTCTGCGACCCCTGCTGCCTGTCGCGACCGTCAGCTTTTAGGCCTGTTGAAACGCAATTTGATAGCATCGGATCCGTGGCCATGCTGCTCATAGGTATGTTCGACTCCCCATTCGTGCGGCGGGTCGCGGTGTCATTGAAGCTGCTGGGGTTCGAGTTCGAGCACGCGAACTGGTCGGTGGGCAAAGACCACGCGCAAATCCGCCGTTACAGTCCGCTAGGGCGGGTCCCCACCGTCGTGCTCGAAGACGGTGAGGTCCTCACTGAATCGGCAGCGATCCTCGATCACCTTGACTCGGTGGTAGGTCCGGAGCGTGCCCTTGTGCCAACGAACGGCGCAGTCCGGCGGCAGGTGCTGCAGCTTATGGCACTCGCGCTCGGGGCGGCTGAGAAGGGCCGCGATCTGATTTACGAACGCATCGTCCGTCCGCCGGAGAAGCGCCATGAGCCCTGGGAGGAGCGCTGCCGCAGTCAGATGCACGGTGCGTTCGGCGAGATCGAACGGTGGCAAGTCCAGCGTCCTAGGAGATGGCTCGTGGGCGAACATCTTACGCAGGCGGACATCACGCTCACCTGTGTATGGGCTTGCATGCGGGAGGCGCTCGCGCTCGAGGAGGGGCCGTACCCTTCTCTCACGGCGCTCGCTGGGCGCTGCGAGGCGCTACCAGAGTTCATAGCGACCCGTATTCCCTGGTTCGCCGCGAAGATTTAAAAGCGGCGAAGTCTGCGCATCGCTCCGCCGAGCCGATTCGCCGAGAGTACGTTCTCGACCCTGAACGGCCGCACGCCTACGACCGCAATTGCGAAGGCGAGACAAGGGCAAATGGTTCAGGAAATACGAGAATTGAGGCTCGTTTCCGAACTCAGCCGCGAGAACGACGAGGACGCGGGCCAGGCGCCTCTTCGAAGCTCCTACTTGCTCCGCGAGCCGCGCCCTGCGCTGCGGGCCCGGGCGCCATGGCCGGGGCTCGCTTTGCCCTCCAACTGGATGCGGTGCGCCTTGATGATGGCGGCGATCAATCCCGGAAAGCGCTTGTCGATTTCCGTGCAGCGCGAGCTGTTGTGCATCTCGACGCCGCGCCGTTCGCCCAGGATCAGCCCGGCCTCGCGCAAGGCCTTGAAGTGCTGCGACAGCGTCGACTTGGGGATGGATTTCTCGCTCACCTGCAGGAAATTGGAACAGTTCTGCGAGCACTCGGAGGCTGCGATATCGGCATAAATCGCCACCCGCACCGGGTCCGACAGCGCGTGCAGGATGCCTTCCACGGTGATGTCCTCGATGGACGGATGAAACAGCGGTCTCATGGGCGCATGGTACTACGTGCTTGACACTTAGTTCCATAGTTCATATATTCGGAACTATGGGATTAACGAATCGGGAAAAACCATGAACAGACTCAAGGGTAAGGTCGCGGTCATTACGGGAGCCTCGAAGGGCATCGGCGCCGGCATCGCCAAGGCGCTCGCCGCGGAAGGCGCGGCCGTTGTCGTCAACTACGCGTCCAGCAAGGCCGGTGCCGACAAAGTCGTGTCGGACATTACCGCCGCCGGCGGTAAGGCCGTTGCCGTGGGCGGGGATGTCTCCAAGGCAGCCGAGGCGCAGGGCATCGTCGCTGCGGCGATCAAGCATTACGGTCGGCTGGACATCCTCGTCAACAACTCGGGCGTGTACGAATTTGCCTCGCTGGATACGCTCACCGAAGAGCATTATCACAAGCTCTTCAATGTCAACGTGCTGGGTCTGCTGCTCACTACTCAAGCAGCCGTGAAGCATATCGGTGAGGGCGGTAGCATCATCAATATCGGCTCCGGCGTCACCCGGCTGACGCCTGCCGGTAGCGCGGTCTATACCGGGACGAAGGCTGCTGTCGACGGCATCACCGGCGTACTGGCCCGCGAACTCGGGCCGAAAAAGATCCGCGTCAACTCGATCAATCCCGGCATGATTGAAACCGAGGGCACTCACAGCGGCGGCTTCATCGGTTCCGATTTCGAGAAATACCTCATCTCCCAGGCCCCGCTGGGTCGTACCGGCCAGGTCGCCGACATCGCGCCCATCGCGGTCTTTCTGGCTTCGGACGAATCGGGCTGGCTGACCGGAGAGCAGCTCCTGGCCAGCGGCGGTATCCGCTGATTCGCACGACGCCGTAGCAACAGGAGCGTATCCATCTTTCAGGTGTATCCGCTGCGCGGAGCGGCTTGGAGAGCAGCGTTACGGTAGTATCGGAGACCTGTAAGTTCAGGCTCGGTTGACTACCATGCAAAGAAGCGTCGATCGCTTTCTCACCACTCATACCGGCAGCTTGCCGCGGCCCCCCGATCTCGTACAGATGATGTTCGCGAAGGAGGAGGGGCTGCCGGTTGAGGCTGCGGCACTTGCCGGCCGAATTCGCTCGGCTGTCGCGGAAGTGGTGCAGCAGCAGCTGGCTTGCGGGGTCGACGTCGTGAACGACGGTGAACTCTCCAAGCCTAGTTACGCGACATACATCAAGGACAGGTTGGACGGCTTCGGCGGAACGGGTAACACCTTCGTCTATCAGGATCTCGTCGGTTTCCCCGACCTGGCCCAGCGCGTTTTCGGCGACCCTGGACGCGCGCGACGCAAGAGTCCGGCTTGCAACGCCCCCATCAAGGTGCGTGACGTTGCTGCCGTGCAGAGCGATGTGGAAAACCTGAAGGCGGCGCTACAGGGTACCCGGCCCTCCGATGTGTTCGTGAGCGCAGCGTCGCCCGGGGTCGTAGCGCTCTTTTTCCGTAACGACTTTTATCCCGGCGAGGAAGCCTACCTCTACGCAATCGCCGAGGCGATGCGTCACGAATATGCGGCATTGCTCGAAGCCGGCTTCGTGCTGCAGATCGATTGCCCGGACCTGGCCATGGGGCGCCATATTCAGTACGCGAACCTGGACCTGAAGGAGTTTCGCAAGCGGGCCGAGCTGCATGTCGAGGCGCTCAACTACGCGCTGGGCAACGCCAAGCCGGAACAGCTGCGGATGCACCTGTGCTGGGGCAACTACGAAGGGCCTCATCATTGCGATGTGCCGCTCGAAGATATCATCGACATTGTGTTCAAGGCGCGCCCGAGTGCGATCGCGCTGGAAGCTGCGAATCCGCGACATGCACACGAGTGGCAGCTTTTCGAGCGTATCAAGCTGCCGGACGGTAAAGTTCTGATCCCGGGTGTGATTGAGTCGAAGGCGAATTTCATAGAGCACCCGGAGCTTATCGCGCAACGCATTGCACGCTACGCCAACCTGGTCGGTCGTGAGAACGTCATCGCAGGAAGCGATTGCGGCTACGGCACCTGGGTGGGCCAGGCCGCAGTCGATCCTGCCGTTGTGTGGGAGAAGATGAAGGCCATGGCCGAAGGAGCACGCATCGCCTCGGGACGGTTCTGGGGCCGATGAGGGTGGAAGCGCCATCCGGCTCGGACCCTTGCGCGTGGATCGATCGTGCCGTTCGTCAGGGGCCCGACCGGACTTTCATCGAAACGGCGCAGGGGCGACGCTTCACGTACGGCGAACTGGCCCAACTGTCCGCGCGGCTGGTCACAGTCCTCATTCGCCGGGGCGTGAAGCCAGGCGATCGGGTTCTGGTTCGAGTCGACAAGTCAGTGGAGGCGATCGCGCTGTACCTCGCATGCTTGGGCTTAGGTGCGGTATTCGTGCCGCTCAACACCGCCTATACGACGCATGAGCTCGAGTACTTCATCGAGGATGCGGAACCTGGTTTGATTGTGGTGCGTCCGGAGGATTCTGCCGCGGTTGCCGCCCTTGTTCCGAAGAGCGATATCGCCAGAGTGCAGACTCTCGGGACCGCCGCAGACGGCACGTTACTCGCCGACATCGCCGAGTGTTCCGCCGCCCCCGCGCCTGCAACCCCTCTCGACCCGAATCTATTGGCCACGCTGTTGTACACCTCGGGTACGACCGGCAAGCCCAAGGGCGCAATGCTGACGCGCGGCAATCTTGCGTCGAACGCCGCCAGCCTGGTCGAGTTGTGGCGTTTCACGTCATCGGATGTGTTACTGCATGCGTTGCCCATATTCCATATCCACGGTTTGTTCGTGGCTACGAATACGGTCCTGGCGTCCGCTGCCGCGATGATCTTCCTGCCGAAGTTCGACGCCGATGAGGTGCTGAGGGCATTGCCGCGAGCCTCGGTAATGATGGGCGTTCCAACCTATTACACGCGCCTGCTGAGCGATTCCCGCCTATCCCGCGATACGACGCGGCATGTGCGTTTGTTCGTGTCCGGTTCCGCGCCACTGTCGGCGGAGCATCATCGCGAGTTCGAACAGCGTACGGGTCATGCGATCCTGGAGCGGTACGGCATGACGGAGACTTCGATGATCGCCTCGAACCTCTACGAGCGCAGAGTTCCCGGCTCGGTCGGCGCACCGCTCCCCGGCGTCGAAGTTCGTATCAGCCATACTGAAACCGGTGCGTTGCTGCAGGAGCCCGGGGCGGCGGGAATGATCGAGGTGCGCGGACCGAATGTCTTCCGTGGTTATTGGCGTAATCCGCACAAGACGGCCGCGGATTTCCGCGAGGACGGGTTTTTCGTCACCGGCGACGTCGGGCGTATCGACAGCCAGGGTTATGTGCACATTGTCGGCAGGGCCAAGGATCTCATCATCAGCGGCGGCTTCAATGTCTACCCGGCGGAGGTCGAGCAGGAGCTCAACGCATTGCCCGGAGTGCTGGATAGCGCGGTCTTCGGCGTGCCGCATCCCGATTTCGGCGAGGGCGTGACCGCCCTGATCGTACGCGCCGCGGGCGGTGCGGATCTGGAAGAAAATCAAGTATTGCACATGCTCAGGGATCGACTTGCCCGGTACAAGGTACCCAAGCGTGTGTTGTTCGCCTCCGAGTTGCCCCGCAACACCATGGGTAAAGTGCTGAAGCAGGCTCTGCGGGATGCCCACGCAAATCTATACACCGGGGGTTAAGGGTGCCGCACGCCAGGTCTGAGAATTATCGCCTGCGCGAGGCTGCGATAGTCGCCACGTTTCTGTGCGTCACCGTCCAATCGAGAGCTGCCGAGTCAGCCGTCACGAGCGACGGGGGCACTCGATGCAGCACGCTGACCGAGCAGATGGCCGGGAAGTTTCCGAATGCGTCTACGCGCATCGTCTCGGCGGTCTTTGTACCAAAGGGGCCTATTCCTACGGGCGGTCCGCCCTCCGCAATGCCTCTAACTGCTCCCGAGCATTGTGAAGTCATCGGCATCGCGCAGCCAAGAACCGGAACCTACCAACAGCAGTACGCCATCCGGTTCCATCTGCGCCTGCCGACGCAATGGAACGGCCGATTCTTTTTCCAGGGCGGCGGCGGCAGCAATGGAGTGATTGGTGACGCGTTAGGCAGCTACTCGCCGGCAGCGGCACCGGCCCTGATGCAGGGTTTCGCGGTCGTCAGCCAGGATTCGGGTCACGATAACCACCTGAACGATGACCCTTCCAAAGGCGGCGCCCTCGTGTTCGGCTTCGATCCACAGGCCCGTGCCAACTACGGCCACGCATCGCTGCCGCTGGTCGCCCATGCTGCCAAAGCACTGGTGAAGCAGTTCTATGGTGCGCCGGCACGCTACTCCTATTTCGTCGGCTGCTCGAAGGGCGGCGAAGAGGGCTTGGCGTTCGCCGAGCGCTACCCCGATGAGTTTGATGGTATTGCCGCTTCAGCCCCCGGTATGTCTTTGCCGCGGGCAGCGGTCGAGGCGGCGTGGGACACGCAGTCGCTGGCCATGGCTGCCGGGAAGCCGGTGGACAGGACAACTTTTTCGGCCGCGCAATTGGCGGGCACATTCACCCCTGCGGATCTGGGGTTAGTGCGTGACGCGGTGCTAACCGCTTGTGATGCCGATGACGGACTGCAGGACGGCATCGTTGGCGCGTTCGAACAATGTACGGCGTCCAGGGTCCGGCCCCAGCTGTTGGCGAGGCAGTGCCCGGCTGATCAGACTGAAGGCTGCCTCAGCGTGGCTCAGATTGCTGCCATCACCCGACTCCTGGGAGGTGCGCATGACAGTCATGACCGGTCTCTTTACAGCATCTGGCCGTGGGACGCCGGTATCGCCGGCATGGGTTGGCGTGCATGGAAGCTGGGCACCGTCGACGGGCGACCGCCCAGTTTGAATGTCACGCTGGGAGGCGCGTCATTGGCCTCGGTATTCACGACACCGCCGACGCCACTAAGTGCGGATCCCGCGCAACGGCTGAATTTTTTGCTCGGCTTCGACTTTGACCGGGATGCTCCCAGGATCTACGCGACCAACGCCCAGTTTCCACGTTCGGCGTGGGACGATAACTCCGCGCGCTCCAGCGATCTGCGCGCATTTCGCGCCCGGCACGGCAAGCTGATCATGTCGCACGGCGTGTCCGATCCCGTATTTTCGATCAACGATACCCTGGCGTGGTGGCATGAAGTCGATCAGCGCAGCGGCGGACAGGCCGCCGGCTTTGTGCGGGTATTCCCGGTGCCGGGGATGAATCACTGCGGCGGCGGTCCGGCTACCGATCAGTTCGACCTGCTGGCACCCTTGATGCAATGGGTGGAGAAATCCCATGCCCCCACTGCCATCCTTGCAAGCGCCAATCGCGAGTCGCCGTGGCCGAAGCGGACGCGCCCTCTGTGCGTCTATCCCGCCATCGCGCACTACAAGGGCACCGGCGACATCGACAGCGCCAGCAGCTTCGAGTGCCGCAGCTGAGCGCCACGTAAAAAAGAAAAAGGGGCTGCCTCGCAGCAGCCCCTGTGCCTTGCGCCTTGCGGGGGCGCTTACTTCGAGAAGTCGAACAGATCGAACAGGTCGCCCAATGCCGGTGAGTTCACCGGGACATAGGGGTTGTTGTTCTTCGTGACCGGATTGGGGTAGTTGTCCCGGCTGCGGTTGCTGATCGGAGCCAGGCCCCAGTTACGCTCGATGAACTTGAGGATCGAGACGTGATCGGCGTACTCGTGCGAGATGTGCCCCGCCTGGGTGTACTTGGACACCACGACCAGCGGAATGCGCGTGCCGTCGCCGAAGAAATCAACGGGCTGCACGTAGCCCGAATCGTAGTAGCCGCCGCCCTCATCGAAGGTGATCATGATGGCGGTGTCCTTGGCGTACGGCGAATCCTCCACCTGTTTGACGATCTTCTTGACGAAGCCCTCGAAGAGATCGAGTTTGGATGAGGCGGGGTGACCGTCGACATAGCCGCTGGGTTTGACGAACGACACGGCCGGCAGCGTGTTGCCGGCAATATCCGTATACAGGTCGATCGTATCCTTGATGTGAGCCGCGACCTGCGCGGGATGCGCCATGATGGACTTGTCGTACTGGAAGGGATTGCAGATATTGCAATACTCGTCGGCGTCCGGGCCGTTGGTGCCGTAGTTGAGCTGATACGGGTCGTTGACGTAGTTGTTCCACTGGTCGCCGTAGTACTTCCACGAGATGTTGCTCGCGTTCAGGCTGTCACCGATGCTCGGCGTGGAAGACGGGGGAATGGTAAACGCCGTATTGGCCGGGTTCTGATCGGTGGAGGCGTTCTTGCCGTTGCCGAAGTAGCCGGGATTGTAATTGTTCAGCAGGTAGTAGTGGCCGCTCTCGCAATTGGACCTGATCGGCCGGGGCAGCGATTTGAGGTAGGTCAACACTTCGGCAACGCCCGGCTGGCTGCTGTCGGCGCAGTTGCTGTAGGAACCACCGCCTGACACCGGCTCAGCCTTGTACGGGGGCGGAAAGCCCGCGTTGAAGCTGTTTCCGTAGCCGTCCTCGGTGTACCAGTTGTTGGTGCTGGGGGCGGGATTGGGATTCTCGACCTCGCTCACGACTCCCTTGTCCGGATTGGCGTCGCCGTTATAGGGCGCTGTGAAAACTGTCACGTTGTTGGGCGGTACCGCCGGCTTGCCGTTCGCATCGCTGTACCAGGCCATATCGCCATGACCCAGCATAATGTGATTGGCGCCGGTGCCACCATTGACGGACTGGTGGAAGTTGTCGCTCATGGCGTACTTGTCGGCGAGCTTCTTGAAGTAGGGAGCATCTCCTTGCTGAACGTTGTAGAAGCCGAGCGCCGTGGAACCCTCGCCGGTGGTGATTGCCGACGGGGAGTATTCAGTGCTGAAATTCGCTGGCTGCGTAACTCCGTTCGCGCCGGCACCGACTGTGACTTCCACCCAGGAGAACAGCCCCGAGTCGCAACCGGACGGATTCGCCGCCGTCGACTTCAGAACGCTGCAATTCAACTGCTGCCACATCTGGTAGAAACGATGCACCGGGCTCGCCGCGTAGGCGTCGTAGGTGAACGTGTTGCCGTTCGTCAACTGGAACGGGCCGGCCGGCAGCGCCGCCACGTTGGTAATGCGCTGATCGGGCACGTGGCTCGCCTGGCCGGTGCCACCGCTGACCAAAGCCTGGTATTCGTTCAGTCCCGCAAGGCCATTCTCGGACAGACGCGCACACTCGATTGCGGACAGCGGCGGCGTCGTGTTGCAAGGGTTGTCTCCTGAAAAGTAGGCGTTGTCGCCGCTCGGTCCGCCTGTGAGGGGGGCCGGGAGTTGATCCTTCGGGAAATTCGACTGCGGGGGGCTCAGGAGGAAAGTGTCGCTGCCGCCGAGATCGGCGGCCGCCGACTGGTGTGCCTTGTTGAAATTCGGTCCCGGGATGGCGTTCAGGTGCGAATCCAGTGCGATGATGCCTTTGCTCAGCAGGTTGTCGACGCTCGCGCCTTTCTTTGGAACGTAGGTCGCGTACACGTGATCGAAGCTGCGATTTTCACCGATGATCACGATGACGTGTTTGATGGGCGTCTTGGTATGGCCGAGCCCAGGATTGCCGGCCGCATCCACCGTGGCAGCGATGGCGGGCCCTACCGCCATTTGCATTGCGGCCAACGAGAGTACCCCGACACGCACGCCGTGCAGGGCTTGCGAAACAAAGCTTCGGATTTCCATGCAACATCTCCCCTGAAATAAGTCGCGCAATCGCGCCAGCCGAGAGTAGGGGGCTTGTGTTGCAGAGAAATTATGCGTGGGTGCTCGTAGCCTCGAACGCTTGCGATCAATTCGACGCGGACGTCTCGAGCGCTGACTCGACCTTTGGAGAATCTGACAGTGCAGGCTCGACCTGGACAATACCCATCATGCCGCCATCCTCGTGTTCCAACAGATGACAATGGTAGACAAACGTTCCGGCCGTGTTCGGATCCCGGAAGTCCATGCGTAGGCGTACGCTTGGGTATTGCAGCATCCGATCGTTGAAGTAGGGAACATTGACGGTATCGCGCAGGAAGGGCTCGTTCACGGGGACGCCGGACCAGTCCAGCAGCGCGAAATGGATCTGATGGATGTGGAAAGCATGCAGCTCGGTGGAGCGATTCTCGATGATCCAGTCTTCGACATCTCCCTGCCGGACCACGATGTTGGGTGCCGTCGAATGCGGATCGAAGGGCGCCGGTGTTTGGCCGTCCACGGTCAGATAGAAAGTCGTCGCGCTATTGGGGTTGGCGGGATCTGCGAGTTTCTCGGAAAAGAAAAGCTTTCGCACGCGTACGGGCTTGACGTCACCCAGCCACGCAAGCGGCTTCGGCAGTGGCGTGGTCGACGTCGGGAGCTTGGACTGCGGCTCGGGCGAATCCGGCGTCGCCACTATGGATGCGAGCGCGCGATTCGGGTCGTTTTCGCCACCTTGTCCGGTATCGACAGTGCGCGTGACGAGAAGCCCCGGTACAGAGGCTGGCGGTCCGGTGACGATGAATTCCACGCGGGCGCCCGGTGGTACCCCGATGTGATTGACCCAAGTGATTGCCGGGGATCGTCCCTGAGGTGCGTTCATCGGCACGCCGTCTATAGCCACCAGTCCCAGTTGTTGCGCTGAGTGCTGAAACAACACCGCGAGATTCAAATAGGTGATGGCGGAAGCGTTCAGTACACGCCAGAGCTGACGCTCGCTGGGCCTCATTCGGATGGCAGCGGGGGGATAGTCCGGATAGGGAACCGGCACGAAATTGATGGACAGGTCTTTCGCGGGTTTGCCGAAACCGGTGCCGTTGTTTGCCGCGTCGCCGTCCCGGTCTATCATCATCTTCGGGACGACCGGTTCGGACTTCGAGGGCGGCGCATCGGGGTTGAGGAGGTCCTGGTCCCGAATGACGAGCACGCGCTCCGGGAGGCCGGCGACCTCGGGATTTGCGCGCTCTATGCCTTCGATGATCATGGCGCCGGAGGCGCCCCCCATCACCTGTTTGCTGCTGAACCCGTGAATATGCGGGTGATACCAATACAGCCCCGGCGGCTCATTGGCGGGAATCTGAAATCGATACTCGAACGGGGAGTCCGTCGGCTGGATGGCGGTCCTCAGTACATCGTCCTGATGACACAGCGGGGGCACGGTCAGGCCGTGAAAGTGCAGATTCGTGGAGACCGGGCTCATGGCCTCGCTCGTGCACGGGTCCGACGGTGTTCCCGGTTTCGGCTCACGGTGCATGTCGACAGACGCAGAGTGTCCGCCTGTGTGTGGATGCATCACGGGTTCAGTATCGGCCAGCGCGTTCTTAAGCCGAAGTATCAGCAGGTCGCCGGGATGCAGGCGCAGGGTGGGTGACTGCCTGCCGTCGGGGAGCAGGTAACAGTAACGGGTCGATCCATCCGCCTCCCGATAATCATGAAAGCTTAGATCGACTTTCAGAACACCGTGGCTGCTGCGCAGGTCCGGCGGCTCGGGGACGGTGCTACCGGGCGCTCCCCGGTCGCAGGGATCCTGCGCACCCGCTTGCGGCGAGGCAGGTGATTTCGGGCCAACCGACAGGGAACACAGCAGCAGCACGAGGAACGCGCCACGCACCTTGCACGCCCGCCTCGCAGTGCCGGCCGACGGTTGCCGGCCCGATTCACAAACAGGCATCGCCTTGCCGCTGCATCGCGTTAATGCGATCTCGCACCGCGCCGCGCTGCTCGGTCGCTTGCTGCCGTGAATTCCGATTCGTCGACTACGGCATTGGCTGCGCGCGTGCTGTCGGGGGAATCCGCGTCTTGTGCCGGCGAGTCGGGTGCCTGCGAGGGCGACAACGGTACGACGGTTGCAGACGTTTGCAATGTTGAAGACGATGTCGCAGGCGCAGCTGTTGCTATTGCGATGCTTTCGGAATCCATCGAAGGCGCAGGAGAAGTCGGTGCCGCTGGCTCCGGGGGGACCGTCGGCGACTGGGGAGGTTGCACCTTCTGTGAGCTTGGCGTGTCGGGAGAGGCGGGCGCCGCATGGGCGGGCCACTGTCCCTGGTACAGCGACGAGATGCCAAGAGTGACCGCAAAGCCCACGATCATCAGGGCCACAGGAACGAGTCGGCGGATCATCGTCGGTTTCCGCAAGCTTGGGACATCGAGGACACGTCGGATCTTTAGCGATGCTACCCGGCAATTATGACGATTTTGGGATCGGCCCGGTGGGCGAATCGCGTCGCTACCGATTCAGCTCGTACACGCACATGTTGACCGCCGATGCCAGATTCAAAGACTCGACGGCACCACCGCCCGCAATGGTGAAGGGTTGCGCGCCGAGCGCCGTCAGCTGCTCGCGAGGCAGTCCGCGGGCTTCGTTGCCGAACAGGTAACAGTCGAAGGTTTTGAACCGGGGAGATTGCAGGCTCTCGCCCTGCAATGCCAGGCAGGCGAGGTGCTGAAAGCGGCGCAGCGATTCCAATGTCACGTCCAATTCCATTGGAACGTGAAAGATAGCGCCCATGCTGGCACGCACCACCTTGGAGTTGTACGGATCGACGCTGCCGGGACTTAGCAGGCAGCGGAAATGGCCGAACCAGGCCAGCGTGCGCAGGATGGTACCCAGGTTGCCCGGGTCCTGAATCTCGTACAGATAGATGGCGCGTGCGTCGGGTCCGGGAGCGGCGCCCGGCAGGATGGGTACGAGCGCAACAATCCCTTGCGGAGTGCGGGTGTCCGCGAGCTGCGCCATCTGGGCGTCGCCGATGACGTGGGTAGTAAACGGACTGCGCCAGTGTGCGTGCTGAGCGCTCACATACAGTTCGCAATGGCGCAGTAACGGATTGTGCAGGGCCGCCTTTTGCAGCTCCAGGACCAGGTGTTCACCTTCGACCAGGAAGTGGCCGAATTCTTCCCGGTATTTTTTCAGGTGCAGCTTCCTGACGTCGTCGAATTTCACGTTGCCGCCGCCGTGCTACCGGGCTGTGCCAGGCCCAGAATGCTCCGGGCCAGCGCCTCGGCAACCTTGATGCCATCGACTCCTGCCGACAGGATGCCGCCCGCGTAGCCGGCGCCTTCTCCGGCCGGATACAGACCGGGCAGGTTGAGACTTTGTAACGACTCGGCCTCGCGAGTGATGCGCACCGGGGATGAGGTGCGGGTTTCGATCCCGGTGAGGATGGCGTCCTCCCGATCGAAGCCGCGAATCTGCCTGCCGAATACCGGAAGCGCTTCTCGAATGGCCTCGATGGCATAACCCGGCAGCGCGTCCGCCAGGTCGCCTAACAGGACTCCAGGTTGATAAGAGGGCTGCACCTCTCCTAGTTTCGTGGACGGTACACCGCGAACAAAGTCCCCGACCAACTGACCCGGGGCGCAATAGTCGCGGCCGCCCAGTTCATAGGCGCGCGATTCCAGTCTTTCCTGCAACTCCACACCCGCCAGCGGGCTGCCGGGGAAGTCCTGCTCCGGGTTGATGCCCACGACGATGCCGGCGTTGGCGTTGCGTTCGTTGCGTGAGTACTGGCTCATGCCGTTGGTCACGACTCGGTGTGGTTCGGAGGTGGCCGCCACGACCATGCCGCCCGGGCACATGCAGAAGCTATAAACGGAACGGCCATTGCTGGCGTGATGAACCAGCTTGTAGTCGGCGGCCCCCAGATCCGGGTGACCGGCATACTTGCCCAGGCGGGCCCTGTCGATCAGGGACTGCGGGTGCTCTATGCGGAAACCCAGGGCGAAGGGTTTCGCCTCGATAAAGACGCCTTGTCGATGGAGCATGCGGAATGTATCGCGGGCGCTGTGGCCGACCGCCAGCACTACGTGCCGGCTGCGAATCGTTTCACCGCTTGCGAGCACCACGCCTGCGAGGTTGCCTTCCTCCAGGAGCAATTCGGCCACCTTGCTCTCAAATCGCACCTCGCCGCCCAGGGCGATGATTTCCTCTCGCATCCGGGCCACCACCCCGGTGAGCCGATAGGTCCCGATGTGGGGTTTGCTGACGTACAGGATGTCTTCAGGCGCGCCGGCGCGCACGAACTCGTGCATCACCTTGCGACCGTAGAATTTGGGGTCCTTGATCTGGCTGTACAGCTTGCCGTCCGAGAACAGACCGGCACCGCCTTCGCCGAACTGTACGTTGGATTCCGGTGTCAGCGTGTTCTTGCGCCACAGGGCCCATGTGTCCTGAGTACGGCGGCGCACCTCGCGGCCCCGCTCG
>FTJL01697477.1_pt1 | contig 17169 bp, 13 predicted proteins | sample 1658551 | NCBI WGS metagenome assembly FTJL01 (sample SAMEA3914835, study PRJEB12502) | metagenome | biome: forest; material: soil | place: Canada | collected 2011-07-03 | depth 0.3 m
ATCAGCAATTTCCTGTTGTGGAATCTCGCTTATGCCGAGCTGTATTTCACCGATTGCCTGTGGCCGGATTTCGATCTCGCGCAGCTTACGTCCGCACTCGAATATTTCGCCGGACGTGAGCGCCGCTTTGGCCTCGCCCCTGCGCAACTCTCGCAGTCTTAGGGCAGCGATGAAAGCACGCTACTCGTGAACGAGACTCTGCGAAAGCGTATTGCCACGGCAAGCGTTCTTGCCGCCGCACTGCTCGTAGTCGTGCTGTTGCTGCCGCGGTGGGCAACCGTCGTCGTGTTGACGGTTCTAGTCCTTGCGGGTGCTTGGGAATGGTCGGCGTTTCTGCGTCTACGGTCGTCGCTGGGACGAGCGGTGTACGTCGCGATCATCGCGGCACTGTTACCAAGTGTCTGGCTTCTGACCATGACACCCATTGGGCGTAACGAATTGTTGACCCTGGCGATGATCTGGTGGCTCGTGGCGCTGTGCTGGATTGTTTTCGCACCGCGTCGCGTCGCACCTTGGTCTGCAGCCTTGGCGGGTGTTCTTGCCCTGGTGCCCGCCTGGCTTGCCCTCGTTCGGCTGCGGCTCGATGCGCCTCATGGCGCCGAATGGGTGCTTTTTTCGCTGCTGCTGGTGTGGGGCGCGGACATCGGTGCGTACTTCTTCGGACGGCGTTTCGGCCGACTGCGGCTGGCCCCGGATGTTTCCCCCGGAAAAACCTGGGAGGGTGTCATCGGGGGGGTGGCGGCAAGCGCGGTCGTTGCCTTACTCGGCAGCGCCTGGTTTCACCTGCCCGCGGTGATGTTCCTGCCCCTGTGTCTGGTGGCGGTCAGCTTCTCGATAGTCGGAGATCTGACCGAAAGCCTGCTTAAGCGCTTCGCGGGAGTGAAGGACAGCGGTACCCTGTTTCCCGGGCATGGTGGAGTGATGGATCGCATCGACAGCGTCACGGGCGCCGCGCCCGTGCTGTTCTTCGGTCTTTCGTTAATGGGAGTCGTGGCTTGATTGGCGTAGTTGTGCTGGGTTCCACGGGCTCGGTCGGCGAGAGCACGCTCGATGTCATCGCGCGCAATCCCGATAGATTCCGGGTAGTGGGTTTGGGCGCAAATCGCAATGCCGCCAAGCTCGCCGAACAGATTCGTCGCTGGCGTCCTGCGTACGCCGCGCTTGCCGATGAAACGGCGGCGCGCGAGTTAGCGCGCAACCTGGGCGGGTCGGTTCCGGAAACCAAGCTGCTGGTCGGTGCGGATGGGTTGATCGAGATGGCCTCGCTGCCCGAAGCACACAGCGTTATGGCCGCAATCGTCGGGGCCGCGGGCTTGCGCTCGACGCTGGCCGCCGCGCATGCGGGCAAACGCCTGTTGCTCGCGAACAAGGAGTCGCTCGTTATGTCGGGTCCGCTGCTGATGGACGCAGTGCGTTCGTCCGGCGCGACGCTATTGCCCATAGACAGTGAGCACAACGCGATATTTCAGTGCCTGCCTCCGCAGGCGCGCACGGGTGAGGCGCCGCCGGGAGTGCGACGTATCCTGCTGACAGCCTCGGGCGGCCCGTTTCGCCAGTGGTCGCTGGAAGCTATTGCGGCGGCAACACCCGAGTCCGCCTGCGCCCATCCCAACTGGGTCATGGGGCGCAAGATTTCCGTCGACTCGGCCACGCTGATGAACAAGGGTCTCGAGCTGATCGAGGCGTGCTTTCTGTTCGGCGTTCCTCCCGCGCAGGTCGAGATCGTCGTGCACCCGCAGAGCATCGTGCACTCACTGGTCGAGTACCTGGATGGCTCGGTGCTCGCAGAGCTTGGCTCACCCGATATGCGCACGCCCATAGCCCACGCCCTCGGTTGGCCCGAGAGAATCCCCTCCGGTGTAGACTTCCTGGATCTGATCCGGACCGGACGGCTCGACTTCCAGGCCCCCGACCTCGACAGGTTCCGCTGCCTGGCGCTTGCGCAGGCGGCGGCTCAAGCCGGGGGACGGGTGCCGGTCGTTCTCAATGCTGCCAACGAGGTCGCCGTGCAGGCCTTCCTGGATCGCCGATTGAACTTTCTCCAGATCGCGGCAGTCATTGAGACCGTGATAACAACTATGGGGGGAGGCGCAATCGGATCCCTGGACGACGTGCTCGCCGCCGACGGCGAGGCGCGGCGATTGGCGCAGGAGTGCCTCGCCGGTCAGGCCGCTTCAGTCCAGGCAGCGAGAGGCGTCCACGCATGAGTTTTATCTGGCAGGCATTGTGGTTCGTCGTCGCCGTGAGCCTTCTGGTCACGGTGCATGAGTTCGGCCACTTCTGGGTCGCGCGGCGACTGGGATTCAAAGTCCTGCGTTTCTCCGTGGGCTTCGGCCGGCCGCTGCTGAGTCGCGTCGCAGGCGCGGATCGTACTGAATATGTCCTGGCCGCCATTCCTCTGGGCGGCTACGTGAAGATGCTCGACGAGCGCGAGGGGCCGGTGGATCCGGCGGATCTGGCGCGCTCCTTCACCCGCCGGCCGCCCTGGCAGCGGATCGCCGTGCTGCTGGCCGGCCCCGGATTCAACATTGCCTTCGCCATCGTGGTTCTTTGGGGGATGCTCTGGGCGAGCGGGGTCAACGAGGTCAAGCCCGTCGTCGGCGATGTCATGGTCAATTCGGTCGCCGCGCGCGGTGGCCTGCATTCCGGCGACGAAATTCTCGCGATCAACGGCGCTGCCGTCAGCGGCCAGCGCGATGTGGTGTTCGATCTGCTCGACGCGGTCAGCTCCGGCGCTAATGCGACGTTGTCCGTACGCGGCAAGGATGGCGCCACGCGCGCCGCAACGCTGGACGTTCCGAACGCGGACGAACGCAAGCGGCTAACGGAGCCGTCGGCGCTGTTCAGCGGGTTGGGATTCCAGTTCTGGGAGCCTTCGGTGCCCGCCATAGTGCGGGAAGTCATTGCGGGCGGGCCCGCGGCGGCGGCCGGCCTGAAGCCCGGGGATCAGATCCTGTCGATTGACGACAAGCCGGTGGACTTTCGCGGCTTCGTGCCGCGCATCGAGGCAGAGATCGGTCGCACGGTGCTGATCCACTATCGCCGCGGGACGCTGGAAAATTCGGCGCGGGTGACGGTGGTGTCGGAGACGGTAGAGGGCAAGGCGGTGGGGCGGATAAAGCTGCTCATCGGATTTCCGCCCGGCACCAAGTATCCCGCGGACATGATCACGCACACCGATTTTTCTGCCGGCGTGGCTTTGAGCCGCGCAGCGGCGGAAGCGTGGAACATGACTGTGCTGCAGGGACGCCTGTTCGGGCGTATGGTGACGGGGCAGGTCTCGCTCAAGAATTTGAGCGGGCCGCTGTCCATCGCCCAGTTCGCTGGTGAGTCGGCTGAGGCCGGGGTCGCACCCTTCCTGGAGTTCCTGGTGCTGATCTCACTGACGCTGGGCTTCATGAACCTGCTGCCGATTCCGATTCTCGACGGGGGACAGATCGTGTTCCAGGTCGTCGAGTGGCTGAAGGGAAGTCCGCTGTCCGAGCGGGCCCAGGCCTTCGGCCAGCAGTTGGGGATCGCGCTGCTGATCCTGCTGATGGGGGTCGCGCTGTTCAACGACATCGCGCGTCAGTTCGGTTGAGCTTTGAATTGAATGACAATGGCAGCGGCCTTCGCCGCAATGCCAACGCGTGGGTTCGGGCTGTAAGGTCCGCTCCTGCATAACAGACCAATTTAAGAAAGATTCTGGTGATGGAAGAATGAAGCCTCGAACCGCAGTGGCCTCGGTCGCCCTGTTCGTGCATTGCGCCCTGGCGCAGGCACAGACTCAGACGCCACTGGTACAGGCACCCACGCTCCCTTCTGCGCCGCCCAGCGATACGGACTTCACCGTCGGAGACATCCGCGTTGAAGGTCTGCAACGCGTCTCCGAAGGTACTGTTTACAACTACCTGCCGGTGAACATCGGCGATCACCTCAACGGGCAACGGGTGCGTGAGGCCGTCCGCGCGCTCTACGCGACCGGATTTTTCCGCGACGTCCAGTTACGCCGCGAGAACAACACCCTGGTCGTCGTGGTTCTCGAGCGTCCGTCGATCGAGAGCTTCGAGATCACGGGCAACAAGGACATCAAGACCGAGGATCTGCAGAAATCGCTGCGCAACGTGGGTCTGGCCGCTGGCAAGACCTTCGACCGCTCGGTTCTGGAGGATGTGACGGGTTATCTGACGGACCAGTACTTCAGCCGCGGCAAGTATGGCGTGCGCGTCGATACGCATGTCGAGGAAGAGTCCGGCAATCGCGTGAAGATCAAGATCGAGATCAAGGAAGGCAAGCGCGCGACGATCCGCCAGATCAATCTCGTCGGCAATACCCAGTTCAAGGAACAGGAGATCCTCGACACCTTCGAGCTGAAGACGCCGAACTGGCTGTCCTGGTACAAGCAGGACGACCGCTACTCCCGCGAGTCGCTGCAGGGTGACCTGGAGAAGCTGCGCAACTTCTACATGGACCGCGGCTTTGCGAATTTCCAGATTGACTCCACCCAGGTGACGATCGCCCCCGAGAAGGAGGACATGTTCGTCACGGTGAACGTCGACGAGGGCGATGTCTTCAAGATCTCCGAGATCAAACTCGCCGGCACCTTCGTGGTGCCCGAGGCCGAGCTGCGCAGGCTGGTGCTCGTGTTCCCCGGCGATACGTTCAACCGCAAGCTGATCACCGCCACCCAGGAGTTGATTCAGAATCGCCTCGGCGCGGACGGCTATGCCTTCGCCAAGGTCGACCCGGTGCCGACCCCGAATAACGACACGCACGAAGTGTCGTTGACGTTCTTCGTCGACCCGGGCAATCGCGTGTACGTGCGCGACATCACCTTCTCCGGCGTGAACCGCATCAACGACGTCGTGTTGCGTCGGGAGATGCGCCAGCTTGAGGGCGCGTGGCTGTCGAACACTTCCCTGGAGCGGTCGAAGCAGCGCGTACAGCGCCTGCCATATGTCAAAAATGTCGAGTTCGAAACGACCCCGGTGCCCGGATCGCCGGACCTGGTGGATGTGAATTTCAAGATCGAGGAGGGGCCGGCGGCCCAGTTGAGCGGCGGTATCGGCTATTCCGAGTCCTACGGCGCCCAGCTCAACGGGCAGTACACCGATGCCAATTTCATGGGCACCGGGCAGCGCATCTCCATAGACCTGAACACCGGCATCTACAGCAAGACGTACAACGTCTCGGAGACCAATCCGTACACGAACATCGATGGGATGTCGCGCACCGTCTCGCTGACTTACAGCGACGTCACGCAGTTCGTGTCCTCGTCCTCGGATTTCACTTCCAAGCAGGTCAGCGGCGGTCTGACGTACGCCTATCCGATCACCGAATTCCAATACCTGCGATTCGGCGGAACGCTCAACTCCTCCTCGCTGCTGACCAGTTCGCTGGGCAGCGCCATCCAGGCACAGCAGTGGGTGCAGCAAAACGGCCACTCGTATAACCGGGTCGGCCACGACGATTCCACCAACAACGACTACCTCTTCTACGGCACGAAGTTCAATACCGCAGAGGCGGTGGTCGGCTGGGACTGGGACACGCGTAACCGCACCCTGTTCGCCGACCACGGCATGCGTACGTCGATCACGGGTTCCGCCACAGCTCCCGGCAGCGACGTTCAGTACTGGGTCGGCAACGTCAGTTTCCAGAAGTACCTGCCCCTCTTTGGACCCTGGACCCTGTCGTTCTACGATTCGGTCGACTATGGCGCGCCACTGGGTAAGACCACCGCGCTACCCCCGTACCGGCAGTTCTATTCCGGCGGCCCGGATTCCATCCGCGGCTACCGGGAAAGCCGCCTGGGACCGAAGGACAACTTCGGCAATCCCTACGGCGGCAACATGCGGGTCACCAGCCAGACCGAGCTGATCCTGCCCGTGGTCCCCGCGAAATGGCGCCAAAGCGCCCGGGTTACGGCGTTTTTCGACATGGGTAACGTCTTCTCCACCGATCACGTCACTTTCTACGGCGTGGACGGGGTGACCCCAGTCGATTACCGCTTCAGTTATGCTAACCTGAAGCGTTCCGCAGGCGTCGCGGTGCAATGGCTTGCGCCCCTGGGGCTCTTCCGTTTCAGCTACGCCATCCCGTTGAACGCCAAGAGTCAGGACACGATTAACTGGGGCGATGAAACTGAGAGCTTTCAGTTCTCGATCGGCCAGGCCTTCTAGGCGCGCGGGCGGCGAACGCGGTCGCGCTTCGGGGTGGCCTGAGCCGCGTGGGATATGACCAACAGAATCACTTGAGGTGGGTATTTCCGTGAACGGCACTATCGGTAAATTAGTGGGCGGTAAATCAGTGGGCGGTAAATCAGTAGTCTGGGCGCTCGCGGCGGCGGGAGCCCTGTTCGCCATGCCGGCGTTGGCGGCGGACCTGAAGATCGGGGTCGTGGACTACGGACGCCTGGTCGAAGAGTCGCCCCAGGCCAAGGTGGCCCTGGACGCCATCCGCACGGAGTTCGGCCCGCGGCAGCGCGATCTGCAGACCGAGCAGGCCACGCTGAAGACCAAGGAAGACAAGCTCCAGAAGGACGGAGCGACGATGACGGAAGACCAGCGGTCGCGCACGGAAAAAGAGCTTCGCGACAGCTACCGTGACCTGACTCGAAAGCAGAGCGAAGTGCAGGAAGACTTCAACGGCCGCCGCAACGAGGAGATGTCGAAGCTACAGCGCGTGCTGATCGAGCAGGTGCGGATATATGCCAAGGCGCAGAACTACGATCTCGTCGTCGCCGACGGCGTGATCTTCGCTACGCCTGCTCTCGATATCACGCCGCAAATCCTCGCCGTGCTCAAGGCGAGCGCTCCGGCAGCCGCCGCGAAGCCGACTTCGACCGCTCCCGCGGCAAAGCCGCCGGGCAAGTAGCCGTGGGCCGGTAGCGGGCCTTTGAGCTCGAGACATGTCCGTATCGCTTGGGGAGCTCGCAGTCCTTTTCGGATGCGAGCTCCGCGGTAACCCCGACGTACGAGTAGAACGCGTTGCCACTCTCGGCAACGCCGACGCGGACTCCATCTCGTTTCTCGCCAATACGCGTTATCGCGATCAACTGAGGCAAACGCGTGCCGCGGCGGTAGTTCTTGACGCCAAGAGCGCCGAGCATTGTTCCGTCGCTGCCTTGGTTTGTGCGAACCCCTATGCAACCTATGCAAGGGTTGCCGCGCTCCTGAATCCACCTCCGGCCCTGCCTCCGGGCATCCATGCTTCGGCTGTCGTGGCAGACAGCGCTCGCGTTGATCCAACAGCGCATATCGGTCCGTTAAGTGTGATCGGCGAGCGCGTGGTGCTCGGGCCCCGAGTTGTGATCGGGCCGCACTGCGTGATCGAAGAGGACGTGCACGTATCGGAGGATGTGCGGCTTGTGGCGCATGTCACGTTGTGCCACGGCGTCGACATAGGTCCCCGGTGCCTGTTGCATCCGGGCGTTGTGATCGGTGCCGACGGCTTCGGCTTCGCTCCGGAGTCGCCCAAGTGGGTCAAGGTTCCCCAGGTGGGGTCCGTGCGACTCGAAGCGGATGTCGAGATCGGCGCCAACACGACAATCGATCGCGGTGCGATAGATGACACGGTGCTCGAAGAGGGCGTCAAACTCGATAATCAGATCCAGATCGGCCACAACGTGCGCATCGGCGCGCACACCGTGATTGCCGCTTGTACGGGAATTTCCGGCAGTACGGTGATCGGCCGCCGATGCCTGATCGCCGGGATGGTGGCGATGGGCGGACATCTGGAGGTCGCCGATGATGTCACGATCACCGGCACTTCGATGATCAGCCATTCCATTACCTCGCCCGGCGTATACTCCAGCGGCATTCCTTTTGAGGAAGCCCGTGCCTGGCGCAGATTGGTTGCCCACTTCAAGCGCCTCGGCCTGTATGCCGACCGGCTCAAGAAACTCGAACGTCAGGCCGGTACCCCGCAGGACCAGGATGAGGATGATGACTGACTCGATCGCTCCTAACGCCGTGCAGCTCGATATCAACGGCATTCTGAAGCTGCTGCCGCACCGCTACCCGTTTCTGCTCGTCGACCGCGTCCTCGAGTGCCTGCCCGGGAAAAGCATTCGGGCCTTGAAGAACGTAACCTACAATGAGCCGTACTTCCCCGGTCATTTCCCCGGGCGCCCGCTCATGCCCGGCGTGATCATCATCGAGGCGCTCGCCCAGGCGGCTGGGATCCTGGCGTTCGTCTCGGCTGGCGTGCAGCCGAACGAGGAGACGCGCTTTTATTTCGTGGGCATCGACAAGGCCCGCTTTCGTAAGCCCGTGGAGCCTGGCGATCAACTGATCCTCACCGCCGCGGTGGAGCGCAGTCTGCGCGGAATCTGGAAGTTTGCGACGGCTGCTTATGTAGGCGACACGGAGGTGGCGCACGCCGAGATGATGGTGGCACCGGAGACCGGTAAGTGATCGACGCACACGCCATCGTTTCACCCAAGGCCAAACTCGCGCCCGACGTCACCGTGGGTCCCTTCACGGTGATCGGACCTGACGTCGAGATCGGTCCAGGATGCATAGTGGGACCTCACGTGGTCATCAACGGGCCGACCCGGATCGGTGCCGAGAACCATTTCTTCCAGTTTGCGTCCATCGGCGATGCACCCCAGGACAAAAAGTACAAGGGCGAACCGACGCGCCTGGAAATTGGCGATCGGAATGTGTTTCGCGAGAGCTGCACGGTCAACCGCGGCACGACCCACGACAGGGGCGTTACGCAGATCGGCGACGATAATCTGTTCATGGCTTACTCGCATGTCGCTCACGATTGCGTTGTGGGCAACAACGTTGTGTTCGCCAACTGCGCCGCGCTGGCGGGGCACGTCGAAATTGGCGACTGGGTGACACTCGGCGGTCTCACCGCGGTCCACCAGTTCGTCAAGATTGGCGCGTATGCCTTCGTGGGCGGCGGTGCAATCGTTACGCGGGATGTTCCTACGTACGTGATGGTCGCAGGCAACCCCGCAGAGCCCCACTCAGTCAACTCCGTGGGCTTGAAGCGCCGTGGCTTCACAGTCGAGCAGATCCGCAATGTACGGGATGCCTACCGGATCCTATATCGATCCGAACTGAAGCTCTCCGAGGCGCTGGATCGACTCCGCGTGCTCGCAGTCACTCAGCCCGAGGTGAATGTCTTCGTCGAGTTCATCGGTACGTCGACCCGCAGCCTGGTGCGATGACCGGCCGCCCGTCGGCGCCTGTCGCCGCGGAACCGCTGCGTGTCGGGATCGTCGCGGGAGAGTCCTCCGGCGACCAACTTGGTGCCGCTTTGATCGCGGCGCTTCGTGCCAGGGTTCCGGATGTGCGCTGCTTTGGGATGGCCGGACCCAAAATGGTCGCAGCCGGCTGCGAGGCGTGGGCCTCGGCGGACGAGTTGTCGACGATGGGGCTGTTCGAGGTTCTGCAGCATCTACCCCGGCTGCTGCGGTTACGCGCATCCCTGGTCGAGCGCTTTCAACAGGCGCGCCCGCATGTGTTCGTGGGAATCGACGCTCCCGACTTCAATCTCGGGCTGGCGAAGCGCCTGAAGCGGCAGGGTTTCAAAACGGTTCAATACGTCAGCCCGCAGGTGTGGGCCTGGCGGCAGGGAAGAGTCCGCACCATAGGCCGCTCCTGCGATCTGGTGTTGTGCCTGTTGCCCTTCGAGACGGAGTTTTACGCCAGGCACGGCGTTCAGGCCGAGTTCGTCGGTCATCCGCTGGCGGATCAGATACCGGAAGAGGTCGATCGCGCCGGCGCGCGCGCCGCGTTAGGTCTGCCGGCCGAAGAAGTGTTCATCGCCCTGTTGCCGGGCAGCCGCCTCGGCGAAGTGGAGCGCCTGGGCACGGATTTCGTGGCGGCGGCCGGGTGGCTCGCCGCACGACGTCCGGCTTTCCGTTTCATCGCGCCCATGGCCTCTGCCCGGGTTCGGGCGGTGTTTGAGCGCTGTATCGGCACCCTGCCGCAGGCGCCTCCCATTGAGCTGGTGGACGGCCAGGCTCACCGGGTGCTGGCTGCCGCGGATGCCGTCGTGGTCGCCTCAGGAACGGCGACCCTCGAGACCCTGCTGTCGAGCCGTCCGATGGTCGTGGCCTACCGGCTCGGCGCGCTCACGGCTTTTCTGCTGCGCACGCTGGGAGTCGTCAAGGTCCCTTATTTCTCCCAGCCCAATCTTCTGGTCGGGCGGCGTCTCGTGCCAGAATTCTTCCAGGAGGCCGTCACGGGACCGGCCCTGGGGGCGGCACTGCTTCACGAGCTTGAGGATCCAGAGCACGTGCTTGAATTGCAGCGGGAGTTTCGTCGGGTGCACGAGGTTCTTCGTCGCGGCGGCGCGGAACGGGCAGCGTCCGCGATACTCGACTACGTGCACAGCGAATCCAAACCAGGTGTAGGCCCGTGAAAAATCCGTGTCGGATCGCTGGCGTAGACGAGGCGGGGCGGGGACCCCTGGCGGGACCCGTGGTCGCCGCCGCGGTCATTTTGAATCCGCGCCTTGGCATCAAAGGACTCGCCGATTCGAAAGTCTTGTCTGCAGCGGAGCGTGATCGGTTGGCACCAATCATTCGCATGAGGGCCGTGGCGTGGGCGGTCGCGTGGTCCGACAGCGACGAAATCGATGCGTTGAATATTCTCGGCGCAACGTTTCTGGCCATGCGGCGAGCATTGATGCGTTTGCCGGTGTGCCCGACGCACATCCAGATCGACGGCAACCAGCTTCCCTGCATCGACGATCTGCGTCTAGGTTGCACGGTAGAGGCCATTGTCCAGGGAGATGCAAGCGTTGCAGCGATCAGCGCCGCGTCGATTCTCGCCAAAACGTATCGGGACGCGATGATGGATCGATTGGACGCCTGTTACCCCGGGTTTCAGCTTGCAGCCCATAAGGGCTACGGGACTCCCGTGCACCTGGCGGCACTGAGCCGACAGAGGCCTTGTCCTCTGCACCGCAGGTCGTTCAGCCCGGTCCGCATGGCGTTGGGTGACCTGCCGGTACCCGTTGAGGCCGGCGCTCTTTCGTGAATAATGTCCGCCTATGACGCCGGGCTTCGTTCATCTTCGTCTGCATACCGAGTACTCGCTGATCGACAGCGTGGTGCGCGTGCCCGAGCTGGTGGAGGCTGTGGCCGCCGCCGGCATGCCCGCCGTCGCGGTGACGGACCAGAGCAATTTGTTCGCGATGGTCAAGTTCTACCGGGAGGCGCTGCAGCGCGGCGTCAAGCCCATCATCGGAGTGGATCTGCTGGTCCATGAGAGCGGCGAGCGGCAGCCGCCTTCCAGAATTACTCTGCTGTGCCAGTCCCAGACGGGCTACGGCAATGTGACGCGTCTGGTCAGTCGCGCCTACCAGGAAGGACAGAAGCGCGGTATCCCGACCATAGATCGCAGTTGGCTCACGTCGGAAACGCTGGATGGCCTCATCGCGCTGTCCTGCGCCGCTGAGGGGGATGTAGGCCGCTCTTTGATGAATGCTCGGGAGCCGGATGCCGAGCGTGCGCTGGATTACTGGTTGAAATTGTTTCCTGATCGATTTTACGTGGAGCTGCAAAGGCTCGGCCGGCCCGAGGACGAATCGTATCTCGCTGCGGCGGTTGCCCTTGCGGGACGGCGCGGTGTGCCGGTCGTCGCGACCAACGATGTGAGATTCCTCAAGAGCGGCGATTTCGAAGCGCACGAGGCGCGCGTTTGCATTCAAGACGGCGCGCTGCTGGCCGATTCGGGGCGTGTGCGGCGTTATACGCAGGAGCAATACCTGCGCACACCGCAAGAGATGTCCGAACTGTTTGCCGACGTGCCCGAGGCAATAGCCAACTCGGTGGAGATTGCCCGACGCTGCACGTTGGTGCTGAAACTCGGCGAGGCCCGCCTGCCGCGATTCCCGGTTCCGGCCGGGACCACCACTGAAGAGTTCCTGCGCGAAGAGGCCGCAAGAGGTCTCGAACTACGCATGGAAGGGGTGACCGATGCGGCGTATCGCGAGGGTCATACGGAGCGTCTGCGCACCGAGCTCGACGTCATCTGTCAGATGGGATTCGCGGGCTACTTCCTCATCGTCGCGGACTTCATTCGTTGGGCGCGGGAAAACGGTGTGCCGGTGGGACCCGGGCGCGGTTCGGGCGCCGGCTCGCTGGTCGCCTACAGCTTGCGCATCACCGACCTGGATCCGCTGAAGTACGACCTGCTGTTCGAGCGATTCCTGAATCCCGAGCGCGTCTCCATGCCGGACTTCGACGTGGACTTCTGTATGGACGGCCGCGACCGGGTGATCGAGTACGTCGCGGAAAAATACGGTCGCGAGCGGGTATCGCAGATCATTACTTACGGCACGATGGCGGCCAAGGCCGTAGTGCGCGACTGCGGCCGCGTGCTCGGCATGAGCTACGGCTACGTCGACCGGATCGCCAAGCTCGTGCCGTTCGAGCTGGGCATCACGCTGGACGATGCGCTCACCAAGGAGCCTGAGCTCAAGAAGCTCTACGACACCGAAGAGGAGGTCAGGAATCTGCTCGACCTCGCGCGCTCGCTGGAAGGTCTGACACGCAACGCCGGCATGCATGCGGGAGGTGTGGTCATCGCACCGTCGGTGTTGACCGACTTCGCACCGCTTTTCTGCGACGATTCCGGCGGCAGCCTCGTCACCCAATTCGACAAAGACGATGTGGAGGCGGCCGGTCTCGTCAAGTTTGACTTCCTCGGTCTGCGCACGCTCACGATCATCGATCGTGCGGTGGCGATCATCAACTCGATCCGCGCACGCGATACGTCGGCGTTGCCGCTGCAGGTCGACACGCTTCCCATGGATGACGTGAAGACCTTTGCGCTACTCAAATCGTGCCGCACCACGGCCGTTTTCCAGCTCGAGTCGCGCGGCATGAAAGACCTGATCCGGCGTCTGCAGCCGGACTGCTTCGAGGACATCATCGCGCTGGTCGCCCTGTTCCGTCCCGGTCCGCTGCAGTCGGGCATGGTGGATGATTTCATCGATCGCAAGCACGACGAGAGCGGCAGCCAGATCGACTATCTGCATCCGCGGCTGCAGCCGGTATTGAAAGCCACCTACGGTGTCATCCTGTACCAGGAGCAGGTGATGCAGATCGCCCAGGTCCTGGCCGGCTACACGCTCGGCGGCGCCGACCTGCTGCGTCGCGCGATGGGCAAGAAGAAGGCCGAGGAGATGGCGAAGCAACGTTCCGGCTTCGTCGACGGCTCGGTGGAGCGCGGTATCGAGCCCGAGGTCGCGGCGCATATTTTCGACCTGATGGAAAAGTTTGCCGGCTACGGCTTCAACAAATCCCACTCGGCCGCGTATGCGTTGCTCTCATATCAGACGGCCTACCTCAAGGCCCATTTTCCCGCAGCCTTCATGGCGGCCGTGCTGTCGGCCGACATGGATCACACTGACAAGGTCGTCACGCTCATCACGGAGTGCGCGGACATTGATCTGCAGGTGAAACCACCCGACGTCAATCATTCGCGCTATGAATTCGCGGTCGGCGACAACCGTACGATCCGTTATGGACTGGGAGCCGTTCGCGGCGTGGGCCAGGGCGCGGTCGAGTCGATCATTGTGGAGCGCGAAGCTCGCGGACCTTTCACGAGTCTCGAGGACTTGTGCCGCCGTCTGGACCTGCAGAAGGTCAACCGGCGCGTGTTGGAAGCGCTGCTGCGTTCCGGAAGCCTCGACGGACTCGGTCCCAACCGGGCCACGCTGATGCACCGGCTGCCGGCGGCCATGCAGCTCGGAGACCAGAACACCAAGGCGCACGAGGCCGGTCAGAACGACATGTTCGGTCTTGCAGCGGCCGATAATGCCGCGGTTGCAGCAACTGCCCGTCGGGACGAACAGCCCGAATGGAGCGAAACGGTACGCCTTGCGGGCGAGCGGGAGACGCTCGGCCTGTACCTGACCGGCCATCCCATCGAGCGCTTCGAGGCGGGACTGGCCAACATGGTCACGCATCGCATCGGGCCGCTGCTGAGCGACAAGCCGATGGAGCCTGTGCGCTTCGGCGGTGGCCGGTCTGTGACCGTCGCGGGGCTGATCGACGAGGTGAAGAAGCGCGGGCCCAGAACGATCCTGATCCTGGACGACCGCACCGGGCGGATCGAGGTCACGCTGTTCGACGACGTGTTTCAGAAGTTTCGGGAGGTCATTGCCAAGGACGCCCTGGTGCTCATCGAGGGCATGCTGCGTTTCGATGAGTTCAGCGACGCGTGGCGCCTGTCGGCCAAGCGGATTACCGAACTGGACAAGATCCGGGAGACCCAGGCGCGGCGCCTGGTGCTGAAATGGCCTGCGCGTAGCGACCCTTCCGCATTGATGGGACGGCTGGCCGACGCCCTGACGCCCTGGCGTCCGGGTCCTTGCCCCATCACCGTCGAGTACTGCGGCTCGGGCGCCTCCGGAGCCCTGAACCTGGGGGCCGAGTGGAAGGTGCGTGCCAGCCGCGAACTGCTGGAAAAGCTCGAGACGCTGGTTGGACGGGGGGGTGTGCAGATCATCTATAAGGCCGCGGCGGCTGATCTTGCGCACTGACCGCCGCGCCCGTACCCTCGCGCAGCGTCGAACATTGTGACAATAGCGGTAAAGATTGCATGGCCGTTGCCTTCCTGGATTTCGAACAACCGATCGCCGAGCTCGAAGCGAAAATCGAGGAGCTCAAGCACGTCACATCCGATTCCGAAGTCAATATCCAGGAAGAGATCAACCGGCTGCAGGCCAAGAGCCGGCAGCTCACGACGAACATCTTCTCGAGCCTGACGCCCTGGCAGATCACCCAGCTGGCGCGGCACCCGCACCGGCCGTACACGCTCGACTACGTCAATGCGATCTGCACGGAATTCACCGAGCTGCACGGCGATCGGATGTTCGCCGACGACCTGGCAATCATCGGCGGCCTGGCGCGGATCGGTGAGTTCACCGTGATGCTCATCGGGCATCAGAAAGGCCGCGACACCAAGGAACGCGTGCGCCGCAACTACGGTATGCCCAAGCCTGAAGGGTATCGGAAGGCCCTGCGGCTGATGCGGCTGGCAGAGCGATTCGGGTTGCCGCTGGTGACGTTTATTGACACGCAAGGGGCCTATCCCGGCGTCGGGGCCGAGGAGCGCGGACAGAGCGAGGCGATCGCCCGCAATCTGTTTGAGATGTCGGTGCTCAGCGTCCCGATCGTCAGTGTGGTGACGGGCGAGGGCGGCTCGGGAGGCGCGTTGGCGATCGGTGTGTGCGATCGGCTGCTCATGCTCCAGTACAGCACTTATTCCGTGATCTCGCCGGAGGGCTGCGCCTCCATTTTGTGGAAGAGTCAGGACAAGAAGGAGGTCGCGGCCGAAGCTCTCAACATCACCGCGGACCGGCTCAACAAGCTCGGCTTCCTGGACGAGCTCATCGAGGAGCCTTTGGGAGGCGCGCATCGCGATCCCGTCATGATGTCGGAGCGGGTGAAGGCGGCACTGATCCGGCATCTGGAACAGCTCACGGCGCTGCCGATCGCCGCGGTGCGCGCCGCGCGCACGGCGAAAATCGAGTCCTTCGGCGTGTTCTCCGCAAGCGAAGAATGAGCCAGTGTCCGCCCCGCGCGCACGAGTCGCATTCAGTCCCCGGTGGTTGGATGAGCGGCTGAAGGCGCTGCTGCCCGGTTTTCCCGCCGTTTCCCTGTGTGTTGCATTGAGCGGCGGCGTGGATTCAACCGCTTTGCTGGCCGCACTGGCAACACGGCGCCGGCGGCGACCGGCCTTGCGGGCGATCCATATCGATCATGGTCTCCAGGCAAATTCTCCCAAGTGGAGCGCTCACTGCCGCGGCTTCGCCAACAGTGTCGCAGTGCCGCTGGAAGTCCTGAACGTCGAGGTAGCCCGCGGGCGCGGAGAATCGCTCGAGGCCGCCGCGCGCGATACTCGTTACCGCGTATTGGCCGGCGCTCTTGCAAAGGACGAGGTGCTGCTGACCGGCCACCACGAAGACGATCAACTTGAGACGGTCCTGCTCCAGTTGTTTCGCGGCAGCGGCCTGGCCGGGATTGCTGCGATGCCGGAGTTGACGCGCTTCGCCGGCGGCTGGCTGTGCAGACCCTTGTTGACGATGACGCGTGAGAGCCTGCAAGCGTGGGCGCGATCCCGCAAGCTGGGCTGGGTGGAAGACGATTCGAACGCCAATGAAGCTTTTGACCGCAATTATTTACGGCGGCAGATTCTTCCACTCGTCCGTAGCCGCTGGCCCGCTGTGGGGACCTCGGTCGCCCGTAGCGCCCGACATGCTGCGGAAGGTCAGCGCCTGCTGGAAGGACTCGGCTTCCAGGATGCACAACGGGCGGCTGATGGCGATTCGTTGCGGGTCGCCGGCCTGCGTGCGCTGCCGCTGGATAGAAGGCGCAACGCGTTGCGATCGTGGATCGGCCGCCTCGGGGCGCCGATCCCCGACACACGTCGCCTGGAGGAGATCTGCGGCCCATTGCTGGATGCGCGCGATGATGCGCATCCGCGGGTAGCGTGGGGCGGCGTGTGTGCCCAGCGAGAGGGTGGGCGATTGTCCATCCGCTCCGGCGGCGACTCAGTGGTTCGGGGCTCCGGCGATTCCCGCGTCGCGATACGCGCCCGCTCCGGCATCGCCGGATCCGCTGACCGCGGCGTTGCCGGCTCCGCTGACCCCGGCGTCGCCGCATATGCCGAAGTCACCTGGCTTTGGCGTACCGCGCAAGACTGTGCGCTCGGCGATGGCGGCGGCAAGCTTGAGCTCAGGGCGGATGCTCACGGCCCTTTGGACCTGGATGCGCTCCCTGAAGTCCTGACGATACGCGCACGGCGCGGAGGCGAGCGTCTGCGCCTCCGCGCCGGGGGCCCAAGCCGTGCACTCAAGAGCTTACTGCAGGAAGCTCATGTGCCGGTCATGGAGCGGGCGCGACTACCTTTGATTTACTCCGGCGAGCGACTGCTGCTCGCCGCGGATCTGTGGCGCGACGAATCGGTTCAGGCGCGCCCCGGCTGCCGTCGCGGCCGCCTTCGCTGGCAGCGCTGAGTTCGCCGGGGGCGCTGATCGGGGGCGCTGAGCGTGCGTCGTGCGATGCCGGGCACTCAACGGCGCGCGAGAAGTCCAACCTCCGCCCTCCGGTTGTGGTAACTTGTTCGCCCGTCGTCCATGCCCTCACGGCAACTGTTCTCGCGGCGGGAAACCCTTTGAAAATCATATGACGCGCTTTGTATTCGTCACCGGTGG
>FTJL01004577.1_pt4 | contig 17083 bp, 11 predicted proteins | sample 1658551 | NCBI WGS metagenome assembly FTJL01 (sample SAMEA3914835, study PRJEB12502) | metagenome | biome: forest; material: soil | place: Canada | collected 2011-07-03 | depth 0.3 m
GCGCTGGCGCAGCTTGGCGATGAGGTTTCGGCAGATATCACGCTGCGCCCTTTTGAGCTCAATCCGGACATGGGGCCGGGAGGCGAATCGATCCAGGAGTACATGGCGCGCAAGTATGGCCGCACCGAAGCGCAAATCGTGGAGAGCCAGGCCATGATCCGGCAGCGTGGCGCCGACGTCGGCTTTGAGTTTGGCTCTCGTACCCGCGTGTACAACACGTTCGACGCGCATCGGCTATTGCATTGGGCAAGCCTGGAGGGGCGTCAGCTGCCGTTGAAGATGGCGCTGTTCCGCGCGTACTTCACCGAGTCCAAGGATGCCAGCAATCATGAGGTCCTCATCGAGGCGGCGGCTGCGGCCGGCCTCGATCCCGAAAAGGCACGCACTGTACTTTCCGGCGATGCGTATGCGACGGATGTCCGCGAGATGGAGCAGCATTACCAGGACATGGGCATCCGTTCCGTGCCTTCGATTATCTTCAATGGCCAATACCTGGTAAGCGGCGGGCAGCCGGTGGAAGCGTTTGAGAGTGCCATTCGGGAAGTTTTGGCAAAAGGCTGAAGGGGCGCTCGTCCATCGATGACGCCTGCGCTAGCACTGCAGCCATGGACGTCTTGCGCCTGCGGGTCTCGGCGCGTCGCGCAAGCAAAGTCGTTCGACGCTTGCCCCCGGAAGTGTTGCCTTCCTGCATACGTACTGTCACCTAATGCCGCGTTGCGTCATTTTCTTTGCTATAGTAGGGAAAACCCGATAAGGGTAATCCCTAGGAAAGAAAGCCATGAACACGCACAGCGACATCAAGATGACGGATCAAATGGAACGCGATCTGATCGAGCGCGAACTTGGTCCCCGCAGTCCCGGCCTGGTGGCCGACGTAAAGAGCGCTATCTCCGCCGTCCAGCATGTACTGAGCCGCCTGCAGAACCAGGCACGCAAGGCAAAGGTCGTCTACGCGAACGGCTGATCGTTCAGGTAGCCTTCGCGTCCGACTGTCGGGCGAGATCATCGAGCAGGGCTTTGGCCTGCTTCCAGTCGGCGAGGTCGAAGCCCTCGATGAAGCTGCCATGGATATCAGCCAGCGTATTGCGCGCTGCGTCCAGCTTTCCTTGTTGGCTCCATAGCCTTGCCAGGCTCAGTGTTGCTTGCAGTTCCAACGATCTGGCACCCTGCGCACGGGCCACCGCAATCGCCTTGTGAAAGCACGCTTCAGCCTCGTTTTGGCTCGCTAGTGTAGAGGGCCTATCTTTTGCTCGCCGGAGCAGCAATTCGCCCCTGAGCCTATGCAGCTTGGCTTCGTCGACTTGCTCCCCGGTTTCTTCGGCCAGCACGAGTGCCTCGGTCACCCGGTCAAGTCCGGCGACGACTTGACCCGCTTTTGCATAAGCATCGGCCAGCAGGGCAAGCAGACCTGGCCTTCCGAGCGCCGCACCGGTCGTCTCACATGCTCGGAGGCCATGGTGTATCCGGGCAATCCCATCTTCATGACGTCCCCCCTCGGACAACGCCCAGCCTTGCAGGACGGCTCCCAATCCCTGGTAGAACGGAAGCCCTTGCTCATCCGAGACCGCGATGGCGGCTTCGGCGTACTCGCGAGTCAGCTCGAACTCGCCCCGACACTGATGGACTTCGGCCGCAAAGATCAGGCAGAGGGCAAGGTTGTAGGCGTCAGGGCGCGTTCGGGCCAGTGCAACGGCCCTATGGCTATGCGAGAGGGCCAGGTCCGGCTTGCCGAGGTACCACAGGTTCCATCCAAGCGCGGCCATGGCGTGAACAGCCGGGTCACGCCCGTAACCCAGGAGAAAGTCGTACTGGGTCTGGTCTGGGCGCTGCAGTTCTAGCACCTGCTCCATATGAGCGCGAGCTTCGTCTAGCAGGCCAAGACGGAATGCGGTGGCGCCTAGAGCGCGATGCGCCTCCGCGAAATGCTCAGGCTTGCGGGTCTTCAAGGCCAGGCCAAGCAGGCGTTTCCCGAGTGATTTCGCTGTCTCGTACTGTGCGCGCAACTGATAGAACGTCCACAGTCCCAATAGAGCGGAGAAGATGTATTGGGTTTGCCCTTCCAGTTCGCACATTGCCAGCGCACGCTTGTAGTTGGATTCCACCTCTGGGGAGGCCTGGCCTCGCGCGGCCGCCAAGGCCGGGCCGAGCGTCAATCGCAGCGTAAGCTCCTGGCGCGCGCCCTCCGGGCTGTCGGGAGATTGCTTTAGCAGCTCGATGGCTGTGGATAGCTGGCGGATCGCCTCCGTCAGGGCAGAACGCTGCAGGGCTTGCTGGCCAGCGCAGTGCAGGTATTCGACAGCCTTTGGGATGTTGCCGCTGTGGCTGTAGTGGTGGGCGAGCTCGCTGCAATAGTCCTTCAAGCGACTTTGGAATAGCTTTTCGATGGCTTGTGCAGTGCGTTCGTGCAGCGCGCAGCGACGCTCGGTAAGCAGCGAACTGCCAGCGACTTCCTGGGTCAAGGCGTGCTTGAATGCATACTCGATCTCTGGGTAGGCGGGGCGCTCGTAGATGAAATCCGCTGCTTGCAGGTCCGACAGAAGCGGGCGCAGCTTGTCTTGCGCGAGTGCGGTGATGTGCTGAACCAGCGTCAAGGGGAAATCCTTCCCGACCACGGCTAGTGTTTGCAACAGTTCCTTGTGCCCGAAGGGGAGTCGGTCGATGCGGGCTGCGAGTACCCCCTGTACAGTCGTTGGGATGTGCAAAAGAGCGGGAGCTTCCTCGACGCGGTAACAGCCAGGGTGGCCGAGCAGGGCGCCTTCCTCAAAAAGGGTCTGGACGACTTCTTCCATGAAGAACGGGTTGCCTTCGGTCTTCTCAAGGATGAGCCGCTTAAGCGAAACGAGGCTGCGGTCATCCCCTAGCAGGGCGGTTAGCAAGCCTTGGGCCTCAGCTGGCCCCAATGGCTCCAGGTGCAGTTGCGTGTAGTAGCGCTTGGCGGCCCAGTCATGGGTATGCTCCGGTCGGTAATTGACCAGCAAGACGATCCTCGCATCTGGCACGTAATCGACGAAAACGTTGAGGAACGCAGTGGTTTCGCTATCTAACCATTGAAGGTCTTCGAAAATAAGCAGTAGCGGCTGATTGAGGCTTTCCCGGATCAGCAGGTTTGCTATCGCATCAAACGTTCGCTTGCGCCGAATCGTCGTGTCCATGTTTGACAGCGCTGAACCGGGTTCAGTGATGCCAAATAGGTAGAGCAGGTATGGCAGGTGGTCTTCCAGCGAACGCTCCAACGTAAGCAGTCTCCCCACGACTTTTTCGCGACAACTGCGGTCACTATCGTCCGAGGTAATCTGAAAATAGTTTTTCAGGAGCTCAATCAACGGTAGATAGGCAAAGGCCTTGCCGTGCGAAACCGAGAAAGTCTCTAGCAAGAGGCAGCCTTGACGTGACCGCGCCTTGAACTCGTGGAATAGCCGGGATTTTCCTACCCCAGCTTCTCCCTGCACGCCGACAACTTGTCCGTGTCCCGCCTTGGCTAGGGCCACGGCGCTTTGCAGTTGCTGCATCTCATCCTGGCGCCCCACAAATTTTGCCAGTCCGCGATGCGCCGCCACTTGGAGCCGTGTGCGCAAGGCGCCGAGACCCTGTACCTCATACACATCGAGAGGTTCGCGGACACCCTTGACCTGTGTGGTCCCCAGGGCCTTGAAGTCGAAGTATCCCTCTGCCAGCTTGTGGGTGGCCGCACTCACCAGGATGGACGCTGGCCTGGCCATACCTTCCATCCGTGACGCAATGTGGATAGTGTGGCCTACCGGATCGTAGTCGGTGTGCAGGTCATCTTTGCGGATCGAGCGCACAACGACCTCGCCGGAGTGAATGCCGACCCGGATCTCTAGCGGAACGCCCCGGTCCAGGCGAACCCGGTCACTGTGGCGGCGCATCGCCTCCTGCATGCGCAGCGCCGCGTAAAGGGCTCGCAGCGCATGGTCCTCGTGGGCAATGGGGGCGCCGAACAGAGCCAGGATACCGTCGCCCAGGAACTTGGCGACATAGCCCTCATAGTGGTGCACGGCCTCCATCATCAGCGCCACCACGGGGTCAATCAGGCGGCGCGCCTCCTCGGGGTCCAGGTCCTGGATCAACGCTGTGGAGCCAGCCATATCGGCGAACAGCGCGGTGATGGTCTTGCGCTCACCGAACGTCCCGCCCCTGGCTTCCATGGCCGCCAATTCAGCCAGGATCCTCTCCGCCAGATGGGGCGGCGTGTAGTGAACAGGAGCCAGGCCTTCGGCGCTAGGTATCTCAAGCGTCCCTGAAACGAAGTCGTTCAGGGAAACGCCACAAGCGCGGCAGAACTTTGCAATGAGGCTGACTTCCTCGCCGCAGCTTGGGCACCTTCGTACAAGCTTGCCGCCGCACTCCTCGCAGAAGTTTCCCAGCGCGAGATTCTCGAAGCCACAAGTCGCGCAGCGCATGATGCCCCCCGTCTTCGCACGTCCTGGATCATTAGAGGCTTGATCGGCCGTCGTAGCAAGCCAGGCCTTGCACCATCGAACCTTGCTGGAGACATCGGTGAGGCGAGACCGAGCCCGATGCCGCAACGGGGACGGTCGCCCGACGTCGTCGCCTCTTCTCGTGCTGCCCTTCGCCACCGTCATCGGCTGGATCCGGTGCAGTGCCGATATCAGCACTATGCTTGCGCTTATCGCAGTTGAAGGTCGGCGCGAAGTGCTGCTCGTTTCAGTTGCGGACTACCCCCTTGATCATGGGGCGCGTGTCGTTTGGCTGGGGCGTTTGACGAGGAAGTTTCCTTTCAGTGTCGCCCGGGTTTGGCTTGTCGCCGGCCCGTATTCCAAACAGCAGTTCCTCAACCGTGCTCCAATAAGAGTCGACGACGGCCGGGTCGGATGCGGAAAGCTTGTTGGTCGCCAGCATTTCCGAGCCAAAAGTGGAAAGTGTCGATGTCAGGCTGATCATCAAATAATGGAGGATGATAGGCTCGACTCTAGGCAGAACGCCTTCCTCCTGCGCTTCTCGGATTTGCGGCAGCACTCGATCAATCAGCGGCCGAAGTATCGTATCTGCGAGCCATTGAAGCCGCGGACTATACTCAAGGAACTCCTGAAGCATAAAGCGATGAAACTCAGGGAAATTCACCGTAAATTCGAATAGGGCACGGTACAACAGCCTCACCCGCTCTGCGGCCCTGACCGGTGGAGCATCCTCCAGATATCCCTCCCACTCGTGGCTGATACGATCGAACACATGTTCGGCTACCGCCTCCCAGAGGATGTCCTTGGTTCGGTAGTGGTAAGTGATCAACGGATGCTGCAATCCGATTCGGTCTGCGATGCTGCGGATGCTTGCAGCCCCGAATCCCTTCGAGGCAAATTCGGAAAGTGCTGCATTCAGGATTGCTGTCCGTGTTTCCTGCGCTCGCTGCTGTTCTGCGCGTTGGAGTTCGGGTGGTCGCCGACCCTTCCTGGCTTGGCTCTGCTTGGAATCCGTACTTCGCACCATCTGTCCTCCTGAACAAGGTTTCTCCACCGGTGCACCGGTCGCTAGCGTTCGACCCGACCACCGGAGCATCGCTGCCGCCGGTTGAGGGCAGTCGCTACGTGCGCTTTACGGATGTATTATATAGGCATCGGCGCACGGCGCTCGTTTCCCGCCAAGTGATCGTTTCTACACCGACCCGGCTACTCATCGAACGAATGCGATGAACGGGGCTCTCCGACGCCAATCTGGATGCAAGTTTGCGTGTCTGCGAGTGCCACAGGCCAATTTTCGTGTATGCATTCCCCACGCTTAGGCCATCCCCCCGCTTAGGCCATTCCCATCGAAGCCGCGCTGCTCCGTGCTCTACACCGGAGCAGCCCTCCAAAGGCGGTGCTAGCCACGCCGCCTCGCAGCGTTCGGACGTCCTATTTCAGAACCGTCGAGTTTCGTTAAGTACTTACAAACTTCGCGGCACGTACCAGACGCGGGGCGTCGGGATTTCATGTCAACAGCAAGTGCACAGAAAGCCCATAGGGATAATCCCACCAATACAAAGCTTTACGAGTGGAAAGTTTACTACTACTCTGTGTACAGGTTTCGTGATGTTCATGCGGTAGCGCGCCTCGAAGCGCTGAGAGGGGAACAGGGATGAAGCGAATGTCTTCAGCTTCCGTGTGTTTCACCTGCCGCGGTGGATGCTTATAGGAATGTGACGCTATATGTCCTCGCGATCGTGACTTGACCAATACAGCCAAAGATCGAGGTCTCCCCGGTTTTCTCAACCATCTCCCGTTCGCCAAGGAAAGGTAATGGAAAGTACAGAAAATGTTCGTCGCGATATGCGTGAGTTCCTCAATCGAATGCCAATGGGGAAAAAGCAATGGGCGGTCTTTCTTGTCTGTTTTGCAGCTACTGCGATCGAGGGCTTTGACACAATTGTGATTGGATTCATCGCGCCGGCCATCAGCCAGAGCTGGAAACTCTCGAGCGCAGCGCTCTCGCCTTTGGTCGCATTTGGGCTATTTGGATTGCTGATCGGCTCAATTGTTGGTGGAACGCTGGCTGATCGCGTTGGACGCAGGGTGGTGAGTATTGTGGCGATTGCGTGGTTTGGCATTGCGGGAATCGCGTCCTGCGAGGCGCAATCGATTGTCCAGCTCATTTCGTGGCGATTCATAACCGGCCTGGGCATAGGGGCCGCGATGCCTGCCACGTCGGCTCTTGTGGCGGAATTTAGTCCAGACCGTTCGCGCTCCGCGATGCTCGCATCGATGTATTGCGGTTTTCTCTTCGGAGCCGCCGCTGCTGGCTTTGTGACCTCCTTCGCAATTGGTGCATTGGGGTGGAGGGGCATGCTCCTATTGAGTGGTGTAATGCCCCTTTGCGTCGTGATCCTCCTGGTATGGCAGGTTCCAGAGTCCCCCCTTTATCTGGTAGCAAGCAACAAATCAGACACGGCGGTGAAGCGCGTTTTGGCAAAGATCTTTCCGGCGGTAGATTGTTCTGGCATGCGCTTCTTTCTTGCCGCGCCGAGTGGGAAACGGTCCGGAATCCGCGCGCTCCTGGGGAAGGAGTATCGACTCGGAACCCTGCTGACGTGGTTTGCTGAATTTGCGGGGTATCTGGTCTTCTTTCTTATCGGAAGTTGGCTCCCGACGCATTTGAAGCAGGCCGGACTATCGATGCACGATGCTTCGCAATTGTCCTCAATGTTCCAGTTTGGCGCGCTTGGCGGGGCGATCCTCTTCGCTATCCTGGTTCGTCGGTTTAACGTCGCCGCGGTCATATCAGCCTCGTTTGGCGCAGGTTCGGTGCTCATAGTAGCCCTCGGTATGTCAGAAGCAGCGCCTTGGTATGCGGCCGCGGTCTTCCTGGCAGGGCTGGCTATCGGAGGTCCCCTGATATGCGTCAACACCATACCGGGAATCTTTTATCCCACTGCGTTTCGGGCGGCGGGCGGTGGCTGGACCGTTTCGATCGGCAGACTGGGTTCGATTATCGGTTCGGCACTGATCGGCCTGATAGTTGTTTCGAATCTTCCTTACCTGCTCGTATGCGTTGTCTTGTCGATACCGCTCCTGCTAGCTTGCGGAAGCATGATTGCCATGGCGCGTGTTCTCGCGGGACAACAGGGCTTAGGCAACAAACAAACGGAAAGTGTCGGTTCGACATCGAAGATCGCAGCCGAATAAAAGAAGAATATCTGATTATTTTGATGTCGTTTGATATCGGATTACCACATCCTTTAACAGGAATACCTGGGGGCAAATATAATGTCAAAAAGAAAGATCGATACACATCAGCATTTTCTACCGAAGTTGTATGTGGACGCCGTAGGGCTGGACCTCTTGAGCGCGGCGATGCCGGGCGGTGTCGCTCCAACCTGGTCCGCAGAGGCAGCCATCGCAATGATGGATGAGAACGGCATTGACGAAGGCATCTTGTCTATCTCGTCAGGGCCGGCCATTCCGGATGCCGCCACGCTACTGAGGAAATGCAACGACCACGCTGCGGAGCTCCGGTCCCGGTTTAACGGCCGGTTCGGCTCCTTCGCGAGCTTGCCGCTTCCAGACGTCGAAGCGGCGTTGAAGGAGGTTAGCTACTGCCTCGACGAATTGAAGGTTGATGGTTTCATCCTTTTCACTAACTACGACGGAAGGTATCTGGGCCACGAGCATTTCACTCCATTGCTGGAGGAGCTTGACAGGCGCGGGGCGGTTGCATTTATTCACCCCAATCAGCCTCCGCATGATATTCCGTCCGTCGCTCCGGCGTCCGTGCTCGAGTATCCCTTTGAGACAACGCGTACCGCCACAAGTCTGATCATGTCAGGGGCGATGAGCCGCTACAAGAACGTCCGGTTCATTCTCTCGCACGCGGGAGGCACTTTGCCTTTTCTTGTGCCTCGGCTTGCGCTCTCCATTTCAATGATGCCGCCGGTCGCTGAGCGAGTAGGTGACTCGCTCGCGGCAGTCAGGTCTTTTTACTTTGACACGGCGCTGTCCGCGGGTACCCCAGCCCTGGCTTCGCTTGCGCAAGTGGCGGACCCTGAGCGCATCCTCTTTGGAACGGATTTCCCGTTTGCCCCGACAAGCGCCATCCGGCGTTTTGGATCGGTATTGGATGCCATCGAGATCCCTGGGATCGAGATGGCAAAGGTGTACGGTGAGAATGCCGCTCGACTGCTTGGGCGTTAGCGGTATGCGGGCCCGGAGGAGGGGCCCGCGATAGCGGCGCCAGAGGATGAAGGCTGGCGCGCATCCACAAGGCGGAAACAAGGCGGAATTAGAAGCCTTGAACGCCCACTAGCACCGGTACAAGGCTTCAGCAGAAGAATTCAGGGGAGACAGAAATGAAGAAGTCACTATTGCCGTTCGTACTGCTGAGCGCAGTTGGTGCTGCACAGGCTCAGTCGAGCGTCACGGTATATGGCGTGGTGGATTCCAACGTTGAATTTGCCACCAACGTGAAGAACGCAAGCGGCGGATCAGACAGCCGATTTGCGGTAAATGGTGGCGGCCTGTCCGGCTCGCGCTGGGGCCTGCGCGGTGTCGAGGATCTGGGCCGCGGTCTAAGCGGTTTGTTCGTGTTGGAAGGCGGCATTGGAGTGGACACCGGCACATTGCAGCAAGGGGGACGCTTGTTTGGCCGTCAAGCATTTGTCGGCCTGCAGAGTGCCACCTACGGCAAGATCACCCTTGGCCGCCAATATACCTCGCTTGACGAAGCGTTATCCAATTTCTCGCCTGCTTATTATGCGAACACGTATGAGCCGGTGATTGCCGTGGTTGGGCCGGCATTCCGCGAAGACAACACAGTAAAGTACACGGGTACGTTCGGAGCCGTCACCGTGGGCGCCCATTGGTCCTTTGGCACGGGCGCGAGCTTTGGCAGCGTGGGCGGTGCTAGCATCGGTGGCTCCGGCGAAGCTCCCGGCCAGTTCCGCCGCGATTCCGGATACGGTGCCCAAGTCTCTTATCTGGGCGACGTGTTCGGCGCTACTATCGCTTATGATCAGGTCAATCCGAGCATCACCAACGGTAGCGCATTCCTTGGTACCGGTACCGTCAAGAAGGCCGCTGCCGCCGTCAGCTACTCCATTGGCCCGGCAAAACTCGAGGGAGGCTATCGCTGGGGCAGGTCGAGTGTGTCTGGATTGACTCTGGCGCGCGATGACATGTATTGGGCTGGCGCAGCCTACCAGGTCACGCCCGCCTTTGGCCTGACGGTGGACTACTTTTACCAGAGATTCCACTCATCGACTTTGCCCTCCCTGCGCCCTCCAGGCAATCCCTGGCAGCTCATGTTCATCGCTGACTACAATTTTTCCAAGCGAACAGACGTGTACTTGACGACTGCTTACTCCAAGAATTCCGGCCTCGCCTTGGACACAGCGTCGATCGGTTTCTCCAACGGCTACCCGCTTGGGGGAACCAAGACCAATATGCTCGGCGTTGCAGTGGGTATTCGACATAAGTTCTGAAACACTTCCAAATCCAATTTTCAAAGGCACCTTAGGGTGCCTTTGCCCTTCCGTTAAGTTCTCGAAGGAACGGATGCGCGCACTCTGACGCTCACGCTGGAGTCGGTGAGCTGCGCGATTGCACTGTCAGCGAACACGAGCACGCACCATCGCTCATGAGCGCAGTTTACCTTGCAAACTTTACGTTCGTGAAATATAGTAGTTTTGAACAACGACTAGCGACGAAGCAGGCTTCGCTTTCAAGCGACGACTCCGCTGTCAGTTGAGGGCAAACATGCAAACCAATGGAGTGAGACATGATTGAGGAACGCGACGTCACAGTAACGATGCGAGACGGCACTCGCCTCGCCGTCGACGTCTATCGACCGGATGGCGATGGCAAATATCCAGTGCTGTATGCCTCGGCGCTGCACAACAAGGATCTTCAAGGTCCGGACATTGCCGATGTGCTGCCACCACAGCCCGCGCATGCTCCGCTCTGGTTCGGACCAATTGAAGCAGGGGACACTCGTCGCTTTATCGCTAATGGCTACGTGCATGTCATCGCACAACCCAGGGGCTCCGCGAAATCGGAAGGGCATTACGGCGAAGAGAATACGGACCACTACGACATGATCGAATGGATCACGCAGCAGCCGTGGGCGGACGGCAATGTCGGGATGGTTGGTATCTCAGGTTTTGCTGGGGAACAATGGCGTGCGGCCGCGCAGGGGCACCCCGCGCTCAAGGCCATCTTCCCATACGATGCCTGCAGCGCCTACGGCGGCATGTTTGGATTTCGCGACTTCAACCCTGGTGGCGTGATTCATACCTTTCCTTACTTGCTTGACGTCTTCAGTACCGTGCACGAATCGCGCAGTCTGCCGGGCACGCTATCGGACGAGCAGGAGGAACTATGGCGTGCGGCCATGGCCAATCCCGACTACAAGATGTACATCAACTTGTACAACATTCTGACGCAGAAGGGGCAGCGAACATGGGTGATGTACCACATCATGACGAACCCCTGGGAGCCGGAGGGGACGATCGAGCGAGCCGAGGAGAACTTCCAGTCGATCAAGATCCCGTTCTACACCGGTTCCGGAGCTTACGCATACACCTACAAGCTGCACTGGCTAGGCGCCCAGCACTACTTCAGGAACGTCAAGCAGCCACGCAAGCTGCTTTTCACGGGGCCTGCTCATCTGGAACGGCCATTCCATCAGTACCACGACGAGGTCATTCGTTGGTATGACTACTGGCTGAAGGGTATCGAGACCGGCATCATGGATGAACCGCCGGTTCGCTACTGGGTGATGGGCGCCAACGAATGGCGTACTGGCAGCGACTGGCCATTGCCTGAGACGCAATGGACCAAGTATTACCTTTCCAGCTGGGAGAAGCTCACGACGGATGCGCCCCGGCCGAGCGGCGAGGTCGGCAATGCGCAGCGGGAGCCCGATGTTTTCTCGCAGATGCCGCTCAAGATGACCACCAAGGTCGAGCGCTTGCGATACATGACGGAACCGCTCCCGCACGACGTTTTGCTCGCCGGCCCGATTTCCCTGACGCTTTACGCAGAAATCGATCAGGCAGACACGAACTGGATTGTGGTGCTGAAGGATGTGGGTCCAGACGTATCGGTAGTCACTGCACGCGTTGGTGAACGAACCGTACCAGATACGTTACCGGAACGGGAACTTACTCGTGGATGGCTGAAAGCGTCATATCGGGCAACGGACCCGGATCGATCCACCCCATGGGAGCCGTTCCACAAGCTGACGAAGAACTCCATCAAACCTGTCACGCCAGGCGAGATCGTCAAGTACGAGATTCAGGTGCTGGCGACTGCCAACCAGTTCAAGGCCGGACATCGCATCTGCATCGAGATCTGCAGCCTCGATGCGCCCACGGGTACTGGGGCAATGACGGATGTTGAGTACATTCCGTATCACGTCTGCAATAGCAACACGGTCACCCACAAGATCTACCGGGACGCGGATCACCCGTCCCACTTGCTTTTGCCGTTGATTCCGCTCGCCAAGCAGGATTCCTGAGCTCCGTTTCGTTCATCGAACCTGTTAGCGCAGAAATGAATAGTGTTGGAATATGCGATACCAAAGGATAGATCATGAAAAGCATCCGATTTGAACGCAACGGAAACGTTGGGAATATCGTACTGGCGAATCCGCCCTACAACCGTCTGGACACGCGTTTCGCCCAGTGCCTCGAGGAAGCCGTTCGCGAAGCCAGCGAAGCCGATATTCGGGTACTTGTCGTTCGCGCCGAAGGGCCGAACTTTAGCCTGGGCGGAGAGGTCCGTGAATGGCCCGGGAAAGACGTGAACTGGTTCCGTACATTTGTCGCACACGTCAACAGCTCCTATCGCGCAATTGAGGCGCTCCGCGTCCCGACCGTGGCAGTAGTGCAAGGCGCTGCATTCGGTGGCGGCTTTGAGCTCGCGCTGGGTTGTGACTTCATTGTGGCTGCAAGTGACGCGCTATTCCAATGTGTTGAGGTGACGACGGCGATGCTCCCCATCGCGGGAGCACTGCAACGACTGGCGGAGCGTGTGGGCCGCAGCCGAGCATCCCGTTTCGCCATGCTGGGCGAACCCATTCCTGGCAGCCTGGCTGGGGAACTCGGGATTGCTACACACGTGGCAGAGCCTGATTCGCTTGAACGTGTCGCGACGGATCTCATTTCGCGACTAGCGGACGGGCCAACGCTTTCCTACGCGGCTACCCGCACGCTCTTGAAGGCTTGGTCAAGCGGCGGTGTTGCTGGCGCCGATACCGTGATGCTGGATGTGACCATGGGCTTATATAACACCGAGGATGCCATCCTGGGATTTGCTAGCACCGCTAAGGCCTTCGATGCCGATCAGGTTCCGCCTGATCTAGTCTTCCAGGGGAAATAATTGGAGCTTTTGGCTTAGGAACGCGCGGCAACCCGTTGCATTCGCAGCGAACAAGTAGCGCTACCGATTTGTTCGATGCAGCACATGAGACAGTGGACTCCTTCGCATGTGCTGCTTTTTTTCACGGACAGACTTGAGTCCACGGGCTCCCGGTCGCATACCGCGCACCGGTCCCGGACGGTCGCTGAGTCAAGTATGTAGCTGCCCCAGGATCAAAGAGGGTGACGGCACTTATATAGTAGGAGATGAGATATGCCTGAAGTAAAAACAGATGTGCTTATCATTGGAACGGGGCCGGCTGGTTCCGCCTGTGCCGCACTGCTCTCGACCTATGGTATCGAGAACATGGTCGTCAACAACTATCGGTGGTTGGCCAACACGCCTCGAGCGCATATCACAAACCTACGCACGATGGAGGTTCTCCGCGATCTTGGAAAGGAAGTAGAACAGGAAGCTTACCTGCACGCGACCGATGAGGATCTGATGGGAGGAACGGTATTCTGTGAGAGTCTCGTGGGGGAGGAAATCGGTCGCGTGCCGAGTTGGGGGGCACATCCCCTTTCCAGGGCAGAGCGCAGATTGTCCAGTCCTGCAAGGATGAACGATCTTCCGCAGACTTTCATGGAGCCGCTTTTGTTCAAGACGGCTTGCACTCGCGGTACGCAGGCACGGATGAGTACGGAGTACCTGAGCCATACGCAGACCGACGACGGTGTGGTTACGCAATGCCGCGACAAATTGACCGGAGAAGAATTCACCGTCCGCTCGAAATACCTGGTTGGCGCGGACGGAGGGAATTCCAGTGTCGCAAGGAATGCTGGTCTGCCATTCGAAGGGCAGATGGGTGTGCGAGGGTCCATGAATATCTGGTTCCGAGCCGATTTGTCCGAGTTTGTCGCGCATCGCCCCGCCGTTCTGTATCCGATCATGCAGCCGGGCGCAGAAGTAGGCGGAATCGGCATGGGCCTGATTCGTATGGTCCGACCCTGGCACGAATGGTTGATCGTCTGGGGCTATGACATCAACGAGCCAACCCCTGTAGTCGACGAGGCAAGGGCCACTGCGATCGCGCGCCAGTTGGTAGGAAAGCCGGATCTCGAGATCGAACTGCTGGGCACTAGTACATGGACGGTGAACAATATGTATGCGACCCGCATGCAGGACGGGCGCGTGTTTTGCATGGGTGATGCCACCCACCGGCACCCCCCGTCCGGTGGACTCGGCTCCAATACCTCGATTCAGGACGCTTTCAATCTTGCGTGGAAACTTGCGGCAGTGATCAAAGGGCAAGCCGGAGAAGGGCTTCTGGAGAGTTATTCGACGGAGCGCGCGCCGATTGCAAAGCAGGTGGTCACGCGCGCAAACCAGTCGATCGCCGAATTTGCGCCGCTCTATAACGCGCTCGGCATTGCCGAGTCGACGGATGCGGAAGCCATGCAGTCCAATATGCATGCCCGTAGTCAGGCGACCAAGGCTGCGGAAAGGCAGCGCGAGGCAATTCGCGAGGCCCTGACGCTCAAGCGATATGAGCTGGACGCCCAAGGGGTGGAGATGAACCAACGGTACCAGTCGAGCGCGGTGGCGACTGACGGGAGTACCGAACCGGCCTTCGAGCGCGACCCGGAACTGTATTACCAGTCGACAACATACCCGGGTGCGCGGCTCCCTCATGCGTGGGTGTTTGACGCGCGGGGTCGGCAGCATTCAACGCTGGACCTGACTGGGCACGGTCGTTTCGTCATCCTCACTGGCGTGGGAGGTGAAGCCTGGGTGGAGGCGGCCTCGAAGGTGGGCAAGAAGCTGGGCATACAGATCGATGTACGCATTATTGGCCCGCGCCAGCAGTATGCAGACCACACCGGCGATTGGGCTCGTGCCCGCGAAGTCAGCGACAGTGGCTGCGTGTTGACGCGCCCCGATCAGCACGTCGCCTGGCGTAGCTTTGCTTTGCCAGCGGACCCCATCGCAGAGCTTCTCCAGGTCATGCTTGGCGTGCTGTCGAGATAGTGGCCGAAGACAGTCAAACGTTGATTGATGATGATGTTGCGATGAGACGCACTGTTGGGTGATCGGTAACAAGGAAATCGAAGGCAGCGGCGCATGGCTGATTTGAGCTCGCGCGTGAAGGCGGCGCGCCCGTCGGAGTGGCTAGAAATCCACAATTGTGGACGAGGCTTGAAGACGGGTGCGTCATCACCAGAAGATGGACTCTGGCGTTCGGAAAATCCAGTGATTCAGGCTAAGGCTAGCTTCCATGGGTCATAAATCTCGAGCAAAATGCGGAAGGACATTTCCGGAAAGCATCGGCTTATTCCGGCATCCGTGCGCAGCGCTGAAAAAAGGGAGGCGCCATGAGAGCGATCGGGGTTGCTGCTGTCGTTGGCCCGTCTGTCGGAGGCTGCGCAAAGTCGCCATCCCTGAGCGTGCTCGGTGCCTATTTTCCCGACTGGATGTTCTGCATCATCGCTGGCGTTGCACTTGCCATCGCCTGCTACCTGGTTCTTGAACGCGCCGGGTCCGGATATTGGCTGGGCCCGCCGGCGGTGGCCTATCCGGCACTCGCCACACTATTCTCCCTTGTTGTCTGGTTGATCCTGTTCCGGCATTGACCCGTCCGGGAAAAATCATGACAACAACGGACAACAAGAAAAAAAAGGCGTGGCCGGCCGTCGTGCTGGTCGTGGTCACGATGGTGCTGCTGGTCCTGGTCATCTGGTTGCTGGACCGGTCCCCGCGCACCGACGATGCCTATGTCTATGCCGATGCCATCGACGTGGTGCCGGAGGTCAACGGCCGCATTGTCCAGCTCGCTGTGCGCGACAACCAGGCGGTAAGGCAAGGCGACCTGCTGTTCCAGATCGACCCTCGCCCGTACCAGGATGCCCTGACGCGGGCCAAGGCATCCCTGGTCGCACTGGACCAGCAGATCATGCTGCATCAGCGCACGGTGAATGCGCAGCAGTACAACGCCCAGTCCGCCCGGGCAGCTGTCGAGCGGGCCCGGGCTACCGCCACCCAGGCGGCGGACACCCTGCGCCGCACTGAGCCGCTCCTGCCGCAAGGCTATGTGTCCGCGGAAGATGTCGATCGCGCCCGTACCGCGCAGCGCGCCACCCAGGCCGAACTCAATGCGATACAGCTGCAGGCGCAGCAGGCCGCTGCAGCGGTAACCGGGGTCGAGGCACTGGTTGCACAGCGCGCCGTAGCCCTGGCAGAAATCTCCCTGGCCGAACTTCACCTGGAGTTCGCCACCGTGCGCGCGCCCTTCGACGGACGAGTGGCGTCGCTGAAGACTTCGACTGGCCAGTTCGCTTCCGCGCTCAAGCCGGTATTCACGCTGATTGATACCCGCAACTGGTATGTCGTGGCGAACTTCCGGGAAACGGAGCTGAAAGGCATCCGGGCTGGCACGCCGGCCACCGTCTACCTGATGAGCGACACCGGCCAGCGCTTTCGCGGCACGGTCGATTCGATCAGCTATGGCGTCGCGCCCGAAGAAGGCGGCCTGGCGCTGCCCGGCGGCCTGCCACGAATTCAGCGTACGCTTAACTGGGTGCACGTTTCGCAGCGCTTCCCGGTCAAGATCCGCATCGAAAATCCCAATCCGGAACTGTTCCGGGTTGGCACGTCTGCCGTTGCCATCCTGCATGCCGAGGGTGGCAGCGCCGGCGCGCAGCGCTGAGGCCCCGGCATGAGCGCCAGCACCTACCTGCCTGAGAGCGTGCTGCGAGCGGGGGCATACCTGCGCAGCCAGCTTGCCCCGTATCCGGGACGCGTCAACATCATGCTGCGCTGCATGCTCACCAGCGCCATCGTGATCGTCGTATCGATGGCGCTGCAGGTCCCGTCCCTGGCGCTCTCGCTGCTCGTGGTGTTCTATGTCACGCAGTCCAACGTCGTGGTCACCCGGCTGGTGGGCATCATGTTCATGGTGGGATCGACGCTGGCCATCGGCCTTTCGATCCTGCTGCTCAAGCTGACGTTTGACTATCCCTTGCTGCGCATCGTGGCGGCCGGCCTGCTGTTCTTCGGCAGCGTCTACCTGATGCGCATCCTGAAGATTGGCATCATCTTCTTCATCGTTGCCATCGTCGTCATCTATGTGCAGACGTTCGTCGATCGCACCGGCGAAGCTGAATTGCTGATCCGTGCCGTGCTGTGGGTCTGGGTCGCGGTCAACTACCCGATTGCGCTGACGCTGCTGATCAACACGCTGCTGCTTCCCGCAGAGCCACAGCGGCAGCTCAAGGCCGAAA
>FTJL01696787.1_pt1 | contig 17011 bp, 14 predicted proteins | sample 1658551 | NCBI WGS metagenome assembly FTJL01 (sample SAMEA3914835, study PRJEB12502) | metagenome | biome: forest; material: soil | place: Canada | collected 2011-07-03 | depth 0.3 m
CCTGCCGAACCGGCTGCTGCTCGCCGATCGCCTGAGCCAGGCCATCGCGAGCGCGGAACGGCACCAGAACCGCTTTGCCGTCTTCGTCGTCGACCTCGATCGCTTCAAGGCGATTAACGATTCGCTCGGGCACCTGGCCGGCGATGCCATGCTGAAGGAGGTGGCGCGGCGGCTTGCCTTGATCCTGCGTAAGGCCGACACGCTGGCCCGGCTGGGCGGCGACGAATTCGTACTCATCCTCAACGAGATCTCAGGCCTGCATGACATCGAAGTGATCGCAGCCAAACTGTTGGTGGACATTGCGCGGCCACTGAACTTCTCCGACGTCGAGCTGCATACTTCGGCGAGCGTAGGCATAAGCGTCTATCCGGATGACGGAACGGACGCCGAGACTCTGCTGCAAAACGCCGATGCGGCGATGTATCACGCGAAGAAAAGCGGCCGCAACGCACATGAGTTCTTCGCTCCCGCCATGAGCGCGTTCGCGCGGGAACGGCTCGAGCTCGAGAATGGTTTGCGCCGGGCGATCGCAGCGCAAGAGTTCGTCCTCCACTATCAACCCAAGGTTGATGTACGTACCGGTGGCATCGATAGCGCGGAGGCGTTGATTCGTTGGCGACACCCCACGCGCGGGCTGACCGCGCCGATGGAATTCATCCCCCTTGCGGAGGAGACCGGGCTTATCCTCCCGATCGGCGAGTGGGCACTGCGCGAAGCCTGCCGGCAAGCGTTTGCGTGGCAGGCGGTTGGGCTTCGCCCGCTGCGCGTTGCCGTGAACCTCTCCGCGCAGCAGTTTCGGCAGAAGAATCTTCTTGAGGTCGTGCACTCGGCGCTGAGCGATGCAAGGCTCGAACCCAAGTATCTCGAGCTTGAACTCACTGAGAGTGCGGTGATGCAGGATGCCGAAAAGTCTATTGAGGTACTGCGTCAGCTTAGCGAAGTGGGCGTGCGCATTTCAGTAGATGACTTCGGAACCGGCTACTCCAGTCTGAGCTACCTGCGCCGGTTGCCACTCGACCGGCTCAAAATTGACCGCGCCTTTATCCGTGATGTTGCCAGCAGCCGCGACGACGCGGCGATTGTTCGCGCCATCGTCTCACTTGCCCACCACCTGCACCTTAAGGTCATTGCCGAAGGCGTTGAGACACCGGATCAGTTGGCATTCCTGAACGAGCTGGGTTGTGACCAATACCAGGGCTATCACCACAGCGCTCCGGTGCCGAACAACGTCTTCGTCGCGATGTTGCACGAACATCAGGCTGAGCGGACCGTACACCGTCCGATGAACCACGACGATACGTGGGTCAATCGCATCCTGCGCAAAGCATAGTCCTGACCGGTGCCGCCCTGGCCGTGATGGCGCACGGCTTCAAATGGCTGTAACCGCCTTCAGGTGGTGTATTCCCCGCGCCCCTTGGGGTATTGCTTCTCCCACTCCCTCCCATTGAACGGGCGGATGCTCATCTCCTGGATCGTTCCGGCATCAAGGCAGCGTGCGTTGACACTGAATCCGTCTGGATGTGAACGCGGTACGTAGAAGGATTTGATCCCGCACGTCGAGCAGAACAAGTGCTTGGCCGTGTGAGTATTGAAGCTGTACGTCGTCAGTGCGTCGCCGCCGCTCAAGAGTTTGAAGCGCTCCGCGGGGACCACCAGGTGCAGAAAGCCTACCTTGCTGCAAACGGAGCAATTGCACTCGGACACCTCCACCCTCTCCGGCGCGATCACCTCAAATCTGACGCGGCCGCAATGACAGCCTCCCGTATGCGTAATCATTCCGTACTCCTGTCGTCAAACCCTGGGTAAGCGAGACTCGCGGCCGCCGCGTAAAGAGATCGGCCGCATGCACCGCAACGGCAATTTATCGCGGTTGTGCCAAAACAGGAAATCTTTCCGCCCTGCCGCGATTTATATCCCCCAGGGGGGATGTAGCATATCCTCCCACCAGGATGGCCGGGCATGCGGCCTCGTTACGGGCGGGAGAGGTTTTTTGCGTTAGAATCCGGCCGCAATGGGGCCTCAGGCGCCCGGCACAGCGGTAGAGCTCATGCATCAGACTCATCCTCAGATATCCAAGCGGCTGCGCCGGGCCACCGGACATCTCGAGCACGTCGTGGAACTGCTGGCCAAAGGCACTCCTTGCCTGGAGCTCGCGCAGCAGCTGCAGGCGGTCGAGAAAGCCATCGGCAGTGCCAAGAAGGCCCTGATCCACGATCACATAGACCATTGTCTGCGGGAGTCCGGCAGCGGCAAAACCCGGCCCGGGCGCAAATTGATCGAAGAATTCCGCGACGTCGCGAAGTACCTGTAAACCAGTAGCAACGCCTCGCGACGACCTTAAGGGTCGTTCGGGATCGGCGACGCAAGGGGCAGTCATGTCGGAACGCTCGCAGCCTGGATCGGGACAGGGACAGGGTCGCGACCATGACCATCGGCATCACGGTCATGGTCACTCGCACAGCCACGACAATCATGGGCACGGTCATGGGGCCAGTCACGGGCCGGCGTCAGAGGTCGGGCACGGTTCGGGTCACGACCATTCGCACGGTGGGGGCGGTCACGGACATCATCACGGCGCACCGTCGAGCCAATCGCAGCTGTTCTGGGCCCTGGTGCTTACCGGCGGCTGCATGTTCGTTGAAGGCATCGGCGGCTGGATTGCGGGCTCGCTGGCGTTGCTGGCCGACTCCGCGCATATGCTCACCGACTGCGCTTCATTGGCGATGAGCTACGCGGCGGTGCGCGCTGCCAGTCGGCCCGCCACCGTGTCCATGAGCTACGGCCATCACCGGTGGCAAGTGCTGGCGGCGTTCGTCAATGGGCTGGCTCTTCTTTTGCTGGCGGCCTGGATCACGTTCGAAGCCGTACAACGTCTGTACACAGGTACGTCGGTGCAGGGCAGCATTGTGGCGGGCGTGGCGGTCATTGGTCTGATGGCGAACATCGCCGCGTTCGCAGTCCTGTCGCGAGGCGAGAGCAATCTCAACGTACGAGGCGCGCTCGCGCACGTCATCGGCGACATGATGGGAAGCGTCGCCGCGTTGATCGCGGGTGGGGTGATTATCTTCACGGGCTGGATGCCCGCTGATCCTGTCCTGTCCGCGGTAGTTGCGGTAATCATGGTCAGGAGCGGATGGCGAATTAGCCGCGAGTCCGCACACATTCTGCTCGAGGGCGCACCGGCTGGGTGCGATGGGGAGCGGATCGTGCGAGAGCTGTCTTCGTCGGTGCCGGCGGTTGCCGGAGTACATCACCTTCACGTGTGGTCGCTAACGGACGAACGGCCGGTGGTCACGTTACACGCGGTGCTGCGAGACAACGCCGACCGAGATCGCGTGCTGGTCGACATTCAAAGTACTTTGCGAGAGCGCTTTGGCGTTGAACACGCCACCGTACAGATTGAACTCACCGAATGCGAAGACGGAGATTGTGGTCCTACGGTCATTAGCTAGCACCGTTGTGCGCGCCTACGACTGCCGACGGACATAATCTGCGGAAACGGCTTAGGGCGCGGCTAAAGACGGTTCAGCGGCCGCCTCGCAAGGCAGCTCGCCAAGCGGTCCGACCGCTGTCTCATTTTGCACGCCCGCAGCTCCGCCAACCGCCGCTTCCGCGTGCGTGCCAGAGAAGCGACGATGTACGTCCAATACAAGGCCGCGATCACACCCAGAGCGACGATGAGATTGCTCATGAAACGCCCATCGACTATGCGGAAAACCGGCGCAGACTTTACTGCGCGGGCTGTTATCGGCGGGTGAGCAAACGTATCGTGGTGTCACGGTCCCACGCGCCGCACTGCCTGAAGCGGGCCCAAGCGGGGCTACGTCGCGGGTTTCGAGCTTTTGTTGCGGAATACGTAGATGTTCAGCGCCACGATGGCCGCCAGCCACAGCCAGTACCCCGGCAACGGACGAACGGCCGACCAGAACTGCGGCACGGGATCGTGCAGCAGCACGCGCATCGGGCTCAGATTGACGAGCAGCAGGCTAGAGGTCGCCAGGATCAGGGAGCCGATGGCCAGCCAGCGGCTCAGCGCCATCCGGCCTGTCCGGCCGGCCAGCAGGGCGAGGAAGTAAGCCGGGTTCGCCAGCCACCCCAGGGGGGTGAACTGCGGCGGCAGCAGCAAGCCGACCCAGCCAAGTGCGAGATGGAAGTAGCCCGGTGCAGCTTGGACCTGCCCGACCGGCTGGTGCCACAGGCCCTGCGAATGCAGCGTTTGGGGATGAGGGCGCGAGCTGACGCTGTCGTACTCGACAGCCGGCAAAACAAGGCATCCCAGGTACAGCAGCAATGAAGCCGCGAGGATCGCCTTCTGTGGTGTGAGATTCGCCAGTCGCATCGGTCCCGAGCGTGCCCCGTGACTTCCCCCTGCCCGCGGGCATTCTACTCCCAAGCAGTCGCCATCATAGCCTTTGCATTATGTAAAATGACTCGGACCGCTCAGGACCCTGTCGCGGCCGTTAGTCGGATGGGCGGGCCGATGTGAGCAGTTCGTCACGTAGCGCAGTTCCCGCTCCCGTACATTTCGCCGCCATGGAACCTAGGGCTTGCACGCAACGGGCAGGAACGGAATGAACCTCAAGGCGGAATCGGGCGTCACGCTCATCGAGCTGCTGACGGCCATCACGATCGTCGCACTGCTGATGGGCATCGGGGTTCCCTCGTATCGCGCCGTCACGAACTCGAATCGTGTGGCGGCCGAGATCAACGGTCTGCTCGGCGATCTTCAACTCGCACGCGGCGAGGCCATCAAGCAAGGACTGCCGGTCTCCGTCTGTCCGTCGACCGACTCGGCGACCTGCGCGGGGACCTCCACCTGGGGCGGCGGCTGGATCGTCATCGTGGATCCCGCGGGCGATCTTACGGGCACCGTCGTGTTGCGGATTCAAAAGGCGATCGTCAATGGCGACACGCTGACCAACAGCACCGGCGCCACGGGAGTGACCTTCAACCGCGAAGGCTTCTCGACCGGCTTTCCGGCCAGCACCACGTTCACGTTACATGATTCGCAGGCGAATCAGACGCGCACCCGGTGCCTGACGATGAATCTGGTCGGAATGATGACATCGAGCATGTACGACGGGAACGCCTGCCAATGAAACACTGCAATGTCGCACCAAACGCATCGGTTCGCGCAGAGCGCGGCTTTACTCTCGTTGAGGTGCTGGTGTCGCTGATCGTCATTTCGGTCGGTCTGCTGGGCATCGCCAAGATTCAGGCCCTCGCCTATGCCAGCACCGGAACCGCCGGCGTGCGCTCGCTGGCGGCGATCGAGGCCGCCAGTCTCGCATCCGCCATGCACGCCAACCGCGGCTACTGGAGCGTCGCATCCCCGGCGAACGCCAGTATCACTCTGCAGGGGACGGCCTTCACCTCCGCGGATTCGGCCTTTCAGGCGGCGCTCATCGGAGCGGACCCTGGCTGCATCGCCGCCGACAATTCGTCTGTCGCCTGTGCGAGTTCCACGACGGTAGCCGAGTACGACTTGTGGCATTGGGCCCGGGAACTCAAGGCCGTGCTGCCCAACAGCGGGGCGGTCATCACCTGCCCCAATGGCGCCCCGCCGGTGAATTGCACGATCGCTGTGACTTGGAACGAAAAGCTCGTTGCGATCAACAGCTCCGGGAACAATGCCCCCGCCGGATTGTCCGGGACGCAAACCTACTCCCTGTACGTGGAGCCGTAGCCGATGGACGCGATCAACGCATCTGCAATGTCTCACCGCTCGCAGCGCGGCTACACGCTCATCGAGATCATGGTGGCGCTGCTGATTGCGGTGTTCCTGATCGGCGGCATCCTGACGGTGGTTCAGGACAACCGCCGCACGTTCGGCAATCAGAAGCTGCTCTCCCAGCTTCAGGACCAGGAACGGCTGGCGATGATGATGTTCACGAATGTCATCGAAGCGGCCGGTTATTATCCGGATCCGACGGTGAATGCGAGCGCGGCGCTGTTTCCCGCCGCCGGGTCCTTCGCGGCCGGGCAGTTCGTCACCGGCTCGGGGGACTACACCGATGTCACTCCCAACTCGATTTCGGTGCGCTTCGCGACCAAACCGTTGGATAACATCCTGCGTTGCAACGGAACGCCCAACACCGGCGCCGTTGCCATAGCGTTTGTCAATACGTTTTCCGTGAAACCCGATCCGGACAACAACAACGTTTCGACGCTCTTCTGCACTCTGGACGGTACCGACTACGCACTGGTCAGCGGCGTCACGAATCTTCAGGTCCTGTACGGTGTGCGGCGCGCGAGCACCGGCAACAGTGTGGACTCGTATGTCAGTTTCTCCCAGATGAGCAGTCCAGCCGACTTTCAGCACCTGCTATCGGTGAAGGTGACGCTCACCTTCACCAATCCCATGGCCAGCAGCGGAAGCAAGCAGCCGGCCACCATTACGTTTACCCGCGTGATCGGTGTCATGGGTGCCGGCGGGATCACCACAGCATCATGAATACATCCAACTTCGCTCGACGTTCCGAACGCGGCATGGTGCTGGTTTCCGCCCTGCTGCTGCTGCTGGTCGTGACCATCATGGCCATAGCAATGTTCCGCAACTACGGCATTCAGGAGCGAATTGCCGGCAATATTCGCGAAAAGCAGCGGGCGCTGCATTCCGCCGAGACGGCGGAGCAGTACGCGGAGTACTGGCTGACGCAATCCAATAACGCCGCGATGGCGCCGATCCCTTGCGATCAGATACTCAATGCCAATCTGCAGGAAGGCCAGATCTGCGCCAACGTGCTGTCGCAGCTTGCCGCGAACGGCGGTGCGGTGGGCGGCGTAACCACCGTCCCGTGGACAACGGGCGGCGCCGACGGCGCATTGGTCGGCACGACGTACACGCCTGCAGGGATGGCTCCAAATCTCACGACGGGCGGCGGAGCCGGTACGTATTACCAGCCGCCTCAATATTACATCTCTGATCTTGGTACCTACGCCGGTGGGCCGGGTGAGGTCTTCCAGATAGATGCAGTCGGGTACGGCACTGCCGCCAACGCGGTGGCTGTTATCGAGAGCACTTTCCTGGTCGGTCCCGAGGTCGTCAATTTGGGAGGTCTGTGATGAACCTGCTCGCCAGAATTCGCTCGGCGATCGGCGTAACCGTCGCCGTGTTCGCACTGCTCGTTCCATGCTTTGCCTGGGCGGACTGCACGAACCCGACCTCGGGTCCGCCGCCTACGCCGACTCAGGAAGACTTCACGGGAATCACGACCGCGAACAACTGGCTGTTCTATAACGGCGCTTGTCTGACTGCGGGCAATGTCACGACGACGGCTTCTCCGGGAAAAATTCCGGGGTGCCAGACCGTGCTGAAGAACTATTACGCGCAGCCGCACGGTCCCGACAACAAAATGGACTACTACCTGAGCGGCGGCAACAACGGCTGGCTCGGCGATAGCACGGCTCCTACGGTGCCCTCACCGTACGTCGCGGGCAGTTACGCGACTCAGACGCCGGATCCGAAGTGCAGCGGCGCCCTGCGCTTCACCAATGGCTATCCCTTCGGAGGCGAGGAGAGCGGCGCGATTGTCTCGACGAGTTCTTTGGCAACCGATGAGGGCCTGGAGATCACGTTCAAGACGACCACTTACCTGGGTAACTCCGGCGGCAGCGGCGGAGACGGCGCCGACGGTCTGAGCTTCTACCTGATGGACGCGTGCCTGCCCCTCACCGGACTGGCCAGCACTGACTATCCAGGCGGTTGCGGGAGCGGCACCAGCGCAAGTGCGCTCTACAAGAGTATTTACCCCGGGATCGGCGCCTTCGGCGGCAGTCTGGCTTATACCTGTTCGAACTCCAATTCCCCGTTCGATGGACTGGTCGGCGGCTATATAGGCGTGGGCATCGACGAGTTCGGAAACTTCCTGAACGGCACTACGAACACACTTGGCACCAGCACCGGGGCGACTGGCGATAACACGGCGAGCGGCGGTGGCTATGCGCCCGGCCGTATCGCTCTGCGCGGCGCCGGAAACATTTCCTGGAACGCGCTGACGACAGCCTACGGACTGCAGGCCACCGGCATGCCTTATTACCCGGCGACGCTCGCAACGACTTGCAGTAATAAGGGCGCCTACAACCCCGCAACCGGTACTTGCGGCGTAGTTTGTACAACGGGTGTCTTGAACGTCGCGGGAAATACCTGCGAGATCTGCCCGGCGGGCACCACCTTCTACCAGGGCACGACCAAGTGTAACTCGTGCTCCACCGGTACCTACGATCCCACCACGGGTACCTGCAATCCTGCTTACGTTTGCGCCTCGGGCAACTTTTACGCCGCGACCACCACCTGCAATACTTGTAACAGCAGCGGCACGTACAATCCGGCCACCGGCGGCTGCGCCCCCGTTGCCACCTGCTCGACCGGCACCTACTATCCGACGGGCAATCAGTGCAATAGCTGCACTGCCGGCACGTACGATCCAGTGGCTAACACGTGTAGTACGGCCTTCACCTGCGCGACCGGCACTTACGACCCGGTTGGAAAAGTCTGTACCCCGGTGTGCAGCACGGGCACGTATTTCGCCACCCCGAAAAAATGCGAAACCTGCGCCACCGGCACTCTCAACACGAGCAGCGGTACGGCTTATTGCGATACCATTTGCCCCGCCGGATATACCTACGAGGCGACAGCCAGCAATCTCGCCTATCCCACGCAGTGCTACAAGTGCAGCAAGGGTGTCATACAGCAGCCCGGCGGAAGCGGAACCGCCTATTCCTGCACCTTGGGCGGAGTGATCACCCCCAGCGTGTTGAAGGCGGCAGCGGCAAGCGCTCCGACGATAGCGACGCCGGTAGCGACACTGAAGACGAAAGTGGTGGCTCCCGTCCAGACGTTGTCGACGGTACCGGCCACTCCGGTGCTGATCACGTCCAACCCGACGACGGCCGGCCCTTTGTCGGGAGCCACGTATTATCGCGGCGCGGTGCAGAAAACCTGCAAGACGGGCAACCTGTTCGACTACACAGATCCCAACAACCCGGTTGTTGTGGGTCCGGCCGTCCCGGGTGCGCCATACAACCCGGTCAACATCGCAGACTACGCCCCCCTTCTCAACGCTGCTGGACAAGGCGCCTACAGCATATTGAGCACGGTAAAGATCGCCGCGGAGAGCGCACAGACCCGGGTACCCGATCCTACCGGCGTGAACACCAAGGCGGCCACGTCAATTTTCTACGATATGAAGCTGACGAAGGACGGCAGGTTGACATTCTCGTACAGCTTGAACGGCGCCGCTTATTTCTCGGTCATCAAGGACCAGCCGATCGTGACCGACTCGAGCGGCAACAGCATCAACGGCCCCCTGCCCTCAGCCTTCCGCTTCGGCTTTGCCGGCTCCACCGGCGGCAGCACCAACGTGCACGAGATCCTCTGCTTCAAGGCCTCACCGGTTAAAGAGGCCGGCGGCTCGACCAGTGTCAACCAGAAGCAGTCCTCGAAAATCCAGCCCAACGAGGCGCAGGCCTATTTCGGCTTCTACGACCCCTCGCCCACCGTCTGGACCGGAAACGTGACCGCCAATGTGCTGAAAGTCAGCAACGCGGGAGTCGTGACGGTCGACCCCAGCCCGCAGTGGGATGCCCAATGCGGCTTGACCGGCGGCACCTGTGTCAACGGCTCATCGCTGAGCAGTGGAATGGATTACAAGAGCCGCGTCATGCTGAGCTACAACGGCGCCAAGGGCATTCCCTTCCGCTGGGGCAACCTGGCTTCCGACCAGCAGACCGCGCTGTCCGCTCAGACGCTCGTGGACTATCTGCGCGGCGATCGCACGAATGAGATTCCCACCGGCAAGCTGTATCGCACGCGCGATGGCATTCTGAGCGACATCGTCGAGTCGAATGCTGTGTGGGTGGGGCCGCCCATTTCGCCCTATACGGCCAAGTGGGTCGATCGACTGCACGTGAGCGACACCGCCCCTGAAGCCGCGGCGACACGCAACTACGCAACTTTCGTGAGTGACGAACAGCAGCGCGTGAACGTCGTCTACGCCGGAGCCAACGACGGTTTTGTGCACGGCTTCCGCGCCGCTCAGTTCAACGCAAACAATCAATTTGACACCGTAGACACGCCGAACGACGGAGCCGAGCTGATCGCTTACATGCCCAAGGCAGTGTCCAAGGTTATTCACGACGCCGGCACGCTGGATGCAGACCTGGCTGTGGACTTCCCAGGCACCCACTACGGTCATAACTTCTACGTAGACGCTACGCCCGGCACCGGCGACCTGTACTACGGGGGTGTCTGGCATACGTGGCTGGTCGGCGGACTCGGCGCCGGTGGACAGGGTATCTACGCGTTGGATATCACGGATCCGACCGGTGCCGGCCCAAACACCACTTCATTCACCGAGGGCAACGCGGCCGCGCTGGTGATTGGCGAATGGAACAGCTCCACTATCACTTGCAACGCGGCGCTCGGCGGCAGCACCTGCGGCAGCAATCTTGGCAATACCTATGGGACGCCGCTCATCCGGCGCCTGCATAACGGCCGCTGGGGCTTCATCTTCGGCAATGGAGCTGCAAGCGCGAGCAACGATGCCGGTATCTTCATCTTCACGATCGATCCGGCTGATCCGACGAAACGGGACTTCTACTACCTGAGCACCGGCTATGCGGCCACCGCGAATCCGGCTGCCAACGGCATTGAGTTCATCAGCTCAGGCGATCTGGATGGCGATCACATCACCGACTACATTTACGCCGGAGATCTCCAAGGCAATGTCTGGCGCTTTGACCTGACCGCGGATCCGCCCGACGCCACTACCCCACCGGCCTGGTCGGCGGGCGCTGCACCGATCTTCTCCACCGGCGGCCAGCCGATCACCTCGGCGCCCGTTGTTGCCTCTATTCCGATCTCAGGCGGCGCTCCCAGGGTCATGCTTGCATTCGGCACGGGGAAGAAGATACAGCTGACGAACTCGACCCCGGTCAACTACGCCCCCGGCCAGCAGGCCCTGTACGGAGTCGAGGACTGGGATATGGATTCCTGGAACAGTCAGTCCTCGTCCAAATACTTCAGCGCCACAGGCTCGGCGACGGCTCCGAAGGCTCCGGCGACCTCCAGTTCCCTGAACCAGATGACCATCACCTGCAGCGGCACGGCGCCCAATATCGTTTGCGATAATTCGACGACGGCCGCGGCCGCTGTCATCTGCTGGGTGGGAACACTGACGTGCCCCACCGATACTCAAGTGGGTTGGTACCTGCCGCTGCCGAACGGCAACGCGAAGACGGGCTACGAGCAGTCCATTTTCAACCCCACGCTCTACAACGGCGTGTTCATCGTCGACTCGACGATACCGGGCGATAACACTCCGACGAGCTGCACATCGACCCTCGATCAGGGTATTACCTACGCGATGAACATTGCCACCGGGACGCCGGTACCTAATTTCTTCACGCAGTACAAGGACAGCAACGCCATTGGAGTGGAGACGGATGCCACGGGTACGCCGCAGATCGTCAACACGGCCATGAATACGACCGCGATGATCTACCAGACCGTCAGCGGCAATCCGGGTGCCACCCAGATCAATCCGCCGCCGAACACCAAGGCCAATCGCCTGACCTGGATTGAGCTGCGCTAGGAGCCGCAAACCATCATGATTGCACCGCATAAACCCCCCGTCCGCCAGGACGGCTTCACGCTGGTGGAGTTGATGATCACCGTGCTGATCGCTTCCATCCTGCTGGGCATGGCAGTGGCCGGCTACGGCTCGCAGATCCGCAAATCGCGGCGCACCGAGGCCAAGACCGCCCTGCTGGACCTGGCCGGACGCGAAGAGCAGCTTTACAGTACGACCAGCGCCTACAGCGCAAACCTGAACGACGTGGGGTACGGAACGGCGCAGGTCAGTACGATGGTGGTCGCCAGCGGTTACTACTCCGTTACCGTGAATGTTCCCAATAGCTCTGCGTTCACACTGACCGCCACGCCGAACACTGCGGATCAGAAAAAGGACACAAACTGTTTCGTGTTCACGGTCACCAACACCGGCCTGCAGTCCTCGACGGACACTTCGCTCAACGACTCGACGGCGACCTGCTGGCGCTGACGCCGGGAGCCGAATGGGGTTACTCTTGCCGCCTGGGTAAATCTTACGACCAGGAGGGCGAGCGAAGTGGGCGAGAAGAGTTTTGCATTCCAGTGCGCGTGCGGCGAGCGGCACGTGGGGCCGCCGAACCACGGCTTCACGATGCCGATTGCTTTGGCGATTCAGCCGGAAAAGGTGCAGGCAGCGGCGGTTCGCAGCCGCGATTTCTGCGCCTTTGAAGGCACTGACGGTCAGCGCTACTACTTCGCCCGCGTGTTGCTCCCGGTACCCATCCAGGGCAGCGACGATCCTTTCATGTGGGGCATCTGGGTCCAGCTGGAAGCCCCGGATTACCGGCAGTACCTCGATGCGTACGAGCAGACCGAGCCGCAGTTCCGCTTCAAGGCGTGGATACGCAACGATCTGCCGTTCTATCCCCAGACCGACGGCCTGCCGATTCAACTGGTCTCGCGAGCGGGCGGCAAATTGCCGACGGTGGAAATGCAGCCGCTGCCGCACCGCCTGTCGATCGACATGCAGGAAGGGATGACCCAGGAGATGGCGGCGAAAATGGCCGCATCGTTCTGTCTGGCAGGCAAGCGGGCCAGCGCCGCGCAGGCTGCGGCAAACCTCGGAACCGCTGCACAATAAGTTTCGCCGTCAGGCGCGAACTTGGAGTCGGCGGGTGGCCGCCGACTCCACAGCCCCTTTGCCGTCTTCAGTTCATCGGCGGCACGCCCACACCGGATTCATTCAGAACTGCCGCCGCATGCAGCGAGACTGAGGAGCGCGGGGCCGCACAAGGCGTGCGCAGTCATTCCGTTGGACAACATATCCGATTCCTCGGTTGGAAATTCGCGCGTGAAGCGTCTGTAGTGAGCGGGCCGGAGGCGCGCGTTCAGTCCTCCCGCCACTTGTGACCCAGGCGGTTCGCAACGAAATCGGTTGGCCGGGGGGTACGGACATGTCGGCACATGGCGACAATGCGCTTAGGTACTATGTCGTATTGCAATGAGGAGTCGGAGTGAACGCAGGAAGAACAAGAGCTTTATGGCTGGCCGGTGTCCTGGCGTCGGTGTCGCTGTGGCGGGTGGCCTGTGCGCAGGATTCGGACACCACCACCAAACCGGCCGAACAGCAGGACGCGCCGCGTAGCGGGTTCCTGTTGGACGCTGAGGCCTATGCGACCGCGCCGCTGCATTGGGACGGGAAAGACTGGATTTACTTCGGGGGCACCCTGGCCGCCATTGGCGCGGCTCACCACTACGACGATCAGGTCCGGAGACATTTCACCACAGGTCAATATGCCGGCAACCTCACCGCGCAGAGCTCTCACGATCTTCAGGACGCAATTCCCGCAGCCGTTGGATTTGCGGCGACGTGGGGCTATGCGACGCTGATCGACGATAGCAACGGGCGACGCGAAGCCGGGGAGATGATCGAATCCGCGGTCTTCGCCAGCGCCACCTCCTTTGTGCTGCAGTATGCCATCGGCCGTGAGCGCCCCAACCAGACGGCCGATGCGAATAAATGGGGCTCCGGAGGCAGCTCCCTGCCCTCCCTGCACACCACAGCCGCCTTCGCGATCGGCACTGTCATGGCCGAGTCGGGAAGCGATGACGTGCGCTGGATCCGACGCCTGGTGGGCTATGGAATCGGCGCTGTGACGGCTTACGAGCGCCTGAAGCACAACGATCATTGGCTGTCCGACACAGTCGCCGGAGCGGGACTGGGCATCGCGACAGCCCATTTCGTGATGAATCGCCATGAGCATCCGGACTACTCTTCCGGCATTACCGTCATGCCGATCCAGGGCGGTGCGATGCTGGTCTACTCCAAGACCCTGGCACCTTGAGTAGGAGGAGATCCTTCATGTCGACGTGGGTGTTATGGGCGCTCCTGTCCGCCTGCTTCGCGGCCCTGACGGCCGTGTTCGCAAAAGTCGGCATCGAGCATGTGGCACCGGACGTGGCCACACTGGTGCGCACCGTCGTCATCCTGATAGTTCTCACGGCGATCGTGCTGTCTACCGGAGAAATTCGCGCCGTCGCGAACGCGTCGACCCGCACCTATATATTCCTGATCCTTTCCGGACTCGCCACAGGTGCGTCGTGGCTCTGTTACTTCAGAGCGCTCAGTCTTGGCGACGCCTCGCGCGTCGCGCCACTGGATAAACTGAGCGTCGTGCTGGTTGCGGTGTTCGGCGTCGCCTTCCTTGGCGAAAAACTTTCGGCCGTCAACTGGGCCGGGATCGCATTGATCGGCACAGGCGCCTGGCTGGTGACCCTGCGGCTGTGATGCGGGCTAGCGCTTCTTGAGCGCCAGGGCCAAGGCTTCGGCCATGACGCCATTACTGGGCGCCTCGCGCTCGCGGGAGCCGCCGGATGGCCCGCCCGAACGATCGCCGCGATTGGACGGGCGACCCTGATCGGGGCGCCTGGCGCCTCCCGGGCGCCCGAAGTCCGGCTGCCGGGGAGCTTCGGCGCGTGCTCGCGCCGGAGCCTCGTCAAGCTTCATCGTCAAGGCAACGCGTCGCCGCTGCAGATCCACTTCCAGTACTTTCACCTTGACCACATCGCCGGCCTTGACGAGCTCGCGCGGATCCTTGATGAACTTGTGGGACATCATGGACACGTGGACCAGGCCGTCCTGGTGCACACCGATGTCGACAAAAGCCCCGAAGTTGGTCACGTTCGTCACGACGCCTTCCAGCACCATACCGGGGTTGAGGTCCTTGAGATCCTCCACACCGTCCTGGAAGGAGGCGGTCTTGAACTCGGGGCGCGGATCGCGGCCCGGCTTTTCCAACTCGCGCAGGATGTCCTGTATCGTCGGAAGCCCGAAGTGCTCGTCAGTGTAACGAGCGGCATCCAGGCGCTTGAGCGCGGGTGCGTCGCCCATGATCTGCGCCAGCGGGCGCCCGACATCCGTCAAAATCCTTTCCACGACCGAATAGGCCTCGGGATGGACGGCGGAGATGTCGAGCGGATTGCTGCCGCCGACGATCCGCAGAAATCCGGCGGCCTGTTCGAACGTCTTGGCCCCAAGACGGGGGACCTTTTTCAGCGCATCGCGATTCGCGAACGGCCCGTTCTCATCGCGGTGTCGCACGATCCCTTCCGCGAGCGACGCCGATAAGCCGGAGATACGAGCCAAAAGCGCCGGGGAGGCGGTGTTGACGTCCACACCCACGGCGTTCACGCAATCCTCGACGACCGCATCGAGCGATCGAGCCAACTTCGTCTGGCTCACATCGTGCTGATACTGGCCCACGCCGATGGACTTCGGGTCTATCTTGACCAGCTCCGCCAAGGGGTCCTGCAGACGCCGCGCTATCGACACGGCGCCGCGCAAACTGACATCGAGATTCGGGAATTCCCGTGAGGCGAGCTCGGAAGCCGAGTACACCGACGCACCCGCCTCCGATACGACGATCTTGGTGACCTTCGCATCGGGCAGCTTCTTGAGGAGCTCGGCGGCGAGTTTATCGGTCTCGCGCGAGGCGGTCCCGTTGCCGATGCTGATCAGGTCGACGCCGTGCTTCAGAACCAGGCCGGCCAGTTCCCGCAGCGAGCCCTCCCAATCGTTGCGCGGCACGTGCGGATACACCGTCGCCGTGTCGAGCAGCTTGCCGGTCCGGTCGACGACCGCTACTTTGACTCCGGTCCTGAGGCCGGGATCCAAACCCATCGTGGCCCGCGGGCCCGCGGGAGCTGCGAGCAGCAGGTCGTGCAGATTCTGCGCGAACACGCGAATCGCCTCTTCCTCTGCGCGCTCGCGCAACGCGGCGAACAGTTCGCCCTCCAGCTGCCAGACGAGCTTGACCTGCCAGGTCCAACGAACCGTCTGCTGCAGCCAGGGGTCGGCCGGACGGCCCCGGTCCGCAACTGCGAAACGGACCGCAATCCTGGTCTCGCAAGCGTTGCTGGCCGCGACTGCAGGGCTGCCGCCCGATGCGGTGGCGGCTGCGGCTGCCGCAAGCTCCTCCGGCAACTTCAATGCGAGTTGCAGGATTTCTTCCTTGCGTCCGCGAAACAAGGCCAGCGCGCGATGCGAGGGCACGGCCCTGATCGGCTCCGAGTAATCGAAATAATCGCGAAATTTGGCGCCCGCCTCTTCTTTTCCGGCGGCGACCTTCGCGACCATCAGCGCGTGGGCCAGCAGGTGCTCGCGCAGAGCACCCAGCAGCTCGGCATCTTCCGCGAACTGCTCCATCAGAATCTGGCGTGCGCCCTCGAGTGCAGCCTTGGTATCGGCGACACCGGGATTTTCGACATCGTCGACCTTGAATGCCGGCTTCAGGTACCGGGCCGCTTCGGTTTCGGGGTGGAGCGTCGGGTCGGCCAGCAATGCAGCGGCCAATCCATCGAGCCCGCATTCGCGGGCGATCTGCGCCTTGGTACGGCGCTTGGGCTTGTACGGCAGATACAGGTCTTCGAGCCGCTGTTTCGTGTCAGCCCCTTCGATTGCGGTTTTGAGCTCGGGAGTCAGCTTGCCCTGCTCGAGGATGCTCGCGAGGATCGCCGTACGGCGCTCTTCCAACTCCCGCAGGTAGCTGAGGCGCTCCTCGAGCTTGCGGAGTTGCACATCGTCGAGCCCTTCCGTGGCCTCTTTGCGATAGCGCGCTATGAAGGGAACGGTGCTGCCGGCGTCCAGCAGGGCGACGGCGGCGGCAATCTGTGAAGGTCTGACGGCAAGTTCGGCGGCAAGGCGCGCTTCAATGGACAGCATCTTGGGATCGAGGGGTCGAGAGTTAAGGGGCGCGCACTATGCGGCACGGGACGGGAGGGCAACAAGACTTGCCAAAACCGCGCGAACCTCAGGACGACGAAGACCCTCGGCCGCGGGCGTCCCTCGGGGTCTTAGGACCTGCCAATCGGAAAGTTCTTCAAACGCGAGGGTAAACTTTGCAATGGAAACCCGACGGGCGGCCGTCGGCGTCGCCCCGAAATCGGGCGCCCCGAGCGCGC
>FTJL01000107.1_pt2 | contig 16905 bp, 17 predicted proteins | sample 1658551 | NCBI WGS metagenome assembly FTJL01 (sample SAMEA3914835, study PRJEB12502) | metagenome | biome: forest; material: soil | place: Canada | collected 2011-07-03 | depth 0.3 m
GACTTCATCGCCGGCTGCGATGGTTTTCACGGGATATGCCGCGACAGTATTCCCGCAAGTGCCTTGTCGTCGTTTGAGCGCGTGTATCCGTTTGCGTGGCTCGGCATCCTGGCCGAGGCTCCCCCGGCCTCTCATGAGCTCATCTACGCCAGTCACGAAGACGGGTTTGCACTGCTGAGCATGAGATCTGCGACCGTGAGCCGGCTGTATCTGCAGTGTGCTCCGGAGGAGAACCTGGACCAATGGACCGACGCCCGGATCTGGACCGAGCTGCAGGCCCGCCTGGGCTCCTCTTTGGCGACCGGACCGATCCTCCAGAAATCCATCACGCCTATGCGCAGTTTCGTGGTGGAGCCCATGAGCTACGGGCGGCTGTTTCTGGCCGGTGACGCGGCGCATATCGTGCCGCCCACCGGAGCCAAGGGCATGAACCAGGCCATTGCCGACGTACAGATCCTTGCCCCGGCCATGGAGGCTTTCTACAAGGCGGGGCGTATTGACGCGCTGCAGGCGTACTCGGCGACCTGCCTGCGCCGGGTCTGGAAGGTCCAGCGCTTCTCCTGGTGGATGACGACGCTCCTGCATCGCTTCGACTCAGACAATGCCTTCGACCGTCGCCGGCGGCTGGCAGAGCTGGACTACCTCGTTTCCTCCCGCGCCGCCGCCCAAACCCTCGCGGAGAACTACGTGGGCCTGCCTCTGGAGGGGTAGCGCCGCGGTCCCCTTGTGCCGTGCACGGTTCGCCGCGCGCCGTCCGCCGTCCGCCGTGCGCTCAGTGGTCATGGCTGTTAAAATTGATTTTTTAGGGGTGCCGCCGCCCAAGGGCTTAGGCGACGGCTCCTCATTCATTTGAAGGACGGCAATGGCACTGAAAGTGATGATTCTCGGCGCGAACGGCTTTATCGGCAGCGCGCTCACCAATGCGATTCTGCGCACGCGCGACTGGGAGGTCTACGGCATGGACCTCTCCGATCACAAGCTCTCGGGCCTGCCCCAGACCAACCGTTTCCACTTCCTCGAGGGCGACATCACCATCAACAAGGAATGGGTGGAATATCACGTCAAGAAGTGCGACGCCATCGTCCCGCTGGTCGCCATTGCCAATCCGGCCCAGTACGTCACCCATCCGCTGCGGGTGTTCGAGCTCGACTTCGAGGCGAACCTGGAAGTTGTGCGCCAGTGCGTGAAATACCGCAAGCACCTGATCTTCCCGTCGACCTCCGAGGTCTACGGCATGTCCCCGGACGCACAGCTGGATGAGGAATCCAGCCCCCTGGTGTACGGGCCGGTGAACAAGCAGCGCTGGATCTACGCCAATTCCAAGCAGTTGCTGGACCGGGTCATCTACGCCTATGGCGTGCGCGACGAGCTGAACTACACCCTGTTCCGGCCGTTCAACTTCATCGGCCCGAACCTGGACGACATTGAGGAGCCCAAGGAGGGCAGTTCCCGGGTGTTCACGCAGTTCCTGTCGAACATCATGTTCAAACGACCGATCAAGCTCGTCGACGGCGGCCTGCAGAAGCGTTCGTTCACCTTCATCGACGATGCGATCGAAGCGCTGCTCACCATCATCGAGAACCAGGATGCGCGCGCCACCCGGCGCATATTCAACATCGGCAATCCCGGTAACTGCATCTCCATCGCCGAACTTGCCAAACGGATGATCGCGATCTGCCAGGAATTCCCCTCGCTGCGCGAAAATGCCAAGGCCACGCAGATCATCGATGTCTCCGCGGGCGACTACTACGGCAAGTACTACCAGGACATCCAGGTTCGGGTGCCGGCCGTCGAGGCCGCCAAACGCGATCTGGGGTGGACGCCGACGACGGATATGGACACGGCCATCCGGCGCACCATCGCGTTCTACGTGAACAACACGCGCGCGATGGCGAATACCTGAACCGGCTCGACTGAGCATGGCCACAGGAGCGGCGAGGGAGCGGGGACCCGGTTGGGTGCTGTGGCTGGCGCTGGCGCTTACCTGGTTCGCGACGCTGCAGATACGGCCGTTGCTCGACCCGGATGAGGGTCGCTACGCCGAGATTCCGCGGGAGATGGTGGCTAGCGGCGATTGGGTGACACCGCGCCTCGACGGTCTGAAGTACTTCGAGAAGCCGCCACTGCAGTATTGGGCGACAGCGGCCGCCTACTCGGTGTTCGGGATGTCGGAGTGGACGTCGCGCTTGTGGGAAGTCGGCCTGGCGTTTCTGTGCCTGCCGATGGTCTATGCCTGGGGCAGCAGGCTCTACGGCAGGAGGGCAGGGCTCGCGGCGCTTGCGGCCCTGGCTACCAGTCCTTACTTCGTCATCGTCAGCCATCTGAACCTGCTCGATGCCGGCTTTACGTTCTGGCTGACCGGGATGTTGTTCGCCTTTGCGCTGGCACAGAACTCACCGACCGGCTCGGCCGCCGAGCGCCGCTGGATGCTCGTGACGTGGGCCGCGGCAGCCCTGGCGGTGCTCAGCAAGGGCATCGTCGTGGGTGTGCTGGCGGGCTTGACGCTGATCCTGTATTCGGTGCTGGAGCGGGACGTCCGGCCCTGGCGACGCCTGCATCTGCTGACCGGCGTGCCCTTGTTCCTTGTTATCGCCGCCCCCTGGTTTATCGCGGTGATTCGCCGTAATCCGGACTTTGCCCAGTTCTTTTTCATTCACGAGCACTTCGCGCGCTTCCTGACGACGGTGCATCAGCGGGTCGAGCCCTGGTGGTATTTTCTGCCGCTGCTGGTCCTGGGCGTGGCGCCCTGGATCAAGGCTGCCACCGGATCGATGCGTCGGGCGTGGTTCGATCCCGGGGTCACCGCGCAATTCCGGCCGCAGAAATTTCTGCAGATCTTCGCTGCGGTCACGCTGATCTTTTTCTCCCTCTCCGGTTCCAAGCTGGCGCCCTACATTCTGCCCATGATGCCGCCACTGGCCGCGCTGGTGGGTGTGCACGCGGCGCAAAGACCGGGATTCATGGCTGTGGCCGGCTGGGTGAGTGTTGGCCTGCTGTGTCTCGTTGCGATCGGTCTGGTCATCTATGGCGTGGTGACCAACGGCTACTTTCCGGACCTGACAGTGCTCTGGGCGGGTGCCGCAATAGTGTTCGCCCTGCTGACCGCAGGCATCGTGTGGAGGCAGCCGCAGACCATGCCGGTTGCGCCTGTGCTGCTCATGTGTGCGGCGACCGTATTGGGCTGGCAATGCCTGATGACTGCGTACAGCCACACGCCGCCCGCCCGGTCGTCCAAGGACCTGGTGGCCATCGCGAGCGAGGAAATCCATCCCCAGACGGTTCTCTACAGCGTGGGCCAGTACCGCCACACGATTTCCGCCTATCTGCAGCGTACGATGGTGCTCGTCGGTTTTCAGGGAGAGCTGGAATTCGGACTGCAGGCCGAACCGGGAAAACAATCCGCCTCGAGCCAAGACTTCATGACTCGCTGGCAATCCAGCCCGGATGCCGTGGCTTTCTTCTCTCCGGGCGTTTATGACGACTACCGGCTGCTGGGCCTGCCGGGCCGTGTGATCGTGGCGGACGGAGTCACTGTAGTGGTGAGCCGGAACGAATTTCCCGACTCCGCCTCTGCCGATCCCCAACCGTAAAGGAGCGTCATGAGATTTGCCGATTTCGCCTGGCTGGGGTGCGGCGTGCTTTTGAATGCGGGAGCGCAGCTTGGGCTCAAGGCCGCCACACGCGTGTCGGGGCCTCTCACCGGTGGGTCCGGGTCCGCCGTCATGGGCCACGCCCTCGACCTCCTACGGGTCCCCTCGCTATGGTATGCGCTCACGGCCTATGGACTGAGCGTAGTCGTCTGGCTTGTGGGGCTGTCCCGTGTGCCCGTCAGTCAGGCATATCCGCTACTCTCTCTGGGCTACGTGCTCAACATAGGGTTGGCATGGTGGCTGCTCGGCGAAATCCCCAACCTGCAACGGGTTGCCGGGATTGGCGTCATCGTGGTGGGGGTCGTGCTGGTGACCCGCTCCTGAACAGGTTGTAAAGCGAAATGAAGCAAATGCTCCCCTTTACCCGTCCGACGATCGACGAGGAGACGATCCAAGGCGTCGCCGAGGTGTTGCGCTCCGGATGGCTTGCCAGCGGTCCGAAAGTCGCACAGTTCGAGGCCGCGCTCTCGCAGTATCTGGGCGGCCGCCCCATTCGTACGCAGACCTCCGCCACGGCGTCGATGGAAATGGCGTTGCTCACCTGCGGCATCGGGCGAGGAGACGAGGTAATCACCCCCGCGCTGAGTTTCGTGGCGACCGCGAATGTCATCGTTCGCACGGGCGCCCATCCGGTATTCGTGGACGTCGGGCTGGATTCGCGCAACATCGACTTCGACCAGGTGGAGGCGGCGATAACGCCACGTACGCGCGCCATACTGCCTGTGCACTTCGCCGGTTTGCCGGTCGATATGCAGCGGCTGTACGACATCGCGAATCGGCACAAGTTGCGAGTTGTAGAGGACGCGGCTCACGCCATCGGCTCTGCGTGGCAAGGTCGCAAGATCGGCAGCTTTGGCGACCTCGTGTGCTTCAGCTTCCATCCCAACAAGAACATCACAACCATCGAGGGCGGTGCGATCGCGGGTGGTTCGCCTGAAGAGATCAAGGCCGTGGAACTGCACCGCTGGCACGGGCAGGTGAAGATTGCGGCCGATCGCGTCGACGTGCTGTTCGCGGGCGGCAAGGCGAATCTGTCCGATGTCGCCGCGCGTGTGGGGCTGGGTCAATTGCCGCATCTGGACCGATTCAACGCCCGGCGGCGTGAACTCGTCGGCCGCTATTTCGATCTATGGAGTCAGGACTCTCCGGTCCGGCTTCCGCAGCGCGGTGACGAGGGGCACAGCTGGCATGTGTTCGCGCCGCTGTTGCCGCTGGAGCACATGAAAATCACGCGCCTGCAATTCATGGAATCGATGGCGGAGCGGGGCATCGCGGTGGGCGTGCACTACCCGGCCATTCACACTTTCACGGCCTACCGCAAGCTAGGGTACCGCGAAGGTCAGTTTCCCAATGCCGAGCGCATCGGCCGCGAGACGGTGACGTTGCCGTTGTTCCCGACGATGGAGCTGTCTGATGTCGACCGGGTCGTCGCCGAGGTAACTGACATCGTCCGGGGAGCTTGCCGGTGAGCGCTACGGTCTCGATCGTCATTCCGGTGTTCAACGAGGAGGCCGGACTCGAGCAGCTGTTCCAGCGGCTGTATCCCGAACTGGACAAACTGAACCGCCCGTACGAAGTCATCTTCGTCGACGACGGCAGCAGCGACCGCTCGGTGGCGATCCTGCGGGAGCAGTTCGCGCGCCGACCCGACTCCACCCGTGTGATCGTCCTGGCCCGCAACGCCGGCCAGCACATGGCGATTCTGGCGGGCTTCGAGCAGTCCCGCGGCGACTATGTCATTACGCTCGATGCGGATCTGCAGAACCCTCCGGAAGAGATCGCAAAACTGCTTGCGCAGATGGACGCGGGCGCCGACTACGTCGGGACGGTCCGCATGAAGCGTCACGATGTGCTCTGGCGCAAAGCGGCTTCCCGGATGATGAACCGTATCCGGGAGCGCACGACGCAGGTCAGGATTACCGATCAGGGATGCATGCTGCGCGGCTATCACCGGAGCGTCGTCGACGCGATCAACCGTTGCGTCGAAGTCAGTACCTACGTCCCGGCGTTGGGATATACATTTGCCCGGCAGCCCACCGAGATCGAAGTCACCCATGCCGAACGTGCCGTCGGCCAGTCCAAGTACTCGCTGTATCGGCTGATCCGGTTGAATTTCGACCTGATGACCGGCTTTTCGGTGGCCCCGCTGCAGTTTTTCTCCATGGCGGGTATGGCCATCGCCGTGTTGTCCTTCCTCGGTGTGGTGGGCCTGGCGATACGGCGCCTGATCGTGGGACCGGAGGCGGAGGGTGTGTTCACCTTGTTCGCCATCGCGTTCTTTCTCATCGGCGTGACGCTCATGGGTGTTGGTGTAGTCGGAGAGTATGTCGGCCGCATCTATGAACAGGTGCGGCAACGGCCCCGCTACACCATTGCCGCCATTCTGCAGGCAAGCGAGGGCAGCGCAGGAGCGCGGGAGTGAGTGGTACCCGCGCCGTCGTGTTTGCCTATCACGACGTGGGTGTGCGCTGCCTGAAGACGTTGATCTCGGCGGGCTTTGAAATTCCGCTCGTCGTGACCGTGGCGGACGATCCCGGCGAGACACAATGGTTCGGCAGCGTAGCGGCGGTCGCAGCGGCGTATGGCTTGCCTGTCATGACCCCCGACGATGCCAACACGCCCGAAATCGAGTCGGCGGTCAAAGCGGCGGCGCCTGAATTCGTGTTTTCGTTCTACTACCGCTCGATGCTCAAGACTCCGCTGTTGAATGCTGCGCAACGTGGGGCGTTGAACATGCACGGCTCCCTGCTTCCGAAGTATCGTGGCCGCGCACCTGTCAACTGGGCCATTCTCCGGGGTGAGCAGGAGACCGGAGCCACATTGCACTACATGGTCGACAAGGCGGATGCCGGTGACATAGTCGATCAGCTCGCGGTCCCCATCCTCGGCGACGATGACGCCGGAGAAGTATTCAACAAAGTGACGGTCGCCGCGGAGATCGTGCTGGCCCGTTCATTGCCGCTGCTGGTCAACGGGACGGAACGGCGCATCAAGCAGCAGATCCAGCCCGGGCAGTATTTCGGGCGCCGCCGCCCGGAAGACGGGCGCATTGATTGGCTGCGTCCCGCGCAGGAGATTCACAACCTGGTTCGGGCCGTTGCACCGCCTTTCCCGGGAGCCTTTGCCCAGGTGGACGGCCAACACTGGTCCATCCACCGCACGCGCCTGGTCGACACCCGGATCTCACCGTCGCAGCGTCCGCGCTTATTCGGCGCGGAGGGTCGATGCTACGTGGCCTGTCTGGACGGTGGTGTTCTGGAAATCCTCACGGCCCGCGCGGCGGCGGGTCCACTTGACCTGGCGGCGGTGGCGTCTGCGCTTCAGACTCACCCCGTTGCCTTGACCTGACCTTCCGGGCGCGTCGGAGAGCCTAAGTGAGTCTGGTAGCCCTGAAGATCGACGTGGACACGTATCGCGGTACCCGGGAAGGCGTGCCGCGGCTGGCTGATCTGCTGGATCGGCTCGGCGCGCGTGCGACTTTCCTGTTCAGTTTGGGTCCCGATCACACCGGCCGCGCCGTTCGTCGTGCGTTTCGTCCCGGTTTCGTTGGCAAGGTCCGGCGCACCTCAGTCCTGAAGCACTACGGCCTGAAGACGCTCTTGTACGGAACTGTCCTGCCCGGTCCTCACATCGGACGCAAGTGCAGCGCCATCATGCAGGGTGTTGCGAAGCGTGGATTCGAGGTAGGTGTCCACACATACGACCACGTCAGATGGCAGGACAACGTTGCCGCGGCAGATGAGACCTGGACGCGGCGGGAGCTGACACGGGCTCGCGACCAGTTCGCGGAAAGCTTCGGTCGGGCCCCCACCGTTCATGGAGCGGCGGGGTGGCAGGTCAATCGGTTTGTACCGGGGTTGGAGAGCGAATTGGGGTTCGAATACGCATCGGATGTCCGGGGAGCCTTTCCGTTTATTCCAGTCGTCAATGGAGTTGCGGTCGAGGTGCCGCAGTTGCCGACAACGCTCCCTACCTTGGATGAATTAGTCGGCCGAGAGGATCTTTTGGGCACTGATCCCATCGATCATCTGCTATGTCTGACCGACGCGAATAGTCGCAAGGACCATGTGTATACGCTGCATGCGGAACTCGAGGGCGGTGCCTACCTTGAGGCGTTCGAGCGCTTGCTGCGTAGCTGGCAGGATCGCAGTGTGCAGCTGACGGATCTCGCCGCCTACGCGCGAACCTTGGATTTCAAAAGCCTGCCTCACTGCGAAATCGTCGAGGGCAGCGTCGCAGGACGCGCCGGAACCCTGGCATCGCAGTCGCTAAGCGTTGGCAACGCCTGACGGAACGCAGCCCCTTCATGAAGAAATCATTGATCCTGGTTCCGGGACTGCTCTGCGACGAGACGGTCTGGACGCAGCAAGCGGCTGCCTTGAGCGGGTTCCGGGACGTACGCATCGCGGATAACGGCGACCAGGACTCCCTGGGTGCCATGGCCGAGTCGATTATCGCCAGCGCCCCGCCTCGATTTGCGCTCGCCGGACATTCGATGGGCGGTCGGGTTGCATTGGAAATCATGCGCAGGGTGCCTGATCGTATCGATGGACTGGCGCTGTTGGATACCGGTTACCAGCCCCTGGATACGGGGGAGGCCGGCCAACGGGAGGCCGAGGGTCGGCACCGCATGGTTGCGACGGCTCGCACGAATGGAATGCGTGCGCTGGGCATCGCCTGGGTGCAGGGAATGGTCCACCCCACGCGACTGTCGGATCGCGAGCTCGTCGGCGCCATCCTGACGATGATCGATCGTCGCACTGCCGACTACTATGCCGCCCAGACCCGGGCCCTTTTGAGTCGCCCCGACGCCGCGCCTGTATTTGCGGGCATTGCCTGTCCAACCCTCGTGCTGTGTGGGGAGCAGGACAGCTGGTCGCCGCTGGAGCGACACCGCACTATGGCTGCCCTGATCCGGAAGGCCACGCTGTCGATCATTCCCGACTGCGGCCACATGTCCACTATGGAACGCCCCGATCTGGTCAGCGCGGCGCTGCGCAGTTGGCTGGATTCAATCGAGGGCTACAGCGAAAAGGGAGCGCCATGATCCACGACCCGCTGCGTGTCATTGCCCTGGTCGGCTTCGGCGAGGCCGGCTCCATCCTCGGAGCGGATCTCGCGACTTCAGGTCGACAGGTCTGCACCTACGACATCCTCCTCGATGCGGCTGCAACTCGCCAACGCATGTTGGACAGGGCTGTTGCGGCCGGAGTGCGCGTGGCGCGCGACCTAGCCGCCGCGGTATCGGGCGCGGATCTGGTGATATCGGCAGTGACTGCCGGTTCATCCACGAGCGTTGCCGCCGAAGCGGCCAAAAGCCTGCGCGCCGGGCAGGTGTTCCTGGATATCAATTCCGTGTCTCCGGCCAGCAAGCGCGTCAGCGCGGAGTGCATTGAGCGCAGTGGTGCGGACTACATTGAAGCGGCGGTCATGGCTCCCGTACCGCCTCAGCGGTTGAAAGTGCCGATGCTGTTAGGAGGCCCGCGCGCTCAACAGCTGGCTCAGGCGCTGCGCGAAATCGGGATGAATACCGCCGCAATCTCGGACCGCATCGGCGTCGCGTCTGCCGTAAAAATGTGCCGCAGCATCGTGATCAAAGGGCTCGAAGCGCTGACCGTCGAGTCGATGTTTGCGGCGCGCCGCTTCGGGGCCGAAGCGGAGGTGCTGGCGTCCCTGAACGGCACGTTTCCCAATATGGGATGGCTGGACGCGCAGCCTGACTACCTGATCAGCCGCGTGGCCGAGCACGGACGCCGCCGCGCCTCCGAGATGCGCGAGGTGGCTCGTACCCTTCAGGAGGTAGACCTCGAGCCCACTATGGCTTTAGCCACCGCCGCACGTCAGGATTGGCTGGTCGATGCGATGGCTACCCACGGCCTGACCTATTCCCACGAGGGATCCTTTTCCTGGCAAGCGCTGGCAGATGCGCTGAAAGAATCAACATGAGCAAGTACGAAGCGAAACTCAATCTCGAGCAGATCGTGGCTCTCGACATCCACACCCACGCGAGCGTTTCTTCGCGCGCCCCGCGCGACCCGTGCTCGATCATCTTCGACGAACACATGTCCAGGTACTTCAAGTCAGCGGTACCGCCGACCATTCCCGAAGTGGCGCAGTACTACCGTGAACGCAAGATGGCGGCCGTCATCTTCCCGGTCGACAGTGAAGCGGAGATGGGGCACTGGCGCATCGCCAACGAGGAGGTCGCCGAAGTGGCGGCCGAGCACGCCGATGCCCTGATCCCGTTCGCGAGCATCGACCCCGCGAAGGGGAAGATGGGTGCGCGCGAAGCGAGGCGGCTGGTCCAGGAATACGGCGTGCGCGGCTTCAAGTTCCATCCGTCCATGCAGGGGTTCTACCCGAACGATCGCAAGGCTTACGTCCTCTACGAAGCGATCCAGGAAGCGGGCGTACCGGCTTTGTTTCATACCGGGCAGACGGGCGCCGGTGCCGGAGCGCGCGGCGGAATGGGGGTGCGGCTGAAGTTCTCCAACCCGATCTATCTCGACGATGTCGCGGTGGACTTTCCGGACATGCAGATCATCCTGGCGCATCCGTCCTTCCCGTGGCAGGACGAAGCGCTGGCGGTGGCGACGCATAAACCTAACGTCTACATCGATTTGTCCGGCTGGTCGCCCAAGTACTTTCCGGCCAATCTGGTGCAGTATTCCAACACGCTGCTGAAGGACCGGGTACTGTTCGGTTCGGACTACCCGGCCATCACGCCCGACCGCTGGCTGGCCGATTTCGCCCAATTGCCGATCAAACCGGAAGTGCGGCCGAAGATACTCAAGGACAATGCCGTGAAGCTGCTGAAGCTGGCCGGCTGAAGAGCTCGGCAGCAGATTGAGCGGCCGCAAACGGCCGGCTGCTTAGCCGGCAAAACACGTGGGTTTTGCCGGCGAGCCGGACAGCACTTGCGGGTCTGGCCTGCTGCAAACGCCGCAGGCGTTTGCAGCCAAATGGAGGAGACGGACGATGAGCGTTGCAACAATGACGGCGATCGGGATCCGTGAGCCGGGAGGGCCGGATGTGCTCCAGCCCGAGCAGCGGCCTCGGCCTGGAATCGTCGCCGGCGAGGTGTTGATCCGTGTGGCAGCGGCGGGTGTCAATCGACCCGATATCCTGCAGCGCAAAGGTCAGTACGCACCTCCTCCTGGCACGACGGACATTCCGGGGCTGGAGGTTGCGGGCGAGGTTATTGAGGTCGCTCCCGACGTCACGGCTTATAAAGTGGGGGCGAAGGTGTGCGCGCTGGTCGCCGGTGGCGGCTACGCGCAGTTCGTCGCGGCACCTGCCGTCCAGTGTCTGCCTATTCCGGATACGCTCAGTGTCGAAGAGGCTGCTGCGCTACCGGAGACGTTTTTTACCGTCTACCTGAATGTGTTCATCCGCGCGGGTCTGCGATCCGGGGAGACTCTGCTGATTCACGGCGGATCCAGCGGCATCGGCACGACCGCAATCCTGCTGGCGAAAGCCTTCGGGGCGAAAGTCATCGTCACGGCGGGAACGACCGACAAATGCAACGCCTGTCTCGCCTTGGGCGCGGACCACGCCATCAACTACAAGGAGCAGGACTTTGTCGCCGCCACCTTGTCCGCCACGCAGGGCAGGGGAGCCGACGTCATTCTGGATATGGTGGCCGGCAGCTATGTTCCCAGAAATATGGCCGCTTGCGCGGTGGAGGGCCGGATTGCCGTTATAGCAACTCAGGGCGGAGCGAAAGCGGAAGTCGATCTGCATGCGTTGATGATCAAGCGGCTGACGGTTACCGGGTCCACGTTGAGAGCGCAACCCGTGGAGAACAAGGGCCGCCTCGCTGCTGCATTGCGGACCCATGTATGGCCGCTGTTCGCATCAAAGCGCCTCCGGCCGCATATCTATGCGCGCTTTGCACTGCCCGAGGCCGCGCGCGCACATGCGCTGATGGAGTCGGGCGAGCACATAGGGAAGATTGTGCTGCTGACCTGACGGCAGGTGAAAGGTCCCTGCTGCCTCAGCTTTTGACGTACTCTTTAACTCTGGATCCGTCGGGGATCGAGGAAGAATACCGGATGTCTGGGCTATTTCCACACGGGCCATACGGGCTGTTCGAGTTGCCCTGGTGGGGCTACTTCATCGTCACCTTCCTGACGATCGAAGTGATGTTCCTCGGGGTCACGCTCTACCTGCATCGCGATCAGGCACACGGTGGCCTGATCCTCCACCCGGCTCTAAGACACTTCTTCCGCTTCTGGCTGTGGTTCAGTTCCGGGGCCATCACCAAGGAGTGGGTCGCCGTTCACCGCCGCCATCATGCCTACTCGGATCTGCACGGTGACCCGCACAGCCCGGTCATCTTTGGTTTGAAGCGCGTCGTGTTCGAAGGTTACGAACTCTATATCGAGGCTGCCCGCGACCCGCGGACCCTGGAGAATTTTGGGCGCGGCACGCCGGACGACTGGCTTGAGCGCAACGTCTACACCCCCTATCGGAATCTGGGAGTGGTGCTGTTCTCGTTGACCGCGCTGATCGTGTTCGGTGTTCCCGCTATCGCGATGCTCGCCATCCATCTGGCCGCGCAACCTTTCTTCGCGGGCGGCGTGGTCAACGGCCTGGGTCACGCCATCGGCTATCGCAGTTTCGAGATGCCGAGTACCGCCACCAACCTCTTGCCGTGGGGGCTTTTGCTGGGCGGCGAGGAACTGCACAACAATCATCACGCCTTCCCCCGTTCCGCCCGGTTTGCCGTGCAGCGCTGGGAGGTGGATATCGGTTGGGTGTTTATTTGTTTGTTCCGTGTCTGCAGGCTGGCGAAGGTCCGTTGGGCGGCCCCGCGCCCGCATCGCGAGCCGCGACGAAACGAACTCAACGCCGATACGGTGCAGGCCCTTTTCACGAATCGCATGCACGTGCTGCGGCAATACGCACGTCGTGTCGTGCTACCGGTGTGCCGCGACCTGGCTCGCGGGGAGCCTCGTGGCTGCGTGCCCCGAATCACCGCAAAGCTGCTGGTCAGGCATCCCGCGCTGCTGGCTGACGAAGCGCGCCGCGCTCTGGGTGACTTGCTGCAGCGCTATGAGGTCCTACGGCATGTCGTGGAGTTCCGCGAGGGACTCCAGCACATGTGGAACGATGCTTCCGCCAGTCAATCGGTTTCGCACCTGAGAGAGTGGTGCGCTCGCGCCGAGGCATCAGGCATCCGCGCATTGAGGGAATTCGCGCAGACCCTACCGACTTACGCGCGTTAGAAACCTCTACCTAATCGGAATCACCGTGGCGCGGGTGACTGTCCTCATGGCGAAGCTGGACTGAATCCGCGCGACGCTGGGTAGCCGGGTGAGGTGCTGGTGGTGCACCCGCTCGAAGTCGGCGAGGTCGGCGACAACCAGCCGCAGGAAGTAGTCGTGTTCCCCGGTCATCAGGTAGCACTCCATCACCTCGGGGATCTTCCGCACGGCACTCTCAAAGGCGTCCAGGCCGGACTGGTGCTGGCGATCCAGGGTGATGCTGACGAACACATTGACCGGGTAGCCGGCCTTCTGCTGGTCTATCAGGGCGGTGTAGCCCTGGATCAGACCGGATTCTTCCAGTGCCCGAACCCGCCGCAGGCAGGCCGACTCGGACAGGCTGACTTTCTCCGCCAGCGCCGCATTGGTGATGCGGGCGTCCTGCTGCAGGAGCTGCAGGATGGCGCGATCATAGCGATCCAGTTCCATACGCGCAGGAATCCGTCTATAAAGCGATAATATCCGGCGGATTCTGCCACGAACCACCCCGGGAGGCCACCACTACGCAAATCCGCGCCGGGCGTACCAGCCTACTGTGGCTCCAGGTAATCACCCCTTACGGAGCCTTCACCATGCGCATCGGCGTTCCTCGAGAGATCAAGGTTCATGAATACCGGGTCGGTCTGGTGCCCGCGGGCGTCAGAGAACTCGTGGGAGCCGGGCATTCGGTCCTCGTAGAGACTGGCGCAGGTGCGGGTATCGGTGTCGACGATGCGCAGTTCCGGGCGGCGGGCGCGGCCATTGCACAGACGGCCCCCGAGGTGTTCGCGCAGTCGGATCTGATCGTGAAGGTCAAAGAGCCTCAGCTGATCGAGTGCGCCATGCTGCGCCCCGGGCAGATTCTCTTCACCTACTTGCACCTCGCGGCGGATCCTGAGCAGGCCAAGGCGCTGATGAAGTCCGGTGCCACCGCCATCGCCTACGAGACCGTTACGGGTCGCAACGGCTCGCTGCCGCTGCTGACGCCCATGAGCGAAGTAGCGGGGCGCATGTCCATCCAGGTTGGAGCCGCTTCCCTGCAGAAGGCCAACGGCGGCTCTGGGGTGCTGCTGGGCGGCGTTCCGGGAGTTTTACCGGCAAAGGTCGTCATTCTGGGCGGCGGTGTGGCGGGTACCCATGCAGCTGAAATAGCCGTAGGGATGCGCTCCGAAGTCACTGTCGTCGATCGTTCCGTAGAGCGTCTGCGCGAACTGTCATCGCTGTTCGGATCGTCTCTGCGTACTGCGTATTCGACCACCGAAACCATAGAGCTGCTGGTTCGTGATGCCGACCTCGTGATCGGCGCGGTCCTGATCGCGGGCGCTACGGCGCCGAAGCTCGTGTCTCGTGCCATGCTGAAGACGATGAAGCCGGGATCGGTACTGGTCGATATCGCCATCGACCAGGGCGGGTGCTTCGAGACCAGCCGGCCGACGACGCACGCCGACCCGACGTTCGTGGTGGATGGGATCGTCCACTACTGCGTGGCAAACATGCCGGGCGCAGTTCCGCGAACCTCGACCTTTGCGCTGACTAATGCAACGCTGCCTTACGTACGGGCAATTGCCGATTTTGGCTGGCAGAGCGCGCTGAAGCGCGATTCAGGGCTGGCGGCCGGTCTGAACGTCCAGGCAGGCGCCATCACCCACAATGCCGTGGCCCAATCGCTTGGGATCCCGCTCCGTCCGCTGCTAGCGGCAGTCCGATAATCGCGCGGCGGGAACGAGAACGTGGATATCTCTTACGAGGGAGTGGATCAACACGCCCGGGTACCGCTACGCTAGCGCGCCCCGCATCTAAGTCGGTGCGTCGATAAACCCAATCGTATCCAAGGAGTCTTCGAATGAAGATCGCTCTACCGGCAACTGTGCTGGCATTTCTCGCAGGCACCGCCGTTGCGGCGCCGGTCACGTATCAGATCGATCCCGCCCACACCTACCCGAGCTTCGAAGCGGACCACATGGGCGGCTTGTCCGTCTGGCGCGGCAAGTTCGACACTTCGTCCGGCACGGTGGTGCTCGACAAAGAAAAGAGCGCGGGAACCGTCGACATTACGGTCGATGCCACCTCGATCGATTTCGGTAACCCGAAGTTGAACGAGCACGCGCAGAAGGCCGAAATGTTCGATGCGGCCAAGTTCCCGACGGCCACGTTCAAAGGCACCCTCGAGGGTTTCAAGAACGGCGCGCCCACGGAAGTGAAAGGCGAGTTGACCCTGCACGGGGTGACCAAGCCCCTGACGCTGAAGATCAACAAATTCCTCTGCAAGCCGAATCCCATGACCAAGAAGGAAGTGTGCGGGGCGGACGCCTCCACCACGTTCAACCGGGGCGATTTCGGCATCAAGTACGGCGATACCTTCGGTTTCAATCTCGAAACCAAGCTGGCCATCCAGATCGAGGCCATTCGCGCGGACTGATTCATTTGGCTGCAAACGCCGGAGGCGTTTGCAGCAGGCCAGACCCATGGCTGCTGTCTGGCACGCCGGCAAGAACGTGGTTTTTGCCGGCTTGTCAGATGGCCGTTTGCGGGCGTCCAGTCCGGCAGTGCATATGTACATTGCCAGGAAGTCTTGAGCCTGCCCCGGGTCTCACGGCGTGCCAGCTGAGCCATTGTGTAGACTTCGCCGATGTCGGACCGGCTGGATTCGGACAGGCGGCTTCTTGAAGCCATGATTCTCGCTGCCCTCGAGGCGGGCCGGGCCGTGCACGACATTTATCGGGCCGGCTTTGACGTCAGCCGCAAGGCGGACGATTCCCCGGTCACCAATGCCGATCACGCCGCCGAAGCGATTATTCTGCGGCACCTTGCCCAGGCGGCTCCCGAGGTCCCCATCGTGGCCGAAGAGGAGGTTGCGGCAGGGCGGATTCCTGTCGTGGGGCGCGAATTCTTGCTCGTAGATCCGCTCGACGGCACCAAGGAGTTCATCCAACGCCGTGGTGACTTCACGGTCAACATTGCACTGATTCGTGATGGCATTCCGGTGCTGGGTGTCGTCTATGCGCCGGCCAATTCGCGGCTCTTTGCCGGTCATGTCGGCGCAAAAAATGCATTCCGGAGCGAACAGCCTGCCGGCTCGCCGGAAGTTGCGGCACGCCATCCGATTCGCATAAGGGTCGCGCCGGTGCAGGGCATTACGGTGGTCGCCTCCCGGTCGCATGCAACACCCGAGACGGACGCCTATCTGGCGCACTACTGCGTAGTCGATCGGGTTCCTGTCGGCTCTTCCCTGAAATTCTGCCTGGTCGCCGCCGGTGAAGCGGATCTCTATCCCCGGTTGGGACCCACGATGGAATGGGACACGGCGGCCGGACACGCTGTATTGAGCGCCGCAGGTGGAACGGTGTGGGCTCCAGGGAGCGTCCCGCTGACCTACGGCAAGCCCAACTTCCGCAATCCCTCGTTTATCGCCAGCGGTTCAGTCGTGCCGTTGCCGCTCGTTGCCTGAAGGCTCTCATGACCATCGCTGTAACATCTCGTTCGCTCTCGCTGCATTTGAAGCGCCTCGAAGCCGAATCGATCGGCATCATCCGCGAGGTCGCTGCGGAATTTCGCAATCCCGTGATGTTGTATTCCATCGGCAAAGACTCCGGTGTGATGCTGCATCTCGCCATGAAGGCGTTCTATCCGTCGAAGCTGCCCTTCCCGCTGCTGCACGTGGACACGCTCTGGAAGTTTCGCGACATGATCCGTCACAGGGATCAGATCGTAGAGAAGTACGGCGTGAAACTGCTCGTGTATACGAACCCCGAAGGCATCGCGCGCGGCATCAACCCGATTGCCTCCGGCTCGCAGCTTCACACCCAGGTCATGAAGACCGACGCCTTGAAGCAGGCGCTGGACAAGTGGGGATTCGATGCCGCCTTTGGCGGTGCACGCCGCGACGAGGAAAAGAGCAGGGCCAAGGAACGCATTTTCTCGTTCCGTTCCGCCGGACATGTGTGGGACCCGCGCAATCAGCGCCCGGAGTTGTGGAATCTCTATAACACCCGCATCGCCAAGGGCGA
>FTJL01000642.1_pt2 | contig 16884 bp, 12 predicted proteins | sample 1658551 | NCBI WGS metagenome assembly FTJL01 (sample SAMEA3914835, study PRJEB12502) | metagenome | biome: forest; material: soil | place: Canada | collected 2011-07-03 | depth 0.3 m
TTGTCGGTTGCGCTTCCAACATCCCGCATCAAGACACTCGTTGCGCAAGCACACAGCAGCGGCGAGGCGCTCGAGCTGTATAGCGACGACAACTACGTCACCGAGAGCACGTCCGCTTGGGCCCGCGCGCATGCAGAACTTCTGGGCCTCCCGTTTGAGCCGCGACCGTTTGAGTCACTCGCCGAGCCAGTCGTGCGCGCTCAGTGGCTGCTGTCGCCGGCGCGAGCGAAAGAGCTCATGTCGCTCCCTCAACCTGATGTCGAGATCGCCGAATCCACCTCGCCTCTGATGCCGGACACGCACTTCGTCGGCCTCACGAGCAAGGGCGTGAGCAAAGGCAGCGCAATGCGTATCGTTGCCGATCAGTACCGCATTGCCCTCGAAGATACGATGTATGTCGGGGATTCAGGCAATGACCTACCGGCTCTGCGGATGGTGGGGCATCCGGTCGCCATGGCCAATGCGGATCCAGCGGTCATCGCGGCCGCAGCGAACGTGGTGGGTCACGTCGCTCAGGGAGGTTTGGCGCAGGCGCTGAATTGGGCTTAAGCAGGGTCCGGGATGCCTTCCGGCGCACCGCGCTGCAATATGTCGGGCAATGCGCTTCCCTTTTCGGTGAAGGCCAGCGAAACCGAGTTGAGGCAGTGCCGCTCGCCGGTGGGACGGGGCCCATCGGGAAACACGTGCCCCAGGTGGCTGCCGCAGCGTGCGCAAACCTCTTCGACACGGACCATGCCGTAACTGTTGTCGCGAATTCGCGTGATGTGCGTTTCATCGAAGGGCTGGAAGAAACTCGGCCAGCCGGTTCCCGAATCGAATTTCGCGCTGGAACGGAACAGCGGCAAACCGCAGAAACGGCAGGTGTAAATACCGTCCTTCTTGTTGTCCAGGAAAACACCGCAGAACGCAGCTTCGGTGCCGTGCTCCAGCAGTACGCGTCGCTCGCTGACATCCAGTCCTTCGGTGATCTGGCGGCGCTGCGCGTCAGTCGGCGGTGTGAGGTTGAAAGTAGTCATCGCGTCTCCCGATGGGACGGAGTTAAGGATTCTTGCTGAGACGGCGAAAGTATTCGGCGACGGCAGCCTGATATCCCGGAGGCATCGGCAGCGGGCTTTCGCTGCGAACCTGGCCCGGCTGCGCATCCTGCGGCTCATGGCGCAACTGCAGTTCCAGTTTGTCCACGCCGCTGACGACGCGGGCATAGAGCTCGTCGACCATTGCCGGATTGCCCGGAAACCGTTTGGGATCCAACTTCTGCATGGCACGAATGAGTTCGTCGACCTGACGGCGCGACTCCGGGTCATCTCCCACGGCACGGCGCAATTTACCCAGCTCGTTGATCCCAGCCTGGTAGACCTGAATCGAGTCGCCCCTGGGAACCGAAGTATCCGGCGCCACGGGTCTGGGAAGTTCCGAGTTGTTGCCCGCGTTCCAGCCGCCGTCCACCGGGCCGCCCCGGTTGCCCCCGCCGCCGCGCACAGGTCCTGCGAGACCACCAAGCGCGCCGCTCTGCGGGTCGCCTGCCGTGGTATCGCCGCGGGCGCCAGCGCCGCGCGAAGCATCACCACGCATAGCATCGCCGCGTGCGCCATCGCCGCGCGCTGCATCACCGCGGGCCAGATCGCCCCGTCCCGCGCCATCCGACGGCGGGCCACCGCGGCCGCCATTCTGTCCATCCGATTGCGACTGTCCGCGCCCAGACTCACTCCCGGATTGACCTGAGCCGCGCAGATTCCGGTCCAGCGCGGCAAGGCGACTTCGAAGGCGCTCAACCGAGTCGAGCGGTCCATCCGACGAGGGCTGGCCATCGGCCATGGCCTGACGAGCCTGGCCCAATTGATCTTTCAGATGCTGCAACTCGGAGGCGATCTCGTTTTCGGCGTCGTCGGTCAGCGGTCCGTAGCCCCGCCGCAGCAGATCGGCACTGCGCTGCAACTGGGTTTCCGTGTCGGCCTGTTCCAGGTCGCCCAGTGCGTCGCGAATCTGCGTGGCCGCGTCATGACTGCGTTCCTGGGTTGCACGCTCGGCGGAACGCAGCTGGTCCGTCAGGCGTGCGAGATCGTCAGCCAGCTTCTGACGCTCATCAATGAATGCCTCCACCTCGCTGCGAGTGTCGCCGGCCGCGCGCGATCTTCCTGTGGAATCTTGCCCGCCTCGCGAGGAAAGTATCCCGCGGATGCGTTGGGCTTGCTCCCGCTGCCGGTTCGCCAGTTTTGCCGCTTCGCCGGCCAGGTCGTCTAGCTGCTTCGAGGCATCCTGTTTCTGAATCCCACCCAACAGATTCATGGCCTCGCGCAATCTATCCGCGGCACGGCGCGCATCCGCCGTGTTGTGCTCATCGACGGCACGGCGCATATCCTCTTCAGCCTGACGAAGCCGCTCGAGGGCCTTCTGCGCACTCGTGTTAGCCGCGCTCTGCCCGGAGGACGCGCCCTTCGACTGGCCCGAAGGCTGGCCTCCGGACTTTCCCGATGACTTTCCCGATGACTGGCCCGACGATTGACCCGCCGCAGACTTCCCTCCCGCCGCACCTCCCGGTTGACCGCCGTTGCGCGCCAACTGCTCCATCTGTTGGCGCAGCTCATCTGCCTTACGCCGCAGCATCTCCTGCTGCCAGCGCTCTTCAGCAGCTTGTTCGGCATCGCTGCTGTTCTGGGCGGCCAGCTCATTCTGCCTGCGGGCGAGCTCATCGAGCTTGTGCAGAGCGTCGTCGATCTGCGCCGCGCGTTGGCTTTCGGGAGAAGCGGTTTGGGCGGTCTCGTACTGATTCTTTTGCGTGTCCAGCTCCAGATCAAACAAGCTCGCCAGATCACGACCCGCGCTATTGACGGCACCCCCGCCGCCGCCGCGACTGCCGAACGCGACTTCGATCTGACGAAACGTTGCTTCGGCGCGCATCAGATGCTGCAGCGCCTTCTGCTCATCGGAGACCGCTGAGCTCCATTGCTGCGTATCCAACTTCTGCGCCGCCGGTTGCATCGCTGCGGCGGCCGCCTCCATATCCTGCTGGAAACTGCCGAACTGCTCGTTCGCCAGCTGCAGGTCGCGCATCTGCAGCCGCCCGGACAGGGCCAACGCCTGGGCGCGCAGGGTGGTTTGCACATCCGACAGGAACTTCGCCTGCTCGGCCGCCTGCGCACTGGCGTTCTTCAGCCCGACCTGCTTCCAGGTGGCGGCAATGATTTCCTTCTCGCGCTCGGCGATTTGCGCCTGGTCATTGGCGGTTCCGCCGCCGCCGCCGCCACCGCCCGACTGCTGCGACTGGGAGAACTCCCGCTCGAAGGGATCTACCTGGATAAAAGCGATGTCCGTATGCGCCTCGCTGCGAGCGTCTTTGGCAGCGGCGTAGAAACCGACCACGTCACCCGGCACGAGGTGCAGGGACTCCAGGCTCAGCATTGTGGTGCCGCTGGCTTTCTGCGCCGGTGACTGGGCCGCCGACTTCATCAAGGCGACGGTCTTGTCGGGGCCGCCATTGACGGAATAGTGCAGCGTGAATTCACTCAAACCGAAAGGATCGCTAGCGGTTGCTGCTAGCGTGACTTCCTCGATGGGGCTAGCGCGATAGTCTCTATCCGGTCGAACCAGAGCGACCTCCGGAGGTTTCACCGCACTGGCTTCGATGAAATAGTCTTCGGTGATCCGTTGATCCAGCGCCTGATCCGGCGAAGCCACGTGGTACGAGCCGTCCTTCTCCATGTTGATGGTGCCGCGGTACACGGTCCCGGCACGCTCCAGGGCAATCTGCCGACCGTCGTCGAGAACCAGAACGCCGTTGGACAACGGCCTGTCTGTCACGATCTCTAGATGCGCCTGCGTACCCTCCACCGCGCGCAGATCGCCACCGTGCTCCTCCACCGTGTCGGCCAGGTTCATCCAGTCGGGATGGCGATACGTCACCCGAATCTGCTTCACCGCCGCCACATCGGCAACGAGGAGATGAAAATGTGCGGATTGGACTGACCCAGCCTCTACGTAGTACTCGACGTCGTCGGGAATACCCGCAAACAGAAACTGGAACCCCGACGTTGTGGGTCGCGGCTGCATGGCCACCTCTTCCCACTTCGATGCACCACGATAGCGAACGTGAATCCGCAGCTGGTCGGTTTGCAGTCCAACCAGCTGCGCCGTGACCAGCTGATCGGCATGACGCCGGACAGTCCGGTCTCCGGGACTGACGCGAACGTCGTAAAAGGGGGCGGGGCCCGCACCCTTCCATAGCGCCGAGGCACCGTAGCCGAGATAGCCAGGTCCAGCGTGGACCAGCCAGATCAGTGTGGCGAGACAGCTCACCCCAAGAGCCAACAGTCCGATCAATGTGGCGTCCGGCGCGACGCCTTTGACGTCGGCGGTCCGTGCGACCTTGAGCGTGTCGGCCGCCAGAAGTTCCAGAAAGGGGTCGCGACTCTCCCGGTCGCGCTCGGTAAACGTCATCAGCCGCTGTTCAAATTGGGGAAAGGCCCGCTCCGCCCGGGTCCACCAACGTCGACTGAGTCGCCACAGCGGAATGGCCAGCCCGAAAGCGGCGCCCAATGCCAGTGTCAGCAGCAAGGCCGCCCGCGCACTCCAAAGACTGGCACTCGAAAACGCGAACCGGTTGATGATCAGGGTCAGAACGACGGTGGCTACGAGGGCTGCCGCCGCCAGAAGCGCGCTGCCGCGCACAACGGCGCCCAACCGAAACCGGGTCTGCAGCTGCCTTACATAGAAACGAAGTTCCTGAATCGCGCTCATGGCTCATCCCGAAGAGTGGCCAGGTGGCGGCCGCCAATCACCGACTCGGCGAGAACGGCGGCCAGTACGCACAACATAGCGTACCACCACAAACTGCGAGGCACCGGGGCGAGCGGCGCGGCCCGCGCCGTAAGCGCGGCAGCCGGTGCCGTTCCGGGCGTAGCGCCCCCCCGCCAGAGCGCCAGGACATCGTCACTGATGGGCGTGAGATCCGATTCGCGCCGGTCCGGATTCACCGCAATGACATCCCGCCGGCCGTTTGCCAGGCGCACTTCGTAGAATCCGGCCTGAGCCAGCGGGTACGACCGGGACGACGCCGCTTCCTGTAACGACAGCGGCCGGCCACCGGAAGGGTCGATCACTTCGACACCGACTCCCTGCTCCTTCGCGGTCCGCAGCTCGATCAGATCGTCCACCTGGCGCGGACCGCTGTGCGCCTCACCGCCGGACAGGGAACGAATCATCCGCTCCACCAAAGCGACGAATACCGGGTGCAACGGCAGGTCGTTGGTCAGGTTATCGAACCCGGAAGTAAACAACATCACGCGCCCTTCCCCAACCGCCTTCTCCAACAGCAATGGCACTTGATCCTGCAAGCGTACGGCAACGCGTGCATTGCGCTCGTCCACGGATGCGGCGTAGTAAAACCTGACGCCCTCCCACTCCTCCGCAGAGCCGGCCGGCGGATATGAGCCGTCCGTCTCGCCCACTGACGCAAAGCGCTCGGCATCCCTCGAGTAGTGGCGCAGAGCCAGGATATCGGCCCCGAAAAACGGAATTCCCTGCTGCTGTCCGGCCGCGGTTCCCAAGGCGACGAGAACGCTCCCACCGCGACGAATGTACTGGAGCACCTTATTGGTAAATGGGGGCGGAAGCGCCGCAACGTCGGAGATGACGACGAATGCATAGGACGACGGATCTACGTCGGCGACGCGGTCCACCGTCACTTTGTCCAGCGAGATGGCCGTCTGGGCGGCTGCGATCAAAGCGGTGTCGAAATACAGCCCCGAGCGGCCGTCGGAAGACTGCGAGACGAACAGGCCCCGTTTGCGATCCGACCTCTCGATCGCGAACACATATTCGTCGTCCGCGGGAAGTGTATCGGCGGAGTCGATTTTCACGCTGCAGCGACTGAATCCGAAGGGTAGGTCCAGCGAGTCGATTTCAGCCGTCGCCCGACCCGACGCCGGCACATCCACCTTGCGCGTGGCAATGGTTTTCCCGTTGACGACGAACGATACGGTACGGCTCGCGGCCGGTGTTGCATAGCCTGCGATCACGGCCTGAACTCTCGCCGTACGAGGATCCCACAGCTGCCGCGGTGCCGTCACACTCTCAACAGCCCAATTGGGCGCTGCGGACTTCTCCACCGGATGCAAAACCAGGGAGACCGTCCCCGGTAACGCCATTTCCGTGAAGCTGGGCGGCATGTTGGTCTTTTGCAAATCGCTGAATAAATGCAGCTGGATCGGAGCGCTTTCGTTTTGCGCGATGTAGCGCACAGCGTTGGCCAGCACACCAAAACTACCCCGCGAATCGCCTGCCTGAACGCTATCCACCGCAGCACGAAGGGCGCGCGCATCCTGCGTCGCCTGAGTCAGGACATGCACCCGCGAACCGAGCTCCAGAACCTGGGCACGATCTCTGAGCCGCCTTGTCGCGAGAAAGTTAAGCGCTTCACGCTTGGCGTCGGCGAGCTGGGTGCCGGCGCGCATGCTGAAGGAATTGTCTATCACGACCAGCAACAACTGGTCGGGCGCCGCACCGGCGATGTTGCGAGTGAAATACGGCTCGGCGAAAGCCAGAGCCAACAGCAGCAGCACCGCCAAGCGCAGCGCCAGCAACAACCAATAGCGCAATCGCCGACGGCGCACTGCGCTTTGCTGCCGCAATTCGAAGAACATCAGGGAGCTGAACGGGTGCGGTGTGCTGGTACTACGGCGCAGCAGATGCAGGTAGACCGGCAGTCCCACCGCCAGGGCCCCAAGCAAAAACAATGGCGCCAGGAAGCCCAACTAATGCCGTCCCTGCCGGATGGTGAGGTACTCGCGCAGCGCCTCGTCCAGCGGCCGGTCCGTCACCAACAGCTGGTATCCCATCCCCGCGCGCTGCGCCCCGTCCCTGAGTGCCTCGATGTGCTGGGCGATCCGCTCGCCATACTCCTTTGCCGCATACTCCGCCGTTACTTCGATTCGAGCCCGTGTCTCCAGATCCACCAGCACCGCGGAGGGGCCCAGCTGCGGCTTGATTTCGTGCGGATCGAGGATGTGGAACAACACCACTTCATTGCCATGAAAGCGCAGCGGCTCGATGGCCCGGATGATGGTCTGCGGCGCCTCGTAGAAATCGGAAAGGATCACCACCATGCCGCGACGGCGCACGAAGGCCTGCAAGTGCTTCAGCGGTTCCTCGAAGTTCGTGCGAGCGTGCGGTTCCGCCAGCTCCAGACCCGCCAGCAGGCGGTGGAACTGTCCCTGGCGCGTAGAAGGCCTGATGTAGTTACGCACTTCGTCGTCGAATACCAGCAAACCTGCGGCGTCACGCTGCTTGCGGATCGCCAGATAGAAAATCGCGGCCGCCATGAAGCGCGCATAGTTCATCTTGCTGACGGAATGCGATGCGTAGTTCATCGAATTGCTGGCATCCAGCAGCATGGTCAGAAGGCTATTGGTCTCGCCTCTATATCGCTTCACGTAGGTGCGGTCGGTGCGCGCGTATACATTCCAATCGACGTGCCGCAGATCGTCACCCGGTGTGTAGGCGCGATACTCCGCGAACTCCTGGCTGAAGCCGAAGTCGGCTGAACGATGCAATCCGGCGACAAACCCGTCCACGACCGTCTTCGCGACGAGGTCGAGCCCGGAAATCGCCCCTAGAACCGCAGGATCGAGAAAGCGTGACACATCAGCCTCTGGGGGGCGGCACTTGCGCGATCAGCTGTCGCAGGATCTCGTCCGCATCCACCCGATCCGATTCGGCGTGAAAGTTGAGCAGGATGCGGTGCCGTAGCACCGGGATCGCCAACGAGGTGATGTCCTCGTAACTGACGTGGTAGCGATGTTGTGCAAGAGCCCGGGCCTTCCCCGCCAGCACGATGAACTGCGCGGCGCGGACGCTGGCACCGTAGTTGACGTACTTCTTGACGATCTGCGGCGCTCCGTCGTTCTTGAAACGAGTCGCACGGACCAGCTCCACCGCATAGCGCGCGACCGATTCCCCGATCGGCACCCTGCGAACCAGGTTCTGGAAGCCCAGCAACTCGGCCGCATCGGTCACGGCTTCGACTTCCGGGTTGTGCGTGGCCGTCGTCAGGTCCACGACCCGCGCTTCATCCTCGGCACTCAGGTAGTCGAGCACCGTGTTGAACAGAAAGCGATCCAGCTGCGCCTCCGGCAGGGGATAGGTGCCCTCCAACTCGATGGGATTCTGTGTCGCCAGGACGAAGAACGGACGCGGCAGCTCGTAGACGTTGCCGCGCACGGTGCAGGAGAACTCCTGCATCGCCTCCAGCAGCGCGGACTGCGTTTTCGGCGGCGTGCGATTGATCTCATCCGCCAGCAACACATTGCCGAATATCGGCCCCGGTACGAAAGTCCAGCGCCGCCGCCCGGTGGTCGCGTCCTCTTCGATGATATCGGTGCCGGTGATGTCCGCCGGCATCAGGTCCGGCGTGAATTGAATCCGCCGAAACTGCAGGCCGAGGGTTTTGGCTATGGTCCGCACCATCAAGGTCTTGGCGGTGCCGGGCAAACCGGTGATCAGGCAGTGACCGCCCACGAACAAGGCGATCAGGATCTGATCCAGCACCTCCTCCTGCCCGACGATCACCTTGCGCACCTGCGCGAGAATGCCTTCGCGCACGCCGTGGAACCGCTCCACGCGCTGCTGCAGATCGGTGGAGCTCAGTTCGGTCCCGGCCGGCTCGATATCTCTTGCGGTGCTCATGCGGATTCACTATCCCCTGTATGGTTTGTTACGGACTCTTGATCTGTAACAGCAGTTTCTGCGCGGGTCGATAACCGGGTGCGGCCTCCAGAGACGCCAACACCGCCTCTTCGGCCTTGTCGCGTGCGCCGGCCGAAAAATAGGCCTGTGCCAGGTCAAACTGAGCGGAGGCCACATCGAGCGGATGCATCGCCACGACCGCGGCGTATTCACGAATCGCCCCGGCGTAGTTCTTCTGCGCCAACCACAGCGCCGCCAGGTGTCGATGCAACTGCGCGTCGTAGACCGGATCAATGCAGTTGATCCGATCCAAGGTGGCCGCGGCGGCTGACGTATCCCCTTGTTCCTCCTGGATGCGCGCCAGGTCCTGGAGCGTGGCGGGACGTCGGCCGCCTCGCTTGACATACGCCTGCAACACGCCCGCTGCGGCGGCTTTGTCCGCTTTCGCAAGGTAGGCCTCCGCCAGAAACTCATACGCATTGGCGTCGTAGACATAGTCGGGATACAGCTTGATGACCGCAGCGCCCGCCTGGATCACGTCGTCAAAGTGCCGGGCCTGCGCCAGTTTGGCCAGCTGTGCCAGCCGGGTGTGCCACTCGTCGAACGAGGTAACGGTGTCATGCACGCTATCGTACAACCAAGCCTGAAATTGTTGGTCGAAGTCCGCCACGCTGACTCCCAGGACGCTCTGTATGACCTCGGGGGTGCTCACCACGTGTGCAAAGGAATGCACCATCTCCAGCAGCTTGCCATCTCCCCAGCGGTTCTGGATGTAGTCGCAGATCCGGCCGGCCTCGAAGTAGGACACGATGACCTGGGCCGGATACTCCGGACGCACAAAGCCGCGATTCAATTCGGCCACGGGCAGCAGCTTCTTGTCGCGCAACGCAATGACTATATCCGGAGTCATCGGATCGCCCCACTCGGGTGAGGCCTGCGTCTCCTCATGAACCGCGAGACCCTCGGTGAACCAGCGCGGTATTCGATGATTCGTCGCCGCCAACGTGAAGACGTGACTCATCTCGTGGCGAAGCGTGCTCGCCCAGTGAAAGTCGCCCGGCTTGCGGCCCGAAGGACTGTCCATCGCGACTACATCGCCGAAAGTCACACCCAGCGCTCCAAGTCCGGGCATGCCGAGGGTGCGCACCGCAAAATCCTCGTGATCCGGATAGACCTCCACCTGCACCGGGCCTGCCAGCTTCATCTGGTACTTTTTCTCATAGTCGGCAATCGAGCGTTTCAGCTCGGCCAGAAAGTACGGGTACAGCAGATCCGCCTCTTTCTGATGCAGCTTCAGAATCGTGGTGTCGTCCTTGAAAAAGACGAAATTCTTATAGCTATCCAGCAAGCGAAGACTGTTGACGGTGGCTTCATCGCGATAGCCGCCCTCGTAGCTCTTCTCCAGTTGCTGACGGGCCTCGGCATCCTGACCGAGACGCATCAGATTGACACCGAGCTGGGAACGGGCCGACCAGAGCGACGGATCCGCCGCAATGGCCTTGCGGTAGTAGGCGACGCCGTCCCGATATCGTCCATTGATGATCAGCTGATGGGCCACCAGCGCGTAGCCCTGTCCATAGGACGGATTGACGGCACCGATCCGCTCGAACCACTGATCCGCGGGCCGGTCAGCCAGCAACTCCATACTGGCCAGCACGGCCAGGGCATCCAGCGAGTCGGGCGAGATCTTCAGCGCCGCGTCGGCCTGGATCGCCGCCTGCTGCCGATCGGAATCCTCCAGCGCGAGATTGGCCAGCAGCTCGTGCGCCTGCGCCAGCTGCGGATCGGCCTGCAATGCTTTGAGGGCCCACTGCGGAGCCCCGCTGTCGAAACCGTCGGCGCTCACCAGCGCCAGCCCGAGATAGGCCTGGGCGTTGTTCGGATCCCGGGCCAAGGCTTCCTTGAACAGGTCCTGGGCGTCCTGGTTGTTGAAACGCTCGTGCAGCATCAGGCCCCAACGCACCCGGTACAGCGCATTGCCGTCGGAATGCATGACGGCCGCGCGAAATTCTTCGTTGGCGTGCGCGTAGTCATTCAACCCCCAATCCCCTTCCGCGCGCAGGTAGGCACTACCCGCCCGCGTCAGGCCTTGAAAGCAGCTCTGCGCCTGCGCTTGACGACCATGCTTCAGCAGCAGCCGACACTGCTCGGGGGCCGTCGACTCGGCGGGCGCCGCCCATACCGCACTGACAGCCAGGCAAGCGGCCCACAGCGGCAGAATGCGGCCCGCGCGCCTCACTTCTCCAGTTCCTCCTGCACCTTGGCCAAGGCAACCAGGGCCTCCGTCAATTGCTGCCTGTACTCCTGCGGCGACATGGCGGCGCGCTGAAATTTGAGCGTATCGATCTGCTGTTCCAGCTGTTCCTTTTTCGCCAGCAAGCCGCGCTTGGCGGGGTCGTTCGCCGCGGCGTTCTGCGCACCCATGCGCACAAGGACCAGACTGGACAACAGCCGGCCGGCGCCGCTCGTGGTGGACGCGACTCGCACCGCGGACATCTGGCCGTTGTCCGCAAACACCGCATGCTCCGTCGCCAATCGCTTCTGGGATTCGTAGAACGCCGCCGTTTTCGCCGTGGCGTATTGAAACGCTTCGAGCGCGCTGATCGAGTCGTTCTTATCCACATCCGCCGTAGGATCCTGCAACGCTTCGACCCAGTATCGCGCAAAGACCGTCGCGTTCTTCTCCGTTCCCGACTTGGTGGCCGCGATCACCGCCCGCCCACCATGCTCCAGCGCCGCGACCGAGGCACCGCTGGCACTCGTCGTGTTGACGATCAACTGCCGCTTCGAGCCGATCCGGCCGCACAACTGGGCCAGCGCGGCGGCGGAAATATCCGGACCGGGCAGATTGAACTTGTAGTGCTGACCGTCGAAAGAACCGTGGCCGATCAGCGTCAGCACGAAGTCATCCTCCGGTTTGGCCTGCGCCGCGATCAGCTCCACGGTCTCGGTCAGGTGCGCGCGAGTAGCGGCTGCACCCGACAAAGTGAAGACATGATGTGTCGGTCCGCCACTGCCCAATACCCGCTCCAGGTCGGCGGCCAGCCCCGTAAAACGCTGCTCGTAGTCGGGCTCGCCCCCGAGGCCGGCCACGTTCAAAAAATAAGTATCCGCACGGACCGTGCCTGCCACGGGGAGCAGGACGAGCCCAAGCATTGCCAACGTTGCGCGGGCCGGCAGCTTCACACGATGCCCCATTTCCGTCGCAGCAGCCATTCGCCGCCGCGCAAAGCCAGAATGAGCAGAAAAGCCAACGGCATGTTCCACAGCTCCTTGATCTGCTGCACGGTGACACCCGCCTGTGAATAGGGGATTTCAGCCGCCAGACTCGTCAGCTGCGCCGGTCGCAGGTAGCGGCCACCCGTGCTCGCGGCCAGCGTTTCCAGCAGCGCCCGATTCTGCCCGGTGTGAAAACTCTCGGCCACGCCGTCCTCGCGCTGAAACGTTACGACATCACTGCCGATGTCCTCCCCACCGCGCCGCGCTGTCAATTCGGCGACGTACAGACCAGGAGTCGGTGCGGTCCAATCGGTTTGAAACCGGCCGGACGCACCGCGCTCCGGTGCGAGCTCGAGCAACGCAGAAATACCCGCAGGTCCGATCACATGCGCCGTGACCCGGACGTCAGCGGCCGGGTGATAGTCTTTGTCGCGCACCTCTGCCGAGATACGGGCGTGTCCGTCATCGAACAGCGTCGATTTTGGAACCGACGCGATCAAACGGCCCCGCGTATCCGATACCAGCCAGCGCAGGAGCTGCTGCCAGAACAGATCATGACTCTTGTCCCCCAGCGGCAAGCTCATTTGCCAGCGCCACGTCCCACCCGTCGCCAGTACCGCAGTGCGGCCCCGACCGTAGCTCTCGGTCACCAGCAATGGCAGCGTGTGCTCGCCTACATGCATTTGCGCGAGCACCGCGGCACCGGGCTTGGGTTTGCCCGGGTCCTGGTAGTCCATCAGGTACGGCAACTGCTTCCAGCGATTGGCATTGGCCTGCGAATCGTCGACCAGCCGGCAGATGACACTGTCCACGCCCGTGTTGGTCAGGCTGACGGTGGCCGGATCCCGATGGAAAGTGTTGCGGGCCTCCGGCAGCACCACGGGTAACAGATCGGCCACCTGCGAGCCGCCCCACACCCCATCCGACAGCGACTGCCGCCCCCCGAGCAACAGCAGTCCGCCCCCGCGCCGGTCGACGAAGTCCCGGATCAACTGCTGCTGCGCGGCAGTGAAATAGCCCGCATCGACAGAGCCGATGATAAGGGCGTCATAGCCGAACAGGTCCTGGGCCCGCGTCGGAAACCCATCGGCCAGATCGCGCGGATCGCTGATCCCCTGCCGGTAGATCTTGTTCTCGGTGGTGCGCAGCATCGAGGCCAGATGAATCATCGGGTCGTCTTCGGCGGCACGCCGGATGAATTTGTATTCCCAGCGCGGCTCGCCTTCGAAATACAGGATGCGACGCGGATCCGGCTCGACGTTCACCAACCGGGCCAGCACATTGTTGGCGCGGTTGACCTCGCCCGCCACGGGCTCCACCACAAACTGCAACGTTCGGGCCCCGGCGGTGCCGATGTTGAACTGCAGGTTTTCCGTTTGAATCCGGCCGTCCGGCGCGAACGCCACTTCACGGGAATTCAATATCTTCGGGCCGTCGCGCACGGTCAGCGTGGACTTAAGGCCGCCGTAACCGCGCTGCTGAAATTTCACCGTGGCGCTCAAACGCGATCCCGCGAGCGCGCGCGTAGCCACCACCACGTCCTCGATTTCGACGTCCCGCTCAACCTGCTGCGCGCCGAAACCGATGGTATAGACAGGTACACGCCGATTGCGCAGCGCATCGATGGCTTCCTGATCCACCCCACCGGAGTTATCGCCCCCATCGGTAAGCAGAACGACCGCACCCAGCGGCAAGTCGGCCGTCTGCTCAAGCAGTTGCCGCAGACTTGCGCCTATGTGGGTGGCCGGTGCGACCGCAGAGCCGATCTGGAGCTGCGACACGGGCGTCAGGCTCGTGTCAAATCGGTAAAGGCGCGTCTGGAAATTCTTCTGCAGCTGCGTCAACACTCCGGATTGCAGAGCGCCGATCGCCTGCGCCTCGCGCGTCGCACCGTCATCGGACTGCCCCATGCTGCGCGAGTCATCGAGCAGCACGGCAACGATGTTCTGTCGCGTCTTAAGCTCGCTGACCACCAGGGCCGGCTGCCACAGCAGCACCAGCAGCACCGCCGCGGTCAGCGATTCCAGCAGCCATAGGACCGCCCAACGGCCGTTTTGCAGGACAGGGGCGGCGCGCCGCAGGCGCGAGCGCAGGAACAACGCAAGCCCCGCCGCCGCCAGCAGGATCAACAGCGGCAGCAGCCATTTCGGCCAGGTGCCGAGCAGCACGAGCTCGCCTTTGGAAAAAGCGGCGAGCGGGTACTTGAAGAGAAATTCAAACATCTTCTACGCTTGGGACGCGGCCGATACGCTCGCGCAATCCGACGCGATGGATCAGTGTGTCATGCCGTAGACGACATAGTTGAGGCCCACCCGGTAGGCCATCGACGCGAAGCTCTCCGGATACTCGGGCATATCGGCCCATTCCCAAGCATCGCCCAGGTGCATGTTGTGGCAGATGGCCACCATGATTCGTCCCTTCTCGTCGCGGATCGCGCGCCACTTGGGCACATAACCATCCTTCTCGTAGGTACGCCCGGTGTTGACGTACTGCTCGCCGGGGACCTGGAAACGCTCCCCGAGGTCGTACAGCACGTGAAAGATCTCATCGCCGTCGTTCAAGTCTTCCACGGGCCGGTCCGGCAACACCTGGCGCATCCCGGCCATGAAACGGTCCCAGTCCGCCGTGCCGTGGAAATCATCGACCATCAGGAAGCCGCCCTTGAGCAGGTACTCGCGCAGACGCTTCGCCTGCGCATCGGTGAAAGTCCAGTTGGCCACCTGCACCGCGTACACCCAGGGGTAGTTGAAGATCTCATCGCTGTCCAGATCGACGATCTGCTCGATCGGACGCATCTGGATGCGGGTCAGGCGCTTCAGGGCGAGCAGGAACTGGCGATCCGCCTTGGGGTAATCCCGCGACCAGCCGGCGTAGCCGCCATAGCCGTACCCGAAGCCGCCCCCGCCGGACATCCTGGAGCTGGCGGAGGTATAGCGCAGGCGTGACCAGTAGAACTCGGCCTTCTCGTGGCTGACCTCGGAAGTGTCGTACGGCTCCTGGGAGTAAGCGACGCGCAGGCAATACAGGCCCAGCAGCCCGCAACCGAGGCTGATCAACAGGACTGCGACCCGATACGATCGAGGGAGCTGCATCGCTTGCCTTCAATGACGCAATTGAAGTCCGTCGCGCACCCGTGCACGGGGCAAACACGCGACTGCCACTATCTTGTACCCGCAAACCGGTCGTGAGAGCATTTTGAAAGCGACCGCACCACCTGCCGGCCCGAAAGCCACCCGAATGGGAACAATGAAGCGCCGCGACTTCGTGACCTGCGCCGGCGCGACACTGTGCCAGGCTGCGACTCCAAAGCTTCTGGCCGCCGCCGTGGAAGCTTCCAAGGGGATGGCAATGCCCCCTTCCGCTCGCGACGTCGTGGGGGCCGTCGCGGGCGCCGCCGCGGATTTCACGCTACGCATTGCCCCGTTGGCGCTGGAGATCGCACCCAGCCACTTCGTCAGTACCATTGGCTACAACGGGACTTCTCCCGGGCCGATCCTGCGCATGCGCGAGGGTCAGCCCGTCACCGTGGATGTGATCAACGATACCGATGCTGCCGAACTCGTCCACTGGCACGGTCTGTTCCTGGCATCCGAAATCGATGGCGCCGAAGAGGAAGGCACTCCTTCCATCCCCGCAGGCACACGTCGCCGTTATCAATTTACTCCCAGGCCTGCAGGCACCCGCTGGTACCACTCGCACGCCATGGCGACGGGCGATCTGCACCGTGGCACCTACACCGGCCAGTACGGCTTCCTGATGATCGATTCCGGCGTCGACCCCGGGCATTACGACCGCGAGGTCTTCCTGGCCCTGCGGGACTGGGAACCCTTTTATACGGATCAGTTTGTCGACATGGATGAACAGGACGCGCCGGGGCCCCAGCCGGAGAAGCCGGCGACCCTCGACACCCGTCCCAACGGCCTGGAAGTCAACTCCCAGCTCTTCTCGATCAACGACAAGGCGCTGCGCGCCGGCGAGCCCATCCGGGTGCGTCAGGGCATGCGCCTGCTGGTCCACTTGTTGAATGCCAGCGCCCTCGAAAATCGCTCGATCGCCCTTCCCGGCCATGAGTTCCACGTGCTGGCGCTCGACGGCAACCCGGTGCCGACACCGCAGTCTGCCAAAGTCATCACCCTGGGCCCCGGTGAACGCGTCGACGCCTACATTGAGATGAATCGGCCCGGCGTGTGGATCCTGGGATCCACGGACGAGGCCACCCGCAACGCGGGTCTCGGAGTGGTCATCGAGTACGCGAACCAGCATCGCGAGCCTCAATGGGTGGCCCAGCCCGGTGTGTATTGGGACTACTCGGTATTCGGACAGACCTCTGTGACGCCGCGGCTGGCGCCCGACCAGGTCATCGACATGGTCTTCGAGAAAATCCCCGGCGGCGCCGGTCCTTTCAACGTCTGGACGGTCAACGGCAAGGCGTACCCGCACGAACGGGAATTCGTGCTGCAGGAAGGCCAGCGCTATCGGCTCAACTTCCGCAATCGCACGGACGATGCGCACCCAGTGCATCTGCACCGCCATCTGTTCGAGCTGATCGACGTGAACGGCAAACCAACGCAGGGCATCATGAAGGACACCGTGGTGGTCCCCATGTACGGACGGGTCGCCGTGGATCTGTTAGCCAATCAACCTGGCCTCAGTCTTTTCCACTGCCATATTCAGGCGCACATGGATTACGGCTTCAAAGCTTTGTTTCGTTATGGCTGAGCGCATCAGGGTTCATCCATATTCGAGAGAATGCGGGCGAAGACGGCCATGCAGACGGTCAGGTCCCTGGCGGAAATGCCGCCCAGCAGCCGCGCGCGCACTCTTTCCTGAATTACGTTGATCTCGCGCATCAGGGGCTTTGCAGCCTCGGTGAGGCGAATGACCTTGGCACGCCGGTCTGAGTCGCCGGGGGCCCGCATGATCAGCCCTTCGGCCTCCAGGTCGCGTAGCACTCGGCCAAGCGTGGGCTGCTCGACGCCGATCCGA
>FTJL01008538.1_pt2 | contig 16862 bp, 13 predicted proteins | sample 1658551 | NCBI WGS metagenome assembly FTJL01 (sample SAMEA3914835, study PRJEB12502) | metagenome | biome: forest; material: soil | place: Canada | collected 2011-07-03 | depth 0.3 m
GCTGCTCGCCGCCGGCCAGGGCGAGCAGGTCGAAGATCGAGGTTTTCGAATCGATCGGATAACGCCCCTGGGAGGCAACCTCTCCGAGCACCGATACCCTTTGGCTGCGGGACTGGGTCACCGTCAGCGTTACGTGCGGGTCGTTGACGAAGCGGCCGTCCCGCAGCGCCTTTTCGATACGCTTGGAGGCCTCGGAGGGCGACAGGCCTGCGACCGGTACTGCTCCGGCCAGAGCGACCGGAATCGTGCCGTCGTCGGAGACGTAGACCGTTGCGCCCAGATCTGCCTGGCCGAACACTGTGATCGTCACGGTGTCGCCGACGCCCAGTTGCATCAGGGGCGGTTCAATCGATGGGATCTCCGGCAGTCCGCGAGTCGCGGCAGCCGGGTTGTGTGCCGGCCGCTGCTGAGCCTGCGCGGGTGAACCGAGGCCGGCGATCAGAATCGCGAGCACGAGCAGATGGATCGAGCCGGATCGGAAAGATGACAGGTGCGTGAACACGGCAATGCTCCGCCGGTTCGCGGGCGAGATTCCCCATCGCCGCACATTTGAACTGGCACTCGGAATTATAATTAGCCTCTGGGGCATATTAGATCACAACGAAATTCCGCCCAATGGGACCTGCCGCACAACAACCCACGCGCCCCCGAGGTCGGGTACGCGGAAGGGAAGCTGGGGCTGCAGCTCGTCATGGTCATTATGTTATACTCAAAAACACCTGCAGACGGGTGGGTATCCGGCCCCTGCACAGCGGCGGGCTTAAGCGTCGTTGGCAGCGCAGGCGCGCCGGCCTTGGCCCGGCTCTTTAGGCAAATCCGTTTTCCGGTCCGGTCCTGGTGCCCGGTCTTAAGCTTAGAAGTAGCCAGCTAAAACAAAAAGCCTTAGCGCTCGAGCCATGCTTTTCATCTCCTACGCATTCCTGTTCGCATTTCTGCCCGCCACGCTTGTTATTTTCTATGGCCTGCGCCGTTTCGGCCGGCTGGCGGACTCGGTGCCGTTTCTGGCGCTGGCCTCCGTCGCCTTCTACGCCTACTGGAAGCCGGCGGATACGTTCATCCTCGTTGGCACGATAATCTTCAACTACTGCGCGGCGAAGCTGCTTACTGCGGCTCGCGAGCCGCAGTCGGGGCTGCTGCTGGGACTGAGCGTCGGTGCGAATGTTGCGCTGCTGATCTACTTCAAATACTTCGATTTCCTGGCGACCACTTTTGCCTCCATGGCGGGCTGGCATTTTGTGGCGCGCGGCGAGCCGTTCCCGATCGGGATCTCCTTCTTTACGTTTACGCAGATCGCCTACCTCGTCGATTGTTATAAGAGCCGCACCTGTGAGAGAAAGTTTGGCAGCTACGCGCTGTTCGTCACGATCTTCCCGCATCTGATCGCCGGTCCGATCATTCACCACTCGCAAATGCGTCCACAGTTTGCGCGGCTGCGAACGGCGGCCATCGAGCCGGACCTGATCGCAATGGGCGTCGTGATATTCGTGATCGGAATGGCGAAGAAAGTGCTGCTGGCCGACAACGTGGTCGCGGGTGCCGATTTGGTATTCAATGCCGCCGATCACGGAGCGCACTTGAGCGCGTTTATGGCGTGGTTCGGCACCGTGGCGTACACGCTGCAGATTTACTTTGATTTTTCCGGTTACTCCGACATGGCCGTCGGCCTGGGTCTGCTGTTCGGCCTGCGTCTGCCCGTCAACTTCAATTCGCCGTACAAATCGCAGTCCATCATCGATTTCTGGCGTCGCTGGCATATGACGTTGTCGGCGTGGCTGCGCGATTACATCTATATCCCCCTTGGAGGCAACCGGGCGGGCGAGGGCGGACGGCTGCGCAACGTGTTCCTGACCTTTCTGATCGGAGGAATCTGGCACGGCGCCGGTTGGACTTTCGTCATCTGGGGCGCGCTGCACGGCATATACGTTGTGATCAATCATCTGCTGCGCAAGGCAAGGCCCTTCAATGAGGAGGTTGCTGCCCCCGGCTGGGTGGTGACTGCCAAGCGGGTGGCGACCCTGTTGATAGTCATGGTGGCGTGGGTGTTCTTCCGCGCCAAGACGGTCCACGGCTCGCTGGGGTTGCTCGAGTCCATGGCGTTTCTGGGCCCTGAGCGGGCCGCCGGTCCCACGGTGGACGCGTTGTTGTATTTCTGGATGGCGTTGGCGGCCGCGCTGGCCATGTTTGCGCCCAACACCCAGCAGCTGACGCGCTACAGCGCAAATCTGAGCAAGCCGTTGCACCTGCCCGGCATGACGTTGGCCGCTTCGCTGCGGGCCGGCAATCCGGCTCTGGGCATTTCACCGGCTACGGCCATCCTGTGCGGCGTCCTGTTCGCCGCCGCGCTGGCGTGCCTGTGGCGCCCGGCCATCTTCATCTACTTCAATTTCTGAGGCGGGCCTGTGAACGACTCGTCCGCCCCCGCGGCGGTTCAACAGACCCGCGCGTCGACGACGCCTGGCGCCGTGAAGCGGTTCCTGCTGCTGTTTGCCGCGGCAGCGTTGCTGATGTTGGGCGGTATGATCCTGTTGCCGCACGACAAATACCTGCGCTACCAGTCCCTGAACGATCATGTGGCGCCGCTTGCGTACTGGATCTACGAGCGCATCCACAACGATCCCACGCCGATCGACATCGCGTTCATCGGTACTTCGCGGACCGGCCGTTCCGTCAACACGGCGCGCCTGGAGGAGGATCTGGCCCGGCGCGGTGTGCTTGCGAAAGCGGTCAACTTCTACATCTTCAAGGCCGGCCGCAATATGCATTACGCGGTGGCGAAGGAGCTGCTGCAGCATCGCAAGGTGAAGCTGCTCGTGCTGGAGATGACGGAATGGGAGGATCGCGAGCCGCATCCGGACTTTGTCTTCCTGGCCGATCCCCAGGACATCGTATTCGCGCCCGGCCTGATCAACCTGCGCTACTTCTCGGACCTGGCACGGCTGCCGGGCCGGCAGGTGGATCTGTTTCTGCAGACGGCGCTGCAGCGCCTGGGCTTACGGCATCCGGATTTTGTCCCGCCCCCGTACCAGGGTCCCAACGTGGACGGATCCGAGTATCTGCAGACGCTGGACGGCGCGAAACACTACTTCCTGAACCAGCACACGTTCGCCGAAATGGAAGCTTTGCGAATGCAACAGGACGCCGAGGTCACACCGCCGGTGCTGCCGCAGTCGCTGAACTGGCTGGAATACCGTTTCCCGCGTCTGTATATCGAGCGCATCCTGAAACTGGCGGCGCAGCAGAGAACCCGGGTCGTGTTCCTGTATGTCCCCCGCTACGGCGGGCCGCCCGTTCCGCCGCCGTATCTGCGGCTCTACGCTGCGCGGGTACCCCTGATCAATCCGGGCGCGCAGATGCAGGATTTCCGCTTATGGGACGAAGTGACGCATCTGAACTGGACCGGGGCCAAGGTGCTGACCGACAGCGTCGCCGGGCAGATTGCCGCGGGCGGCTACCTCAGCCCGGCTCCAACCGTGGCGGCTACAGCTTCAGGCGCACAAACACGCTCTCCGGAATAGACCGGATGATGAGCATGATCGGCCGCCAGAAATTCGGCAGATAAACCACCGCGGCCGAACGATCGATGGCGCGCACGATACCTGCGGCAACCTGGGCCGGTTTCGCCCACAGCAGGCCCTTGCGGAACGAGGCTGTCATGGGTGTGTCGACAAAGCCCGGCTTGATGGTGATCACCGTCACCCCGGATTTGTACAGGCGCTGCCGCAGGCCGGAAACGAAGGCAGTCACGAGTGCCTTGGCGCTTCCGTATACGTAGTTGCTCTGGCGTCCCCGGTCGCCCGCCACGGACGAAATCACGGCGATGGCTCCTGTCCGGCGCGCCTCAAAGCGCGTAGCGATCCGCGTCAGCAGCGCCGCAACCGATACGCCGTTGGTGTGCAGCTCATCCAGCGTCAGATCGACGGACTGTTCGCAGGCCTTCTGGTCGCTCAGCGTGCCATAGGCAATGAGGACAGTGTCCAGGCCGCCCAGGGCCTGTTCGGCGCGGGCCAGCATGGGCTCGTGCGCGGACAGGTCGCACGCATCCATCGTTTCGAACTCAACTATGCTGGCGCCCCGTACCCTCAGATCCGAGGCGATGGCTGCGAGCACAGCCGCCTTGCGTGCTACGAGAAACACAGCGTCGCCGCGTTCCGCGAACACACGGGCCGTCGCTTCCGCGATCGCCGAACCGGCACCCACTATCAATACCTTCCTCAAGCATCCTCCATAACACGCCGCCAGAAGCTCGACGAGCAGCGTGGATCGATGTACCGGGAAAATTCCCGCCAGCGCGGATAGCCGCTGCGAAACAGGGCGCCGGGCATTCTCCCGTCCTTGGCGCAGTACAGCCGCCCGCCCGCACTTTGGACAATCCGGTCCAGCTGCGTGAACAGCCGCTCGAGCGGGGCGCCGGAGTTGGGAAAATCCAGCGCGAGCGTAACGCCCGGTCGCGGGAAAGATAGCATTCCCACTGACGTCGGGCTGCCGAAGATCTTCAGCACGGCGAGAAAGGATCCCAGGCCGCTGCCGGAAATCCTCTCCAGCAGGGCCGCCGTTGCATCCCGGCCCGAGTCCGCTGGAATCACGCACTGATACTGGTAGAAGCCGCGCGGCCCGTATAAGCGGTTCCAGTGCAGAATCCCGTCGAGCGGATAGAAATAGGATTCAAACGGCACGGTGTCGCGCCTGCGCGTCTCTCGCTGCCGATGGTAGTAAGCGCTGTTGAACAGGCGTAGCGATGCGCCGTTGACAAGCGAAACGGGCGGAGCAAACGGCACGCTCAATTTTCTCGGGGCGACGATGGGGCGCGGTGAGTCGGTACGTGCAGACTGAGCGTGATTCGCTCGCTGCAGCAGTCCGCGTCCGAGCTGCTTGCCGCGCCCCAGGCAGTCCACCCACGCCACCGTGTATTCGAAGTCGCGGTCCGACTCCGCGCTCAGCGCCAGGAATTCGTCCAGGTTGGCGTACCGGATAGTCTCGACGTCCATCAGCGGTCCGTGGATGCGGCGCAGTTGCAGCTCGGCCCAGGTAATCACGCCCGTCAGGCCCAGGCCGCTGACTGTCGCGGCAAACCAATCGGCGTTTTCCTCTGCAGAGCAGAGCAGGCGCTGTCCGTCGGAGCGCAGCAATTCGAAACGGCGCACATGGCCGGCGAAAGTGCCGGCGTGATGATGATTCTTGCCGTGTACGTCGTTGGCGATCGCGCCTCCGACGGTCACGAACTGGGTGCCCGGAGTGACCGGAACGAACCAGCCCCGCGGCACGACGAGTCGCAGGATCTCGGCCAGCAGAACCCCGGATTCGCAGGCGAGCACGCCGGTGTCGGCGTTGAAATCGATGAATCGGTCCAGCGAGCGCATCTGCAGCAACGCCGCACCCGAGTTCAAGCAACTGTCGCCGTAGCTGCGGCCGTTGCCGTAGGCCAGCACGGTACCTTCAGGCGCAAGGTCGGGGAAAGGAGCGTTGCGACCGGCGAGCACGAGACACTCGTGCTCCGCGCGAATGACGTTGCCCCAGGAAGAGATCACCTGCCGCGGCATGTTCAAGCCGCCACAACCACCGCAATCGCCGCCAGCAATCCGATCAAAAGGCTCGGGCGATCCTTCAGCGCGAACACGACCGGGTCGTCGTGCATGGTGCCGCGCTGCGCTTTCATCCAGACGCGACTGATCCAATAAAGCATCAGCACGCACAGCAGCCAGATGACCTTGGGCCGGCGATACAGATCCGCGACTTCCGGCGAATTGATGTACAGGGCCAGCACCAGCACGCTCAGATAGCCTGCCGCCGTGCCAAGACTCTGCAGCAACTGCAGATCCTCGACGTGATAGCCCCTGCCCGCGGCCCGCAGCCGCTGCTGGCGCCGCAGTGCATCGAGCTCGGCGAAGCGTTTCACAAAGGCGAGACTCAGGAACAGGAATACCGAAAACAACAGCAACCAGAATGACAGTGGCACGCTGACGGCCGCGGCGCCGGTGATGATGCGCAGGGTATACAGGCCGGCCAGCGCGAGGGCGTCGATCAGCACACGTCCTTTCAATACAAACGAGTACGCCAACGTCAGGGCGTAATAGGTGGCGAAGACCAGTTGAAACTTGAGCGGCAGGAATGCGGCGATCAACACCGCGGCGCCCAGCAGCACCGGCGCGAGCGCCAGACCCTTGAGGATCGACAGGTCGCCGGCTGCAAAGGGTCGTTTCGACTTGCGCGGATGCGCGCGATCGGCTTCCAGATCGAGCAGGTCGTTGAGTACGTACACCGAGGAGGCGCACAGACAGAAGGCGACCACAGCCAGCAGCCCGGCCGCGAGGCTGCCGGGATCTGCCACCCGGTGTGCTGCAAACAACGGCACCAGAATCAGGACATTCTTCGCCCACTGGTGCGGGCGCAGCGCGCGAAGGCTTGCCCGGAGAGTATTGCCTCGGGAGGGAAACGTCCGCAGCACCTTTGCGTGACGGGCAGCGAACGTCTCAAGGGCAGCGCCGCCGTTTGCAACGATTGCCCCCCGTGCGTGGTCCCAGATTGCCGCATCGCGCCGCTCGTTTCCCGCATAGTCGAAACCGCGTTCACCGAACCGGTTGACGAGCTGGACTGCCTTGTTTTCTCCGGCGAGATTGGTGCCCCGGTCGCTGGCCATGACGCCTGCAAACAAACCGACATGAGCCGCGACGCGTTCGGCGAGCCGCTGGTTGGCTGCGGTACACAGCCACAGGCTGCGGCCGCAGCTATGCTCGGATTGCAGCCATTCGAGCAGTTCGCGATTGTAGGGCAGTGCGGCCGGATTCAATTCGACCCGGGAAGCCACTTCGGCCTTCAGTACCGACTTGCCGCGCAGCAGCCAGACGGGCAGCAGCAGCAGGTACAACAGGTTGCGCTTCAGCAGCAGCAGCACCGATTCCAGCAGCAGATCGCTGTGTATCAGCGTTCCGTCGAGGTCGACGCACAGCGGCGGTTGGGTATCGAGCGCGGCTACTGCCATGGTTGCGCCACGTGCAAGGAGCGGTTGCGTAGCAGGAAAACGGCAATCCATCCGAGCAGAACCGCGAACCACAGCGTAAGCAGCCGGCACAGCAAGGTGATGAGCAGTGCCTGGCTCACCGAGCATCCGTTGGCTACCAACAACGTGGTCATTACGGCCTCCGTTCCCCCCAGGCCCCCCGGCATGAAAGACAGTCCCCCGATCAGCACCGCGACCCCATAGATTCCCGCCGCGGTGATCGGAGCAAGGTGTATGTGCGGGTAGATCGAACTCAATACGCCCAACCCCGCACCTTCCAGTCCCCACGCAAGCATACCCAGTGCGAAGCCCCCGGCGAGTACGCCCGGGCGCATCAGTGGACGCGTCGAGGCGAACGCAGACGCCAGGCTCACGAGCGGCGAACGTACAACTCTGGGAATTCGTTCTGCAGTTCCCACAGAGCTGACAATGGAAGTCCAGGGAAGCGTTGCGACCAGGACCAGAATGGCCGCTACTGCGACGGCCGCGTAGATAATTGCGCCTTGATAGCGCGCGGCGCTCGTAAGCAGCAGCGCAGCCAGCAGTACCATTGCGACCAGATCGAGGAGGCGTTCAGCAAAGAAGGCCGCAGTCACATCGCTGAGCGGAATCCCGAGCGGCACGTAGTAGCGCGCGCGGATCATTTCGCCGATCTTGCCAGGTGAAAGAGTGTAGGCGAAACCTGCTGTGAAGGTCAGCGCGGCGAATCTGCGTGGCAGCCGGTATCCGAGCTTCCCGAGGTACCATCGCCATCGAACGATCCGAAGCGCGTAGTTCAACAAGGACAGCGCCGCCGCAAGCACGACGAGTTCCCAGGAGAGCAGCAGCGGCTCGAGGGACATTTGTGCCAGGTCGCCACGCAGAGCAATTCCGCACCACACGGCAAACGCGAACATCAAGGCATATTTGGCGCTATTCGCAAGTCGACGCATCGGAAATCCGCTCGGGGCCTGATGTTATTGGACTGGCCGAAACACTATACAGATGCATTCGGACAGCGCCGAGACAGCGTTCGCGATTGACGATTCTCCCCCGAGCGGCATCGCCGCCGTCTTCGCGGCCGTTCGCGCCCCCGGCAGGGATCGAACCGAAAAATATGATATAAATCAGTTACTTGGTAGCACCATGGCTTTTACGCACTTCCATGAACGACAGCGTCAGCAGGCCGATGACACTGATCGTTTCGCCGGTTATCACGCCCCACAGGGCACCGGTCACCCCGATGAGCCGCATGCTGAAGTAGCTGGTGATCAGTGACAGCAGCGCGCTGACGAAAGTCAGCAGGGTCAAAACGTGGAATCGCGAGCGCGCCAGCAGCAGATAGATCAACTGGTCGCGCAGCAGCATCAGCAGGCCGACGGCGTACCACAGCAGCAGCAGCCGGTCGCGCTGGGCAAACTGCTTTTTGAGCACATTCGCGAACAGCCAGTCGCGCACCAGCCACAGGACGGCGAAATAGCCCAGCGCCGCCAATGCCAGCGCGCTCGCGAGCAGCAACAGGCGCCGCAGTACGACCCGGGCGTCCATCGTCTGCAGCCAGCCGGAGGTTGTCGGCAGCATCATCGTGCCGATGCCCGTGGACAACAGATTGACGGGCATGATCAGGATCCGCGTTGCGGCGATGGCCGCCACCGCCGAAACATCCAGCGTGCCGGCTACCAGGAAGTTGTATCCCTGGCTGAAAAGCCAGTGAATGGCGGCGCCGGCGGCCGTCACCATGCCGATTGGCGCGATGGCGCGCAGAATTCCGGGGGCTCCGTGGATATTCCAGGGCACCTGTCGCCACAAGTATCGCGAGCACAGCAGGCCACCCGCGGTGGCTGCGCATGCCACCGCCAGGGCGCAGATCGCCGCCGGCGCCGGCGTCAGCGTCGCGACCATCGCTCCCAGGATCATCAGCACTGCATAGGTGATATCGGCTTTGAGGACCGCTACGGGCAGCCGCTGCGCCAGCAGCAGCATGCGAAAGAATTCCCGGTAGAGAGCCGCAAAGACCGCGATCGCCGCCGCCACCGCGACCCATCCGGCCCCGGGCGGCAGCAGATTTGTCGTCAGTGCATCCAGCGCCGCGACGATGGCGCAGACACCGAATACAGGCCAGAGCCGGCGCTGGTCGCGGTACAGGCCGCCGACGATGTCGGCGCGTTCCTGGGGCGTCGCACCGGTCAGCCGCACGACCATCTGCGGCTGGATGAACGAGCTTTGCAGAGCCGTGAGCAGCATGATCACGTTGACGGTCAGCACGTAGTAGCCGTACTGGGCGTCGCTCGAGCGACGGATGAGGATGAGACCGACCAGCAGGCTGGTGATCGACACCACCGCCTGCATGATGACCGCGCTGCCGAACATGCGTACAAACACGCCGCCGCGTGCGCGTTCGATCACAGATCGGTCACGGACTGTTCCACAATGTGCTGCAGACGTCTCTCTCGTTCAGTCATTGCGGTGGTGAGGCGGAGGCCGAGCGTTTCATAGACGGTGCGCAGGCGGTGCACCCAATCATGGCGCGCCGCGCAATTGCGCACGTTGTCGCGACGGATGCGTGCAAGGCGTTGCGGATCCGAATTCAGTTCCTGCAGCACCCGCCCGATCTGCGGAGCGTCGAACGGAACCGGGATGACGGGATCGGACCAGTCGAACTGCCGCCTGAAATCTTCGCTGTCGGGCGGCTCTCCGAGCATCACCACACCGGCTGCGGCGCTCTCGTAGACACGCGAGGAGATCTCGTCCCGCCCGTTGGTGAACCCCGGATCGTTGATATAACCCCGATGGGCGAAACAATAGCGGCTGCGCTGCAGCAGGCTGGCGAGCAACATGCGATGCTCGCGCGCATCCTGCACGCGGAAGGTACGCTGCTTCCTGTCTATCCCGCTGGCAGCGACCGTATCGTAGTAATAGAAAAGGTGACGTTCCTGCGCGAGACTCAGGAGAGCCTGGTGCGTCACCTGCGAGCGCCTGCCGATGTTGCAAACGTCGATGAGTCGTTCCGGCGGCTGCGGGAACGGCGCGAAACGCACGACATCCGCCGCTAGCGGCAGGTAGGTGCAGGGCCGGCCCAACAGGCGCTGCACCTCCTGGACCGGATGCCGCACGCCGAGGAAGACATGATCGAACGGCGCCAGCAGTTCGACCAGGTATTGCGGAAACTGGTGGACCCACAGCTCGCTGATGAAACAGGCGGCCACGCGGCAGCGCTTGCGCCATTCGGGGATGGCGGCCAGGGCGAATAACTCGTGAGGATGGTTGAAGACGGGAAAGAACAGCTCGTAGTCGCGCTGCAGGCGCACGGTTTTGTGGAAGCCGGCAAAGGAGCTGCGAAAGGGCCGCGCGCCACTGACGAAGCGCGTGTATCTGTAAATACGCCGCGACCACTCGAGCGCGGCATGGTCGCAGACGTCGATGCGGTCCGCGCCCGTCACCTCGGCGATGACGTCCTCGAACTCATAGTCGACGCAAAAGGCGACGAGGCGTGCGATCTGCCGCATCGATAGAAGCAGCACGTCGCCGCCGCTGCCCGCTACAAGCCGCGTGCTTTCCATCTGTTCCGATCCGGTTGTTACCGCTCCGTCGAGCGAGCTGTGTCCTGGTCGATCCGTGAACCCAGGCAGGTTCGGCGGCGGCGCTGTCGTCTTCACTTTTTCATGGTTTTTACGGCCGGCTCTGCTGCGCCGCCTGCCGCAATAGGCTGTATGATAACGAGATGGCCTCCAATGCGGCAATCGCACGACATTATTTGCCAAATCTGTGCGCTGTTTCACGTTGAGGGGCGATTGTGTTTCCAGTGGCGCCGTTTGCCGGAAATGGCCGGCCGGCTGCCGGCCGGCATGAGCCGTCCGAAGCGGCGCGCGCGCATCGCCTTCTGGGGCAACTTCGGCACCCTGAATCTGGGCAACGAGTGCACGCTCGCAGCCGCGGTTATTAACATCCGCCGCCGCGTGCCGGACGCCCAGTTGCTGTCCATTTGCCGTAATCCGGCCGACACCGCTTCCCGGCACGCGCTCGTTGCGATCCCGATCGGCGCCGCCGATCCCGAACCCTCCCGCTTACCCAGACCGCTGCGGATGCTGCGTCGCATCAGACTGGAGCTTGTCGACTGGCTGAGGACCCTGCGCCACGCGCGCCATATCGATTCTCTGCTGATCACGGGTACCGGGATCCTGACGGACGCCGGGGAGGGCGCGCTCGGCCTGCCCTATGAATTGTTCAAGTGGTCGCTGGCCACCCGGGTGTGCGGCGGCCGGCTGCTGTTCATCAGCGTGGGTACTGAATCGATCGACCGGCCGCTGGCGCGGATACTGATCAGGATGGCGCTGCGGCTGGCGAACTATCGCTGCTACCGCGACCGCCACTCGATGCAGCTCATGCAGTCGTTCGGGTTTCCGGCGCAGCGGGACACGATTCGCCCGGACCTCGCCTTCAGTCTGCCGCTTCCCGCGGTCCTGCATCGTGGCGGTGCGCCGTCCCGGGCCGTTGCCGTGGGCCTGTTCAACTATCGCTCCCGCGGCGCGGCCGGAGGTGTGGCTGCGACCGAATACGCCACCTACGTGGACCGGATCTGTTCCTTGATATTGTGGCTCTTGGAGCGGGGCTACGCGGTAAGAGTCATTATTGGCGATCTGGCCTATGACGAAGGTGTACGCGCTGACGTGCGCGCCCGACTACATGTCCGGGGGCTCGACCTGGATATCCGCTCGTTTGCCGATGAGCCTGCGACTTCCTTCGAACAATTGCTCGCGCAGCTGGCCAGCGTGGATTTCGTGATCGCATCGCGTTACCACAACGTGCTGTTGAGCCTGTTGCTGGGCAAGCCGGTGGTGTCGGTCTCCTACGAAGCCAAGAACGAGGCTCTGATGCAGGACATGGGCCTCGGCCGGTATTGCCAGACGCTCGACGCTCTGGATCTGCCCCGTTTGACCGAGCAGTTCCTGGAGCTGGAGAAAAGCGCGGCCGATCTGCTCCCGGGCATGGCGGCCCGCGCGGCGGTCAACCGCGATCTGCTGGAGAGGCAATACGACCTGATCGTGGGGGGGCAGGCCGGCGCGGCCGGCGGGACCGGCGCTTTATGAGCGGCTTGAGAGCCGCCCGCGCCTGCTTTTGTGCGCTTGGTAGCGGTGCCGGACGCCGCCGCAGGTCATACTTCCCAAAATCCAATGCGCTGGTGACCTTGCGGATGTCCACACCAAAATGCCGTTTCTGCAGCCATCCTCTGGCGAACGTGTTCGTCGATCTGGGCATGTCTCCCTTGTGCCAGACGCACATCACCCCCGCGCAGCTCAATGCGATGGAACCGTTCTATCCGCTGCGGGCCTACGTATGCGGCGAATGCCTGCTCGTGCAGTTGGAGGAGTTTGTCGCGCCAGCCGATATTTTCACCGAGTACGCCTATTTCTCGTCCTTCTCGGATAGCTGGGTCGAGCACGCCCGCCGTTACAGCGAGCAGATGCGCTACCGCTTCGGCCTGGGCGGCGCCAGCCGTGTCATGGAGATCGCGAGCAACGACGGCTATCTATTGCAACACTTTGTGGCGCAAGGTGTCCCGGTCCTGGGTATAGAGCCTGCGGAAAATGTGGGCCGGGCGGCGATCGCCAAGGGCGTTCAGACCATCAACAGATTCTTCGGTCGCGAATCGGCGGCGCAGATCAAGGCCGAATTCGGCTCTCCCGACCTGCTCCTCGGCAACAACGTTCTGGCGCACGTTCCCGATATCAACGATTTCGTCTCCGGCATGTGCGTGCTGCTCAAGCCCGACGGCGTCATTACGATGGAGTTCCCGCACCTGCTGCAGCTCATGGAGCTGAACCAGTTCGACACCATCTATCACGAGCACTTCAGCTATCTTTCCTTCACTACGGTCGTCAAGATCTTTGCGGCGCACGGCCTGACGATGTTCGACGTGGAACAACTGCCGACGCACGGCGGATCACTGAGGATATACGCGCGGCACGCGGCCGACGGTGCTAAGCCGATCGGGCCGCGCGTCCCGGAGCTGCTGGCTCTGGAGTCAGCCAAGGGCTACGACCGCCTGGAGAAATACACTTCGTTCGAAGAGCGGGTCCGCAAGACCAAGCGCATCCTGCTGGAATTTCTGGTCGACGCCAAGAAGCGCGGCAAGAAGATCGTGGGGTATGGTGCACCAGGAAAGGGCAACACCCTGCTCAACTACTGCGGCATTCGCACGGACTTTCTCGATTTCACAGTCGACCGCAATCCCTATAAGCAAGGCAAGTACACCCCGGGAACTCATATTCCAATACTGGCCCCCGAAAGTCTGATGCAGGCCCGGCCTGACTACGTTCTGATCCTGCCGTGGAACCTCAAGGACGAGATCACGCAGTCGCTGGCCGCAGTTCGCGCCTGGGGCGGCAAGTTCGTGGTGCCCATCCCGACCGTGCAGATTCTCGACTGAGCCGGCGGTGAAGCTGAGCGCCAGTTGTGCCGCGAGTCTAGGTTTTATGGGGGGCGCTTCCGCTAATATGGACCCTAAAGCTGGCGCTGCGGGCCCGGCACAAGATAATTCCAAGGGGTCTCATTCGTAGGAGGGACGTGATGAAAGTCTTCGTCACTGGGGTCAATGGCTATATCGGCGCTGTGTTGGCGCCATATCTTGCCGAACGTGGCATGACGGTCGTCGGACTCGACGCAGGCTACTACCGTGACGGCTGGCTCTTTTCCGACAACGCTCACATGAGCGTTCAACCGTACACGATCAACAAGGATCTGCGCGACATCACGGTGGCCGACCTGCAGGGCTGCGAGGCCGTCGCCCATCTGGCCGAACTGTCGAATGACCCGCTGGGTGAGAACAACCCGCAGGTCACGCATCAGATCAACCACCGTGGATCGGTTGCGCTGGCCGAAGCAGCGCGCAAAGCCGGTATCCGCCGCTTCGTCTACACCTCCTCGTGCAGCGTATACGGCGCGGGGACGGGCGAGTTTCTCGACGAGACCACGGCACCCAACCCGCAGACAGCCTATGCCGAATGCAAGGTGCTGGTGGAGCGGGACGTCGGCAACATGGCGGGAGCGGATTTCTGTCCGGTGTTTCTGCGCAACGCGACGGCGTATGGGCCATCGCCGCGCATGCGTTTCGACATCGTGATCAACGACCTGTCCGCGATGGCGCACACAGCGAAGCGGATCGCGATGATCAGCGACGGCAGTCCGTGGCGACCGGTGGTTCACATCCAGGACATCTGTGAGGCGATCTACCGCTCATTGATCGCCCCGGAAAGTTCGGTCAGCGGCAAGATCTTCAACGTCGGGCAGACTTCTGAAAACTACCGCGTGCGTGAACTGGCGCAGATCGTCGCGACCGAGTTCCCTGGATGCGAGCTGAGCGTCGGCGCCAAGAGCGGCGACAACCGCAGCTATCGTGTCAACTTCGACAAAATCCACGCGCAATTGCCCGGCTTCGAGTGCCGCTACACGGCGCGCGACGGGGCCCGCCAGTTGCGTGAACTGTTCGATCGCATCCAGATGTCCCCCGATACCTACCAGTTCCGCGCGTTCACCCGGCTCAAGCAGCTCAAGTATCTGCAGGCGACGAACCAGATCGATGCGGACTTCCGCTGGCGCTAAGATGTTACTGCAGAGCCTGGAGATCCCCGGCGCGACTCTGGTCAGGCTCGATCGAAAGGTCGATTCGCGGGGATTCTTCGCGCGGACTTATTGCGCCCGGGAGTTTGCGGCTGCGGGCCTCACCAACGCGGCTGTGCAGTCAAGCGTTTCCTACAACGAACGCCGCGGCACGGTACGTGGAATGCATTTTCAATGGCCCCCTTCGTGCGAGGACAAACTGGTCCGCTGCGTGCGCGGCAGCGTCGTCGACGTCCTGGTCGATCTGCGTCCCGACTCGCCCAGATACCTGTCGCATCTGACGCTGTATCTGGATCAGGACAACCGCGACGCGGTGTTCATACCGCATGGAGTGGCGCACGGTTTCCAGACTCTGGCCGATCGTACTGAAGTGCTGTACCAGATGAGTGACTACTTCGCGCCCGAGCTGGGCATCGGGTTTCGCTGGAACGATCCGGCCTTCGGCATCGATTGGCCGATTGCCGATATCGTGATCAGCGATCGCGATGCGTCCTGCCCTGACTTCGACCGCCGCGGGTTCGAGAGCGAGTTGGCTCGCCGCACCCGGCAGTCCGTGGCGCAGTCATGACGGGCGCCACCGGTCAGGGACTATTCGATTTTGCGCGTCAGTTATATCCGATCTGCCGCAGTATCAGCGGTAACGGCGTGCGCGAGACGCTGCGGCTGATCGGGCGGCATATTCCTGTTACGGTGCATGAAGTCCCGAGCGGCACCAAGGTCTTCGACTGGGAAGTGCCCCTCGAGTGGAACATCGAAGACGCCTCGGTCACCGATACGCACGGTCGACGAGTCGTGGATTTTCAGGCGCACAATCTGCACATTGTCAGCTATTCGGAGCCGATCAACGCCACGCTGTCGCTCGACGAGCTCGCTCCGCGGTTGCACTCGATCCCCGACCGCCCCGACTGGATACCGTATCGCACCAGTTACTACCGCCGCAGTTGGGGATTCTGCCTGCGCCACGAAGACCGGGAACGTCTGCGCCCGGGCTCCTATCGCGTCGACATCAAGACGAGCCTGGCGAAGGGTTCTCTGAGCTATGGCGAGGTGGTGATTCCGGGGCGCACCAAGGAGGAGGTCATCTTCTTCACCCATGTGTGCCATCCCTCGCTGGCAAACGACAACACCAGCGGCATGTCGATCGCTACTTCGCTGGCACAATGGGTAGCCGCGGAACCGCGGCGTTTTACCTACCGCTTTGTGTTTGCGCCCGGCACGATCGGCTCGCTTTGCTGGTTGAAGCGCAACGAGGCGCGCCTGGGCCGCATCCGTCACGGCCTCGTACTGGCCCTGCTCGGAGATCCGGGAGCCCTGACTTACAAGTCGAGCCGGCGCGAAACGAGCGAAATCGACGCCGCGGCGGCCTACGTTGTGCCAGCGGTCGACCCACTGGCGCGGCTGATTCCCTTTTCACCGTATGGTTACGACGAGCGGCAATTGTGCTCGCCCGGCTTCAATCTTCCGGTCGGCCGGCTGACCCGCTCGGTCAATGGCGGCTACCCTCAGTACCACAGCTCTGCCGACGACCTGTCCCTCATTGCGCCCGAATTCCTGCAGCAGAGTTTTGCGACCTGCCAGCGCCTCGTGGCGGTGCTGGAGGGCGATGAGCAATATGTCAACCTGAGCCCCAAGGGGGAACCCCTGCTGGGCAAGCGGGGCCTGTACGGTTCCGTCGGCGGCCGCAGTCCGGCCGAGCGTGAGCAGGCCCTGCTGTGGGTGCTCAACCAGTCGGACGGCACGCGCTCGCTGCTTGAAATTGCAAAGCGCTCCGGCATCGATTTTCATACGATACGTGAGGCCGCGACGGCGTTGGAGAGCGCCGCGCTGCTGCGCGCCGCGCAGGCGCCGCGCACTATAAAAAGATCCGCGACCCGGAAATCCTCGAAAAGAATGACGCCGCCGAAGCGGCGGAGGCACGCATGAAAGTCGTCCTGTTTTGCGGCGGACTCGGCACACGCCTGCGCGAGCATTCCGACACGATTCCCAAGCCGTTGGTGAATATCGGCTACCGTCCGATCCTGTGGCACCTCATGCGCTACTACGCGCATTTCGGTCACAAGGATTTCATCCTCTGCCTCGGATACCGCGGCGATCTGATTCGCGAATATTTCCTGAATTACAACGAGACAGCCACCAACGACTTCACCGTGAGCAATATCGGCTCGGCGGACAAAAAGGTCGACGTGCACGTGCGCGACACCGAGGGGTGGAAAATCACCTTCGTCGATACCGGTCTGCACAGCAACATCGGCCAGCGGCTGCTGCGCGCGAA
>FTJL01000794.1_pt6 | contig 16709 bp, 14 predicted proteins | sample 1658551 | NCBI WGS metagenome assembly FTJL01 (sample SAMEA3914835, study PRJEB12502) | metagenome | biome: forest; material: soil | place: Canada | collected 2011-07-03 | depth 0.3 m
CAGGATGTAGACCTCGGGGTGACCGAAAAACCAGAAGATGTGCTGGAACATCACCGGGTCGCCGCCGCCGGCGGCGGTGAAGAAGGTCGTGCCGAAGAAATGGTCGGTCAGCAGCATCGTCACGGCGCCTGCCAGCACCGGCATGACCGCAATCAGCAGGTAGGCGGTGATCAGCCAGGTCCAGACGAACAGCGGCATGCGCAGCAGGGAGATGCCGGGCGCGCGCATGTTCATGATGGTCACCACGACGTTGATCGCCCCCAGGATGGACGAGGCACCCATCATGTGGATGGCGAAAATCAACATCGGGAAGGAGGCGCCGTTCTGCAGCACCAGGGGCGGATACATCGTCCAGCCGCCCGCCGGAGCGCCGCCGGGGACGAACAGGGTGGCCAGCAGCAGCGTGAACGCGAACGGCAGGATCCAGAAACTGAAGTTGTTCAGTCGCGGCAGCGCCATGTCCGGCGCGCCCACCTGCAGCGGAATCATCCAGTTGGCCAGCCCCGTCCAGGCCGGCATCACGGCGCCGAAAATCATCAGCAGCGCGTGCATGGTCGTCATGGAATTGAACAGCTGCGGATCGACGATCTGCATGCCCGGCTTGAACAGCTCGGCGCGGATGACCATTGCCATCGCTCCGCCGATGAAGAACATCGTGCAGGCGAAGATGAGGTACATCGTGCCGATGTCCTTGTGATTCGTCGCGTAGACCCAGCGGCGCCATCCATGCGGCTTGTGGTCGTGATCGTCGTGTGCGGCGGCTTGAGAATGCTCGGCCATGTCGTATCTCTTTAGCTTCGGTGACTCGATCAGAAAACAATATTCGTACTTTAAGCGACCACCGGTTTAACCGGCCGCGGCGCTCGACGCTGTTGCGGCAGGCGTATCCGCTCCAGCGGGCGCGGCCGCCGGGGCGGCAGCCTGCTTCTGCTCCACCGCCTTGGCCTTCAGCCACGCGGCGAAATCTTCCTTCGAGCGGACATCGACCACGATCGGCATGAAGCCGTGATCGCGACCGCACAGCTCGGCGCACTGACCGCGGTACAAGCCCGGCTTGTCCACGTCGACGTTGAACCAGGCCTCGTTGATGAAGCCGGGAATCGCGTCTTTCTTCACGCCGAATGCCGGCACCCACCAGGAGTGGATCACGTCCGCGCCCGTCAGCAGCAGGCGCACTTTGGTGCCCACCGGAACCACCAGCGGGTGGTCGACGTTCAGGAGGTAGTGCTCCACGGTGTTGGGATCGATTCCCGACATGAGTTCGCGGGCGGCATCGCTCTTGTGATCGAGGCGGGCGATCAAGCTCACGCCCTGGTCGAGGTACTCGTATTGCCAGCCCCACTGAAAGCCGGTGACCTTGATGTTGAGGTCGGTGTGCGTCGTATCTTCGATCGCCACCAGCGTGCGCGCAGCAGGCACGGCCATCACGACTAGAATCACAACAGGTATCACCGTCCAGACGACTTCCACACGAGTGCTGTGCAGAAGCGTCGTGTCGGCCACGGCGCCCTTGGATTTACGGAAGTTGACGATCGACCAGATCATCACGCCGAAGACGACGACGGCGATGGCAACACAGATCTCGAAGATCTCCATGTGCAGGCTGTAGATCCTGCGGCTGATCGCAGTCACGCCCGGTGTCATGTTCAGCTGGGCCCAGCCGGAGTCTGCGAGCGCGGGCGCGGACATCGCGAAGCTGAAGGCCGCGAGCGCGAGGGCGGCGAGTTGTGCGAACGTTCTGCGGATCATCGGCATCATGGCGACCTTGTTGCGTGACTACGGCGTGCGCTCCTTTTATCAGCGAGGCACGTTTCTCTTAAATCCAATCGTTCAGAAAAGCGAACCGGCCCTACCCTCGGGTGGCCCTGATAGGGCCAGTGAGGGCGACTCGTTGACGCGACCAATCAGACGCTGCAGCCTGGCCGCAAGTCCGCGCCGCTCCTCTTCCGTGAGAAAATTGCCCAGCTCGCAGCGTCGGCCGTGCGACTCGATGGTGAGCCGACTCGGATGCAGACGCGAAACAGGACGGCGGAGTTTAACCTGTGCCCAATGCCGCGGAAATACGCATTGCATGCATTGGGCGCGATCTCGCGATTCAATGCGTACGTCCGCATCGGTGACCGTTATCGTCTGGTGATGGTGACGGCGCGCGAGACTGGACTTCAGCGCCCAGCCTAGAACCAGCATTTCCAGACCGGAAAACGGCAAAACAGGCCAAAAGCCCCGGGCCGCCATCAATCCGCCGATGCCTAAGGAGACGAAACAGGTCCACGCGAAGAATGCGAAGGCCCCCCGTACGCTCATTGAGCAGTTGGGCGAGATCTCGATGAGCAGCGGTGCGGCGGAATCCACGCGAGCCAAAGCGTCGAAACGGGTTCGTCGGGTGATGCAGCCGATGGTACGCGAGCGAAGATTTTATTCAAGTCAAAGACTTACATCGATCATGCCGTGGCCGCGATCGGCCTGGGCGGCGAACGGAACGATGGCGAGGGGTGGCCCGAGCGCGGCGGTGAGCGTCGCCACGTTCTCGCGGCTGCGCGCAAAGCCGGGGTCGAGTTCATTAGCTATCCAATGAGCCATACGCAGCCCGCTGGCTTGCACGGCTGCTGCGGTCAGCAAAGCGTGGTTCAGGCACCCGAGCCGCAGTCCCACTACCAGAATAATTGGCAATCCCACCGTGGATGCGACGTCGGCCATGGTCCGCGACGGTCCAATCGGCGCCAGCCAGCCCCCGGCGCCCTCTACGATTACGCAATCCGAAACCGCGCCAAGTGCGTCAAAATCGCGGCGGATTGCTTCCAGATCAATCACGATACCGGCATCTTGTGCGGCAATATGCGGCGATACCGGCGCCTCGAAGCAGAATGGATTCACTCTCTCGTAGGGTGCTGAGACATTGGCAGCCGCGCAGAGCATCAAGGCGTCGTCGTTTCGAAGTCCGCGCGACGTCGAGCGCGACCCGGAAGCCACCGGTTTCATCGCGGCGACGCGCAATCCCCGATGGACCAGTCCCCTGATCAGCGACGCCGCCACAAAAGTCTTGCCGACGCTCGTATCCGTGCCTGTGATGAAAAAGCCGACGGCCATGCGGGGCTTCAGGGCGAGCGACGCCGGATGGCGCTCGGCGATATGTGGATCTCGCCGTTTATCGCGCGGGCCGCGGGTCGGCCCGCCGCTCCCCAGGATGTGCCATAAACAATCTCGTAGGTAGCCGGTAAGCGACCGTCGCGCCGGAAGGCTTCGTAAGCGCTCGTCATGCTGCGCAGGCGCGTTTTTCCCGTAAGCCCGCGTGACCGCCCCGCGGTGACGTTGTGAGCGCCAATCACCTTGAGGTCTCGCATAAGCGCCAGCACGTCGGCATATGTAAGCTGTATGCGATCCACGTCCAGAACGGGCTCCATGAGGCCGGCGCGCACCAGTGCGTCTCCGACGTCGTGCATGTCCATGAATTGATTTACGTGGTTGAAGGTGTCGGCCTGCGCCCAGGCGGCGCGCAGTTCGCGCAAGGTATCGGGCCCGAAGCTGCTGAATAAAAAGAGGCCGTCAGGCCTCAGAACCCGGCGCACTTGCGCGAATACGGCATCCAAGTCGCACCATTGCAACATCAGGCTGCTGAAAATCACATCGACACTGGCGTCGATGAAGGGCAGGCGGGCCGCATCGGCGCACACTCGGTCGAACCTGTGAAACAACCGCTGGCGTCGTTGCGCCTGGCTCAACATTCCAGGCGCCAGATCGAGCGCGACGACCCGCGAGCGTCGAAATCTGCGCTTCAATGCCGCCGCGGCCCTTCCCGGCCCGGCGCCCAGATCCAACACCACAGCAGGCTTGAGCGGGAATGCATCGAGGCGACTCAACAGTTCATCGGCCACGCGCGCCTGCAATACCGCGGCCGCCTCGTAGCTCATACTGGCGCGATCGAATGATTGGCGCACGCCAATGGGGTCCAGTCTGAAAATCCGCTCGTCGTTCATGCGGTTCGCGACTGCGCCAGGGCGCCGATTCCACTCAGTGCCGCCACGAGCGCATCGACCTGTGACTCGGTGTGAGTCGCCGCGAGCGTGACGCGCAGCCTGGCGGTGCCTTGCGGCACGGTGGGCGGTCGAATGGCGACAACCCAAAAGCCCGCTTCCAGCAACGCGCGCTGCGCATGCAACGCTCCCGCTGAACTGCCCAGCACGACCGGTTGAATGGGCGTGTTGGAAGGCATGAGCCGCAAACCGGCCTGTCGGGCCGCGTTACGGAACCGTGCGGTCAGCGTCATGACGCGCTCCCGCCGCCACGATTCCAACTGCGAGACTTCTAGCGCCGCGCGCGTAGCGGCAGCGACGGGCTGCGGCAGAGCTGTCGTATAGATATAGGGGCGTGCCTTCTGAATCAGAAATTCGATGAGTGCGCGCGAGCCCGCCACAAAGGCACCGAAGGATCCAAACGCCTTGCCCAGCGTACCCATCAGAACAGGGACGTCCGCGCTGTTCAAACCGAAGTGTTCCAAAGATCCACGACCGGAATGACCGATGACGCCCAGTCCGTGCGCATCGTCGACAATGAGCCATGCGCGATGCGCGTGACTTGCCTGCGCCAGCGCGGGAAGCGGCGCGATGTCCCCCTCCATGCTGAAAACGCCATCTGTAGCGACGACCGCGGCGTTCGCGCCGGACTCGTCGAGCGCTCGCGCAGCGGCTGCGGCGTCACCATGCGCATAGCGTTTGAACTGCGCTCCGGACAGCAATCCTCCATCAATGAGCGAGGCATGACTCAATTTATCCAGGAGGACGAGCTCACCTCGCCCCGCAAGGGCGGTGACGACTGCGAGGTTCGCCATGTAGCCGGTAGAGAATAGAAGAGCGCGCTCGCGCCCTGTGAATGCGGCGAGTTCTTCCTCCAGTCGCGCGTGCTCGATACCGTGCCCGGTTACGAGGTGCGAAGCTCCGCTTCCCGCGCCGCAACGCTGAGCGCTCTCACACATGGCAGCAGTTACAGCGGGATGTCGCGCAAGACCCAGGTAGTCGTTGCTCGAGAAATCCACCAACTGGCGTCCGCCGGCCACCGTCAACAGGCGGCTGTCCGGCTCGCCAACCGCTTCGATCGTCGTTCGACCGCGCTTGAGGTCGCGCCGCTCCAGCTCCGACAGCGCGGCGTCAAGTGCTCGCGGGTCGTGCTTCATGAGTGTGCTCGGGCGCTCGAGCGTCAGTCTGCCGCTCTTGCGCTTTCAGTCCGAGTCGGGCAAACAGGCGTTGATCGCGCTGCACATCGGGATTGCCGGTGGTCAACAGCTTCTCGCCGTAGAAAATCGAGTTGGCGCCGGCCAGGAAACACAGTGCCTGCGTCTCATCGCTCATCGCCTCACGACCGGCGGACAGACGCACATGAGCTCGCGGCATCAACAGGCGTGCCACGGCGATGGCGCGCACGAAATCGAACGGGTCGACGCCGGCGACGCCGTGCAAAGGTGTGCCGGCAACCTGCACGAGTTGGTTGATCGGCACGCTTTCGGGATGTTCGGGAAGATTGGCCAGAGTGAGCAGCATCTTGGCCCTGTCCACGAGAGTCTCGCCCATCCCGACTATTCCGCCGCAACACACCTTCAGACCCGCATCGCGCACCGCCCCCAGCGTGTCGAGCCGGTCCTGGTAAGTGCGGGTGGTGATGATCTCGCCATAGAATTCGGCGGAGGTGTCGATGTTGTGGTTGTAGTAATCGAGTCCGGCGTCCTTCAGTTGCTCCGCCTGGCCAGGCGTGACCATGCCGAGCGTCGCACAGGTCTCCAGCCCCAGCGCGCGCACCTCACGAATCATCTCTGCGATGACGGCAAGATCCTTCGCCTTGGGCGAACGATAGGCCGCGCCCATGCAGAAGCGCGTTGCGCCGGCTTCCTTTGCGCGCTGTGCGCACTCGCGCACGGCAGAGACCTCCATGAGCGTGTCCCGCTCCAGACCCGTGTCGTAGCGAACGCTTTGCGGGCAATAGGCACAGTCTTCCGGGCACGCTCCCGTCTTGATCGACAGCAGGGTGCTCATCTGGACCGTGTTCGGCTCCTGATGCGCGCGATGCACGCGCTGAGCGTGGAACAGAAGATCCAGGAACGGCAGCGCGAACAGTTCCTCGACCTCAGGCAGCGTCCAGTTATGACGAATCGAACCGATCAGGGCGTCGTGCATGCGTAGGGAACCGAAGGTGAGGCCGTGGGAGCGGCTATGCGGGAGGATGTTCGCCGGCTGCCGGGGGCAATGTCAACGAAATGGGCGTTGCTGGGTCGACAATTGGTCATTTATTGACCATGGGCTCATTTGGAGTACACGTACTGCAGCAGGATGCCTATGAAAATGCACATCCCCACGTAGTGATTGTTGCGGAATGCGCGCAGGCACCCGGCCGGTGCCCGATCGCGGATCAGCCACTGCTGGTATGCAAACAGGATTCCGGCCGCGACCAATCCGGACGTGTACCACTGTCCGAAGTGCATGTTGCGACCCGCAAGTACCAGCGCGAACAGCATCATGACCTGCATCACGCCGATCAGCAGCTTGTCCATATCGGCGAACAGGATGGCGCTGGAGCGGACACCGATCTTCAGGTCATCCTCCCGATCGATCATGGCGTAGATCGTGTCGTAGATGGCGGCCCAGATCACCGCCGAGATATACAGCACCCAGGCGATACGCGGCAGCTCGCCGGTCTGCGCCGCGAACGCCATGGGAACACTCCAGCCGCCGAAGGAGATTCCCAGATACAGCTGTGGCATGGGAAAGAACCGCTTCACGAACGGATACGACACCGTCAGAGCGGCGCCGATCAGCGCCAGCTTGATGGTCAGCAGATCCAGACGGGTCACCAGAAACAGGGCGACGGCCATCAGCACTCCGAACAGGACTAGCGCTTCAGAAGGCGATACCCGCCGGGCGGCAAGCGGCCGGTCGCGTGTGCGACGCACGTGTGGATCGATGTCACGGTCGGCGAAATCGTTGATCACGCATCCCGCGGATCGCATCACGACCACTCCGAGCACGAACACTATAAGGATCTTCGGGCGCGGCTGACCGTTACCGGAGATCCACAGCGCCCACAGCGCGGGCCACAACAGCAACCCGATGCCGATCGGGCTGTTGAGGCGTGCGAGAAGTGCGTATTCCTCGATGCGCCGCTGCAGGCGATACAGAAAAGGCGCCTCTTTGGCCTTGGGCTGGAGAGTCAGATCGGGAGAAACCGCGGCCATGCCCTGTCCTTTGTCCGAGTCAGCCCACGCGTCCGTACTGCTCGTCCGTGCCGATCCATCGCGCCGTGAGCGCGGCGATATTATCCGGATACGACGCGAGCAGTAGTTCGGCTGCCTCCTGCACGCGGGGCAGCATATCGGCATCGCGCATGAGATCGGCTACTCGCAGTTGCGCCAGGCCCGTCTGCCGGGTGCCGAGCAATTCTCCGGGGCCTCGCAGCTCCAGATCGCGCCGGGCGATTTCAAAACCGTCGTTCGTCTCACGGATCGCCTTCAGACGCTCGCGTGCCAGCTGCGACAGAGGAGCGCGATACAGGAGTAGGCAGGTGCTCGCCTCGGCACCTCGGCCCACTCTTCCTCGCAACTGGTGAAGCTGCGCCAGCCCCAGTCGCTCGGCGTTCTCCACGACCATCAGAGTTGCGTTCGGCACGTCCACTCCGACTTCGATGACGGTTGTGGCGACCAGCAGCTGAATTTTGCCTGCTTTGAAGGCCAGCATGGCGGCGTCTTTTTTTGCCGAGGGCATTTTGCCGTGAACCAGCCCCACTTTCAGTTCAGGCAACGCCGCGGCAAGCGCGGCCGCAGTGTCCTCCGCAGCCTGAGCCCGCAGCTCCTCGGATTCTTCTATCAGTGTACAAACCCAATAGGCCTGACTGCCGGTACGACAACTCTGCACCACTCGCGCGACGACCTCTTCGCGGCGCTCCTCCGACACCACCACAGTCTTTACCGGCCTGCGGCCAGGCGGCAGCTCGTCTATGACCGAGATGTCCAGGTCCGCATAGGCCGTCATTGCCAGCGTGCGGGGAATCGGTGTCGCGGTCATGATGAGTTGATGGGGAAAGCGTCCCTGGCGACGCCCCTTTTCGTGCAGGAGCATGCGCTGTTGGACGCCGAATCGGTGTTGCTCGTCGACGATGACGAGCGCCAGGCGCGAGAAATCCATCTCGTCCTGGAAAAGCGCGTGCGTGCCGACAACCACCCGGATCTCCCCGGATGCGATGGCCTCCAGCGCGCTGCGTCGTGTGCGCGCCGGCTGCGAACCGCACACCAACGCCACGGTGAGACCCAGGGGTTGGAGCCAATCCCGAAGGTTGCGCCAATGCTGCTCCGCCAGCAGTTCGGTCGGCGCCATCAGCGCAACCTGTAATCCAGTCCCCGCTGCCCTGGCCGCGGCTGCGGCCGCCACCACTGTCTTGCCGCAGCCGACATCGCCCTGAAGCAATCTGACCATGGGACGGGGCGTGCGCAAGTCGGTGTCGATCTCCGCCAGCACCCGGGCCTGTGCCCGCGTCAGCTGGAAAGGCAGCGCGGCCAGAAAGCGGGTCATCAACTGTTCGGGATCATCCAGAATCCAGGCAGGGTCGGTTTTGGCAACCTGCTTCATCAGCTTCAGGCTGACATGATGGGCGAGCAACTCTTCGAAAGCGAGGCGGCGTTGCGCCGGATGACGACCGGCTTCCATCTCCGGCAGCCTGGCCTCCCGAGGGGGCCGGTGCACATAGGTCAGGGCGTCTTTCAACGAGGGTAGGCCCAACGGCTGGATGAGCTTCTCTGGAATCCAGTCGCGGACGGCCGCCGTGTCCAGTTCGCGCAGTGCCTGGCCGATCAGGGTGCGCAGCCTGCCCTGCGGCACACCTTCTGTCAGCGGATAAATCGGGGTCAGCGTCTCTTCCAGTGGCACAGGCTGTTCGACCACGCGCCGATACTCGGGATGCACGATTTCCAGGCCGAGCGGGCCGCGCCGGATCTCGCCGAAGCAGCGAATGCGCAGCCCCCGGGTCAAACCGTTCTGCTGGGCGGCCGAGAAATAGAAGAAACGCAGTGTCAGAAATCCCGAGCCGTCCGAGATCCGGCACAGCATCTGGCGTCGGCGCCGGTGAGCGACTTCGGTCAGCAGCACCTCGCCTTCGACGGTGGTCCGCATTCCCGGCTGCAGTGAGCCGATCGAGGAGAGCTGGGTACGATCCTCGTAGCGCGACGGGAGCACGAACAGCAGATCCTGAACCTGGGAGACTCCGAGTTTCGCCAGGCGCTCGGCGAGCGCAGAGCCGACCCCGCGCATGGCGGTGATCGGCCGCTGTTCGGCGCGCGCGACTTCCCGGTTCGTAGCGGCCTCAGCCAAGGTAAAGAACGCACTCGATCTCGACTCGGGCGCCGCGTGGCAGCTGAGCGACGCCGACGGCTGCGCGCGCCGGGTACGGCTGCGAGCAATACGTCGCCATGATTTCATTCACCCGGGCAAAGTTCGCAAGATCCGTCAGAAACACGTTCACCTTCACGGCCTGCGCAAGGGTGCCGCCTGCCGCTTGCGCCACGGCCTTCAAGTTGTCGAATACGCGGCGAATCTCCGCGTCGATGTCGCCGGTGACCAACTGCATCGACTGCGGATCCAGCGGTATCTGGCCTGACAGGTACACCGTGTCGCCTGCACGGACTGCTTGCGAGTACGGCCCGATGGCCTGCGGCGCCTTGTCGGTGTGAATGATCTGACGGCTCATCTGCGAATCTCCTTGATGGAAGCTACTTGTCCGTTTCATCGCGATCGTCGACATCTTCACCGGGGTTGCGTTCGCCGCGGGCATGCGCGGCGATGGAGCGGGAAACGCGAGCCACGTCCGGCATGCGATGAATGACGCGCACTATGCGCGCCAGGTGTTTGCGATCGCGGACTTTGAGCTCGAACGTCAACACCGACGTGTCGCTGTCGTGCTCGTCTATCGAAACGTGGTCGATGCTCGAGTCGGTGCTGGCAATTGCCGCCGCGACCGCCGCAAGCACACCGGTGCGATTGACGACGTACACCCGGATCTGGGAACTGAACATGCGGTCCGGTGCACTCTGCCAGGTTACCGGCAGCCACTTCTCCGGATGCTTGCGATAGTCCTCGACGTTCACGCAATTCTCGCGATGAATCACGACACCGCGGCCGGCCGACAGGAACGCAAAGATCGGATCGTAAGGAATGGGGAAACAACAGCGCGCGTACGTCACCAACAGGCCTTCCGTCCCGGCGATGGCCAGTGGCGCCGGCGTCTTCGCGCCGTCCTCGGACTTGCCTGCCGCGGGCAGAAGCCGGCTGGCGACGAGCGGTGCCAGACGCTCCCCCAGTCCGATCTTCTCGTAGAGATCGTCGAGGTCCTTCATGCCCAGCTCACCCAGAGCGGCTTGCTGCGCCTGCGCGGTCACATCCTCCAGCGAGAGCCTGAATTCGCCCAACGCCTGATTCAGCAACCGCTGCCCGAGCGCAATGGCTTCCGTGCGCCGCAGGCTCTTCAGATAGTGACGGATGGCGCTGCGCGCCTTGGCGGTGACGACAAAGTTCACCCATGAAGGGTTGGGCATGGCGCCCTTGGCCGTAATGATCTCGACGGTCTGGCCGTTGCGCACGACGGTGCGCAGTGGCGTCAAGCGTCGATCGACCTTTGCGGCCACGCACCTGTTGCCGATATCCGTATGCACCGCGTAGGCGAAGTCCACGACTGTAGCGCCGCTCGGGAGCCGCAGAATCGTGCCCTTGGGGGTAAACACGTAAACCTTGTCCGGGAACAGGTCGACCTTGACGCTCTCGAGGAATTCCTCCGAGGACCCGTCTTCCTGCAGTTCGACGAGGTTGGAGAGCCATTCCCGCGCCCGCTGCTGCTGCGGCATCGACTCGGCGTCCGCGCCGGTTTTGTATTTCCAGTGCGCCGCGATCCCGGACTCGGCCACGCTGTCCATGTCCTCCGTGCGGATCTGTGCCTCGATCGGTATGCCGTTGGGACCGAACAGCGTGGTGTGCAACGACTGATAGCCGTTCACCCGCGGGATCGCGATGTAATCCTTGAATCGCCCGGGCATCGGCTTGAATACCGAATGCACGCTTCCCAGGGCCCGGTAGCAGGTGTCCGGCTTGTCGACGATGATGCGCAGTCCGTACACGTCGACGATGTCGTTGAGGATCGCGCGCTTGCGGCGCATTTTCTTGTAGATGCTGTAGAGATGTTTCTCCCGCATTTCCACGCGCGCCGCGATCTCGTTCTTCAGCAACGCGGCATTGAGTTGCTGCTCGATCTTCTTCAGGAATTCTTTCTGGTTGCCGCGCGCCTTTTTCAGCGCCCGTTCGAGGACCTGGTAACGGCGTGGGTATAACGCTTTGAAGCCGAGGTCCTCCAGCTCGAGCTTCATGTTGTAAAGGCCGAGCCGCTCGGCGATCGGCGCGTAGATGTCGAGAGTCTCGCGTGCTATCGCTCTGCGCCGCTGCGGCGACATGGCCTCGATCGTGCGCATGTTGTGTGTACGGTCGGCCAGCTTGACCAGGATCACGCGCAGATCGCGCACCATCGCCAGCAGCATCTTGCGGAATGACTCCGCCTGGGCCTCTTCGCGACTTTTGAATTTGATCTGGTCGAGCTTCGTGACGCTGTCGACGAGCTCCGCGACGTCGGCCCCAAACCGCTGCGCCAGCTGGTCTTTCGGTGTCGGCGTATCTTCGATGACATCGTGCAGGATCGCCGCCACGATGGTGTCGGTATCCAGGTGAAGATCGGCCAGGATGGCCGCGGCGGCGACCGGATGAGCGATGTACGGTTCGCCGGAGAGTCGCTTCTGGCCCTTGTGGGCCGAGGCGCCGAATTCGGCCGCTTCGCGGATGCGAGCGACCTGATCCGCGGGGAGGTAGGAGCCGACCGTGGCCAGCAGTTCTTTCAGCCCCGGGGTGCGCCTTCCGCCGGGGAGAAGTCCCAGGAGTGAAGACGCATAGTCCATAGCACCGGTCCGTTAGGGATCAGTCTCCGAGACCGAATTGCGGCGCACGGAAGGTGGACTGCAGGTCCATTTCAGATACCACGGGCTCCGGAGCAGGCTCCGGCTCGCGCAGCATTTCCGCGGTGATATTTCCCGCCGCGATCTCGCGAAGCGCCACGACAGTGGGCTTGTCGTTCTCCCAGGGCACCGTCGGCTCCGCGCCATTCGCCAAGCGGCGCGAACGCTGGGCGGCCAGCAGCACGAGCTGGAACAGGTTCTCGACGTTGCTCAGGCAATCTTCGACGGTAATTCTGGCCATGGTGAAACTTTACAAATGAATTAGGGAGTCGCCGTTCCGGCGCGACAGGTCAGGCACTATAAGCGATAACCGGCCACTCAGGCCAGCAGACCCCTCAGTAGTGCCTTCAATTCCGGTCGGCCGCCGGAGAGGTCCTCGGCACGGCCCTCGACGATGCGTACCAGGTCGTCCACCGCACGTCCGAAGTCATCATTGACGACCACGTAGTCGAATTCGGTCCAGTGGGACATGTCTCCGACGGCGTCCCGCAGCCTGCGGGCAATGACCTCGTCGGAGTCCGTCATACGGTTTCGGAGCCGATCCTCGAGGGCCTGCCGGGAAGGAGGCAGGATGAAAATCGTCGAGCATTCCGGCAACGCCCGCCGTACTTGCTGCGCCCCTTGCCAGTCGATCTCGAGCACGACGCTGTGGCCCCGCGCCAGCTGGGCCTCCACAGGCTGGCGCCCGGTACCGTAGAGATTGTCGAAAACCTTCGCGTGCTCCAGGAACTGACCTTCGCTGATCAGCCGCTCGAACTCATCTACGCTGACGAAGTAGTACTCGCGTCCCGGCTGCTCCGTGGGCCGCCTGGGTCGCGTGGTGTTCGAGATGGAAACGTGCAGCTCGGGCTTACGCTCCAGCAGCGCCTTGACCAGCGAGGTCTTGCCCGCACCTGAGGGCGCAGCGATGACGAATAGCTTGCCCCGCGTCGGCGACGCGGAAGAGGAGGAGTTCAGATTCATTGGCGGGCATTCTAAGGCACAGGACCCAGTTTCAGCCCGTCGAGGTAGTCACGAACGACGTCCCGGAAGCCTTCGCTACTCGTCACGGTCGTGCCCCCGGCCATGACAAGGATGAAGTCCCCTCTCGGAGTGCGGCTCACTTCGCGCACGTGATTCATATTGATTATGCACGAGCGGCTGATGCGCAGCATCGGCTGCGTCTGCAGCGATTTCTCCGCATGCTGCAGGGTGCTGCGCGCGAGATAAGTCTCCCGCCCCACGGTCAGCTTGACGTAGTTGCGATCCGCCTCCAGCACTTCGACCTGGGCCACATCCAGCATGTGCATTCTGCCACCCGCTTCTGCGAGCAGGCGAGGTCGTGCATCCGATGCGCTCTTCGCGCCGCGTTCGATCTGTGCCAGCACGGAGGACAGTACGGTGTGCCGGTCCGCGACGGACTCTGCTTCGCGTCTGCGTCGCACGCGGGCCAGAGTTTTGCGAAAGCGATCGTCGTCATACGGCTTCAACAAGTAGTCCACCGCGCTGACCTCAAAAGCCTCCAGCGCGTATTGGTCGAACGCTGTGACGAATACGATGAGGGGTAGCGTCTGGGGATCGAGCGCCCGCGCGAGGGTGATGCCGCTCATCGAGTCGATCTGGATATCGAGAAACAGCAGGTGTGGCGGCTGCGCCAGGATGGCATCGAGCGCTGAACGGCTGTCCCCGTATTCGCCGACGATCCTCAAATCGTGTTCGCGCGCGCAACACTCGCGTAGCGTCCGTCGTGCGTTCGGTTCGTCATCGACGATGACCACTTCCATCATGACGATGAGACCTCAAGCGTGATGCGCTCCAGCGCGTATACCATGCAACCGAGCCTTCAGCGAACGTCGCTGCGATCGTCCGGGCCCTCCCCAAGGACGGGCAGGCGGATCTGTGCGACCCAGATGCCCGGCTCCGATTCCGCCGACGTAAAGACCGCGGTGTCGCCGAACTGCAGCGCCAAGCGCTCCCGAACGTTGCGCAGCCCGATTCCATCCCTGCCGGTGGCTGCCTCGCTTGCCATGCTGTTGATGACGCGCAGCGTCAGCACGCTGGCGTCGGTGGACGCCTCGACCCGAATCACCACCGCTCCGGTGTGACCCGACAGTCCGTGAACGACAGCATTCTCCACGAGCGGCTGCAGGATCAGGCTCGGCACCCACATCCGGGGCAGGTCCTCGATATCGGCGACCCACACGGTCAGCCGATCGGCAAAGCGCTTCTGCTGCAACTCAAGATACAACTTCACGAAGCGAAACTCATCCGTGAGACGCGAGAAGTCGCGCTCGCCCGCCGTCAATAGTCGCCGCAGAAGGTCCCCCAACTGCACGACCATCGACTGGGCCGCCTCGGGGTCCCAGGAGATCTGACCGCGGATGGTATGCAGAAGGTTAAAGAGTGTATGCGGAGACAGCTGCATCCGCAGCGTTGCAAGGTGAGCGGCGGTGAGCTCGCGCTCCAGCGCCGCGGAGCGTAGTTGAGAATCGCGAAAGCGCTGGTAAAGCGCGAACCCGTTGATCAGCGCCAATCCGAAGCCGTACGTCAGGAAGAAATTCGTGGCGCTGGCCATCCACATGGCGCGATCGACGGCGGAAGACCAGGGGCGCTCGGGCCCCGTAGAGACGTGATGCGCCGGACTCTCCTCATGGGGCGTAAAGTGTTCTCCGAGCATCAGTGCCGGAGAGGCGAGAATCGAGAAGCCCACGGCGATCAGCAGCTGCGCGGGTATTGTCCGCAGCTTGGGTCGCCAGCCCACGCGCATCGATCCCCAGACGCACAGCAGCAGAGCTGGATACAACAACGCGTGCTGTAACAGCCTGGCATCCCAGTTCGCGAAGAAATGCCCCGGGGTCATGCCCGACAGGCTGGTCTGCATGCTGTTGGAATACAGGACGTTGGATAAGGCTACATACACCCAGAAGACGGTGAGGATGGCCAACAGGGGGCCCACGCTATGCCTGACAGCGTCGGCGTCCCGTTCGGCGCTGATGCGGAGGTCCGGCCCCGTCGCGGCCAGCCCGCTCTGCGCGTCGGCAGAAGTGACTGCGTTCATTTAAGGATTCTCCTCTGGAGGGGATCCTGCGCAAATAGATGCCGATAGCCTACGCCAGGATGCTCCCGGCGCGCGACGAAATCAGGATCGAGGGACGAAACCGTCGCTGCCGGGGACGAAACTGCGGTCTCGCGGCACCTATTGTCACAACCGTCTGCGGGCCGTTGCGCTCTCGCTACCCGGGCCGTCAGGCGTTCGCAACGCGTGCCCCCGATGATGTTGGTACCAACGCGTCGGCCATTGGGACGGACACGACGCCAGGCTACAGACGCCGACCGGCCGAAGGAGTTTCATACGCACACCGACCGACCTGGCTGGAATGCATCCGACTCGCCGGTCGCGCGTAACCCTTTGAGAATCAGGAGAGGCACATGAACATCGTTCGTACGAATCGCACATCCAACACTCTTGTGTCGCTGGCCTTGTCCGCGCTCGCCGGAACGGCGTTTCTGGTGACGGCCGGTGTCGCGAACGCCGCCCCGACACCCGACACGGCTGTTACGGTCAATTACGGCGATCTCAACGTTCAAACGCATGACGGTGCGGTTACGCTGTATCGTCGGATTGCCTCGGCCGCCAAATTGGTTTGCCCGGGGGCGGACAATCGCAACATGGCTGCACTGGCCATCAGTGAGTCCTGCCAGCGCGCGGCCATCGAGCGCGCCGTGCACGGATTGAGCAACCCACAGTTGGCCGCTGTGCATTCGGAACATACCGGACGCGGCTGATCGGTTCGCTATGAAAGCTCTTGAGAGCAACCGCCGGCCGGCGCCATCACCGGCGGTTGCTCTGCCGATACCCTCGGTGTCGACCGTGAGCCTTGCTGCATATTTCACCCCCTCCCGGATTGCTGGCGACCACATTTGCTGAACCCCAATGGTTCGACGCTGCGGCTGAATTTTGGCCGTCACTGTGCCGACCACCCTGCCTCGAGGGAATACGGACTGAAGTTCAGCTATCCCCTGTAGCTGCAGACGGCGCAGCGGATCCGTCGCGGTCGTGATACGGTAAGTCTCCCCCGACCGATCCTAAGTTGGAGATTCCTATGCCCGGCAGTCTCAGCGGCCGCAACCGCTGGCTGGCGCTGATCGTCTTGTGCCTCGGCGTACTGATGATCGTCCTCGATACGACAATCGTGAACGTCGCGCTGCCCTCGATCAGAGTCGATCTCGGCTTTTCCGAGACTTCACTGGTGTGGGTGGTGAATGCCTACATGCTCACCTTCGGGGGCTTCTTGCTGCTCGGCGGCCGACTCGGTGATCTGTACGGGCACCGCAAAGTGTTCTTGGTGGGTATCACCGTCTTCACGCTGGCATCCCTCGCCTGCGGGCTGGCCAATACGCAGGAGCGGCTGGTCGTCGCGCGAATCGTGCAGGGCCTGGGCGGAGCCATCGTCAATGCGGTGTCGCTCTCGCTGATCATGAATTTATTTACCGAGGAGGGTGAACGGGCGAAGGCGATGGGCGTATTCGGGTTCGTGTGCGCCGGTGGCGGCAGCCTCGGCGTATTGCTCGGCGGCGTTCTGACAAGCGTTCTCAATTGGCACTGGATCTTCCTGGTTAATCTGCCGATCGGCGTGGCTGTCTACGTTCTGTGTTTCATGCTGTTACCCGGCGGGGGTGGACAGAAGGCAACCGGCCGGCTCGACCTGGC
>FTJL01001518.1_pt1 | contig 16706 bp, 11 predicted proteins | sample 1658551 | NCBI WGS metagenome assembly FTJL01 (sample SAMEA3914835, study PRJEB12502) | metagenome | biome: forest; material: soil | place: Canada | collected 2011-07-03 | depth 0.3 m
CCGTAGTTGCCCGGATAGCGCATTGCTGTGTACAGAAACCGGTCCACGATAAGCGCTCCGGCTTCCTTGTCCATCTCGTATTTGATGGGCTCGCCGCCGACGGGCACTTCGACGACGACGTTCACTTCCCTCGGGGGATCGCGGCCCACTGAGATTGCCTCAAGACGCATTGACACTCCTTAACGTGAATATTGATCGAGAACCTTACGAGGAGAACGCGTTCGGAAGCAAGAACGGCAACGCCTCGGTGCGCTCCGCGCAGCTTCCGCGCTATACAGTACTCGCCCGGCTGACGTACTGAATGGACGCGCAACGAGGCGAGTCATAGTCTTCCGCGGATGTCCGCCGGACTCTACTACCTCGAAAATTTTCGCCATGTGCTGGAGACGCTCTGCGAGCGCTATGCGGACCTGCTGGCGCAGGACGAGCGATGCTTCGCCGATACGTTTTTCAGCCTTCCTACCGAGTCCAGCGCCCTTCTGGTGCGGATGATCACGCGACAGGGGACCTTGTTTCGCAACAGCCGGCTGGCGTACGAGGAAATAGGCTGCACGTGGCGCGCCGCCGCCCCGCTTATCGAGGCGGGTTTTCTGGATCCTCAGCCCGCACTCGCCTGGGAAGACCTGGCGCGTCTGGCCACCAGGACGGAGCTGTCGGCGGCGTTTGAGCTGCCCGCTACGCTGCGGCGAGGGCGCAAGCCGCAGATTCTGGACCACCTGCGCACGACACAGGATGCCGCACAAGCGCTCACGGGATGGCTGCGTCACGTGGGCGACTGCGTTTATCGCCTGGCGGTGGCTGGATTGTGTGATCGCCTGCGCATCGTGTTCTTCGGCAATTTCCGGCAGGACTGGTCGGAGTTCGTGCTGGCGGACCTCGGAATCCATCGCTACGAGCGAGTGGCCGTCGATGCGGGGGCGCGTGCCTTCGCGCGCCGGGAGGAAATCGATCAGTTTGCGGCGCTGTACCACTGCCGGGAGTTACTTCATGCGGACGTCCCGCCTGATGAAGTACTGGCGGCAATGCCACCGGCACTCTCGGGATGTGCGTGGATCGAGGCGCGCCGCGTGCGGCTCCTGTTATTCACCGCCCACAGATTCGAACGAGCTCAGCAGCCGTCGCAGGCGTTGCAGATTTACCTGGCCTGCGAAGAGCCGCGAGCCAGAATTCGCGCGATTCGCCTGCTCGACAAGCTCGATAGGTCCACTGAAGCGTGGGAGCTGCTGTCCTCGCTCGACCGGGGGTTGCCGGATGAAAGCGTGCGGCAGGAAATCGAGCGTATTCGCCCGCGCTTGGGCCGCAAGCTCGGCATAACCGTGGAGCGTGCAACGCAGGCCGCCGGTTGGAACACTTTTCAGATCCAGCTGCTTCGAGGTCGTGAGGGCGAATCGGTCGAACGGCTTGCCGCCGCGTACTTGGCAACGCCCGAGGCCCCGGCGCTGTTCGTGGAGAACGCCCTGCTGAACTCGCTGCTCGGACTGTTGTGTTGGGAAGCGGTTTTCGCGCCGCTGCCGGGTGCATTCTTCCACGAGTTTCAGGCCGCTCCCGCCGATCTGACGGCGCCGGATTTCTGCGTGCGGCGGGCGCGCGAATTGGCCGACTGCCTGGGTCGCCTCGAGTCGAACGAGTATCGCGCCTGCATACTCAGTGCATTTGCGGCCAAGGTGGGCATTGCTTCCCCCTTCGTAGCGTGGGGCGTGCTTACGCCGCAATTGCTGACGCTGGCGCTCGACTGCATACCGGCCGCGCATTTGCGCAAGTACTTCGAGAGGATCCTGGCGGACATCGCCGCCAATCGCAGCGGGCTGCCGGATCTGATCCAGTTCTATCCGTCCGAGCGCAGGTACCGTCTGATCGAAGTCAAGGGACCCGGTGACCGGCTCCAGCACAACCAGTTGCGCTGGCTGCGCTACTGCGTGACAAATGGCATGGACGTCGCTGTTTGCAAGGTGAGTTGGCAAGAGGCCCTGCCGTGACTTACAGCATCGCGGTCCGCTCGCTGTGCGAATTCACAGCGAAGCAAGGAGATCTGGATATTCGCTTCACTCCCGCTCCCAGCGCACAGCAGGGCATGGAAGGGCACGCCGCGCTTGCGCGTCGGCGCGGATCCAGTTTCGAAACCGAGATAATGCTCGATGGCGAGTACGAGCAGCTACGGGTGCGCGGTCGCGCCGATGGATTCGACCCGGGGAAGAATCAACTCGAGGAGTTCAAGACCTATCGCGGCGACCTTAAGCGTATGCCCGCAAGTCACCGCGCCCTCCATTGGGCTCAGCTGAGGATCTATGGGGCGTTGTTGTGCCGGAAGAGGGCGCTGCCCCGGCTTCGCCTGGCGCTGGTGTATTTCAACATCGCCACCGAACAGGAAACCGAGTTCACCGAGGAGCATGACGCGCCGTCTCTGGAGCAGCATTTTTCCGCTCACTGCACAAGATTTCTGCACTGGGCCCGGCAGGAACTGGCTCACCGGCAGCGTCGTGACGCCCGGCTGACGCAATTGCGGTTTCCCTTCGAAGCGTTTCATCCCCGTCAGCGGGATCTCGCGGAGGGTGTGTACCGGTCCGTGACGCGCCGCAAGGCGCTGTTGGCGCAAGCGCCTACCGGTATCGGCAAGACCATCGGCACGCTTTTCCCGACGCTCAAGGCCATGCCGGGCCAGCAACTGGACAAGATTTTCTTTCTGGTGGCCAAGACCTCGGGACGCCGGATTGCCCTGGAGACGTTGGGGAGACTGCAGGGCGATGAAGCGCAAAGCACGGTGCGCGTGCTGGAACTCGTGGCGCGCGACAAGGCCTGCGAGAACCCGAACGCAGAGTGCCACGGAGCCGCCTGCCCACTCGCAAAGGGGTTCTACGACAGGTTGCCGGCCGCGCGGGACGAGGCGGTGGAATCCATGCATTTGGACCGAGCGGCCGTGCGTGCCATAGGGCTCAAACATCAGGTCTGTCCGTACTACCTCAGCCAGGAACTGGCTCGTTGGGCTGACGTCATCGTCGGAGATTACAACTACTACTTTGACCTCAGCGCCCTGTTGCATGCATTGACCCAGGCGAATCAATGGAAAGTCTCCGTGCTGGTCGACGAAGCGCACAACCTCGTAGAGCGCGCGCGTGCCATGTACTCCGCGCAGCTGGATCGTGCGACGCTGCTCGCGGCAGGACAATCGGCGCCGCAAGTCATCAAGAGGGCAATCGGGAAAGTGCTCCGGCAATGGGATGAACTGCTCGGCTCGCAGGACGAACCTTATCGCGTGCACGAGGCGATTCCGGTTCCGGTGGTGCGCTGCCTGGAAGGCGCCGTTGCCGCGATTTCGGAGCACGCGGCCCAGCAGCCAGTGCGGGTGGCCGCCTCGCTACTGGACTTTTATTTCGCGGCCGGCCATTTCTGCCGCCTCGCGGCCGCCTTCGACCGCGACACGATCTGCGATGTGACTTTGCGCTCCCCTGCGGGGGCTGACGAGGCCGATGCCTCGATTTGTCTGCGTAACGTCATTCCGGCGCGCTTTCTGGCCGCTCGCTGGGCCGCCGCGCACTCCAGCATGTTGTTTTCCGCCACGCTCGCGCCGTTTGCCTTCTATCGCGACGTCCTGGGCCTCCCCGCCGAGACCGTGTTTGTCGATGTCGGTTCGCCTTTTTCGCCTGAACAGCTGAGCGTGCGTATCGTGCGGTCCGTGTCGACACGCTTCAATCAACGTGAACGGTCCATTCAACCGATTGTCGAGCTCATTGCGGATCACTATCGGGCCTCCCCCGGCAATTACCTCGCGTTCTTCAGCAGCTTTCAGTACATGCATGCGGTTGCCGAGCGTCTGGCACCCCTCGCCGGGGATATTCCCCTGTGGTGCCAGGAGAGCGGGATGTCCGAGGAGCGACGCGACGCGTTTCTGGCGCGGTTCGAGCCTGAGGGCCGCGGGATCGGCTTCGCGGTCCTGGGAGGCGCGTTCGCTGAGGGAATCGATCTGCCGGGCAAGCGCCTTATCGGCGCCTTCGTCGCGACCCTGGGGCTGCCGCAGCTCAACGCCACCAACGATGAGTCTCGCCGTCGCATCGAGGAGCGCTTCGGAACAGGCTTTGAATACACCTACCTGTACCCGGGCTTAAGAAAAGTGGTCCAGGCCGCCGGGCGAGTCATCAGAACCTGCGAAGACCGCGGGGTCGTCTATTTGATCGACGACCGCTACGCGCGCGCGGACGTCCGCCGCCTGCTGCCGAAGTGGTGGGTCCTCGAGGAGGTGGGTTAAGACGACTCGCCTGTACGGGGCGCCTCCGGTGCGGTACATAATCTCCCCGGACAATAAAAGAGGGGGCCGCAAGAATGACAGCCACGCCGGATTCGAGTCGCAGCTACCAGTGGGTACTGGTCGGGCTGCTGAGCCTGAACTTTGGCATCGTGTTCTTCGATCGCAACGCCATCAATTCCCTGATGCCGTTCATCCAGCCGGAACTGAAGCTCACCGGCACCCAGATCGGCGAGCTGGCCTCGGCGTTGTCGCTGAGCTGGGCGCTCGCCGGCCTGTTCGTCGGCCGGCTGTCCGATTCACTGGGCAAACGCAAGATCATCCTGGTGGTGGCGGCGTTCATCTTTTCGGGCGCCTCCCTGCTCTCGGGAATCGCGACGTCCTTCGCGCTGCTGATGGGCGCGAGGCTGTTGATGGGAGTGGCCGAGGGCGGCGTCATGCCTATCAGCCAGGCGCTGGTTGCCGCCGAAGTGCAGCCCCAGCACCGGGGCCTCGCGATGGGTGCCGCCCAGAATTTCGGTGCCAACCTGCTGGGCAATTTTATCGCGCCCATCACGCTGACCGCTTTTGCGCTCACCTTCGGTTGGCGCAATGCTTTCAATCTGGCGGCCGCTCCGGGGTTCGTGCTGGCGCTGCTGATGTTGTGGTTGATTCGCGATCCGGTCATCGACCGCAAGAGCGACCGGGCCGGCGAGAAACTCTCCATAGTCGCAGCCCTGGGGCTGCGCAACGTCTGGATATGCGTCGTACTGTCGATTCTGCTGGTCGCGTTCCTGGTGGTATTCCTGGCGTTCACGCCGTTGTACCTGGTTCAGACCCGCGGCATGGACGCGACGACCGAGAGTTGGTTGATCGCGATGTGGGGACTGCCCTCCATGGCCTACGCGTTTTTGATCCCGGGATCCTCTGACTACCTCGGGCGCCGCCCGATCGTGATTGCGATGGGGGCCGCTTCGGCTCTGATTCCCCTGAGCGTCTTGTTCATCGATGGCTCCCTATGGCCGTTGTTCTTATTTTTCATCCTGGGTGCGACAGTCAGCGGGATCTATCCCATCGTGATGGCAACGATTCCTTCCGAGACTGTCCCGGCTTCGCAATTGGCCACGGTGCTGGGACTGACGATGGGGCTTGGCGAAATCATCGGTGGGGTGGCGAGTCCGACCCTGGCCGGTTATGCGGCCGACGCCTACGGCCCGCGCGCCACACTCTGGATTCTGCTCGGCATCAGTGTCGCAATCTTCGCGTTCGCGTGCGGGTTGAAGGAAACAGCCCCAGCGGCTCTGCGGCGCAGCGCACTGGCTGTTGCCCATTGAGGTTCGAGTGCCGAAGTGGCAGTTCTGGATAGATCGCGGCGGTACTTTTACCGATGTGGTGGCTCGACACCCGGACGGGCAGCTGCGCACAGTCAAACTGCTGAGTGAGAATCCGCAAAGCTACGCCGACGCGGCCGTCGCAGGTATCTGCCTATCGCTGGGACTTCCCGTCGACGCTGAAATTCCTGAGCAGAGCATTGCCGCTGTCAAGATGGGGACGACGGTCGCCACGAATGCGCTGCTCGAGCGTCGGGGCGCACGCACCCTGCTGCTCATGGACGCCGGGTTTGCCGATTTGCTCAGCATCGGCACCCAGGCGCGTCCCCGGCTGTTTGATCTGGCCATCCGCAAGCCCGAACCGCTGTTCGAGGCTGTCGAAGAAGTGGGAGGGCGAGTCGACGCCAACGGTCGACTTCTGACCCCCATAGTGGAGGCGGACGTCGCCCAGATGTTGGCGCGACGCAGAGCGCAAGGATATCAGGCGGTCGCGATAGCCCTGGCGCACGCGTGGCAGTTCCCGGCAAGCGAGAAACGGCTGGCGCAGTTGGCGCGGGAGGCAGGATTCGCTCAAGTGTCGGTCAGTCACGCGGTCAGCCCGCTCCTTGGCCTGGTGTCGCGCGGGAAGACGACGGTGGTCGATGCGTATCTGTCGCCTATCGTGCGGCGCTACGTTGACCAGCTTAATGCCGCGGTCGGTCGCGTGCCGCTGTACTTCATGCAGTCAAGCGGAGGCCTGACGCATGCGGCGGCGTTCCAAGGCAAAGATGCAGTCCTGTCGGGTCCGGCCGGGGGCGTCGTAGGCGCAGTACGAACGGCGCAGGCTGCCGGCTTCCAGCGTGTGATCTGTTTTGACATGGGTGGCACTTCCACGGACGTGTCTTTGTACGCCGGGCGGTTAGAGCGCGTGTTCGACACAGAAGTGGCGGGCGTTCAGATGCGCGTGCCGATGATGGCAATTAATACGATCGCAGCAGGCGGCGGCTCCATCTTGCGTTTCGACGGCAGCCGTTTCCGGGTAGGTCCGGCGAGTGCCGCAGCAAACCCGGGTCCGGCCTGCTATCGGCGTGGTGGGCCGCTGACTGTCACCGACGCTAACGTCATGGTAGGCAAGATCCAGCCTGCGCATTTTCCCGCGATCTTTGGTGCGAACGGCGACCTTCCTATCGACTCGCAGATCGTCAGGGAACGCTTCGCTGCGCTCGCAGCGGAAATCGAAGCCGTAACGGGGAGACGTCAGCAAGCGCAAGAAGTGGCTGCCGGGTTTTTGACAATCGCCGTGGCCAACGTGGCGCAGGCCATCAGGCAGGTGTCCCTGGAAAAGGGTTACGACGTAACAGATTTTGCGCTGCAGTGTTTCGGCGGAGCGGCCGGACAGCACGCCTGCCTCGTCGCCGACGAACTGGGTATGGAGACGGTAATCCTTCACCGGTACGCAGGCGTATTGTCGGCTTACGGGATGGGACTGGCCGACCGGAGCGCTCTGCGCCACAGGGCTCTCGAGCGTCGTCTGGATGAACTGCCACCGATACGCGCTGCCGCAGAGCAGCTTTCCAGCGATGCCATAGCGGCCCTGGAAGGCGAAGGCCCGGCTACCGTTACCTACACAGCGTATCTGCGTTACGTAGGGACGGACACTGCGCTGCCCGTGGAGCTTGGGGAAATTGACGCGATGCGCAGCGCCTTCGATGCGGCACATCGCGCACATTTCGGGTTCTCGACCCCCGAACGGGAAATCATGGTCGAGAGTCTGGCTGTTGAAGCGTCGCGCGCCGGCGAGCCCCTGGGCGCACCTGAGCTGGCGCGGCGGCTGGGCGTCATGCCGCCGCCCCTGGGCGTTGTTGACATGTGGACGGGCGGGCGACAACACCGGGCTCCGGTGTTCGACCGCGATTCATTGTGCGCGGGCGATCGTATCGTCGGTCCGGCCATGATTCGCGAAGCCATTGCCACGACCATCGTCGAGCCTGATTGGGCGGCTGACGTGGACAGCTGGGGCAATCTGCTACTACGCCGGGCCGTGAGTCAGGCGCCTCGCACAGGCGCCGACGAAGCGGTGGATCCGGTGCGCCTCGAACTGTTCAACAACATGTTCATGGCGGTTGCCGAGCATATGGGGGTGGTGCTGCGCAATACCGCGACGAGCGTCAACATCAAGGAAAGGCTCGACTTCTCGTGTGCGTTGTTCGACGCCCAGGGAAACCTTGTCGCCAATGCGCCGCATGTGCCGGTGCATCTGGGCGCCATGGGCGAGAGCGTCCGCATGGTGCTGTCCAATAGAGGCGCAACGTTGAAGCCCGGCGATTCCGTGGTGCTCAATGATCCCTTCCACGGCGGCACTCATCTGCCTGACGTTACGGTCGTCACCCCGGTGTTCGCCGCGGACACTCGCACCCTGCTGTTTTTTGTGGCCAATCGCAGTCATCACGCGGATATCGGTGGACTGACACCCGGATCGATGCCACCCGACTCCGCCAGACTGGTCGAAGAGGGCGTGGTGATCGATGATTTTCTGCTGGTCGACGGCGGAGTGTTCGCGGAAGTTGATTTTCGACGCCTGCTGACGTCGGCACGCTGGCCTGCACGCAGCCCGGATACGAATATCGCTGACATCAAGGCGCAGGTCGCCGCCAATGCAACCGGCATACGTGAGTTGAACGCACTCGTGGGTCGTTACGGTTGGCCGCAGGTTGCAGCGTACATGCGGCACGTCATGGTGAACGCGGAGGAAAGTATTCGCCGCGTCATCGACCGCATCGGCAGCGGCGCGCTGGAATATCCCATGGACGACGGCGCCATGCTCAAAGTCGCGGTAATTGTGGATCGGGAGCGTCGCGAGGCGACGATCGATTTTACCGGCACCAGCGGGCAGAGCGCAGGAAACTTCAACGCGCCCAAAGCCGTCAGCCGTGCCGTCGTGCTGTATTGCTTCCGCTGCCTCGTGGGCGACGAACTGCCTTTGAACGAAGGGTGCCTCGCTCCGCTGAAGATTGTCCTGCCGCCCGGCAGCTTCCTGGATCCTGCGCCGGGTAGCGCGGTGGTCGCGGGGAATACCGAAGTCAGTCAGGCGATAGCGTGTGCACTACTGGGTGCGTTGGGTGTGTCGGCCAGCGCACAGGGGACGATGAACAACTTCCTCTTCGGCAACGAGCGCCACCAGTATTACGAGACGATCTGCGGCGGCGCGGGTGCGGGAGCGGACTTTGACGGCGCATCCGCTGTCCATACGCACATGACGAACACTCGCATCACGGATCCTGAGATTCTCGAATTGCGCTACCCGGTACGGCTGGAGCGCTTCGCCATCCGGGCGGGTTCCGGGGGTGCAGGGCATCATCGCGGCGGTGATGGGGCCATACGTGTGATTCGAGCGCTGGAGCCCATGACGGCTACTCTTGTTGCCTCGCGCAGAACCTTTGCACCGTTCGGCCTCGCCGGCGGTGGCGCAGGTAAAACGGGCACACAATGGATTGAACGGGCCGACGGCAGGAACGAAACCATGACCGGCAACGCCCGCGTGGAGCTCGGTGTGGGAGATCTCATCGTCATCGAAACACCGGGCGGCGGCGGATTCGGTGCAACCTCGACTAACCCACCGCTCTGACAAGAAGGGTCTCTTCCGCGATGGAGCGTCCCTGTGCGGGAGTCGTGAGGAGGAAGGACTGCATCAGCTCGGGCATCGCTGTCACGGCTTCCGGCACGGCGTCGCTGTTAAGCGGTTGCGAGATCAGATAGCCCTGCAGAGACATGGAGCGGTGGGCCAGGAGCAGTGCCAGCTGTTCGGGCCGCTCGATACCCTCGGCCGTGACTTCCAGGTCGAGGTTTTCACACAAGCCGACGATGGCCCGCGTGATCGCCAGCGAACGGGTACTGGTGTCGATGCTGGCGATCAGACTGCGATCGAGCTTGACCCGGGTCAGAGGCAACCGCTCGAGCGAGGCCAGGGAGGAATAGCCGGTGCCGAAATCGTCCAGCGCGATGCTGATGCCGATCTCGCGCAACTGGCGCAGGGTATCGATGGTCGCAGGTCCGGTCTGCAGCACGTTTTCCGTCAGTTCGATCTCTATGCAGTCGGACGGGAGACGGTATTCGGTCAGCAGTCTCTGTAGGTTTTCCACAAACCGGGAGTCCAGCAACTGCCGCGCCGATACGTTCACGGCGACGCGCGCATCGGGCCAGACGCCGTGGTGCCACTTGGCACAGCACTGGATGGCGGAACGCAGCACCCATTCGTTGATGTTGGTGATGAGGCCGGTTTCCTCCGCGACCTCCAGGAATTCCGCGGGCGATACGTGGCGGCCGTCAGGCAGCCGCCAGCGCAGCAGCGCTTCGACGATCTTGGTGCCGAAGGTCTCATAGCTGACTTCCGGCTGAAACAGCAATTCGAATTCGCCGCGGTCCACGGCGCGTCGCAGTCCCTGCTCGATGCGGAACTTCAGAGACGCGGTTTCCAGCAGCTCGTGGTTGAACATGCTGAGACGGCTGCGCCCGGAGGTCTTGGCGTTGAACAAGGCCGCGTCGGCGGCTCGGAGCAGGGCGTCCGGTGTGCTGGCGTGATCCGGGTACACGCTCGCTCCGACGCTGATACTGACAAGAAGCTCGCGGCCTTCGATGAGCATGGGCCGTTGAAATGCGCTGACCAGCTCGCTGCCCACTCGCGCGATGTCCGCCATGCCCGCAGGCGTTTCGTATATGACAGTGAACTCGTCGCCTCCCAGGCGGGAGGCAAATCCGCCAGGGCCGCCGGTCGCCTCGCGCAGGCGATGCGAAATACCCTTCAGCACCAGGTCGCCGAATGCGTGCCCCATGCTGTCATTGATGTTCTTGAAGTTATCCAGATCGAGGAAGAACACGGCCACCTGCGACTGGGTGGGGGCGGTTTTGATCGCCGCGCCCAGATAAGTCAGGAGTTGCCGCCGATTGGGCAGTCCCGTGAGCGGGTCGTGTTCCGCCAGGTACTGCAGCTGTCGCGTGCGTTCGTCCACGCGCACTTCCAGCTGAGTTTGATATTCCTTGGCGAGCGCATGGGCTGCCGCGAGTTTGTCCGCCATGTCGTTGAATGCGGCCGCGATGACGTCGAACTCTTCGATCCCACTGGAGACGAAGCGGGAATCAGCGTCCCCCGAGGTCAGCCGCGCCAGAGTCGACATGAACTGGCGGACCGGTGCCGCCAGGCTGCGTACCGTGACGATGGACACTGCCGAGACCGCAATCAGGGCCACAGCGCCGACGGCAACCATCAGGGCTGTTGAATGAGCGCTCGTTGCGCTGATGTCTGAAAGTAGAGTGGCCACCAAAGCGAGGCTGGCAATGGCCGCGAACGCGCTCGCCAGGCGGGCCACGAACCCCAACCGGGAAGACAGGACAGTTCGAATGGTTTCCCGTACCCGAAAAGAGTGCGCGCGAGACGAACGTCTCGGGAATTCTCCCCGGAATCGAGCTCGCACTCCACGCAATTGATTTTCTGCCGCTATCCGATGACGGCCACCGTTTTACTTGTATGCGAAGCGAGACATTGTGACGAAGGCGGCAACTGCTGTGACTGGAGCAGAACTGTGCGCTCGAGCTCGCGCCGACACATTAAGTTCAAGGCGTCGGACGTATCCGGGAGTCGCCAGTGAGCTCCAGCAGATCGATTTCTTCCTCAGCAGCGTGAAACGCGTCGTCGCCGATTACGGAACGGCTACGAAGGTCGATAAGCGCCCGCCGCTGCGCGAGCACGGCGCGCTGCTGTAATTCGGTGATGGTGGGCGCGCCGGAGACGGGTGGTTCCTTGACAGGATCGCTCTCGCTTGATCGCAGCCGCGCCTCATATTCACGGCGCAAGATCTCCACTGCGGGTTCAGGCTCCTCCCGTTCGAGCGCCTGCAGCGCGGCGCGGGCCGTTTCGATGCGCGCGATCCTGACTTCGCGCTCCACGGAGCCATCGTCCTTCAAAGCAAGCCAGGCCATCAACGGGCGAAGCGTCATTCCTTGCAGCACCAGTGTGGTCAACACGACGCAGAATGCACACAGAATGATCAGATCGCGATAGGGAAAGCCGCCGTCCGGCAGTGCCAGGGCCGCAGCGAGGGTGACGATGCCCCGCATGCCGCACCACGAGATCACTGCTGCGGTGCCGAAGTTGGCCGTGGTTTTTTTCGATGAGCGCCAGCGTCTGGCTTTCCATCGAACGAATGTTGTGTTGAATGCCACCCAGAGTATGCGCACTAGTATTACCGTCGCGCAGACTGCTGCCGCGCACAGTCCGTAGGTGTGTACATCTTCGCCATGCATCCGTGTCAGGATGCCGCGCAGCTGCAACCCAATCAGCACGAATGCCAGAACGTTCAGCACGAAGACGACTACTTCCCAGACCGCATAGGAGGAGATCCGGTGGCGCGCATCCGACCGGCCCGGTGCGCTGCGCGCAAGAGTCATCGCATAGCTGACCACGGTGATAATGGCCGACAAACCCATCCGATCGGCCAACAGCCACACGGAAAAGGTCCCGACGAACTGCAGCAGCACAGAAATGGGAATGTCGCTGACTCGCGAGGTGATCCACAGGTAGATTCGGGCGAGGATGATTCCGGCAATGACGCCGCCGCCACAGGTCAACAGAAAAGTCGGAATGACACTCCAGCCCGAGACCGCGCCCGTCATCGCTGCGGCGACGGCCATGCGGTAGATGAGCAGGGCGCTGGCGTCGTTGAACAGGCTCTCGCCCTCCAGGATGATCAGCACCCGATGCGGGAGCTTTAGCTGGCGGAGCACCGCTGTTGCAGCCGAAGCGTCTGAAGGCGCGACGATTGCACCGAGGGCTATCGCTGCTGGCCAGCCCATATCGGGGACGAATCTCCTGACGACCAGCGCGACTGCACCAATCGTGAGCGCCACCATCGTCAGCGCGAGGCTGATCACGGGCCTCAGATTCGCCTTCAGATCGCGCGGCGAGGCGTCATAAGCAGCGTCGAGCAGTGCGGGCGCAACAAACAGCGCCAAGGCCAGTTGCGGGTCAAGCATCACTTGCGGCGTGCCCGGCACGAGTGCGAGACCGGCGCCTGCCAGGGCGAGCAGCGCTGGGTACGGGACTCCCAGGCGCACCGCCCACTGCGCCAGAACGGCTCCCACCAGGAGCAGGGCAATGACCAGTTCAAAAATGACCATGGTGGCACTCTACAGGGGCATCGACTTCTTTGGGATGCCGGTCCTCCCCCGTCGTCGGCCTTTGCGGGTACCATCGTTCGGGTGCGCAAGTGCGCAAGGCGACATCGAGGCGGGCGTGACAGCGAAGATCATCGACGGCAAGGCCGTTGCGGCGCAGATTCGTCTGGAATGCAAGGCGCGTGTGACCGCGCTGCGCGAGAAGGGCGTCGTCCCGGGACTGGCCGTTATCCTCGTTGAAGGCAATCCGGCGTCCGCAGTCTACGTGGCCAGCAAGATCAAGGCCTGTGCGGAAGTGGGTGCCCGGTCGTTCCGTATCGACTTCCCTAATAGCGTGAGTACGGACGAGCTGGTGGCGGCCATCGAGCGCCTCAACGCCGATCCGACCGTGCACGGCATCCTGGTGCAGTTGCCGCTGCCGCCGCAGGTCGACATGAGTCGCGTGCTGGAAAGCATTGCGGCCCACAAGGACGTCGACGGATTTCATCTGTACAACGTTGGCGGCTTGGTGGTCGGCAATACGGTATTCCCGCCGTGTACACCCTATGGAGTGGTGCGCCTGCTGGAGCACGAGAATATTCCGGTCGAGGGACGAAACGTCGTCGTAGTTGGTGCGAGCAATATCGTCGGCAAGCCGATGGCGCTCATGCTGATGCAGCGGGAAGCTACCGTTTGCATCTGTCACGCGAAGACACGCGATCTGGCGCAATTCACGATTCTCGCCGACATCCTGGTTGTCGCGGCCGGTCGGCCCAACCTGATAGTCCCGCAGATGGTGAAGACGGGCGCCGTAGTCATCGACGTGGGCATCAATCGCCTGCCCAACGGCAAGCTGGTCGGAGACGTCGACTTCGAGGGCGTAAGGCAGAAGGCGTCCTACATCACACCCGTGCCGGGTGGCGTCGGGCCGATGACGGTAACGATGCTCCTGTTCAACACGATCTCTTCCGCGGAGCGCGCCGCAACCGGGCGCGCTACCGTGGAAATGGCATAGCTGTCGCGCTGTTCAAAATGCGACGTGCTGCATGTAACCACCGTCCACGTGCAGATTCTGGCCGACCGTAAAACCCGATTTCGGACTGGCCAGGAATACCACGGACGCGGCAATGTCTTCGGGTCTGCCCAGGCGCCCGATGACACAAGCCTTCAGCGACTCCTCGTACAGAGCCGGAGCACGGTTCTTGACGCGCTCCCAGGGGCCGCCCTCGAAGTAAATGGGCCCCGGCGACACGGTATTGACCCTGATACCCTCCGGGGCGACGGACTTGCTGAGCTGCGCGCCGTAGGCGATCAGCGCGGCTTTGCAAGCGCCGTAGGCGTAAGCCCCCGGCGCAGGTAGCACCTTGGACATGATCCCGGAGATGCTGCCGATCAGCACGATCGCGGCCTGATTGGACTTACGCAGGTAGGGCAGCGCGGTCTCGCAGCCCCGCACCGCGCCCATCACGTCGATCTCGAACGCGAGCTCCCATCCTTCCTCGCCGGCATGAGAGGGCGAGGCCGTCGCGTTGGCAACAAAAATATCCAGGCCGCCCAAACGCTGCGCCGCCGAGTCGATCCAACCGGTGTAGGTCGCCCGGTCCTTCACATCGACGGCGTCGCCGATGGCTTTCACGCCCAGCGCGCTTAAACCCTCCACAGTCGTTTTCACGTTGGCCGCCGTGCGCGAGCAGATGGCGACGTCCACGCCTTCACCTGCCAGCATTTGCGCGATTTTCAAACCGATGCCCTGGGTGGCGCCGGTGACGATGGCTTTGCGGCCCTTTAATTCGAGATCCATAAATGCCCCCACTCAGTGTGTCGTGAGTGTCCTGATGTAACGGTAAAAGAATTCGTTGCCCTTGTAGAACGACGCGGCACCCAGTCGCTCGTCGCGACCGTGCATGCGCATGTCGCCTCGATTGGCGGCGATCCCTGCAATGGTATAGGTGGGTAGGCCGGCGGCCATCGTGTACACGGCATCCGAGGAGCCGTCATCCATCGTCGGAACGACTTTGAGGCCGGGCCACATCTGGTCGACCAACTTGTCCAGCGGTAGCAGGATTTCCGGGCTCAGCGGCGGGGGTGCAAAACCTTTGTCGTCGGACGCCTTGTCCACAACCCGGCCCGTCTCGTCGAAAAAACGAACCGCGATGCCCGGGTCCGCCAGGACTGCGATCAGCGTTTGACGCACTTCCTCGGGGGAGTGCCCCGGCAGGATCCGGCAGTTCACCACGGCCTGGGCTCTTTGGGGCAAGGCGTTGTTGGCCTGCCCCGCATCCAGCCGCGTGGCGACGCAGGTGGTTCTCATGGTGGCATTGTCAGTCGAGTCCCGGGACAGGCGCTCTATAGCCTCGGAGTCGGGCGTCTGCCGCAGGATCGCGCGCATGTCAGTGGCCCGCTCGCCGGTTTCGATCGCAGACATTCTCTCGTAGTAGCTGCGTGTGACGGCGTTCAACTCAAAGGGAAATTTGTACTGGGCCACCCGTGTAAGACCTGCGCTGAGCGAATAGATGGCATTGTCAGGCACGGGCAGAGAGCTGTGACCACCCGGGTTGGTGACCGTCAGTTGGTAGTCGGCGTACACCTTCTCAGTGGCATCGAGCTTGAAAAACACAGGCTTGTCGTGCTCCGTCACTACCGAAACGTCGTCGTGATTGATGACGAACTGCGCATCGATCAGTTCGCGGTGATGGCGCATGAGCCAATCGATGCCGTTGGAATCTCCGCCTTCCTCGTCGGCGGTCAACGCGAGGATGACGTCGCGGTTCAGATGGACGTTCTCTTGTTTGAGCCGGATCAGCGTGCGCATCATGATGGCGTCGCCCGACTTCATGTCGACGGTGCCGCGACCATAGTAATAGCCGTCTTTTTCCACAAACTTAAATGGATCCGTGCTCCAGTCTTCACGCCGTGCTGCCACGACGTCCAGATGACCGATGAGCAGAAGCGGTTTGCGCTTGCCCGAGCCATGCAGGCGCACAACGAGGTTCTTCTTCCGATCGTTGGGTCCCAGAACGGCCACGTCCGCTGCCGGAAAGCCGGCGTCCAGCAGCCGCTTCGCCATGGCTTCGGCCGCAGTGGTGACGTTTCCTACCGAATCGACCGTGTTGATCTCGATCAACTGCTTGAAGATATCCAGGGCGAGCGGATCCGCGTAGGGCGATGCCGCGGTTTGCGCCTGAACGGGCGAACCGCCAGCAGCGACAAAGGGAGCGACAAAGCCCGCGAGGACGGCGGCGAACAGCGCGTTGCGCACGACGCGGTGTGACGCGGCGATGCGCGGCGAAGGACCCATGCTTGACTACCTGGCCGAAGGTGGAACTCGGCTAGGGAGGCTACACAACGGCGGCTCTGGCGGGAAGCATCACCGGTCCTCGCCCGTGCTGCAGAAGAGCCGCGAGCTCGCTGCTGGGCACCGGCTTGCTGTGCAGGTAGCCCTGCGATTGATTACACAGCACCTGTCCGAGGTACTCCAGCTGCTCCGGGGTCTCGACGCCCTCGGCAACGGTGGTGAGATTGAATGCGCGCGCCAGGGAAATGATGGTCTGCACCAGGATCTTTCCGGCCTCATCCTCCGGAATCTGGCGGATAAAGCTGCGATCGATCTTCAGGGTGTCGATCGGCAGGGACGACAGGCGGCTGAGCGAGGAGTAGCCGGTGCCGAAGTCGTCGATGGCGATACGGATACCGGCCGCCCGCAGCAGCTTGAGCTTCCTGACCTCTCCCCCGGAATCCTCGTGCAGGGCCCCTTCGGTGATTTCCAGGTCCAGACCTGCTTCGGCCGTGGACCACCCCGCGTGCACCTTCAGAATGTTCGGCGCGAAGTCGGGCAGGCGCAGTTGGGCCGGAGAGATGTTGACGGCCACCCGCATCGGCGGCAGGCCGGCCTGCAGCCACTGCTGCAGATCGAGGGCCGCTTTCTGAATGACCCATTCGCCCACGTCGATGATGATGCCGGTGGATTCGAGCAGCGGCAGGAAGGCGGCGGGGGAGACCAGTCCCGAGTCCGGATCGTTCCAGCGCAGCAGCGC
>FTJL01691829.1_pt1 | contig 16651 bp, 9 predicted proteins | sample 1658551 | NCBI WGS metagenome assembly FTJL01 (sample SAMEA3914835, study PRJEB12502) | metagenome | biome: forest; material: soil | place: Canada | collected 2011-07-03 | depth 0.3 m
ACGTTCTTCGGTGCATTGATGCCAATGCGAACCTGGTTGCCCTTCACTCCAAGTACGGTGACCGTGACATCGTTGCCGATCATCACTGTCTCACCCACCCGTCTCGTCAGTATGAGCATTTCGTTTTTCCTCCTTGATCTTGGGCGGCCCCGACTGGAGAAACCTCAAGGATCCGGTTATGGAATCTACGGACTCGTGACCGTGAACCAAATCAGAGAAACCCTGAATCTGCACCGCGGCGCTGGCGCGCTGCAATGTACTTCACACAACAACTATATGCTGGCGCCGGCCGTCACGGCCATACGGCAAGCCTTGCGGCGCGCCACGCAGCTATCCTGCTCAGGCAAGTTTGGCGCGCACGAACTCCGGAACCTGCGCCAGCGCCGCACTCAACGCCGCCGGATTGTTACCGCCGGCCTGCGCGAAATCCGGTCTGCCGCCGCCGCGCCCGCCGATTTGTGCGGCAATCGCACCTACCAGCTCCCCGGCTCGCACCCGCGCGGTCTGATCCGCCGTAACACCGGCCACAATAATGACTTTTGTGGGGCTTTCTACAGACGCAAGTACGATCACCGCCGATTTCAATTTGTCCTTCAACTGATCGACCGCAGCGCGCAATGCGCCCGCATCCGCTCCGTCGACCTGGGTGGCAACGACTTTGACTCCGGCCACCTCCGTCGCACCTGCAGCAAGATCCACCCCCTGACCTGAAGCCAGTTTGTCCTTCAGCGCGCGAATCTCACGTTCCATTTGCCGAATCCGCTCGAGCGCATCACGGACCTTGTCCCTCACGTCCTCTCGCGAACCACGCACCAGACCTGACACGTCTTTCAATACGGCATCATTCTGCTCGACGTAATCCAGCGCAGCTTCGCCCGTGATTGCCTCGATGCGGCGCACACCGGCGGCGACGCCGCTTTCCCCAACGATCTTGAAGAAGCCGATATCGCCGGCGCGCTCAACATGCGTCCCGCCGCACAACTCCATCGAAAAGTCGCCCACGCGAAGGACGCGCACGTCCTTGTCGTACTTCTCTCCAAACAAGGCCATCGCTCCGGAGGCGACAGCGCTGTCGTAATCCATCAACCGGGTTTCGGCCGGGGCGTTGGCGCGGATCTCGCGATTCACCAGCCGCTCGATCTCGCGCAACTCCTCAGCCGTGATGCCCTGAAAGTGCGAGAAATCAAACCGCAGGCGATCGGGCGCGACCAGCGAGCCCTTTTGCTGCACATGCGTCCCCAATACCTTCCGCAGGGCTGCGTGCAGCAGATGCGTTGCAGTGTGGTTCAGTGCAGTCGCGCGGCGGCGCTCACCGTTTACGTGAGCACCCAGCGTGTCACCCAACCTGATCGAACCTTCGGCAACACGTCCGATATGGGAATGCGCGGCGCCACGCTTCTGTGTGTCTGCCACTATGAAGCGCACACCGGGCCCGGCCAGCTCGCCTGCATCGCCGACTTGCCCTCCTGACTCCGCATAGAACGCAGTCCTGTCGAGCACGACTTCGCCCTGCTCACCGGCCTTGAGTTCCGCGATAGTGGCGCCGTCCTTGAGCAGCGCAACGACATGACCCTCAGCATCAAGGCCGTCGTAGCCCTGGAACAGGGTGCGCGAATCAACAGTCGCGCCACTGCGAAGGTCGACACCAAACTTGCTCGCGTCTTGCGAACGTCGACGCTGTTCGTCCATCGCCACATCGAATCCAGCCTGATCGATGCTGAGTCCGCGCTCCCTCGCAATATCCGCTGTGAGATCGGCCGGAAATCCGTAGGTGTCGTACAGTTTGAACACTGTCGCGCCATCGATCACGATTTGCGACGGGAGACCCGCCGTGACCGGCCCCGGGGTGACCGGCGATGATCCGGCCGCGCGCAGTTTGGCCGCACTGATGGCCGCTTCCAGCAGACTCATTCCATTCGCCAGCGTCTCGGCAAATCGTTCTTCCTCCTGCTTGAGCACGCGTTCGGCCAGAGAGCGCCCCCGCACGAGCTCCGGATAGGCAGCGCCCATTTCCTGCTCCAGCACGGGGACAAGCTTGTAGAAAAACGGCTCGTCGATTCCAAGTTTGTAACCATGCCGCACCGCACGACGAATGATTCGCCGCAGCACATACCCGCGCCCTTCGTTTGACGGCAGCACCCCGTCGACGATGAGAAAGGTGCACGCGCGAATGTGATCCGCAATGACGCGTAGCGAGCTCGAAGTCAGGTCTTCAGTGCCCGCCAGCTTGGCGGCGGCGCGGATAAGACTCTTGAACAGGTCAATGTCGTAGTTCGAATGCACGCCCTGCATCACAGCAGCGACGCGCTCCAGCCCCATGCCGGTGTCGACGGAGGGCTTGGGCAACGGCGTGAGCTGGCCGTCGCTGGAACGGTCGTATTGCATGAATACGAGATTCCAGATTTCGACGTAGCGGTCGCCGTCCTCATCCGGCGAACCCGGGGGGCCGCCCGGGATGTGCGGGCCGTGATCATAGAAAATCTCGCTGCACGGGCCGCAAGGACCGGTATCGCCCATCTGCCAGAAATTCGACTCCTCGCCCAGGCGGGTCAGACGATCGGCCGGTACGCCGATCTCCTCCACCCAGATGCGCGCAGCCTCATCGTCGTCGCGATAGACGGTGAACCACAGCCGGGCCGGGTCCAGGCCCAAGGTCCCGGTCAAAAAGTCCCAGGCGAAGCGGATGGCATCGCGCTTGAAATAGTCGCCGAAAGAGAAGTTGCCCAGCATCTCGAAGAACGTGTGATGCCGCGCCGTGTAGCCGACGTTCTCCAGGTCATTGTGCTTGCCGCCGGCCCGCACGCAGCGCTGGCTGGACGCGGCGCGCACGTAATCGCGCTGATCCTTGCCCAGGAATACGTCTTTGAATTGGACCATGCCGGCATTCGTGAACAGCAGCGTAGGGTCGTTTCCGGGTACGAGCGAACTCGAGGGCACGACCTTGTGGCCGCGCTCGCGGAAAAATTCGAGGAAGGCGCGGCGGACATCCGTCGCGCTGAATGTTTTGGGTTGAGTCAAGTTTGTAGATCCGAGTCGAGGTCGGCGCCGAGAGCCGCCCGGATATGATCCGATGAAAACCCTCGGTACTGCAAAAAACGCGCTTGGCGGGCCTTTTCGACCCTGCTTTCGGCCGCCCGCTGCCCGAACCGACGGCCGCGCTGCTCGCGCGCCAGGGCGGCCCAATCGAGCCCGCAAGCCAGCGCGGCTTCGATCAGCTCCGCACTCACGTCCAGCGCCCTGAGATCCGCGGCAATACGAATGGGCCCCCGCCCGCGGCCGGCGTGGTACGTCGCATAGTTCGTCGCAAAGCGGGCATCGTCGAGCATCCGGCTGTTCGCCAGATCCTGGAGAACGGTAGCCACGACCTCGCGCTCGTAGCCCTTGGCTTGCAGCTTTTGACGCAGTTCACCGCTTGCGAAATCGCGGCGGGCCAGCAAAGCAATGGCCGCCGAGCGGATCTCCTCGGCATCGGCGGCACTCTCGGGACGGGTCGCTCGACGACTTTTACGCAAGACCACCCGGCACGGCGCCCCTTAGGCGGAATTGGCCTGGTCGTCGACGCGGGGCTGTTTGACCGGCAGCAGCTTCGCGCGCACCAGGTCTTCGATCTCCCGGGCGATCTCCTTGTTGTTCTGCAGGTAGGTGCGGGCGTTGTCCTTGCCCTGACCGATCCGGTTGCCCTTGTACGAGTACCAGGCACCGGATTTCTCGACGATGCCCTGCGAACTGGCCAGCTCGATGATCTCGCCTTCGCGGGAGATGCCCGCCCCGTACATGATCTCGAATTCGGCCTCGCGGAATGGCGGCGCGACCTTGTTCTTGACCACCTTGACGCGCGTCATATTGCCGGTCACTTCCTCGCCGGTTTTGATCGCGCCGATACGGCGGATGTCGAGGCGCACCGACGCATAGAACTTCAGCGCATTACCGCCGGTCGTGGTTTCCGGGTTGCCGAACATCACGCCAATCTTCATGCGGATCTGGTTGATGAAAATAACGATGGTATTCGAGCGCTTGATATTGCCCGTCAGCTTGCGCAGCGCCTGTGACATGAGGCGTGCGTGCAGACCCATCTGCATCTCGCCCATCTCGCCTTCGATCTCGGCCTTCGGCGTGAGCGCTGCGACTGAGTCAATGACGACCACGTCGACCGCGCTCGAGCGAACGAGCATGTCGGTAATTTCGAGAGCCTGCTCGCCGGTATCCGGTTGCGAGACCAGCAGATCCGTGATGTTCACGCCGAGTTTCTCGGCATACGAAGGATCGAGCGCGTGCTCGGCGTCTACGAACGCGGCGGTGCCGCCCGCACGTTGCACTTCAGCGATGACCTGCAGCGTTAGGGTGGTCTTGCCTGACGATTCCGGACCATAGATCTCGACAACCCGGCCGCGCGGCAAGCCGCCGATGCCCAGCGCGATATCCAGCCCGAGTGAGCCGGTCGAGACGGCTTCGATGTCGTAGATCGCAGCGGCATCGCCGAGACGCATGACCGAGCCTTTGCCGAACTGTTTTTCAATCTGGCCCAATGCAGCCGCGAGTGCCTTTTTGCGGTTCTCTTCCATCTGGGGAGTTCCTGAAGGTAGCCGAGTCGTCTGTGGTTTATCCATTCGCAATTATCACACAAAGATGGCGCGTTGGGTCGCTCAAAACACCTGTATTTCAAGGTTTTTACACGATTTGCCATTTAGCCAGTAGCCACGAATCCACGACACTGTATAAAGCGCCGCCCGCCTGGGTGCGACTCTGCACCAGCGCCAGTTGCGAGCAGCTCCACGGCAGGGCGTCCATGTGGAGCTCGCCCTTGGGCCGCTGAACCTTACGCGCCAGCGTCACATGCGCGCGGAAGGGCTTGAGATCCGGAGTAAAACCGTCCGCGACGAGTTGGAATCGCAGGGCCTCGGCCAAAGTCGCGGCCGCCTGCGAAGCCGAGACCGGCGCAGCCGCGTCCGCCTCGGCGGGGATCGCACAGAGGACTTGCGGCTTCTTCCAGTGCTCGAGTCGGTCGAAGGTGAATTGCAGTGGCACCGCTTTCATGGGGAAAGCCGCGGCCACGCGGCGGGCGATCGTCGCCAGCTCAGGCATTCTTCCCTCAGGCACGGCGCCGAGGAACACCAGGGTGAGATGCAGATTGCTCACCGCCACAGCTTGACCGCCGTTGGCCTTGATTGCCTTGCGCGCAGCATGAGCCAGCGCAGTCTGCTGCCGCGCGTCGGGCCACAACGCAAAAAACAAGCGCCGATGGACCACTCCAGGCCGCTCGAACCGGCCGGTCGACACCGTATCGGCGCCCGGGTCGGCAGAACTGGCGCTCACGGCGCCGGCACTCGCAGCATCAGCGGCAAATCCAAGCGCAGGATGAGCTGCAACGCATGCTCAACCGTGAATCGGCGAACCGACTCGCGGTCCCCGGGAAACAGCTCCACCTTCGAAATCAGCTCCGCGCCGTCACCGCGTCGCACCGCGACGCAAAACCACACCGTCCCTACCGGCTTTTCCAGAGTTCCGCCGTCAGGACCTGCAATTCCGCTCACCGACACCGCCACGTCGGCGCCCGACACGCGCAGCGCGCCAGCCGCCATCTCACGGACTGTCGCGTCGCTGACGGCTCCATGTTTTTCCAGCGTGTGGTCCGCGACGCCCAGATCGCGCATCTTCGACAAGTTGGAATAGGTTACGTACCCGCACTCCAGCCACTCCGAACTGCCGGCGACGTCGGTCACGGCTTTCGCGATCCAGCCCGCGGTGCAGGACTCGGCGGTCACCAGTCGCCGGCCGGAGTTCAGCAGTCGATGCCCGACCCGCTTGGCCAGCTCGAACAGCTCTTGATCCGTTGCCATCCCTCAAGGCTACCGCCGATCGAACCGCACAGCGAGCCCGAAACCTCCACCGAAGTCCGAAGCCGGGCGAGGGGCCGAATTCGGGGCCTGCAGTCGGCGCCCGTCTTGCTGTAGCCTTCGCGGCCATGAATGACCTCGCCGTCTCGCAGCACACCCCGGTGATGCAGCAGTACCTGCGCATCAAAAGCCAGCATCCGGACATTCTGCTGTTCTACCGAATGGGCGATTTTTACGAGCTGTTCTTCGATGACGCGCGCCGCGCGGCTTCGCTGCTGGATATCACGCTCACTGCCCGCGGTCAGTCGGCTGGTCAGCCCATCCCGATGGCCGGCGTCCCATTCCACAGCGTCGAAGGATATTTGGCGCGGCTCGTCCGCAAAGGTGAAAGCGTCGCCCTCTGCGAACAGATGGGCGACCCGGCAAAATCAAAGGGCCCCGTCCAACGCGAAGTAGTCCGGATCATCACGCCGGGCACGGTGACCGATGAAGCACTGTTGGATGAACGCCAGGAAACCCTGGTCGCGGCGGTGGCCATCGAAGGTGAAGCGTTCGGGCTTGCTTGGCTGGATCTTGCAGCGGGTCGCTTCACGATCGTCCAGTCGCAGGGACGCATTGGCCTCGCCGCCGAGCTGGAACGGCTCAAGCCCGCGGAACTGCTGGTTCCGGAGAATGCGCGGACAGACGACGTTGGACGCAACGGAACCGCGATCCGCACTCGGCCTCCTTGGTACTTCGAGCTTGCCAGCGCCTCACGGTTACTGACTGATCAGCTGGGTACACTGGACCTCAAAGGTTTTGGAGCTGACGACCTGCCGCTGGCGATCTGCGCCGCCGGCGCCCTACTCCAGTACGTGAAGGACACGCAAAAGGCGGCGGTGCCTCACATTCGCAGCCTGCACGTCGAAGAACGCACGGACGCGCTGATCATCGACGCCTCGACACGACGCAATCTCGAGCTGGATGTCAGTCTTACCGGAAATGCCGACGCCACACTGTTCGCGCTCATAGATAAGTGCGTCACCTCCATGGGCTCTCGGCAGCTGAGACGGTGGCTCAATCGCCCGCTGACCGATCAACGTGCCCTGCGCGGGAGATATCACGCCCTGGGCGCGCTGATTGACCAGAGAAAATTCGAAGCCCTGCGAGAGCACCTGCACGGTATCGGGGACGTAGAACGGATCCTGTCGCGTGTCGCACTAAGGTCAGCTCGCCCGCGCGATCTTATCCAGCTGCGCGTCTCCCTGAGCGCGCTACCCGCGTTGCGTACAGCGCTTGCGGAAATCGACTCTCCGCTGGTGCACGAGCTGCGACAGCGGGTGCACGAGCACGATGATGTCGTTCAACTGCTGTTGACCGCCATATCACCGGAGCCGTCCACCTTCCTGCGCGACGGCGATGTAATCGCGCCGGGATATGACGCCGAGCTTGACGAGGTTCGGCGCATCGCCACGCACACAGACGAGTTTCTTCTGGAGCTGGAGCAGCGCGAACGAGACCGCACCGGCATCGCAGGACTGAAACTCGGCTTCAATCGCGTTCAGGGCTTTTTCATTGAGATTACGCGCAAGGACGCCGAGCGCGTTCCGAAAGATTACATTCGACGCCAGACAGTCAAATCCGCCGAGCGGTTCATCACCGCGGAGCTGAAGTCCTTCGAAGACAAAGTGCTCAGCGCCCGTGAGCGTGCACTGGCGCGCGAGAAACAAATCTACGAAGAGATCCTCACCCAACTGATCGACAGGCTGGGGCCGATGCAGGCCACGGCCGCGGCGTTAGCGGAATTGGATGCCATCGGCGCCCTGGCCGAGCGCGCCTGCCTGCTCGAATGGACCCGTCCCGATCTGGTCGACGAGCAGCGCCTGCAGATCGAAGGCGGCCGCCACCCGGTGGTGGAACGCTTCTCGTCCAACCCCTTCGTGCCCAACGATCTGCGGCTCGAGTCCGGACGACGCATGCTGATCATCACCGGACCCAACATGGGTGGCAAATCCACCTACATGCGCCAGGCCGCGCTCATCGTGCTGCTGGCGCATGTGGGCAGCTATGTTCCGGCAGATCGTGCTGTGATCGGCCCGTTGGATCGCATTTTTACGCGCATCGGCGCGGCGGACGATCTGGCCGGCGGCCGTTCGACGTTCATGGTCGAAATGACGGAGGCCGCCAACATTCTGCATAACGCTACCGCCCGCAGCCTCATCCTGATGGATGAGATCGGCCGCGGCACCAGCACCTTCGACGGCCTGTCACTCGCCTGGGCCACGGCGCGTCACATCGCCTCGCAGGTGAAGGCGTTTACGCTGTTCGCAACCCACTACTTCGAGCTCACGACGCTGGCCACCGAAGTGGAGGGCTGCGCCAACGTTCATCTGGATGCCACCGAGCATGGCGACGGTATTGTTTTTTTGCACTCGGTGAAGGATGGGCCGGCCAACCGCAGCTACGGGCTGCAGGTCGCCCAGCTCGCCGGCGTACCCCGGGATGTCATTGCGCAAGCCCGCCGCTATCTGGAAATGCTGGAGTCCCAGCGCGACCGGGAACAGCCGGGCAAAAAGAGCCGCGCGCCGCAGAAGGAGCTGCCGCTGTTCGCCCCAGCTGCGCAAGCTCCCGAGCGCCCGGATGAGCTGCGTACCGCGCTCGCGGCCCTCGACCCGGACAACTTGACCCCCAAGGCCGCCCTGGACGCGCTCTACCGGATCAAAAAGCTCATTTAGTCGCAGGACGCCTAGTCGATCGCCGGTTCGCCGGAAAACCGCCCGTTCTCCAGAAACCCGCCGGTCTCCTTGGCCACCCGCGGCGAGACCAGCATCCCGGCATGGCTCACGGGCAAGCTCAAATGCTCGGTCGCCCCGGGCATGCGGGTCTCGCTGACCCCGACCGTCCCGTCGCAGTCCTCCTCGAACTGCGCCAGGAACTGCCCTATCCCCACCGGCTGCGTACCGGCGATAACCCCGAGCTGCCGGTCCTCAAGTGTCCATTGGCGGTCCCTCGGCTGCAGCAATTCTTCAGCCACAGGCTGGCCCATAAGATTGGCGACAAGGCGGATTTCGCTCGCCCGCATCGCGGCGCGACTTGCAACGGCGGGCGTGCCCAGAAAAACAACCCGCCCCGGCGGCTGCTGCCCGTAGCGTTCGAAAAAGCGATAAATGACCAGGCCGCCCAGGCTATGCCCGACAAAGTGCAGCCGGCTGGGATTCAGCTGCTGTACGAGGGTCTGCAGGTCATCGATGATCTGTGGCATCGTGGACAGGGCGGCCGAGTACCGGAACGCGTGTACCTTGAAACCGAATTCCTGCGCCAGCCGGCGCTTGAGAAAAAGCGACTCGCCGCCGGACATCCACAAACCATGAACGTAGACGACGACCGCTGCATCATTGCTCAACGGTCCACACTCCCGGGGGAAGCCCCCACTGAAACCGACATTAGCAAGAAACGGCCGTCCGCCGCAGGACGCCGGCGCGCAAGTGCCTAATAAGCCCGAGTCTGCCCATGGGCTGCAATCGCCTGCGGCGCTTGCAGCAGGCCAGACCCATCAGCGCTGTCGGGCTCGCCGGCAAAAAACGTCGTTTTTGCCGGCTAATCTGCTGGCCGTTTGCGGCTATCTGCTGTGGCTGGCCATGGCGCCGACCTACGCCGCCGATCCCCAGTCCTACAAGGTAGATCTTGCGGCCACCGGCGATCGCTCGCTCGATTCGACGCTCAAAGCCACGTCCGAGCTACTGTCATTGCGTACCACGGCCCCCGTCAGCCCCTTCGGACTGATCGCCCGCGCCCGGGGCGACCTTGAGCGCCTCAAGACAGTGTTGGAAAGCTTCGGCTATTACCAGAGCTACGTGGCGATCACGGTGAACGGGATGCCGCTTGACGATCCGACGACGGCGGAAACACTGACCTCCCTGTCGCCAGGCACCGACGCCCGGATCAAGATCACTTTCAGCATTGGCCCGCTCTATCACTTGCGCCGCGTTGACGTGGACGGCGAATTACCGCCCTCGGTGCAGGGGGCGCTCCCCCTCAAGACCGGAGCTCCAGCCGTGGCGTCCGACGTGCTTGCTGCTGGAGACCGACTGCAGACAGCTCTTCAGGATCAAGGATACGCCTTCGCAAAAGTCGATCCGCCGATCGCCTACGAGGACCCGCCCAATCGCGTACTCGATGTGAGCTTTCATGTCGTAACGGGGTCCATCGCGCAGATCGGCGACATCCGGATCCGCGGCCTCCGCCATATGCGCGAAGCATTTGTACGCGCACGACTTCTCGTGCACACCGGCGATCAGTACGGCGCGAGCAAAATCGAGCGAGCGCGCACCGACCTTCTGGGACTCGGCGTATTTGCCACTGTCAGTGTACGGATTGGAACCACAGCCGACGCTTCAGGGCGCGTACCCATCACCTTTACGGTGCGCGAACGACTGCAACACGGTGTCAGCGTCAGCGGAGCGTACTCCAGCGATCTGGGCGGCAGCACCGGCGTCAGCTGGACCAATCGGAATCTCTCGGGCAAAGCCGACCAGCTGACTCTCGCAGCCTCGGTGATCAATCTGGGCGGAGGCACAGCGACCACCGGCATGGGCTACGACACCAGCGCCAAATACCTGCTCCCTGAATTCGGCCACCGCGATCAGGCGCTGCAATGGTCGGTGGGTGCGATCAAGCAGTCGCTGGAGGCTTACGATCAGACCGCACTGACCACCGGAGTGACGCTGAGCCGCAAAATCTCGAGCATCTGGAGCGCCAGCGCCGGCCTCTCGGCCGAGCAGGAACACATCATTCAGGAATGCTCGCAAGGAACCGTCATCACCGCGACGGAACCCGCAACCCTGGTCCCATCGTCGTCACTCCCAAAGTGTACATACAACTACACACTGCTCTCCGTGCCCCTCACCGTGCTCTTAAACACCACTAATCTTGCGTCGCCGTTAGACGATCCCACGCACGGCGTTCGCGCCTCACTGAGCATCACGCCAACACTGTCCCTCGGACACCCTAACGCCCGATTCTTCATCACCCAGGCCAGTGTGTCGTTCTACCTCGATCTCAAGGATCTGGGGCTGAACCCCAACCCCGGTCGCAGCGTGGTGGCGCTGCGCGCGCTCGGCGGCCTCGCTCAGGGCGCCGGTGAAACCAGCTTGCCGCCCGATCAGCGCTTCTACGCCGGTGGTAGCGGCACGATCCGCGGCTATCGCTACCAGTCAGTCGGTCCGGTATTTCCCGACGGTAACCCGGTCGGTGGCACCGCGATCAACGCCGGCACCGCAGAATTCCGACAGCGCATCGGCACGAATTTTGGTACAGCCGTATTCGTGGATGCCGGCCAGGTCAGCGCCAACGTCAATCCTCTCGCGGGAACCTTGCGATTTGGAGCCGGCACGGGAGTCCGTTACTACACGCCGATAGGTCCGATACGATTGGACCTCGCAGTGCCGTTGTCGCGACGTCCAGGCGACGACGCGTTCGAGGTTTACATCGGATTGGGACAGGCTTTCTGATGCGCCGGGCACTGAAAATATCCGTGTGGACCGTCGGAACGGTGCTGCTGCTCGTAGTCGCGCTGGTCGCCGCGCTCTTCATCGCAGGCAACACAGACAGCGGCCGCGCCATGATTGAGAAGCTGACGGCGCGACTGACCTCCGGTCACGTTCAATTGTCCGGTCTCGCGGGTTCCTTTCCCGCCGCGCTGGAGCTGGAACGATTACAGCTCAGCGACGATCACGGTGTCTGGCTGACCGCCGACCATATCTCGCTCAGGTGGTCGCCGATGGCGCTGATCACACGTCACATCCAGGTCGACAGTCTTCAGGTGGCTCGGCTGCACATCGACCGCAAACCGATCTCCAAGCCCAACGACAACAGCACCGTCTCGATCCCCTATATCGATATCGCGCGTCTATCAGTCGACGCCCTTGAACTGGGCCCTCAGCTCGTTGGCACTCCAGTCTCGCTGGTCGTACACGCAAGCGGACACTTGCGCTCACTGAAAGATGCGACAGCCCATATCGTCGCGCAGCGAACGGGCGGCATCGGCGACTACGAGCTGCAGTTGCAGTTCGACCCGGCCCGAATGGATGCCACGCTGAAGCTGCGCGAGCCCGCCAACGGCCCACTGGAGAACCTGCTGAGTCTGCCTGGCCTCGGCGATCTGTCCGTCTTGGCCACGTTGAACGGCCCGCGCGCTGCGGAGCATATTCAACTCACGCTCGACGCCGGAGCGTTGCGCGCCCGCGTCCAGGGCAGCGTCAATTTGAACGAACCTTCCGCGAATCTGAACTACACAGTCGATGCGTCCGCGATGACACCGTCTCCCGGCCTTGCGTGGCAGCGCATCGCCTTGCATGGGCAGTGGCAGGGCACGTTGAAAACGCCGACGGCCGACGGGCAGCTGGAGGTGGAACAACTGCAAATCCCCGGGGGCACGCAGCTTTCGGCGCTGAACGCCAGCCTCACGGCGACCGGAGGAATGTTAACCGCGCACGCGTTGGTCGACGGACTGACGATACCCGGACCGCAACCCAAGCTTCTGCGGGATGCGCCGATTACCCTTGATGCTCTGATGCGCCTCAACGAAAGCGCGCGGCCGCTTGAGCTCACGGCCACCCACCGCCTGTTCGCACTCCGCGCGCATGCCCTGACCGCCGGAAAGCAGAGCGCGCAGCTCGAACTACGCCTCCCAAATCTAACTCCCTTGGCCGCCCTCGGGGGCCAGTCTGTGCGTGGCGATGCGAATATTAAAGCAGACGTAGCGCACGACGGGACAGCAACAACCCTGACTGCGGACGCAGACGCGGGAATTGATGGCGGAAAGGCCGTTTGGGCCGATCTGTTACGCGGCCGCTCGCGGTTGCAGGTTGCGGCGGCGATGACTGGCCAGCAGTTCTCGGTCGAGCGGCTGCAATTGACGGGCCGTATTCTTTCGTTGTCTGCCAAAGGCAGTGCGACTCGGACTCCAACCCAACAGCTGGACGCACAGCTGGATCTCGCCCTATCCAATCTCGCGGCCCTGTCGCCGACGTTGGCGGGCACATTGAAGCTATCCGGAAAAGTCAGTGGACCCAGCAATGCGCTCTCTGCGGCAGTCGACCTGACATCGACGCTTTCTGTCCGTGGTTCCCCAAGTGGAACAGTATCTGCCAGCGTACATGCCGAAGGGTTCCCCAAGGCACTCCGCGGCGAGCTGGAGGCGCATGGAACACTGGATGGCGCGCCGGTACATCTGGACGTCTCCCTGGAGCGGCAGAATGCCAACGCTGCGCATGCCGTCATTCGCCAGACCGACTGGAAGAGCGCCCATGTGGACGGGGATTTCGTCAGCGGCGTCGATTTTGCCCAGGCACGAGGACATTTGAACCTGCGCATGAATCAGTTGGGTGATCTCGACAAACTGCTGGGCACGAACCTCCAGGGTAGCGTCGATGGGACGCTGGCCTTGATGCCCGTGGGCGCCCAGTCACGGGCGCAGTTTCAGCTCAACGCTCATGACGTGACGACGGGAAACATTAAAACCAGTGCGCAACTGACCGGCGCGGGACCCGTAGACGCCTTGAGCCTACACCTCGACGTCCAGTCGCCCGCCATTGGGGGCGAGGCGGCGAGTCTCAGTTCCACGTCATTGCTGAATCTGACGGCACACACGTTACGTCTGGACAGCGCAGAGGCCAAGTATCACGGCGAAGCAATACAACTGGCGTCGCCGGCGAAACTGTCCTTCGCCGATGGGTTGTCCATCACAACTCTCGAAGTCAAAGCGCAGCAGGCGACCCTTGAAGTAGACGGCCGCGTCTCGCCCACTCTGGACGTGCGCGCCTCTCTTCGTCAGGTACAGCCCGAGCTCGTCAACGCGTTCGTACCTGGGCTGCTGGCGTCCGGCACGATCCAGGGCGAGGCACAACTGCAGGGGACTCTCAGCGCGCCGCTGGGGCACATCAAGTTGCAAGCCATCGGCATGCGCTCGGCAAACGACGCGGCGCTCGGACTTCCAGCCGCGGACGTGCACGCCGAGGCACAGTTGATGGGCAACACTGCCGAAGTCGACGTGAAGCTCGTTGCGGGCAGTGCCTCGCAACTCACTCTCAATGGTCACGCCCCGATATCCCTGGATGGTGCGTTGGATCTGAAGCTCGCCGGTAAATTGGATGTGGGTCTGCTCAACCCGCTGTTAGAAGCTCGTGGAAAACATGTCTCCGGCGCACTCACCGTGGACACTACTATTACCGGCGCCGCCGCAAACCCAGAGATCGGCGGAAGCATCAGCCTGGCGCAGGGAAGCCTGCGAGACTACACGCAGGGCGTCAATCTAAGCGATATCGCAGCTCAACTTGAAGGTAGTCATGGGACCCTGCGCATTGTGAGTCTCACCGCGAAAGCGGCTCCCGGCACCTTGTCGGCGACCGGAACGGTAGGCATCTTGCAGCCCAAAATCCCCGTGGACGTGAAATTGACGGCGAAGAATGCCCAGCCCGTCACGAATAACATCGTCACCGCCAACCTTAACGCCGATCTGCACATGACAGGGACAGCCCGCGAGCATCTCGAAGTCGCCGGCACCATTCACATAAATCGCGCCGACGTGGGTATCCCGAACAGCTTGCCACCCAATGTCGCGGTCCTTGACGTCCGGCGACCGGGCCGCGCCCCACCGCCGCGCAGCGAAAAACCTGTTGTGATCGACCTGAACGTCACGGTCGAAGCGCCGCGCCAGATCCTGGTGCAGGGCCGCGGCCTCGACGCGGAACTCGGGGGCGAGTTGCGTGTGCGCGGCACTACCGATTCGCCGCAAGTCAGCGGCGACTTCGAGCTGCAACGCGGCACCTTCGATCTCGCCAGCAACCGGTTGACCTTCAGCAGTGGCAGCGTGACCTTCAATGGAGCGGGACTGAAGAACAAGATCGATCCCACCCTGGATTTCACGGCGCAAACCACCGTCGTCGACGTAACAGCGACCGTGCGGATCACCGGTTTTGCGGACTCGCCGAAGATCGAGCTCACCAGCACACCCGAGCTGCCGCAGGACGAGATTCTGGCGAGGCTGCTGTTTGGCGAGAGTGCATCGCAACTCACGGCTATTCAGGTAGTGCAGATCGGCGCGGCGCTGGCCACCCTCAGCGGCGGCGGCGGGGGACTGAATCCGCTCGCCAGGATCCAAAAGACTCTCGGACTGGACCGGCTGTCAGTCGGAAGCGGAAGCGGCAGCAGCACCGGCGCCCCGGGTACCACCAACTCCGGCGCCACCATCGAGGCCGGGCGATACGTCTCGAGTCGCGTGTTTGTGGCGGTAAAGGAAAGCACAACCGGCACCAGTCAGTTGGCGGTCGATGTGGACCTGACCAAGCATCTCAAACTGCAGACTCGCCTGGGCAACGGAACGGCGACCACCCAGGGCACCACGCCGGAGAACGACCCCGGCAGCAGTGTGGGGTTGGCGTATCAGTTCGAGTATTAACCGGCGGCTTCGTTTGGCTTTGGGCGGCGGACGCCGCGCGACAAGCGGCCCGACGGCACTCGAAAGCTTATGAAGCCGCTGGCGGGGTTCTTACTCTGATATGCAGCTCCCGCAGCTGCTGCTCGCTCACTTCGGTCGGCGCCTCGGACAACGGATCCGCCGCAGTCTGGGTCTTCGGGAAGGCAATCACCTCGCGAATACTGTCGGCTCCGGCCATCAACATCGCCAGCCGATCGAGCCCGAACGCAATGCCTCCATGCGGAGGCGCGCCGAATTTCAGTGCATCCAGCAGGAACCCGAATTTCTTCTGGGCCTCTTCCGTGCCGATGCCCAGCAGATCGAACACGGTCGACTGCATTTCCTGGCGATGGATACGTACGGAACCGCCGCCGATCTCCGATCCGTTCAGCACCATGTCATAGGCTTTCGCAATGGCGGTACCGGGGTCCGCGCGCAGGGCCGCCGGATCGTCGTTCTTGGGCGAAGTGAACGGGTGATGCATGGCCACCCAGCGCTTGTCGTCCGCGTCCCATTCGAACATCGGGAAATCGACGACCCACAGCGGGCGCCAGCCTTCGCGCACCAGTTTCAGGTCCTGTCCCACTTTCAGGCGTAGCGCACCCAGCGCGTCGTTCACCACTTTCGCGCTATCGGCTCCGAAGAACACGAGGTCGTTGTCCTGCGCACCCGTGCGCTCCAGGATTCCGGCCACCGCGGCATCGCTCAGGAACTTGACGATCGGCGACTGCAGACCCTCGCGCCCCTTGGCCCGATTGTTGACCTTGATGTACGCCAGACCCTTAGCTCCGTAGCGGCCGACGAAGGCGGTGTAGTCGTCAATCTGCGAACGGGGCATCGCTCCGCCGCCCGGCACGCGTAGTGCCGCAACGCGACCCTTCGGGTCCTTGGCGGGGCCGGCAAATACCTTGAAGTCACAGTCCTTCACGAGGTCGGCAATGTCGGCCAGTTCCAGAGGAATGCGCAGGTCCGGCTTGTCCGACGCAAATCGCCGCATGGCTTCAGCGTAGGTCATGCGCTCAAATGTTTCGGGTAACGCGACGCTAAGCACTACCTTGAAGAAATGCCTGACCAACGTCTCCATGAGACGCATGATGTCGTCCTGCACCATGAAGGACGTCTCGATATCGAGTTGCGTGAACTCGGGCTGACGATCGGCGCGCAGATCCTCATCGCGGAAGCAACGAGTGATCTGGTAGTAGCGATCGAACCCCGACATCATCAGCAGTTGCTTGAAGATCTGCGGCGACTGCGGCAGGGCGAAGAACTTGCCCGGGTGCGTGCGGCTCGGCACGAGGTAGTCGCGCGCGCCCTCAGGCGTCGCCTTTGTAAGCATCGGCGTCTCGAGATCGATGAAGCCGTT
>FTJL01000328.1_pt4 | contig 16593 bp, 18 predicted proteins | sample 1658551 | NCBI WGS metagenome assembly FTJL01 (sample SAMEA3914835, study PRJEB12502) | metagenome | biome: forest; material: soil | place: Canada | collected 2011-07-03 | depth 0.3 m
GCCGGGCCGCGTCAGGCGGGGCCGCCCAGGCCGGGACGCATCAGGCTGCCTTCATGACGTTCTGCAGTGCCGCGGCAATCCGCTGCGGACCCGGGAAATATTCCCACTCGAATGCATGCGGATAGGGCGTATCCCAACCCGTGACGCGCTGAATCGGCGCCTGCAGGTGCCAGAAGCATTCTTCCTGGACCGTTGCGACCAGTTCCGCCCCGTAGCCGCTGAAGCGCGTCGCTTCATGGACCACCACGCACCGCCCGGTTTTGCAAACCGACGAACAAAGGGTGTCGACGTCGAGCGGCGCCAGGGTGCGCACGTCAATAATTTCCGCATCGACGCCGGCAAGCCGTACGGCCGCCTCGGCAACATGAACCATGGTGCCGTAGGCGAGAATCGTCGCATCCTGCCCAGGCCGAACCACCACCGACTTGCCTATGGGCACCGCGTAGTATCCATCGGGCACATCGCCCTTGGGGTGCGCCGTCCAGGGTATGGCGGGCTTGTGCGGGTCACCGTCGAAAGGTCCGTTGTAAATACGCTTCGGTTCGAAGAAAACCACCGGATCGTCATCCTCGATGGAACTGATCAGCAAACCCTTGGCGTCGTAGGGATTGGACGGCATGACGACTTTAATGCCGCAGACATGAGTAAAGATCCCTTCCGGGCTTTGCGAATGTGTCTGACCGCCGCGGATTCCGCCTCCGCAAGGTGTCCGAATCGTCACCGCCGCGGAGAACTCGCCCGCGCTGCGATACCGCAAGCGCGCAAGCTCGCTCACCACCTGGTCGAAGGCCGGGTAGATGTAGTCCGCGAACTGGATTTCGGCGACGGGCTTGAGCCCATTGACGCCCATTCCGATGGCGGCAGCCACGATGCCTCCTTCGGCAATGGGGGTGTCGAGGACACGTTGTTCGCCATATTTCCTCTGCAGGCCGTCGGTACAGCGAAACACGCCGCCGAAGAATCCGATGTCCTCGCCCATGATGACGACGCGAGGATCGCGCTCGAGCATGATGTCCATGGCGGAGTTGAGTGCCTGGACCATGTTCATGTGTGCCATGGTCCTCAGTCCTCCTTGTGCACGAACTGCATCTCGCGCTCGAGTGCCTGCGCCTCGGTCGTGCGCGCCTCGCCGATTGCCCGGAGTTCCTCGCGCTGGCGTACCAGGTGCGGCGGAATCCTGGCGTACACATCGTCGAACATCGTCGCGGGATCGAGCTTCGGCCCTTCGGTCATCGTGCCGTAACTCGTCGCCTCCTTCCAACAGGCGACGACATGCCCGTCCAGCTCTTTCTCCAGTGCTGCGTGCCGGTCCTCGGACCATTCTCCGAGTGCGATCAGATGCGACTTCAGCCGCTCGATGGGATCGCCCAGGGGCCAGGACTTCCACTCGTCCCTGGGTCGATAACGCGCCGGATCGTCGCTGGTCGAATGCGCCGCCGCACGATAGGTGACCAACTCGATGAGTGTGGGGCCGCCGCTGTTGCGCGCGCGTTCCGCCGCCCACTGCGTCACGGCGTGGATGGCGAGAAAATCATTGCCGTCGACGCGGATTCCCGGCATGCCGTAACCTGGCCCGCGCGCCGCGAAGGTGCGGTGCTCACCACCGGCGAAGCCTTGAAACGTCGAGATCGCCCACTGATTGTTGACGATGTTGAGTATGACCGGCGCGCGATAGACCTCCGCGAAAGTCATCGCATGATGGAAATCGGCTTCGGCGCTCGAGCCCTCGCCGATCCAGCTGGCGGCAATCGTATCCTCGCCCTTGAGAGCCGCGGCCATCGCCCAACCCACCGCCTGCGGAAACTGGGTGGCGAGGTTGCCCGAGATCGAAAATATATTGCCGCTGCGCGAATGGTACATCACGGGCATCTGCCGCCCTTTGCACATGTCGCGGGTGTTGGAAAGACACTGGCACATCAGATCGACGAGGTTGCGCCCCCGCACGATCTGCAGGCCCTGGTTGCGGTACGAGGGGAACAACATGTCGCCGGGCTGAAGCGCCATCGCCTGCGCGACGGCCACGGCCTCCTCACCGGTCGACTTCATGTAGAAGGAAATCTTGCCCTGCCGCTGCATGCGCTGCATGCGGTCGTCGAAGATCCGCGTCAGCAGCATGTGCCGGAGCCCCACCTGCAGGTCCTGGGGCTCCAGGTGAGGATTCCACGGGCCGACGGCTCGATGCTCATCGTCCAGTACGCGCACCATCTCAACCGCAAGTCTTTCGATCTCGTGCGCGGGAGCCGTCACCTCGGGGCGTGGTACTGCCCCTGCCGGCGAGATCTGCACGTAGCTGAAGTCGGGCCGGTCGCCTGGACGGGCGAGCGGATTCGGCACGTGCAATCGCGATCGTTGCGTCATAGGACCCGCATATTACCGGCGTCGGTGCGCCATACGCGTTCCAATTTTCGCGCCCGGGCCGTAAAATACGCAAGAATCATTGCATAAACTCTTCTAAAATGTGTTGATTCATGCGACATGCACCCTGTTTTCGCAATGGTCGTGCACTCCCCGTGCCGACGGCGGGCGTTTATAGTTGCCTGCCGATTCATTCGCGAGAGGAGTGGCGCATGTTCGATCTTTACTTCTGGCCCACCGGCAACGGCAAGAAGATTTCCATCATGCTCGAGGAATGCGGGCTCCCGTACCGCGTCATCCCCGTGAACATCAACCGGGGCGAGCAGAACACCCCTGAATACACAGCGATCAATCCCAACAACAAGATGCCGGCGATCGTGGATCGGGACGCGGCGGGAGGCGCGATCACGCTGTTCGAATCGGGCGCCATCCTGCAGTACCTCGCGGAAAAGACCGGCCGATTTCTCCCGACGGACCTCGCCGGCAAGTACCGCGTACTGCAATGGGTTTACTGGCAGGTGGGGGGCCTTGGCCCGATGGCCGGGCAGGCGCATCACTTCCTGCGCTACGCACCGCAGAAAATCGAATACCCCATGCATCGTTTCCGCACCGAGGTCGCCCGCCTTTACAAAGTCATGGATCAGCAGCTCGGTGCCCACCCCTATCTCGCCGGCGAGTATTCCATCGCTGACATCGCCGCATGGCCCTGGGTCGTGCGGCACGACTGGCAAGGTCAGGATCTTAACGACTTCCCGAATGTCAAACGCTGGTTCGAGGCTGTAGGCGCCCGCCCCGCGGTGATCAAAGGCGCGGACGTCGGCAAGGATCTTGCGAACTTCTCGCAGCCGATGAGCGACGAGGATCGCAAGCGGCTGTTCAACCTGCGCGACGAGGATCTGCAGGCGGCCAAGCCGTGAAGGCCAAACAGACTTTTCGCGGCGTAGTGCTGAAGAGCCGTTTTCCCGTGCAAAGCGAGCTGTCACGCACGCGCATGCAGCATGCGGCGGCACCGGCGACGGGACCCGCAAAGGTTCGAGTCGGACGCGAGGTGTCGGGCCGCGGCGGCAAGGCAGTGGCCGTGATCTCGGGACTGCCCCTGTCGACCGAAGCGCTGGAGGAGCTGGCCACGCGACTGAAGAAGCTTTGCGGCGCCGGGGGCGCAGTCAGGAACGGGACGATCGAAATCCAGGGCGATCACCGGGACCGGCTGGTGGTGGAGCTCACAAAGCTTGGCTACGAGGCGAAACGTTCCGGCGGCTAAGTGCGAACTGATAGTTGCCGGTGGCAAATCCTGCTATAGATTAGAAGGCGTGAAACAACCCCATTTACCCTTTTAGATCCGGGAGTTTGGAATGCGCATACACCACGCGGCCAACGACGCGTCCAAGAACAATCGAACCGCCGGCCGCGCACGACGCGCGGACGCTCTACTTTTTGCGCGTAACTTCTTCCGCCACCCGCGCATGCTGGGCTCGATTATCCCAAGCTCGCGCTTCCTGATCCGGCAGCTGCTGCAGCCGATCGATTGGCAGGCGGCCCAGGTCATCGTGGAATACGGGCCCGGAGTGGGCAACATCACCGACGAGATCCTGCAACGCATGCGCCCGGATGCGACGCTGATCGCCATCGAGACCAATCCGGAATTCGTGCAGTTCCTGCGTTCCGCGTTTCCGGACAACAGGCTGCACATCGTGCAGGACTCCGCGGAGGCCGTCGCCGGGATCCTGCAACGATTCGGGCATGCGAATGCCAATTACATCATCTCGGGAATACCGTTCAGCACCATCCCCGCCGAAGCCCGCGAACGCATCCTGCGCAATACTTCGACCGCGCTGGCGGCCGGGGGCGCGTTCCTGGTCTTCCAGTTCTCGACCCGCGTGCTGCCGGACCTGCAACGCATTTTTCACTACGTCAAACGGCAGTTCGAGCCGCTGAACGTGCTGCCCGCGCACCTGTTCTTCTGCCAGCCCGGGGCGACCTGAAAATCGTGAGCACCCCCGACGCCGGTTCGCAAAACCCGTACGCACCTCCCACTGCGCTGGTCCAGGATATTGTCGACCCCGACGGCCGCGGACAAGTCGCATCGCGCGGCAGCCGACTCGGAGCGATCTCGCTGGATAGCCTCGTCGGCGTGATCGTTTGCATGCCGGTGCTGGTCACCATGATCTCGGGTATCACATCGGGGGGCGCTACCTCAGCGCTGCAGATGTTCTCCGGTGGAGGCGCGGGGTTGACCGGGGTGCTGGTGCTTGCCTGGATCGTCCTGACGATTATTTTGGTCGCCCGCAACGGCCAGACCCTCGGCAAACGGCTGGTGGGGATCAAGGTTGTGCGCACGGATGGCTCGAAGGCCTCGCTCGGCAGGATCTTCTGGTTGCGCAACGTGGTCAACGGCATCCCGGGCATGATCGCGGGCGCCATAACGGGGTCGGGCATGACGGGGATAGTAGTGGTAGTGGCGAGCCTTCTGGGCAATCTGTACGCGCTCGCGGACTATCTGCTGATCTTCGGTGAAGAGCGTCGTTGCCTGCACGACAGGATAGCCGACACCATGGTCGTCGAAGCCTGAACCGAAAGCGCTACGCGTGACACGGAAAGTGCTCGATACACTGGTATCGGCCGAGACGCCTGAAGGAATCGAACTGACGCTGCGTCCGGCTGGACTTTGCGCCAGAGCCTGTGCGTTCACCTTGGACGTGATGATGCGCATGGCGATCTTCTACGCGATCGCCATGCTGCTGCTGTTCTTCGGCGCCCTGGCGGGCGCGGTTTATCTGATCGTGCTGTTCGCACTCGAATGGTTCTACCCGGTGGTTTTCGAGCTGTCGCGTTGGGGCGCGACGCCTGGAAAGCGCGCGCTGGGCCTCAAAGTGGTGATGGACAACGGCCTGCCCATTACGCCCGCCGCGTCGTTCACACGAAATTTGCTGCGAGTCGCGGACTTCCTGCCGTTCATGTACGCGGCTGCCGTCGTGTGCATGCTCACGAGACGGGACTTCAAGCGCCTGGGTGATCTTGCGGCCGCAACGTTGGTCGTCTACCAGCCAGCAGCCGCGGGAAAGCTGGTTCTGCCCGACGTCGAGCCAGTAGCGCCGGCCATGCCTGTGCCGCTGCAGGACCAGGCGGCGGTCATTGCGCTCGCAGCCCGCGCAGTGCGCATCACGCCGGCGCGGCTGGATGAACTGGCCGCACTGGCGGCAGCAGTATCCGGCGACGCGGGTCGTTCGGGCCCGGCAGTGACGCAACGAGTACTTGGCGTGGCACAGTGGTTTCTGGGTCGGCGTTGAGCTGCGCGGCGCGATATGACACCGATTCAATTCCAGCAACTCTATGAACGCGACTGGGAAGAGTTGCGCGCTCTGCTTGCGCAGATCCGCCGCGGGAAAGGCGGCAAAGCGCGCGCCGCCGTGCAAGGCGAGCGCGTCGCCTCTTTATATCGCAGGACCTGCGAGCATCTCGCTCTGGCGAATGCGCGCTTCTACCCGGCGTACCTGGTCGACCGCCTGGAACAGATCACGGCCGACGCGCATCAGGTCATCTATCAACACAGGGAACTGGGCTTTCTCGCACTGAAACGGCTGGTACTGCGCGAATTCCCCCGGGCCGTACGCGCCCACGCCGTCTACGTGTGGATTTCCCTGGCCGTGTTCCTCATTCCGACGCTGGTGCTCGGCACCCTGGTGTACCTGCGGCCGGAGCTGATTTTGACGGTTTCGGATGCCAATTCGGTGGCCGGATTCGAGCAAATGTATTCGCAGGCCGCCGAATCGATCGGTCGGCCGCGCGGCGCGCAAGGCGACTGGACGATGTTCGGATTTTATATCCGCAACAACATCACCGTGGCTTTCCAGTGCTTCGCGGCGGGATTGTTCGCCGGGGTCGGCAGTCTCTTCTACCTGGCGTTCAACGGAATCACCTCCGGGGCACTGGCCGGATACCTCACGCGACAGGGGCTTGGGTCGACGTTTTATTCGTTCATCGTCACACACGCTGCATTCGAATTGACGGCCGTCGTGCTGGCTGGTGCAGCAGGATTGCGACTGGGACATGCGTTGCTGGCCCCCGGACGCCTCACGAGATTGCAGTCGCTTGTCGGGGCCGCGCGCGAAGCCGTCGTCATCGTTTACGGCGTTACGGCGATGTTGATCGTCGCTGCGTCCATCGAGGCGTTCTGGTCGTCGGCCACCTGGATCCCGCTTGCCGTGAAATATACGGCCGCCGCCGTGTGCTGGACCGCCGTCATTGGCTACCTGACGCTGCAGGGACGCCGTGAGGATTGATGCCTTCGCCATCCGCCTGCGACCGCGATCCAACATGGAGGCAGCGGACCTGGGAGTGCGTCTATGCCAGAGCGCGGCCCGCAGCGTGTTCCCCTGCTACTGGGCGGTGGCGCTGCCGATCGCAGTCCTGGGTCTGGTCGCATTCCCGTTCGCTGCCTGGATTCCGGCGCTGACGCTGTGGCTCGCCAAACCCTGGCTGGACCGCACCATTCTGTTCGTGCTGTCGCGAGCAGCCTTCGGACAGACCACCACCTTGGGAGATTTGTGGCGGGCCCGACGCGAGGTGTGGCTGCGACAAAGCCTGCTCACCTGGACTCTGCAACGCATTTCGGCCTGGCGCGCATTCACCCAGCCGGTATATCAACTCGAGGGGCTGCGCGGAGGCGAGTTAGCTAAGCGCGTCGCGCAGATCCGCGGCGGCCGGGCGGGAGCGGCGGCTCTTGCAACCTCGATCTTCGGGCTGACCGAGACGATCCTGGTCATCGGACTCGCCTCCATGACCTTCTGGCTGGCACCGAAGGGGTATGCACCGGACGTGCGGCGGATCGTCGCGGGAAGCGCCGCAGCCGGCGCGGAGTTCGCGCTGCAGGCGGCGTATGCAGCCGTCGTTCTGTGGCTCGAGCCTTTCTACGTCGCCAGCGGATTCGCCATGTACCTGAACCGCCGGGCCGAACTCGAGGCCTGGGACATCGAGCAGGAGTTCCGTCGTGCGTTCGCCGTCTGAACGCCGCCGCAGTGCGTCCGTGTGGGCCGCCTTCGCCGTGGTTCTGGCTTTTCGAACTGCACATCCGGCTGTCGATCCGGGGCCCACAGCTCATCCATCGGACCGTGAGATCAGCGCAGCCGTCGAGGCGCTCAAGTCCGACGCCAACCTGGCCGGCACCCGCAAAATGCACGTCCTGCATTGGGCAGGCAAACCCAAGGAGTCCGGGAAAAATCCATTGACCCTGCCCGACTGGATCAAATGGATCGGGAGTCTGTTCTCCTGGGTCGCGGAAGCCGGACGCCTGCTCATCTGGGTGGCCGCTGCGACCCTGGCAGCACTCCTGGCGATCTACATCCTGCGGTTCGTCAAGGAACGAGACCTGCGGGCCGCGCCGGCGGCAACACGCACTCCCTCGCATATCCAGGAGTTGGACATTCGACCCGAATCGCTGCCGGATGACATTGGTGCCGCGGCGCGTGCCCTGCTGGATCGAGGTGCGTTGCGTGCGGCGCTGGCCCTGTTATATCGTGGCTCGTTGTCACGATTGGTGCACGTGTACGGCTTGCCCATACGGGAGTCGACGACAGAGGGTGAATGCATCGACCTCGCGGCCCGCAGCCTTAGCCCGCATAGCAGCACCTACATGTCGACACTAGTGCGAGTCTGGCAGCGGACGGTGTATCGCGGCGAAGCACCACAGCCGCAGGTACTGACATCGCTGTGCGACGAGTTTGCCGCCGCGTTGGATTCCAGGCCGGCAGCGAACGCGGACGGGCTCGCAGCGTGAACACCCGGACCGCAGTCTGGGTCGTAATAATTCTCGCACTGGGCGGACTGGTCGCCTGGATTGCCCGCAATACCTATTGGGAAGAGATCTCGATTCCCCAGCCGCCACACGGTGAGGTTCTCACCAATCCGTTCTACTCCGCGCAGCACCTTGCTCAGTCACTCGGAGCGCAGGCGCATTGGCAACGCGTTCTGGGATCCATGCCGCCGGCGAACGGTATCGTGGTTGCATCGGCCTGGCATTGGGGCCTGATGCGCGAGCGGCGCGAACGGCTGGAGCGTTGGGTGGCATCCGGCGGGCGTCTCGTTATCGATCGATCCGTGATTGGTGGCCAACAGGAGATCCAGAACTGGGCCGGCATTTCGCGTGTCGAGCGCAACGACGAGGGCAACCAGGATTCCGGCGCCCGCGAAAGAAACGACGAGTGCCCACTGATCCGCGGCCCGCAGCAAACGGGAGGTCCTCTTTCACAGTTTGCGGTATGCGGCCTGGAGGTCCTCTCCAGCCTGCGCGTCGCACGTCGCGCATCATGGCTGCTGCGCGATGAACGTCACGACATTCAGGTGCTGCGCGTACCCATCGGCCTCGGGAGCGTAACGGTCATCAACGCCCGGCCGTTCGGCAACCTCGCCCTGCTCCAGGGCGATCACGCTCGGCTTTTCGTCGCGGCGACCCAGCTTCGCCGGGGAGATCAGCTTTGGTTCCTGACCGAAGAACAAGGCGCATCGCTGCTGTCGCTGGTGTGGACGACGGGAGCTCCCGCGGTCGCGACCGCACTGGTCCTCATCGCCTTGTGGCTCTGGCGGACTGGCATGAGATTCGGGCCACCGGTCGCACCAACGGATCCGGCGCGTCGATCGCTAGCGGAGCAGATTCGAGGTACGGGAAATTTCACTGTACGCTTCGGTGGCGGCAGGGCTCTGCAACGCGCCGCGGTTCGGGCACTCACGGAAACAGCGGCTCGGCAGATTCCGGGCTACACACGGCTCCCGGATCAGGAGCGGGTCGTCCGGATGGCCCGGCTGGCCGGTGTCGAGCCAGACACGTTGGCGTGGGCGATGAACTATTCGACCGGGCTTCACACCGGCGGCCGCCGCATAACGCAACTGCGTCATTGCCTGACGCAGCTTGAGTCCGTACGGCGGTCGATTTCCGCCGGTGCACCGAAGCCTTAGAGAATCAACAACAAGGGATTTTCAGACCATGCAGACTGATACGAGCCCCGTCGCGCGCGCCGCGGAGCTGCTGGGGCGCCTGCGAACCGAGATCGGTCACGCCATTGTCGGGCAGACTGCCGTCATCGACCAGGTCATCGTGGCGCTGGTAGCCGCCGGCCACGTCCTCGTTGAGGGCGTACCTGGATTGGGCAAGACGCTGCTGGTGCGCGCCTTGGCGCAAGCCCTGTCGCTCGCTCACTCGCGGGTCCAATTCACACCCGACATGATGCCCTCGGATATCACCGGACATGCGGTCCTGGACGCGGTAACGCACGAATTGCGTATCGTCCGCGGGCCGGTCTTCACGAATCTGTTGCTGGCGGACGAGATCAACCGCGCCCCCGCAAAAACCCAGAGTGCGCTGCTCGAAGTCATGCAGGAACACCAGGTGACGCTCGAAGGACAAACCCTGGTGCTTCCCAGGCCCTTCCTGGTTCTGGCGACCCAGAACCCCGTCGAGACGGAGGGAACGTATCCGCTGCCGGAAGCGCAACTCGACCGCTTTCTGCTGAAAGTGGAGATTGGCTATCCCACGCCCGAAGAAGAGGTGGCGGTCGTCCTGCGAACCACCAGCAACCAGGCGGGGGATCAGCTCCCCCTGGATAACGTGAAGCCCTGCCTCAACGAGCGAGCGGTGCTGGGGATACAGCAGATCGCGTCCCGGCAGCGTGTTGAGGAAAAGGTCGTCGACTACGCCGTACGCATAACACGTGCGACACGCGACTGGCCGGGGCTCGCACTAGGCAGCGGCTCGCGCGGTGCAATTGCTCTCGTGCGCGCGGCACGAGTGGTAGCGCTCCTCGATGGGCGCGACTTCGTGACTCCGGACGACATCAAGCATCTTGCACTGCCGGCACTCCGCCATCGCATTGCCCTTACCCCCGACGCTTTGCTCGAAGGACGCAAACCCGCAGATTTGTTGAGCGCAGTCGTCGAGAGCGTTCCGGCGCCACGCGTGTAGCAATCGATGCGCCTCGACGCCATCCCGGGCAGAATGACGATCGGCATCGTTGCCGCCGTTGGCGCAGGTGTGCTGCTCGCACTGATTGCGGGTGTGGAGGTTGCAGTAGCCGCGTGGGTCGCGACAGCCGCAGCTCTTGCGCTACTGGGCGCCGCTATGGCCGATTACCGCCTCACCGCTAAAGCCTGGCACGCCGAGTCGCCCAAAATGACACGGCGACTGCCCCATGCGCTGGCCATCGGTCTGCGCTACGAGGTGCACATCACCCTGGAATCCCGGGGTGCCGCATCCTGGGAGCTTGGGTTGTTCGACCAGGTCGACCCGACCTTGGCGACGCAAGGGCTGCCTTGTCGCGTTCGCGTGGGGGGTGGCAAGTTAGTCGAAGTCCGGTACACCATGACGCCGACACGGCGCGGAGACATTACATTCCGGCCGGCGGATGTTCGCGTACGCTCGCGATTGGGACTGTGCGAGCTGCGCAAGAGCCTCGGCAAGGAGGATTCGCGGCGAGTCTTTCCCGACTTCTCGCAGGTCGCACGCTACGCGTGGCTCGCCGGCGATCGGCGGCTCACGGAACTGGGCATCAAGGCCTATCGGCGTCGGGGCGAGGGAACCGACTTCAAGCAACTTGCGGAATATCGTATCGGCGACTCCGTGCGGCACATCGATTGGAAGGCCACGCTGCGCTTCGGCAAGCCCATCATTCGCGAGTTCCAGGACGAGCGCGACCAGTGCGTCATGCTGCTCGTCGACAGCGGCCGACGCATGCGTGCGGACGACGGATACCCCGCCAGCGGAGGAAATTATTTCGACCACGTACTCAATGCCGTCATGTTGGTGGCCTACGTCGCGCTCCGGCAAGGCGATGAAGTAGGCGCCATGACTTTCGGCGCCCCTGCGGGAGAGCAACGAGCGGTCGCGCCGCGTAAAGGCGTGGCTACGCTGAATCTCCTGATGGGAGAGTTGTACGACGTGCAGCCGACGCCGACGCATTCCGATTACGTGGCCGCGGCCATAACCCTGATGAGTCGTCAGCGCAAGCGCGCGCTGGTGGTCATCGTGACGAACTTTCGCGACGAAGACAGTCTGGAGCTCAAAAATGCGTTGCGCCTGCTGCGCTCGCGGCATCTGGTGTTGCTCGCCAGTCTGCGCGAGCGGGTGGTAAACGACATGGCCTCGCAACCGCTGGAACCCGCGGGAGCCTCGCTCGAGGTCGCCGGCGCGCACCTGTACGAACAGTCCCGCGCTGATGCATTCAATCGACTGGCCACCCACGAGGCGCTGATGGTCGATGCGGTGCCCGAGCGTCTCGGTGTAGAGTTGGTAAACCGGTACCATGCCGTGAAAAAAGCCGGCTTGATCTGAAGCGATGAGTGAACAGGACAACTGGGCCTTTCCGACCGCGCTGCAGCCGAAGCCCGCCGAGCTGGGCTTCGACCTGCACGCCGCGCTGCGCTCGGTTGTGCTGGTGCACGCGGAAATTCCCGAAGACGCCTTTACTGCTGTCGATCTGGGAACGCAGCGGATAGGCCACGGGACAGTCATTGGCCCGGAGAGCCTGGTCCTGACCATCGGCTACCTGATCGTGGAGGCGCAGACCGTCTGGCTGACCACGAATGACGGCACCGTCGTTCCCGGGCATGCCCTCGCCTACGATCCCGCCTCGGGCCTCGGTCTTATCCAGCCGCTCGGACGACTCAATGTTCCTTCCCTCGAGCGTGGCACGGCAGCCGGGTTGGCGCCGGATGACGACGTGATCGTCATCGCTCAGGGTGGACTCGAGCACTCGCTGGCCACGAAGGTTATTGCCCGCCACGAGTACGCGGGCTACTGGGAGTACCTGCTGGAGGATGCGCTGTTTACATCGCCCCCGCACCCGCAGTGGGGAGGCGCCGCCCTCCTGGGTCCCGACGGACGACTGCTCGGCGTCGGCTCGCTACTGCTGCAGGAGTCGGTCGAGAGCCAGGAGTTCGACGCGAACATGTTCGTACCCATCGACCTGCTGGAACCGATTCTGCAAGACATGCTGACCATCGGGCGCCCTGCCGGCCCGGCGCGCCCCTGGCTTGGAATGTATGCCACGCTCATGCAGGGACAACTGGTCGTGAACGGGCTCGCGCAGGGCGGACCCGCGCAACGCGCGGGTGTGCGCTTGGGCGACGTCGTCCTGGAAGTTGCCGGGCAGCCGGTGTCCGAACTCAGTGAGCTGTTTCGCAAAGTCTGGAGCGTCGGTCCCGCGGGGGCCAGGATTCCCATCACCCTGTCGCGAGGACGCAGTACCTCGCAGGTCAACGTCCGCTCCGCCGACCGGGGCGAATTTCTGAGCAAGCCCAGAGTTCACTGAGCCAGGTGCTGCAGCAGTTCCTCCCCGAAATACCCCGCCGGGATCGTTCCCTGCTTCATGAACTCCACGTGGAAGCGTTTCGCGGAGAACCGCTCGCCAAGCTGCTGCTGCGCGCGCTGCCGTAACGCCAGAATCTCGTCCTTGCCGAGCTTGTAGGTAATCGCCTGCGTCGGCCAGCGCGAATAGCGCGTGACCGCGCTGCGAGCCGACTCGCAACTGGCGCGCTTGGCCGCCAACTTCAGCGCCTTGGGGTCCTGACATGAGCCGGGCAGAAAATCCACGACTTGGGAGAACAAGGTCACCGCAGCATCGAATTTCATCTGATCGGTGTGAATGCCCGTGTCGATGCGCACGCGCAGATCCCTGTAGAGCTTGCCTCTGAGCTGGTACAGATGCTCTTCGGGAGTGTAGAACCCGTGCGGCGCGGAGTTCTGAGGTTCCGCGAGCAGCGCTTCCGAATACAGCGCCCAGCCTTCCGCCGCCATCGAGTCCTGCCACATCGATGAGGAATCCTCGACCGCTCCGGGAGTAAGCCAGCGAATCGGCGAAATACCTTGGGCGTTCTGGGTCATCACCTTGTAGTGCCAGTCGTGACCCGGGAATCCCTCGTGCGCAGCCAGATCCGCCCGCGCCGCATCGTTGTGCTCCTGCCGGAGCATTGCCGGATCGTTACCGGTGGGCGACACGTAAAAGCGCCCGACCCCGGTCGTCTTGAACGGCGGCGCAGGGTAGTACGCTGCTCCGTCGAGGGAGGAACGCAGCGGCGGCGGCGTCACAGTGACGTCCAGGCGATAGTCAGCCGGCACGTCGAACAGTCCGGTGTTGCGTGCGTACGCGACGAGCCGCTCGCCGGTCTTGCGATAGGCCTCGAGCATCTCGTCGTCGTTCTTCGGCGCCGCCAGACTCATCTTCTCGAAAACTACGCGGACTGCGCCGGGGCCGTCGGCCGGCACGTGCCACTTGTGACCGGCGGCCGTCTCGCGCGCAAGCGCGATCATCTCGGCTTGCGTCTGTTGCACGATCGGCCACGATTCGGCAAACAACTCCGCCGCCGTCTTGTCCACCCGCAGATTGTTGTGCAGCGCCCAGTCGTACTCTTTTTCGCCGAACGCAAAATGATCCGTGCGGTATTGAGGCTTCAGCGACGTGGCGTCCTTCGCAGACTCACTGTCGAAGAAATTCGCGACGACGAAGCCGCGCAAGTGCTGGTAGCCGGCGGCAGCCTCGTTGCCCGCAGCCTGCAGATCCGCAACCAATTTGTCGTGATTGGCAGAGGCGATGTCCGCGGCGGCCAGTTGCGGCAGAGTCTTGGAAAAATACTCCGCATCCGCACTCGCGCTCTTCAATCCATACTCCACCAGCACGCGCCAGTCGGGTGTGTTTTTCGACGCAACGCCGGCAGCCAGCTGCGACTCCGCAACGCCGAGGTAGGTGCGAATTGCACGGGTTCGCGCGATAACCTGCTGCCACTCCGCATCAGTTCCGTACTTCGCATCGCCTGTGGAGGTCATTCCCTGGATCTGCCAGTCGACACCGCGGAACGGGCCGTCGACGTAAGAGTCCAGCGCGCGCTCCTGGTAGCGTCGTACTTCGTGTTGGCGCAGAAGGAAGTTGATCTCGGCGAGAGCCACGGATCGGTCGATGCGCCGACCGGGCGGCAACTTTTCCGGATCGAATGCCGCGAAGCGGTCCCGAAATTCCGCCAGCCGTACATCTTCGATATTCAACGCCGCGAAAGAATCGTCGCGCATCTTGCCGTCTACGTCGGCGAGAGACGGATCGAAAGCAGAGCCGCCGAGATAAGTCGCGACCACGGGAAACTGACCCATGATGTAGACCGCGTACTCGTGTTCGGCAGCGCTGAACTGCGCATTGACGTCAGGTGGTGACGGCGGCGGCGGGGGCTTATTGCCGCACGCCGCCAGGGCCAGGGAAAGTGTCAACGACCACACCACGGAGCTTCGATTCATGCTCACCTCGCTATTTCAACGATTGTCGCAGCAAATGCGACCGCGCACACGTCCCGGAAGTCCTGCCTCAACGCAAGGGGCGTATCAGGCTGGCATCGTCGTACTTCAGCAGGTTGACTCTCGGACTCACGGTGTGGCCTACCATGCGCGACGCGGGATACGTCTGCAGCAAATCACGCGCGTCCACCGGCGTCCCGCCCAGCCACTTCTCGTAAGTCTCCCGAGTCAGTATCGCCGGCATTCGCTGACCGACATTGTCGATCTCAGCCATGAGCTCGTTGGCCGGCACCATGACGAGTGCGCAGCTCTCAATCACGTCGTCATCGTCCGTGACAGCCCGCGCCCACACGGCTGCGGCACCGAACACTTCCCGGTTCACGACCCGCACGTAATATGGTTGGCGAAAACCCTGCGGAGCGCGCTGCCACACGTAGAAGCCCGCCAGCGGCACGATGCAACGCTGACCGTGAAGCCACGCCTTGCCGAAGTCTCTTGAAGTATCGAGGAGGCGGCTGCTGATGTGTGCTGCTCCAAGCCGCGTGACGGCGCCCTGCACAGGAGATGGGACGAAGCCCCAGCGCATCATGACTGCCTCGGACCGGCCGTCGTGCATGCGGACGATGGGAATGCTCTGGGCCGGCGCGACATTGAAGCGCGCGCGGAACGTCCACCAGCGGTGCGTCGCCGGAACCTCTTTTTCCGCCTGGTCCTGATCGGGAATGACGAGCCGTTCGTACATCGATTGGGAGCGTACGACGTGACGGCCCCTTAGGGCATGTCTCTATTTCGCGAACACCATGGAGTCGTCGGCAAATGCCTTCAGCTCGAGCGCATTCCCGGAAGGGTCGAGGAAGAAGCAGGTGGCCTGCTCTCCGGGCTGTCCCCGGAAGCGGATCTGGGGCTCGATGATGAAGCCGATATGCGCGTCCCTGAGCTTGGCCGTGACGACCTCCCACTCCGGGATGGTTAGAATGACGCCGAAATGGCGAACGGGAACGTTCTCGCCGTCGACCTCGCTGGTGGCGCCATCCGCCCTGGGCTCGCAAAGATGCGCGACGATCTGATGGCCGTGGAAATTGAAGTCCACCCATTGGGGCGAGGAGCGCCCTTCGGAGCACCCGAGAAGCCCGCCATAGAAGCGCCTCGCTTCGTCCAGGTCGCGCACCGGAAAGGCCAGGTGGAATCTGGGCATGCTCATGCGAGCGAGTCCCACTGCTGCTCCATACGGCGCCGCAGGGCCGCATCGGGCAGGCGACCCCGCGCGGCTCGCAGGTTGTCCTCGAGGTGCGCCACCTTCGTCGTGCCCGGAACGGCACAGGTCACGGCAGGATGCGAAATCGCGTACTTGAGCATCACCTGTCCCCAACTCGTGGCGTCGATTTCGGCGGCCCAGTCGGGCAGAGGCTTGTCGGCCACCTTGGCCAGCAGGCTGCCGCCGCGCCGGCCGCCGAACGGCTCGTTCAGCATGACCGCAATGCCCTTCTCCAGGGCCAGCGGCAGAATGTCCTGCGCGGCGGCCCGGTTCCCGATCGAGTAGTCGATCTGGATGAAGTCCACCGGCTGAGTGCGCATCAGGGCAAGCATATCGGCGTGCTGATTGCTGAACGAGGTCGTCATGCCGATGTAACGGATCCGGCCGTCCCGTTTCAATTGCTGCAGCACCGGCATCATGGCCTCGGGCGCGGCCAGGTTGTGCACGTGCAGGACATCGATCTTCTGCACCTGCAGGTGGCGGAACGAATCCTCGATCTGGGCCTTGCCCTGGTCCGCATTGCCGTTGCGTACCATGACCTTGGTGGAGATGAACAGCTTCTCACGCAGGTGCAGGTCGACCATGTCCTGGCCAATGACTTCTTCGGATTTACCGTAGATGGCAGCCGTATCCACCACCGAGCCGCCCAACTGAGGCAGCCTCTCGAGAACGGCGCGCCGAGCCGCCAGCTCGTCGGCGGAGGCCGCGGTGAAATTGTTCG
>FTJL01009237.1_pt1 | contig 16584 bp, 16 predicted proteins | sample 1658551 | NCBI WGS metagenome assembly FTJL01 (sample SAMEA3914835, study PRJEB12502) | metagenome | biome: forest; material: soil | place: Canada | collected 2011-07-03 | depth 0.3 m
CCGCACACCGGCATGGACATCGCCGGCCCGACCGGCACACCCATCAAGGCGCCGGCGGAGGGAACCGTCGTCGACACCGGCAGCTACTTTTTCAACGGCAATACCGTATTCATCGATCACGGCGAAGGGCTGGTGACCATGTACTGCCACTTAAGCGAAATCGGCGTAAAGCCGGGCGATCATGTGAATGCCGGTCAGGTCATCGGCAAAGTGGGAGCGACGGGCCGGGTGACGGGGCCGCACCTTCACTGGGGGGTCTCATTGAACGCCACGTTCGTCGATCCGGCGCTCTTTCTCCCGCCGGAACCGTCCGTCTCGCAAGCGAAGTAAGCCTAGTGTCGTTTGCGCTTGCCGGGCTTCTTGAAGGTGCGCGAGCCGTCGTTCTTGGGCGTCTTTTTGCGGCCGGGGCGGTCGTAAGGATTTCCGTCTGAACGGAACTCGACGGAAACCGGCGTGGCGTACAGATCGAATTTCTTGCGGAACACGTTCGCAAGATAACGGCTGTAGGCATCGGGAACGGCCTTCGCCTGGCTGCCGTGAACGATGATCCGCGGTGGATTGCGGCCGCCCTGGTGGGCGTAGCGAAGTTTGATGCGACGCCCGCGAATCATGGGCGGCTGGTGCACGGTCAAGGCGTGCTCCAGTGTTTTCGTCAACTCGCGCGTGGGCAACTCTCTAAAGGCCGCCTCGTAGGCGCGCACCATCGATTGCACCAACTCGCCGACGCCCGTGCCGTGACGCGCCGAGATGAAATGCATCGGGACGAAGGGCACGAAATCGAGTTTGAGCGCGAGCTGGCGGTGAATCGTTTCACGCTGGTCCTGCGGAATACCGTCCCACTTGTTGATCGCGAGCAGCAACGCCCGTCCGCGCTCCAAGGCAATCCCCAGAACGCTGGCATCCTGTTCTGCGATGTTGTCGTGAGCGTCGAGCACCATCACCACGACATGGGCTTCGTCGATCGCCTGCAGCGTCTTGGAGACGCTAGCTTTCTCGATGACATCCTCCACCTTGGATCGACGCCTCATCCCCGCAGTGTCGATCAGCGTGAATTCGCGACCATCCCGATGAAACGGCACCAGGATGCTGTCCCGAGTCGTACCGGGCAGTTCGCTGGCGATGACACGCTCCTCGCCCAGCAGGCGATTCACCAGAGTCGATTTGCCAACATTCGGCCGACCGATGATGGCGATGCGAATGGCCGACGGATTCTGATCTTCGGCCGGCTGCGCTTCTAAACCGGCCAGCACCGCCTCCATCAGGTCCGAGCAGCCCTGCCCGTGAGCGGAGGAGATCGCCAGCGGTTCGCCGATTCCCAATGCGTGAAAATCCACGCCGGCCGTGTCGGAATCCAACCCTTCGGCCTTGTTCAGGGCGAGGGTGACGGGCTTGCCGGAGCGACGCAGCACGCGCAGTACAAAGTGATCTTCGGGCGTCAGCCCCGCGCGCGCATCGACAAGAAAAACAAGTCGATCCGCTTCATCGACAGCGCGCTCGGTCTGCTCGCGCATTTGAGCTTCGATACCGACGGGATTCTCGACAAGACCCCCGGTATCAATGACGACGTAGGGAATGGGCCCCACTCGCCCGTAGCCGTACTGACGATCCCGGGTCAGTCCCGGGACATCCGCAACGATAGCGTCACGCGTGCCGGTCAATACATTGAACAGCGTGGACTTGCCGACGTTGGGTCGGCCAACTAACGCGATGACGGGCAACATATGAGCGGCGCAGCTTGAATCACCGGACACGGCGCGGAGGGTCTACCGCACCATCATCCGACAATTACTTCGCTTCCGGTTCAGTTTTGTCCCGGCTTGTCAGGCGCCGGTGGCGGTGGCGGCGCGGGAGTCGCGGGCTCCGCGGGCGCAGGAGTCGCAGGAGTCGCAGGAGTCGCGGGCGCCGCAGGCGTCGTCACAGGCACGTCCGGAGCGGCGACGTTGTCCTTCTCGCCAGCGGGCGCTGCTGTGGCGGCCGGCGCCGCTGCGTGCTTCGCACCGGGAATCGGTGTTACGCGGTACGCGGAGATCAGTCCCGCGTCGTTGACCACCAGCACCATATTCCCGGCCACGATGGGCGGATTGCTGATCCGAACCTTGCCGGCCCTTTCGCGAGCCGCGAGGGCGCCGGTCGACTTATCGAACCAGTGGACGTAGCCCTGGAAATCGCCCGCGACCAGAGCGTTATCCGACGCAACCACCGCCGACAGTCGACGATGCGCGAGGGCGTTCTGATGCCAGATTTCCGTGCCGGTACGCTTGTTCATGGCCACAACATTGCCATCGGCCGACGCCATGTACAGGGCCTCGTCGTCCAGCCCAAGGCTTCTGTAGCTGGACGCGTCATGCGACCACCACACCTGGCCCGTGTCGAGCGCAAGCATCGCGAGGCGGCCCTGAAAGCCGACGGCGTATACGTCCTGTCCCGAGACATTCACCTCCGAATCAATATCGTCGATGCGTTCGAGCTCGGTACGTCCATGAGCAGGCGCCACGGTGGCTTCCCATTGAACGGAGCCATCGTTGATATTGACCGCGACGACCTTCCCGTTATCGAAACCGCTGAGCGCCAGGTCTCCGACCAGTACCGGCATCGCTGTGCCGCGCAGCGAGAGCCGCGGAACCTGCTGTTCCTGGCTCCAAAGCTCATGCCCGTCCTTCAGCGCCAGTCCGTGCAGCTTGCCGTCGACGGTGCGGACCGCAATGAGCTTGTCGGAGATCGCCGCAGGCGCCAGCACCTCACCCCCGAGGCGCACCTTCCACAAAGTCGCGCCATTCGCGGAATTGAGCGCAAACAGGTCACCGTGCAATGACCCCACGATGACCAAGCCGCCGTTGGCAGCCACGCCGCCCGAGAAGGGCGCCTTGGTCTTGATCCGCCAGACCTGATGTCCCGACTTGAGGTCGAACGCGGCCACCACTCCCTTGTGCCCCGCGGCATACACCCTGCCGCCGTCCACGACGATACTCAGCCCCAGCATCAACGGAGCGGCCTTCTTGTCGTCGACCTTGGCGGTCCACACCCGATCGACCTTGAGTGTCGCATTGAACGGCGTCAGCAGCGCCGGCTTGTCGATGTCTTTGTCTTTCGAGCAGGCCGCAAGAACGAGCAATGCGGCAATTACTAGCCCACGTCGCATGAGATTACTTCGCTACCGCGGCCGCTGGCGGCTGCGTCGGTTTGGAGGTGGTGCCGGCATCCGCCAGCAAATCGTTGATCTTCAGATCGAGCAGCTGGGTATCCGTAACGCCCGTCAGGTCACCGGTGCGTGCCAGCTGGTATTCCCTCAATGCCGAGGCGTCGTCGCCCTTCGCATGATAGGCATCGCCCTGCACTTCGTGGAAACGGGGCGCGAACGCGCCTGGGGTGGCCCCAGCTAAAGTCGCGAGCGCGTTGTCCGGCTTCTTCAGCGCGATCTGCACGCGCGCCAGGCGAAGCCGCGATATCAGCGCGACATTCTTGTCCTTGGACTGGTCGACCACTCCTTGGAGCGCGGCGGCGGCGTGATCCAGGTCACCGGCATCCACATACGAGCGGGCCGCAACCAGCCTCGCCTGATCGACATAGGGAGAGCCGGGGAAATCGTGCGCCATCAGGCTTATCTGCGAGGCCGCACTGGTCCGTTCGCCTTTGGCGAACGCCTCCATGACCTGCTGATACTTGGTACTTGCAACGAGAGCCTGGTTGTCGACGTGATCCCCATACCAGCGGTAGCCGCCGATCAAGGCACCACCCAGGACCACACCCCCGAGAATCCACAGGGTGTTCTCACGCAGCCAGACCTTGATGGCTTCCCACTTTTCCGATTCCGACAGGTAGTCTTCCACTTCCAGATCCTTATCTTTTATTCGCCGGCGATAGCAGCCAGGGCCGCCTCGACCCCCGCGGCCAGCCCGGAGACCGGGCACTCGCTCTGACCCGCCTCAAGGCGCAAAGGTTTCATGGCCACAACGCCGCGCGCAAGCTCATCGTCCCCGACGATCAGTGCCAGAACGGCGCCACTGCGGTCCGCCCGGCGGAATTGTGCCTTGAAATTGCCGCCCCCCAGGTTCAGCTCGAACCGCCGATGGGGGAGCTCTTCCCGCAGCCGCTCGATCAGTCCGACACCTGCCTTGGCCGCCTGCGCGCCGTTGACCACGACGTACACATCGGCAGCCAGCGGCGGTGGGGTCCGTTGAGCCTGCACGATCAGCTCGACGGTGCGCTCAACCCCCATGGCAAAACCGACCCCAGGGGTCGATTCGCCGCCTAACTGCGCGATCAGACCGTCATAACGGCCGCCGGAGCATACGGCATCCTGGGCGCCGAGGGCGTCCGTGATCCACTCGAACACGGTGCGAGTGTAGTAATCCAGGCCGCGCACGAGGCGTGGATTTACCCGATACGGCACACCTACGTCGCGAAGCATGCCGCACAGCGAATCGAAATGATCCTTGGACTCCGGATCCAGATGGTCCGGCAGCAGCGGAGCGCCCGCGATCACGGCCTGCATCTCAGGGTTCTTGCTGTCGAGAATTCGCAGTGGGTTGCCTTCGAGCCGTCGCTTGCTATCGGAATCGAGGCTCGTCTCGTAACCGCGGAAGTACTCGGTCAGCTTCTCGCGATACAGGCGCCGGGCTTCGGGCGTACCCAGAGAATTGATCTGCAGCTCCACGCGCTCGATTCCGAGCTTGCGCCACAGGCGCGCCGTCAGCGCGATGATCTCGGCATCCACGTCAGGGCCGGCAAATCCGAGCGCTTCGAGGTCGACCTGGTAAAACTGCCGGTAGCGCCCTTTTTGCGGCCGCTCATGCCGGAACATCGGGCCCACGCACCACAGCTTGTGGCGCGCACCGCGCAGCATGCCGTTGGAGATGGCTGCGCGCATGACGCCGGCCGTGGCCTCGGGGCGCAGCGTGAGACTGTCGCCACCCTGGTCGGTGAAGGTGTACATCTCCTTCTCGACTACGTCGGTGAATTCCCCGATCGCGCGCTTGAAGAGCGCCGTCTGCTCGACGATCGGCACGCGGATTTCCTCGTAGCCGTACGACGAGAACAGCTCGCGTACCGTCGCTTCGAGAAACTGCCAGGCGCCGATCTCGGTCGGCAGCACGTCGTTCATTCCGCGAACAGGCTGGATTTGCTCCGCCAACTCAAATCTCCAAATAAACCAAATGAAAGGGAAGGCTTAAGGCTTCGGGTGCGACGCGTGCCCGGCTCGATTGACTACAAACTGCGCGCTGCCGTCAGCGTGGGTCACGGTCGCGATGTCGGCCGTGTGGCCGTTGATCTCGACGCCCACCCCGGGAGCGTTGCCGAGCACGACCCGCAACGGCGCGACTCCCTTGAAGGAACGAACGGAATTCGCGGATCCAATGTCGTAAAAAAGTCGCTGTCCCGTCGAGTCGTACACCTCGGCCCAACTCTCCCCGGTAAACCGCAGTGTCAGTTCCGACTGCTTAGGTCTAGGCGCCGTTTCCGTGTCTGTCGCGGGATGAGTCGCCACCAACGAAGTAGGAATCGCTTGGGCGGAGGTTGGAGACTGAGCGACTGGTGCAGGCGCGGACGGCGCCGCCGCCGCCGCGGATGCCTCAGGCGCCGGCTGAGTCTGCGCACGCGTTTGTTTGTGCGCCGTCCCCGGGTGCGCTTTAGGAAGCGACAGCACCCACCAGACAGCGCCGGCGATCGCGAAGCCGGTAATGACCGCCACAGCCGGGATCAGCAGGCTGCGGGGATCGCTGCTGGGGTGGGCCAGCGGAATCCTCGTCAGATCGGGCTGTGCCGCGAGCGCGATGTCGGAATACAGGGCCACCAGTTCCGCCGGCGACTCACCGACCAACTCGGCGTAGTGGCGCATGTGGCCGCGCACGTACACCGGAGCTCCCAATGATGCGAAGTCCTCCGACTCCAGAGACTCCAGAATCTTGGCATCCACGTGGAGCTTTTCCGCGGCCTGCAGCACCGTCATCGATTTACGCTCACGACCGGCGCGCAGTCGCGTGCCGATGCCGCAGCGAGTTTCGCCGCCAGCTTGCACGCTCATAAATATCAGCCCGGGTGGCGGTCGAGCTCGGCAAGCGCTCGAGCTTGATCCGAGCCGGGGAAATCCAGACGCAGTTTGCGCGCCATGCGATCTGCCGCGATGCGATCTCCCTGGGCCCGGGTCAAGCGCACACCGAGGAACAGCAGATCGGGCGTAGCCTCGAACGCTCCCAGGTACTGATCCAGCTGCATACGCGCACCGCTCAGATTGCTGCGCGAATACTCGAGGTCCACCAGTTGATAGGCCGCCTCTGGGTCATTGGGTCGCAGATTCAGGGCCTTCTGGAACTGTTGCTCCGCCTGGTCCAGGCGGTTGCCCCCACGCAGACAGACGCCCGCATTCGTATAAGCGGTTTCCGGAGTCCGGTAGAGCCTATTGTGTGCCGCCGTCATGAAGAACTTGACGCCCTGGTCGGTTTTTCCGGTGCGACAGAGGTAAATGGCGTAGTTGTTCAGAATGTCGGGATCGTTGGGCCCGAGTCGCAGCGCTTCCCGGAATTCCTCGTCAGCCTTGGCCGGCAGTTCCAGCCGGTCATACAGCAACGCCATGGCGCTGTGGACCGAAGGCTCCTGCGGATCCTCGGCCATCGCGCGATCCAGCTTGTCTTTCGCAAGCTGCAGGTCTCCCTGATGCATATACGCGATGCCCAGCTGCACGTTGTATCCGGCCGCGTTGTCCTTCTTCACCGGGCGACCAGTGTCGGTATGCACGCAGGCCGACATGAACACCGCAGCGGCCAGTGTCGAGGTCAGCAGTGTTGGCGAGAATCTGCGTTGGACAGTCGTTGTGCGCTCGTTCATGGATTGACCGCAAGGCCTATGACCTTGCTCCCCAGTCGCACCGTCGTGCGATCGATGACACGGCCCGCAAGCTGACCACACGCTGCGTCGATGTCATCACCACGAGTGCGGCGAACGGTCGCCAGCACTCCCCTTTGAATCAGCTCATCGCGAAACCGCTGTATCACCGGCAGGGAAGACCGTCCGTAGCGGGTTCCGGGAAATGGATTGAACGGAATGAGATTGACCTTGGCCGGATGTCCCTTGAGCAGCCTGGCCAAGGCGCGCGCCTGGGCGAGCGAATCATTGATGCCATCGAGCATCACGTACTCGAACGTCACGCTGCGCCCGTTCTGCTCGTCAATGTAGTGCCAGCACGCCGCGAGCAGCTCGGCAATCGGGTGCTTGCGGTTGATCGGTACCAACTCGTTGCGCAAGTCATCGTCCGGTGCATGCAAAGATACGGCCAGGGCCACGTTCGTCTCTTCGGCCAGCTTGTAGATCTGAGGTACGAGGCCGGAGGTGGAGAGCGTCACGCGGCGCCGCGAAAGATCGAAACCGAAATCGTCCATCAGGATGCGCACGGCCGGCACGACGTTGCGGAAGTTCGCCAACGGTTCGCCCATGCCCATCAACACTACGTTGGTGACGAATCGATGGTCACCCCCCGTGTGGATCTGATCGAACTCGCCGAGCTCGCGCTTGGCCAACCACACCTGGCCGACGATCTCGGCTGTCGTGAGATTGCGGTTGAAGCCCTGCTGCGCGGTAGCGCAGAAGGAGCAATCCAGCACGCAACCGACCTGGGACGAAATGCACAGAGTCCCGCGATCCGTTTCCGGGATGTAGACCGTCTCGAAGGCCTGCGAGGCGTCCGCGCGCAACAGCCACTTACGTGTGCCGTCGGAGGAGTTCTGCGCAGTGACGATTTCGGGAGCACGGATTTCCGCGCGCTCGGCGAGTCGCGCGCGAAACTCCTTCGCGAGATCCGACATGTTCTCGAAGGCCCCTTCTCCGCGCTTGTACATCCAGTTCATGAGCTGGCGCGCGCGGAAGGGTTTGCTGCCGATTTCCGCAACGTAAGCCTCGAGTGCCGGGCGCGGTAGGCCCAGCAGGTTCTCAAGTCTTGAGGCGGACTCGGTCATGGCGGCTGGCGCGGCTTCAGCCGCGCGGGTGCAGCTCCGTCGTACGGAAGAAGTACGCGATTTCCTGCGCTGCTGTTTCCGGAGCGTCGGAACCGTGCACCACGTTCTGCTCGATACTCAGCGCTAGATCAGCGCGGATCGTGCCCTTGGCGGCCTTCTTAGGGTCGGTGGCGCCCATGATCTCGCGATTGCGAGCAATCGCGTTCTCGCCCTGAAGCACCTGAACGATGACCGGACCGGAGGTCATGTACTTCACCAGGTCGTTGAAGAAGGGGCGCTCGCGGTGTACGGCATAGAAGCCCTCTGCCTCACGGTGAGACAGATGCAGCATCCGGGCTGCAACGACGGACAAGCCTGCCTGCTCGAAGCGGCGATAGACCTCGCCGATCAGATTGCGGGACACGCCGTCGGGCTTCACGATGGAAAGAGTGCGCTCAAGCGCCATGCGATTGACCTTTTGTGGGACTTTAAGAAAGCCGCAAAGTGTACCTTGGACGGCTTACGGGCGACAGGGAGGTTCCGCGCTTGGGGTTGCGCGGAAAATCACAGGGCTCGCCACACCCTGGTCAGACCGAGAAACTCTCCCCGCAGCCGCACTCACCCTTGACGTTCGGGTTACGGAAGCGGAAGGCCTCGTTCAGACCTTGTTTTACAAAGTCCACCACCGTCCCGTCGAGGAGCGACAGACTGGCCGGATCGACGCAGACCTTGACGCCCTGGTCTTCGAAAACCAGGTCGCCCGGCTGAAAGTCGTCGGCGTAGTTGATGACGTAGGCGAACCCCGAGCAGCCCGTCTTGCGCACCCCGAGGCGTAGACCTACGCCGCGGCCGCGCGATGAAAGGAAGGCTTTGACGCGATTTGCTGCAGATTCAGTCAGAGAAATAGCCATTAGCTCAACTGCGAATAGCGTGTGAGAAGCATTCTACCGTGTCACGGCCACTGCCGAAGGCACGCATTAAGTGAATCTTCGACAACGAACAGATGACCCAGTTTCTCTATCGGCACGTTCAGGGCACGAGCCCAGTCGGCCGGAGAGTCCGGAATCAGGACTTCCCGCTGCCTGCCCGGAAGCCGGCCGGCGAGCCAGGAGGCCACAGCCCTAGTATGGGGGCATCCGAACGCCCATAAACGTGCGTCCTTCACAATGGCACCCGCCACCGCGAGGTCGAACCGGATCCAGGCCCCTTGCCCCAAGCCGCCGGCGACCCCCGAAACCACGGTGCTGCCTTCTCCCCAGGAACTGGGCTGCCACGCGGCAGGAGACATGGCGCGCAGGCTGCGCACCTCTCGCGAGACGGCTTCAATCGCGATATCGACCTCGACTGCGGTCGTGAACCGGCCCAAGCTGAAGCGCAACGAGCTCTGCGCCAGCTGCGTATCGCGACCCAGCGCCCGGAGCACGTACGAGGGGTCTCCTGAGGTCGAATTGCAGGCCGACCCCGTGGACACCGCCAGCTGCGGGAGGCCAGTCACGAGACTTTCGCCTTCCACTCCTTCGAACGAGACGTTCAGAATGCCCGCCACCCGAGCGGAGGCTTCGCCATTGAGATGGACCCCTCCCAGGGGTTGCAGGCCAGCCCACAGCCGGCTGCGTAACTGCGAGATCCGCGCCTGCTCATCCTCGCGAAGCCTGCCCGCCAGCGCACAGGCCTCACCTAAGCCCACGATCTGATGTGTCGCCAGGGTCCCAGGGCGCAACCCCCTTTCCTGACCTCCGCCAAAACTCACGGGCCAAAGCCGCACACTGTCACGGATCCATAGCGCCCCGACGCCCTTGGGCCCGTAGATCTTGTGCGCCGTAAAGGACACCAAATCGACCGGCACTTTGTGCACATCCAGCGCGATCTTGCCCACCGATTGTGCAGCGTCGGTATGCAGCACGATTCCGCGCGCTCGGCATAACGCGCCGATGTCGGCGAGATCCTGCACAACCCCGATCTCGTTGTTGGCCTGCATCAGCGAGACAAGCACCGTGTCCTTGCGCAGCGCATCGCGCACCTGATCGGCCGTAATGACCCCATTGCAGTCCGGCGTCAGCCAAGTCACGGAGAAGCCTTCCTTCTCCAGATGCTTGCAGGGGTCCAGCACCGCTTTGTGCTCGACTCTCGATGTAACGAGATGCCGTCCGCGATGCGCATTCGCGCGAGCAACGCCGAGAATCGCGAGATTGGCCGACTCCGTGGCTCCCGAGGTAAAGACTATCTCTTCGGGCGCGGCGCCGATCAGCTCGGCGACCTGGGCGCGCGCATGCTCCACTCTCGCGGCCGCACGCTTACCGAACTCATGGACGGAGGCCGGATTTCCGAAGTCCCCGGCCAGCCCGAGGCAATCCGCCATCGCCGCGGCGACCGCGGGATCGACGGGCGTCGTGGCCGCATAATCCAGATAAACAACACGCTGCGGACTCATCACGAATCGTCCCGCTCCACCGTGCCGGCGTGACGACGACGGTTCTGCACAGCCGTCAGCATGCCGCGCAAAATGTTGGCCTCATTCTGGTCAAGCTCGGCCCGCTGCAAAAGGCGGCGAAATCGTGCCATCAGGTGCGTGCCGCTCTGGGTGCGATCCCGGAAATTGATCTCCTCCAGCACCTGCGCCAGATGCACGTACAACCGCTCCATTTCCGCAGCAGTCGCCAGCGGCACTTCGCGCACTTCGCGCTCAGCTCGCGCCCCCTGGGCACGAAATAGCTCGTAAGAAACCAGCTGGACTGCCATCGAGAGATTGAGCGACAGATAGGCGGTGTTCGCCGGAATGCGTATCAGCAGGTGCGCCGGCGCCACCTCGATGTTTGTCAGGCCGGAGCGCTCCGCACCAAAAAGCACGGCCGCGGGCGATGATTGCGCTTCGCTCACAATGCGTTCGGCGGCATCGCGAACATCGGCAACGCGGATATTCGGGTCTCGATCGCGCGACGTCGTTGCGGCGATGAACCCGCAGTCCGCAATCGCTTCCTCGAGCGAATCCACCACTCGCGCTGCATTCAGAACGTCATCGGCACCCGAGGCGCGCGCCGTGGCTTCGGCATGCGGAAACTGCTTCGGGCGCACGAGAACGAGGTTCTCGAGGGCCATGTTTTTCATCGCCCGCGCCACGGCCCCGATGTTACCGGGGTGGGAGGGTTCGACGAGGACGATCCGAATGTCGGTGGACTTCATCTGTTACGCTACGCGCCTTTCAACTCGACAGAGCCTGCCGCAGAGCCGGCTCCAGATCACGCGAGCTTAAGTATCGTGCACGCGCTTCTCAATATTGCGGTCAAAGCCGCACGCCGCGCCGGCGAAGTCATCGTCCGCAGCCTCAATCGCCTGGAATCCCTGACCGTCACCTCGAAGGGCCGCAACGACTTCGTCACGGAGGTCGACCGGACGGCGGAAGCCGAGATCATCGCGATCATCCGCAAGCACTACCCGCATCATGGCGTTCTGGCAGAGGAAAGTGGTAGCTCGGGCAACGACGACACCGTCTGGATCATCGATCCACTCGATGGCACCACGAATTTTCTGCACGGTTTTCCGGTGTTTTCAGTCTCGATCGCCTGCCAGCACAAGGGCCGCCTGGAACACGCGGTGGTCTATGACCCCATGCGCCAGGAATTGTTCACGACCTCCCGCGGCTCTGGCTCTCACCTGGATAACCGCCGGATGAGGGTGAGCAAGCAACGCACGCTCGAAGGCTCCTTGATCTCCACGGGCTTTCCCTACCGCGCCAATACACTCCATATTGATGCGTATCTGCAAATGCTCAAGAGCGTCATGCAGAACACGGCCGGGGTTCGCAGGCCGGGATCCGCGGCCCTGGACATGGCTTATGTCGCAGCCGGAAGAGTCGACGCATTCTGGGAAATCGGCCTATCTCCCTGGGACACAGCGGCCGGAACGCTGCTGATCCAGGAAGCCGGCGGGCGCATCGGGACACTGGTGGGCGGCGAATTCCGTCAAACCGGCAATGTGCTGGCCGGCACACCCAAAGTCTACGACGCGCTGCTGGAAATGTTCGCACCGCTGGTGCCGGACGCCTTACGCGAATAACGGTCCAACCTAAGCTGAGGTCCCATGTCGAACCAGCTCTTTGCGACGAAGTCGATCGCCGATCTGCAAGCTGACGATGAATCCGGACCCAAGCTGAAACGCGTCCTCTCCGCCACAGCGCTGACGGCGTTGGGGATCGGCGGAATCATAGGCACCGGTATTTTTGTATTGACGGGAACGGCCGCCGCCAACCACGCCGGCCCCGCACTGGCCTTGTCCTTCATCGTCGCAGCCATAGGCTGCACGCTGGCAGGCCTGTGCTACGCCGAATTCGCATCGATGATTCCCGTCTCCGGCAGCGCTTACTCCTACTCGTACGCCACTCTCGGCGAAGGCGTGGCCTGGTTCATCGGCTGGAACCTCGTTCTCGAGTACCTGTTTGCCGTCGGGACCGTCTCCGTGGGATGGTCCGGCTACGTGGTCAGCTTTTTTCAGAATCAACTGGGCATCCACATACCCGCGGCCCTGGCTAACGCACCGTTCGACCAGGTGGAGGGCCACTTATCCATTGCGCGCACCGGCGCCTGGATCAATCTTCCGGCGATCATCATCGTCGGGATTATCACGCGCATCTGTTACGTCGGCATCAAGCAGACGTCGACCTTCAACTCCTGGATTGTCGCGATCAAGGTGACGGTGGTCATCCTGTTCATCCTCTTCGGCGTCAGTCACATCAACGTCGCGAACTGGCACCCTTTCATCCCACCCAACACCGGTAAATTCGGGCAATTCGGTTACAGCGGCATCATGGCGGCTTCCGGGGTGATTTTTTTCGCTTACATCGGCTTCGATGCCATTTCCACTGCCGCGCAGGAGAGCCGTAATCCTCAGCGCGACATGCCCATCGGGATCCTGGCGAGCCTGATCGTCTGCACCCTGTTGTATGTGATCGTGGCTGCGGTACTCACCGGCATGGTCAACTACACGGAGCTTGACGTGCCCGCTCCAGTAGCCCTGGCACTGGATAAGTATCCCGCGCTGAACTGGCTCGCCATCCCGGTGAAGCTCGGAGCGATTGCGGGTATGACCTCCGTCATGCTGGTGATGATGCTCGCGCAAGCCCGCATCTTTCTCGCCATGGCGCGCGACGGACTGATCTCGAAATCGTTCGCCCGCATTCATCCGAAGTTTCAGACGCCCAGTTTCGGAACCGTGATCACGGGCTTTTTCAGCGCGCTGATCGGCGGCCTCTTTCCGGTACGGCTGTTGGGTGAGCTGGTTTCGATAGGTACCCTGCTGGCATTCGTGACCGTGTGCATTGGCATCCTGGTGCTGCGCAAGACAAGGCCGGAACTGCCGAGACCTTTCCGCACGCCCGCGCCGTGGTTCACGTGTACAGCCGGCGCCGCCATCTGCGGTGCGATGATGCTGTCGCTAGGACTCGAGACGTGGCTGCGCCTAATCGTCTGGACCGCCATCGGCATTCTTGTGTACGTGTTCTACGGGTACCGCAACAGCCGAGTGCGAGCGTTACTGGCGGCGGGTTAACCGGCCTGCTACCAGGGCTCAAACCTAACAACCCTGGTTTGCGGAGAATCAGGCAATTCCCGCGCGGATATCGTAAGCCAATCCCAGTGCCGAACGTATCGTCCAGAGATTGCTTTTGCGACGTCGGGTTTTACAATCGCATTCACACGTCCTAATCCCATAACACCTACGTGGGCGTGAAGCGTAACGTCGCCTTGTGCGACAACCGTGACGAAGTTGATTAGCTCATCGGCACTTATTGACGCCAGCTCGCGACCGGCGGCGAATGCCTTCTTTCGCGTGCGAAGCCGGATTCCCAGGCGCTGCGAGAGCCTTTCCCGCGTCTCAAACCCTATTCCAACTTCGCCGATTTCGGTAACGAAGATTTTTAGGTACGCATGCTCGAGATCAGCAGGTAAAAAGACTCCCTCGTACGTGACCACATAGTCGTCTTCCATCGGGTTATTGGAAGGACTAATGGCCTCTCGAAAAATGACTTTTGAAAAGGACCGCTCCGCCACCAATCGCGCTAGTGCGCTTCGAATCTCCTCGGCCCTAGTCCCTTCCGCCTTAATTACACCCACAGCCTCCTCCTCCGGCTGCACCGACGCCAGCCCCCCCGACCGCGCCGGCAACCGCACCGTCGCGCACAGCATTGGCACCCCCAGGAAGGGCAATTCCCGGAATATCCGTTTTTTCACCATCGACAACCAGGCGTAACACATCGTTTACCGCACCGTTTGCTTCTTGTCTCGCGCCCCACCCGAAACGGGTCGCGCCGTAGTTCAGCAAGCCAGCGCTCTCCGAGTATCCAAACTGCGCGGCCCTTGCGCCGCCTCGCCCAAGGAGGAATCCCGTTGGGCCAAATCCAGAAAGAGCGGCGCCAGCAAGAGCGGATTCTCCAACTTGAGACCAATTAACACACCGGAGACTCCCTCCGTTGTGAATGAGCTGAAGCGCCAAATCGATTCCTGCGCCTGTTGCAGCGCCGACCGCAATCGCGACGCACCATGGGCAGGTCCCGTTTGGATCAGTCTCGTCTATAGGGTCGCCGTCTGCATATGCGTAAAGCCGTAACGGCAACATCCAACGCCGCTGATAACGGGATTAGCGAGCAACGCCCTGCTGGTGGGCATCGAACGGAAGCACGGAAACGATCAGCTCACGGATCGTGCTCGGCTTGCGCGGGAGGCTCTTAACACCCTTGGCTTTCAGCCAACGCTCAAGCTCCTCTTGACCGTGACCAAGCGCCCATGAATCTATCGCCGTCAGCGCCGCGATCGAGTCATCAAGCCTGAGACATTCCACCTGCAACCTGAACGACTTCCCTATCACCTGCAATACTTCCGACGCCTCGTCACGACTAATGGCGTCCGGAAGATCGCTCACGATTTCCGCCACCGCCAGTGACTGTCTGCCGCGCAGTAGCTTCTGTCGTGACAGATGTCGGCCTGCGATGCAGGCTAATACAGCAATGGGGATAGCTACTAAAAACAGTACGGTACCGGAGATCATGGCTAATTCCTGCAACCGCAGCCAGAGTTTCCTTGAGAGGGCGCGCTGTCTGCGGCGTAGTAAAGCCCCTCCAATTCTATCGTGGCGTCATACATACCGATTCCAACAGTGGCAACACCGATACCTTCGGCGGTACTTTGAACCGCCGGTGAGGTGTATCCGGTCATTCCGCGAATTACGCTTGTCAGAGGATTGCTTGATCCTAAGAGGGGGCCGCGGAAAGCTCCCGCCGGTGCGAATGACTTCGGCATCACGCCCCCCGCGAGCGCGGCAGCCGCAGGACCAACATTGATCGCATATTGGGAAACGAAATCCCTATAGCGGTCCCAATATGCCTCGCTGGGATCGCACACCGGGCCCGGGTGCGAGGCGCTTCCGCCGCCTCCTGCGCCCATTAATCCGAGTGGATCGGTAACGCTGATCGGGTTTCCGTTGGCGTATGCATACAAATTCATTCCACCTGCAAACCCGATGGGATCCGCGCTGATGAATCTGGCGTAAGTCGGACTGTAATATCGGGCACGGTTGTAATAGAGGCCGGTCCCATCATTCTCTCTGCCGCCGTACTGAAGTGCGTTGGCGCTGGTAGCACCGCTTGAGGTCGTATTGCCGTAGCCTTCGTAGGCGTATTTAGTTCGAGTCCTGGACCTGCCGTTGATGTAGTCGTCGTTCGCTGCACGAGTGTAATAATCCGGTTCAGTGGTTTGAGCGCGGGTCTGCATCGGTTCCGATACTACCCGTACCGGCAAAAAGTGCCTACATTCTTGGCCTTTTCTCTTGCTATCGGCGGATCTCACCCAAGTGAGACGTCGCCTGGAACGCGCAGCGATCCAGGCGACGGGGCTTCAGTATATGGTTGCGAGTCGCCGAACTATCGGCGAGCGGGAAATGCTCTGGGCTGTTGGAACGGCAAGCGCATCGCAGGCAGCAGATGTTCGACCGTCGCGAGCAGTGTTCCGATCGGATGACGAGCCGCAGCGGCCCGCAGATCTTCGGCCGTGACGTGCAAATAGATCTGTGTGCTGGTGATCTGTCGATGGCCCAGCAGATCGCGAATCGTCACCAGCCCGACGCCGGCGCGTACCAGGTGTGTGGCGAAGGTGTGCCGCATGCGATGGGGTGAGAGCGGTATACCCACATGGCTGCGCTGGCCCCAGGTGCGCACGCGTTCATAGACAGCGCCGCGGCACAGAGGACGGCCGAAACGCGATCGAAAGAAAGGTGCCGCGGGTAATGCCAGGCCGCGGACGTTCACATAACTGCGCAGCACGTCGGCGAGTTGCGGGTTGAGCGGGATGGCGCGCTCATGCCCGCCTTTGCCGCATACTGTAATCGTCAAGCGCGTCAGATCGACTTGGCCGCTGCGTAGCGTGGCACACTCGGAGGCGCGGATACCGGTGCCATACAACAGCGCCAACAGCGCCCGATCGCGAACGCCGATCACGGTATCGGTCTTGGGCTGCGCCAGTAGCCGACTGACCTGTTCTGGAGCCAGCGAGACTGGCAACTTGCGCGGTACGGCTTTGATCGAGGGAAAGCCGGCCATCGGGTTGCCGCGTGAATCAAGATGCCCCATCGCTACCATGGCGCGGTAGAAGCTGCGCAGCACCACCACGGCGCGGTT
>FTJL01677001.1_pt1 | contig 16561 bp, 11 predicted proteins | sample 1658551 | NCBI WGS metagenome assembly FTJL01 (sample SAMEA3914835, study PRJEB12502) | metagenome | biome: forest; material: soil | place: Canada | collected 2011-07-03 | depth 0.3 m
ATGCGCTGCTGGTCGGCGAAGAAGGCCGCGGGATTCCAACTATCCTGGAGATGGGCGTGTACACTCGTCTGGACAATGCCGTTGCCTCCGCCGGACTCATGCATCAATGTACCGCACAGGCTATACATCATGCTCGTGAGAGAACGGCGTTCGGTCGTCTGCTGATCGATCAGCCTCTGATGCGCAACGTACTGGCTGATCTGGCGATCGAGTGCGAGTCCGCAGTGGTGCTGACGATGCGTCTGGCGCGCGCATTCGATGCAAAAGACGATGAAGTCGAGGCACTCTTCCGTCGCGTCCTGACGCCTGCCGCCAAGTACTGGGTTTGCAAGCGCGCGCCGCTCGTGGCTGCGGAGGCGATGGAAGTCCTGGGCGGAAATGGTTATGTGGAGGAAGGTCCCCTCGCGCGCCGCTTTCGCGAAGCGCCTCTGAATTCAATCTGGGAGGGTTCCGGCAACATCATGTGTTTGGATGTTCTGCGTGCGCTGTCGCGCGAGCCCCGGGCGCGAGAAGTGCTCGATACAATTCTCTCGACTGCGAAGGGCCTCGATAGCCGCTACGACGATTTTGTCTCCGAGCTGTCCGCGCAGCTGGACGCTGCTTCCGGCGCCGAAGGGCGGGCGCGCAGATCAACGGAGATGCTGGTGCTCGCAATACAGGCAGCGACACTTATGACTCAGGGGCCCTCCGTGTCCGCTGAAGCCTTCCTCGGGTCTCGTCTGGCCGAGAGGCCCCCCGGCGCATTCGGAACACTGCCGGGTCTTGACCAAAACGCTCTAATCGAGCGCGTGCTTCGTGTTTAGCGAGCTTTGCTCACGGTGCGGTCGGGCTGGGTTGTTGGAAAGACAACTTCCGTTTGCATCCGGCGCCGTGACCGACCAATCTCCTGATATTCTGTTAAATCATTGGGTTCCGAGATGGTGGGATCTTGGACAGATCGCTGTATTCGATAGAAACGAGCAAATCACTTGTTCACTCATCAATGGAAGGAGCCAGGGTTGGAGTCGAGCGATTGCGATCACAGGAGTGCACTCGCTGCCGCCGCAGGCGCCGGCGAGGTCAATGGGGACAGACGGGAATTGCAATGAGGAAAACCAGACAAAAAAACCACCTCACGCCGAACGAGGTTGCCGAACTGCTGATGGTGAACCCGGTGACCGTGCGACAGTGGGCCGCCCGGGGACTGCTGCGCTCGCTGACCACTCCCGGCGGCCATCGCCGCTTTCTCTTGAGCGACGTCGAGGAATTCGCACGCAGCCGGGGCGCGACTCCGGCTGCACGACACTCCGGCCGACCCGATCGCGTGTTGGTAGTGGATCACGATCCGCATGTCGGCCGTACCATCACGGAGACGATCCGCCGGCTGGCTCCTCACGTCGAAACCGAGGTCGCTCGCGATGGATTTGACGCGGGTGTGAAGGTGGAATCGTTTCGCCCGCACGCGCTGGTGCTCGACCTGATGATGCCCGGTATGGACGGATTTGCAGTCTGCCGCCGTCTGCGCGAGCGCCCGACGCTGAATCACATCCGCATCGTCGCAATTACCGGCTTGGCGAGCGCGGAGAACGTCGAGCGCGCGCTGGCCGCGGGGGCAGATGCATGTCTGCCCAAGCCGCTGGATTCTGACCGGCTGATCACTGAGCTCGGGCTCGTGGTACGCGTACCTCAGAACGTCGAATGACTTCAGCCGGGATTCGTGTCAAAGCCGGACCCGGCGCAAAGTTCGACCGCGATTACTATCGGCGCTATTACTACGACTCCGGCACTGCAGTCACCAGCCGACGCGAGATGCAAGCCCGCGCGCGTTTCATTGCCGCGTATGTTGAACATGTAGATCTGCCTGTCAGGCGCATCCTGGATGCGGGTTGCGGTACCGGGTTGTTGCGTGCGCCGCTGAAGCGCCTGTTGCCGCGCGCCGCGTACACCGGGCTCGAGACAAGCGAGTATCTATGCGGTCGTTACGGCTGGCAGCGAGGTGACATCGAGAGCTTCCGTCCGACGGCGCCTTTCGATTTAGTGATCTGCTACGACGTATTGCAGTATCTGGACGTTGGCGCTGCGCGTCGGGCGCTTGGTAACTTCGCCCGGCTGTGTCGCGGCGTGTTGTATTTTACGGCCCTGACACGCACGGACTGGGAGAAGAACTGCGATCGTAGCCGGACGGACCCCAACGTTCATCTGCGCAGCGCTCGCTGGTACCGGACGCAGCTTCGACGTGCCTTCAAGGAGGTCGGTGCCGGGTTGTGGATCCGCCGCGGCGCCCCGTTGATCACCTGGGAGCTTGAGAACGGGCCTGGCGTTTGAACACCGGGTACAAAGGCAATCCGAGCAGAATCAGCAGCAGGGTTGCGCTCGATTCCGCGGGACTGGTCGTCAGCGCATTCACCACTATCCATGCCATCACCAGTGCGAACGTCAGCGGCACGTACGGGTAGCCCCAAACCCGATACGGGCGCGGTGCGTCCGGCATACGCCGGCGAAGCACGATGACGGACAACGCCACCGGAATCCAAAAAATGGCGTAGGACAGCACCGCCATGTTGGTAAGTTGATCGAAGCTGCCGGACACCGCCAGTAGTGCCGCCCAGACGTTCACGATGACGATCGATGTCACCGGCACCCGCGATCGCGGGCTTAATTTTCCGAAACTCGCGAAGAACAGCCCGTCGCGGGCGGCGGCATAGGGAACCCGGGCACGTGCCAGGATGGTTCCGTTGAGTGCGCCGATGGAGGACACGAGAAAAATCAAAGCGGCGATCGGCGCCGCGCGGCTGCCCAGAAAAGTCTCCACTGCGCGCGCAGCGACGGACGGGGCTTCCGGATATGCGGTGGAGTTCGCAGAAGCGACCTGCCAGAAAGGCAGGGCGTAAAGGTAAGCCGTGTTGATCAGCATATAGACGGCGAGCACCAGCAAAGTGCCGCCGATAATGGCCCTGGGCAGGTTGCGGTCGGGATTCTGGACTTCGCCGGCCGCCATGGGCAGAAACTGCCAGCCGCTGTAAGCCCACAGGGCCGCGAAAAGCGCGGTGCCGAAGCCACTCAGGCCGCCCGAGCCGCCGGGGGCGGACGCCGCGAAGTTCGACCCGCCGCTGGTATCGCTGAAAGCAAAGGCGCCCGCGGCCACTGCCAGGATGGAGATCACTTTGATCGCGGTGAGCGCGGTCTGAACCCTGCCGCCGAAGATCACGCCGGCGCAGTTGATGGCCGCGAACACCGCGATGACGCCGACGGCAATGACCTGGCGGATGCCCAGCTGCAAAGTGTATGGGCTGCCGAACATATGCAGCGTGTAGTGGAGCCACGGCCCATCGAGCTTGTGAATGTCGCCCAGGAATATCGCGACCGCCGCGCCATACGCGGCGATGCTGGCGCCGCCGACCAGAAAGCTGTTGAATACGTAGAGAAATCCCGGGACTTCGCCGAAGGCCGCGCGCAGATACACATACTCGCCGCCGGCCTGCGGGAGCAGGGCGCCGAGTTCCGCGAAACTCAACGCGCCCAACAGGGCCACGATGCCCGCAATGCCCCAGGCGGCCAGCACCAGCACAGGGGTGCCGACGGCCTGCGCCATCACGGCGGCCTTGAGGAAAATGCCGGTGCCGATGGTAATTCCGACCACCAGCGATGCCGCATGGACCAGTGTCAGGTCGCGGCGGGGCTGCAGATCGAATGGATTCTCGAGGGTGGGGCTCGTTGGCATTTTCCGCAATAATGCGCCGCTCGGGCGGTGGTTGCGCAAAGTATCGCTTCGCGGTACAGCTCGCTATCCTGTGCCCATGACCGACCCATTACAGATGGTTGCCACGGCGGCCTGGCCGCTGTCATGAACGAAGAGCCTCGTCTTATCGCGGCATTTCGCGGAGGGGTCAGTTGCCGACGCGATCCGGAGGGGCCGCTCGGTCTGACTCTGATAGGCCGCACACACGATCGCCCCGGAGAGACGGTATCTATTGCGTTTACGGCAGCCGCGCCGGTTGGCATGCCGGAGGCGGTCGAGGACGTCAAAGTCGAATGTCTCGGGCCGAACACCTACCGCATCCGGGACGAGGAGCGTGAATGGATCGTCCCGGCTCAAGCGATTCACGTGCATCGGGAAGTTGCCACGGCCTTTTATCGCGTCGTGGTGCCCAGGCCACCTCGGTTCACGAAGCGGCTGTTCTGGCGCGTAGTTCTGGCCGCCGTGCGCAATCCAGTGGCTAAGCGTGTGCTGCTTGCCTTCCGCCGCCGCTAACCGATCAAGCGGTTGGGGAGCGTAGCTCAATCGCCGATTGCCGCGACACGGTCGATTCGCGGTGCGACCCGACGAGGGACGCGTAAGCCGTCGTCAGTCCCTGGAAGGCCATGGCCCACGTGAATTGACGTAGTACTCGCGCCCGGGCAACAGCTCCGATGGCTTCGATATCCCGCTCGAAAAGGGCCGCGATTGCCTCGGCCATGCTTTCCGCGCTGTTGGGTTCCGCAAGCATCCCGACAGTGCCGTCCACAAACTCCGGAATCGCACCGGCACGCGCGGCGACCACAGGGCGCCCACACGCCATGGCCTCCAGAAGGACGAGCCCGAAGGTCTCCTTGGTCCCCGCGTGCACCAGTGCATCGGCTGATGCCAGCCAGGTCGCCAACTCCCGGCTGTCGCGTCGATAGGGAAGCATGGAGACGTTGGCTGTCGGGCGAGCCTCACGATCTCCACCGATCAACACGAGGTGGTAGGGAGGTCCAAGGCGTGCGAACGCGTGTAGCAGTATGGGAAGGTTCTTTTCACCGGAAAATCGACCAGCGTAGGCGAGAAGCCGCACACCATTGGGCAGCCCGAGTTTCTGCCGCAACTGCGCAGAGCGCCGCTCGGGCCGGAAAATCTGCGTATCCACGCCGAGCGGCTGGTGAACGGTGTGCCCGACTCCCAGGTGGTTGAGGAACTTGCACATCAGGCGACTGGGCGCGAAGACCACATCGAACCTTTCATAGAGCCAGCGCACGTAGCGGCCGATCACGCGTTCGCTGAGGCCGCCGATGCGACGGCCGATGAGTTGCGGCAGATTGGAGTGATAGAAAGCGGCCAGGGGGATGCCACGGCGCCGTGCGACGATCCATGCCGACCAGGCGGGGTGGAAGGCGTCGCCTGCTTCGATAATATCGGGCTCGAGTGAATCGAGCAGATTGTTCCAGCGGCGTGGATCCAGCGGTAACCGATAATTGAATGTGCCTGGGATCGCAAACCCCGCCAGCGTCGACACGCTGCCGCGCGCAACCTGCGAGTGCACTCCCGGAACCACAATCGAGTGTTCCCACGATGTGTGCGCAATGAGCCATGCGTGCTTCGCCGTGAGGTAACGCTTAACGCCGCCGCTCGTGGGCGAATAAAAGAGGGTGGTGTCGACGAGGTGCATGGCCTTAAATCCAGGCAATGGGACCCATTGATTGCCAGCAAGCTGCGGACCCGCCTTGCGCCTTCAGGGTAAATCGCTGTCCAGTGCGCCTGCGGAACTCTCGTTCAAGTCAGGTTCGTTTGCGCAACGCTGCAGCGAGCGTTTCGAAAACCACCGGTTTCACCAGGTGCTCGTCGAAACCGGCCTCGGAGGTGCGGCGGCGATCTTCGACCTGTCCATATCCGGACAGCGCGATAAGCCTTGTAACGCGCAGCAGCGGGTCGGCGCGCACGGCGCGCGCTACCGCGAAGCCATCCATCTCCGGCATTCCCAGATCGAGGACCATGGCTTCCGGCAGGAATTCCCGGGCCGTCGTCAGTGCGTCGCGCCCGTTGTAGACGACACGCACTGCATGACCGGAATAAGACAAGATGATCCCCAGACTGTCGGCCGCATCAATGTTGTCGTCCACGACCAGAATGCGGCTGCGCCCCGTGATGTCTGCCTCGCCGTGCAGTAACTCGCGCGCGGGTTCCGGCGTCGCGGCAATCGGCAAACGCAACAGGAACTCGCTGCCCTTGCCAGGTCCATCACTGTGTGCGATGAGACTTCCCCCGTGCAATTCCGCGATACTGCGCGCAAGACTCAATCCAACGCCCAGGCCACCCTGCACAGCGTGTTCGGGTCCGGCAGCCTGCGCGAACAATTCAAATACGTCGGCAAGCGCAGCGCTTGTCATGCCGATACCCGTGTCTGCCACGCGCACCTCGGCGCTGTCCGCGGCAACCGCGACTGTTATCGTAATGAGGCCGCCTTCCTCGGAGTATTTCGCTGCGTTGTTGAGCAAGTTGGTCAAAAGCTGCGGCAGTCGCGTCCGGTCGGCGTGAATCCAAACGGGCTGGTCCGGAATGCTCAGGCGCAAGTGATGGCGCCGCGAGTCGATGAGCGGCCGCGCAAGTTCCACGGCGCTGGCGATGAGGGTGGCCAGCTGCACTTTCTCCAGCTCGAGCACTATCTTGCCCGAGCGAATGCGGGCCACGTCGAGCAGATCGTCGACCAGTCGAACGAGATGCTTGAGCTGGCGTTCCATGAGAGCGCGCGTGCGCGCGAGAATCATGGGATCGGAGCCCGTCAACGCCAGAAGCTCCAGGGCGTTCTGCAACGGTGCGAGAGGATTTCTCAGCTCGTGACCGAGCACTGCCAGGAATTCGTCTTTGCGCCGATCGGCCGCTGCAAGTTCTTCGGCCTGCCGGGCTAACCGTTCTTCGCTCAGGCGCAATCTGGCGTAGTCGGCGCTGCGCCGGCGCTCGGCCCGATTGCGCTCCGCCGTGGCAGCTCCCAGAAAGAGGCCTGTGACGGCGACTACCGCCATGAACAGCGTGACCTGCGAAAGACTGACGTCGATCGAGGACGTCACGAAGGGTCCGCGGCCCGCAATGGTGGCGAAAATAGTCACCGACAGGGCGCCCAGCACGAGGGTGGCGGTGCCGTGTTGGCCCAGGCGCAGCGCGGCCCAGATGACCGCCGGGAATATCAGGTAATGAAAGGGATACGGCGCCCCGGAACCCCGGTCGACGAACACCGTAAGGCTCAGAGCGAGCATTGCCAGCAGCAGCAACGCAGCTTCGCCCAGCCGTTCGAGGCGCCATTCCCGCCTGGCCTGATCTGCCCACACGAAAATGAAAGGCGCGCCGACCAGATCGCTGACGGAATCGCCGATCCACCAATTGGACCAGGACGAGGTAAACGTGGTCCAGGGGATGACGGCCGTGAGGCACAGCGTGGTCACGCCGATCGTGGCGCTGACCAGGGTGCTCAAACAGGCCGCCAGCAGGAACAGCGAGGCCACATCGTGCAGGCGGCGCAAAGAGGGCTGAAATCCGACTCGCAGCAGCAAAGTAGCCCCGATGAGCGCCTCCGCCGTATTGCCCAGCGCGATGCCGGCCGACGTGAGGGCCGATGAGCCGCTGGTCGCATTTGCGGCAAAGGACCCAAGCAGCACAGCCGGCCAGAGCCGCGGGGACCGCATCACCAGCAGGGCGAGCGCAACTCCGGTGCCGAGCCAGACGACCGATATCTGCTTCGTAGCCGTGGCGAGCTGCAATCCGAGCTTACCGGCCGCGTAGTACAGGATCGCGGCAATGAGCAGCTCCAGGACGAAGGCGATTCCCGTGGACCGGGAATTCCCTGTCGCCGCCGCTGCGGGAGGCGCCGCGGACCCTTTAGCCGTGGGCATCTTGTAGGGGTCTCCCCGTGAGCGGGCTGAAACGTCATGTTACTGTCTCATAGACCGTGGGAGAATCGCAGCTTCCATCAATCATTTGCGAAGCTCGCTGTCCTCCACGGCGGCCCTTCATTGCCGCGGTCCAACATCGAGCCTCAATGCCGAGCTTCAAGCCACCCGCGTCGCGATTTGCGCGACTCCTGAACCGCAGCGCGCAGATCGAGTCCCACGAGCGGCGCGTCGTCGCCCTGGCGTTTCTGTGCAACTTCATGCTGTTGGGCAGCTATTACATTCTCAGGCCGGTGCGTGACACCGTCGCCACGGTATTCGGTTCCGATAACCTGCAGTATCTTTTTACCGGCACCTTCATCGGCACTCTGATCGCATCGCCGCTCTACTCTCTGCTGGCTTCGAGGGTGACGCTCAAGCGACTGCTGCCCGGGGTGTTCTGGTTCTGGCTGCTCAACGTGCTGCTGTTCGAGGCACTGTTCAAGGCCGCGCCGGCGAGCCGCTGGGTCGCGGGCGCCTACTACATCTGGTTCAGCGTCACGAATCTGTTCATGATTTCCGTGTTCTGGAGTCTGATGGCAGACGTGTTCTCATCGCGCCAGGCGACGCGATTGTTCGCCCTCATCGCCGCCGGCGGCACTATCGGCGCGATCGCAGGACCGATCATTACACGGCTGGCGGTACACGCAGTCGGACTCGACGGCTTGCTGTCGATAGCCGCGGCGGGCTTTGTAATCGTGATTCTGCTGGTCCATCTGCTGATGCGCGAGAAGCACCGGCTGCGCGAAAGCGGCGAGGAAGTGCAAAGATCCACCCTCGATCACGGCCTCGGCGGGAAGCCCTTCCATGGTTTCGGCGAACTGATCAAATCCGCCTACACGCGCAATCAGGCACTGTTCATGTTGCTGATGACGTGGGTCAACACAGTGGCCTACTTCCTCCAGACCGACGTTATCGCGCAGGCCTTCTCGGCCGTCGAAGCCCGGGCCATGGCCATCGCCGACATTTCGCTGCTGGTCAATATCTGCTCGGCGGTCATCCTGACATTCGGCCTGGGCCGCTTCGTGCAGCGATTCGGTGTGACCGCTGGCCTGGTGCTCAATCCGATCATCATGCTCGTGGCCTTTGTCGGGCTCGCGCTCTCGCCGACGCTGTTGATGATCCAGGCGCTGCAGGTTGTGCGCCAGGTATCGCAGTACGCGATTGCCCGCCCCAGCCGCGAAATATGTTTTACCGTCGTCGGGCAGAGCGGTCGTTACAAGACCAAGAATGTCATCGATACCGTGGTCTATCGCTTCGGAGACCTGAGCGCCGCCTGGATGCAGGCGGGTCTGCGCCTGACGGGCCTGCGTATGCTCGGCTCGGCCGCCGCGGGCTTTGGGTTCTCGGCGCTATGGGGCCTCGTAGCCGTGCTTCTGGGCCGGCGCTATGAGGTGCTGCGCGCGCGGCAGGCAGCAGCGGCGGACCTGCCGGAGGGTGCCCCGGCAGCCCCTGTAAGTTCTTGACTTTCAATTCGCGGGGCGACTTGGCTATAGTCGCCGGCCGAGCCTCCCCTTCGCGAATTTTCGCCACGCTTTAGGAAAACCTATGCCTCAGGGCAACAATCCGTCCTGGTTCGCGCGCCTGCTCAAGCTGGTGGCCGATGTCGAACCCGAAGAGGTCAAGGCGGTAGTCATTTCCTTCGTCTACTTCTTCTTCCTGATGGCGAGCTACTTCATCCTGCGGCCGTTGCGCGACACGATGGGTACCATCTACGGGGTGGATCACCTGCAGGAGCTGTTTACCGGCACCTTCATAGTGAGCTTCATCGTGGCGCCGCTGTATGCGGGATTCGCCTCGCGCATTCGCCTCGCGACCTTTCTGCCCTGGGTCTATGGCGTCATCGCGCTGAGCATGGTCGGCTTCTATTTCGCGTTCGCGGCGCATGAGAACAGCCGTTGGGTCGCGGCTGCGTTCTACGTCTGGCTCAGCACCTTCAATCTGCTCACGATCTCGGTCTTCTGGAGCATGATGGCGGATATCTTCTCCAGCCCGCAGGCCAAGCGGCTTTTCGGCTTCATCGCCGCCGGCGGCACGGTGGGCACCATCGCCGCTCCGCTCTTCATCACCTTCTGCGTCAAGATCGTCGGCACCAACACGTTGTTGCTGATCTCCGGGGCCGGCTTTCTGCTCACGGCCTTCCTGGTGCGCATGCTGGAGGCGGAGAAGCGTAAGTTCGCCGCCCTGGGTGTGGCGGCACAGCGCACCAGTCTGGACAAGAGCCTGGGCGGCAATCCGTTCGATGGCTTCGTGCTGTTGTTCAAGTCGCGCTACCTGCTGCTGATCGCCCTGTTCCTGCTGCTGATGACCTGGATCTCGACGGTCATGTACTTTCAGCTCGGCGACCTGATCAGCCATCAGTTTGCCTCGAAGGCGGCGCGCACCCAGGCCTACGCCACGATCGATCTGGCCACCAACTCCATCGCGGTGCTCATTCAACTGTTCGGCACGGGCCGCTTCATCAAGCGCTTCGGCGTCAGCACGGGCCTGCTGATCAATCCGGTGATCATGGTGCTCGCGTTCCTGGCCGTGGCGTTCGCGCCCGTGTTGCTGGTACTCGGCAGCATCCAGGTAGCGCGCCGCTTCGCCGAATATGCCGTTGCGAAACCCAGTCGCGACATGCTGTTCACCGTGGTGGACCAGCAGGCCAAGTACAAGGCCAAGAATGTCATCGACACGGTGGTCTATCGCTTCGGTGACCTGACCTCTTCATGGATCAGCCACGCTATTCTGCCTTTCGGCGTCGCCGGGCTCGCCATCTTCGGCGCCATCATCTCGGTAGTCTGGTTCCCCATCGCCTACATCCTGGGCAAGCGGTACGAAGGCGCGCGCGACGCGGATCCGGCAGCGGCCGACTCGGCAACCATCCGGGCTCATTAGTCCAAGCGTTTAAGCGGCTGTTGAGCGCGGCTCGTCCGTCAGGGCGAGCCGTGCAGCCACCGCGGCCTCGACTACCTCCCGGGCATTTGAGAAGCGCGCGTCGCGTGATTTCGCGAGCAGCATGTTGAGCAACGGCTCCAGATGCGAGAGGGCTGCCGGCAGCGGTGGTGTCGGCGCGTTGACATGTTGCTGCAGAACTTCCATCGCGGAGCTGCCCACGAACGGCCGCCGGCCCGTCAACATTTCAAACAGAATGACGCCCAGGCTGTAGAAATCCGAGCGCGCATCCAGCAGCTCACCCAGTGCCTGCTCCGGGCTCATGTAGTAGGGCGAGCCGCGAAGTACGCCGGTGCGGGTACTTTGCGTGTTGCCGTCCAGCGAGCGCGCCAGGCCGAAGTCGATCAGCGCCACCTCGCCGTTCTCACGCAGCATGACGTTGGCGGGCTTCAGATCCCGGTGCAGCAGCCCGGCATCGTGCACTACCTGCAGCGCCATCCCGATCTGTTCCACGAAGCGCAGAGCTTCGTATTCCGTGATGCCCTGATGCATCCGCGCCTTCAGATCGCCGCGCGGAAGATATTCCATCGCAAGGTATTCGTGTCCGTTGTGAACCCCGTAGTCGTGAATCTGCACCACCGACGGACTGCGGATGGCGACGATCGCAGTGTATTCCCGCTCGAGGAATTGCCTTCCGGCCGCATCGTCACGCACCGTCTTGCTGACTTTCAACGCGATGTTACGGCCCAGCGTCGCGCTGGTCGCCAAATACACTGCAGCCTTTTCGGAATCGCCGATAAGTGCCCGAATTACATAACCGGCGACCAGGTCGGTAGCCGGCAAAGGCTCTCCCGTCGCTCGGGAAGAGCCGCCTTTTTCAGGCGAAGCACCGCCCTTCTCAGCGGAAGCGTCGCCCTTGTCAGAAGCTGCGCCCTCCTGGCCTTCTTCTGTGCCGCCTTCCCGCCCTGCCTCGTCCAAAGCCGCCGCCTCCCGGCCATGCTCCTTGGCAGCGTCCTCCAACAAAGCCGCCTCCTGACCCGGACCCGCCGCCTCCAACGCAGCTGCGGCCCTGGCTGCGTCCTGCTGCGCGGCTGCATTCCTGCCCTCCTCATTTGCCAGGTGCGCCAACCTGCGCGCCACTCGCTTCTCCAGGCGCCGCAAGGCGATGCGCACCGCCGTTTTCAGACGCTCCGGCGTGAGCAGGCGCTTGGGAATGTAGTCCGCGGCCCCGAGCTGCAGCGAGCGGACCGCGGTGAGCTCGTTCCCGTCTTCGGCGATGACAATGACCGCCGGACTGGTCGGCTGTTCGCGCAGGTCGCGCAGCAGATCCAGCCCCAACGCCTTGGGATCTTCGGGACTGGATCCGAATGGGGCTGACAGGATCAATACATCGCAGTCGCGGCTTTTCAGCAGGTCATTCAGCCGTTCCAGCTCCGCCGGGTGCAGCCTGTTCACCGTGGCGTCGGGACAAAGCACGCCCAGGTGATGGCTCAGCCATTCTCCGTACAGTGCGTCGCGATCGACGACCAACAGCCTGGAAACCACGCGAGTTCTTTTCCCCATGTCTACTTCTGCAGCGAGAAAGTCATGCGCACGCGGGCGCGTTGATCTACCGCTTTGCCGTCGCTCAGGACGGGTCGGTAGCGCCATTTGCGGACAGCTTCCAAAGCCGCCTGCTCAAAAAACCCTACGGGCTCCGCGCCTACGATGGTCACTTCGCCCGTCGTTCCGTCGCTCTTGACCACAAACTGCACGTCTACCCATCCACTTAGCCCGCGCGAACTGGCGGCCAATGGGAATTCGGGTGGGACATACCGTGTGAGCTTCAACGCGCCGGCGCTCACGAACTCGGGTGCGTGCTGTTCGTTGTCCTGGGCGGTACTGATGTCGCGGTCCGCGGCGCTCAGGGTCGCAGCGTCTCCGCCGGCATCGCGTGCTTCGCCGAGCCAGCGCCGAGCGGCCGCGTAGTCTTTGCGACGAATCGCGGTCTTCGTCTCACCCAGCGTTCGAGAGACAAAGTCCTGTCGGGCCACAAGGGTGGAGGGCTGCGAAGCGTCGGTCAGAGTCAGTTGCTCCAGATAAAACTTGGCGCTGTCGCCTCCGGGATCGACCACTCTTCCCTGGGTCAGTCGCTGATTGAAGAGGAGCACCAGCCGCGCTTGCGCGTCGGCCTTGGCCGCCGTACGTACGCGTTGTTCCTCATTCTTCAGCGAGTTGATGTCGTCCCCGGTCACCCCGGTGTCGGCAGCCGATTGAATCCAACGGTCTGCTTCGTCGGCGTGGCCCGCGGTCAGTGCTTTGCGTGCTTCGGCAACCAGGCGGTCCCCCAGTTGGCGTTCCGCCTGGCGCACGTCGGCGTTTTCGGGTGCTATCGCACGGGCAGATTCCACGAAGAACCGCGCGTTATCCTGCGACGGCGCCACCAGTTCGCCGCCGCGCATGCGGTCCGCTGCCTTGCGCAGATAATCGCGGATGCGCTCGTCCAATCCTTTCTTCTGTTCGAGCTCGCGGCGTGCTTCGGCGACCAGCGTGGAGCGGTCGCCATTCTGGCGCGAAGCGCCATCCAACACCGAAATGGCCTGCTCAAGGTTGCCACTCGCGGCAGCCTCGCGCGCCTTGGTCAACACGGCACGTTCACGCTCCTTGCCTAATTGCGCGGTCAGGAAGACCACGCGTACATGATCCGGCTTGATGGCTCTGGCCTGATCCGTGAGTTTCTGTGCCTGGTCGATTTGCAGCGCCAGCAAGTCCTCTTCGGCCGCGGACAGCAATTTGTCGATCACCTTTTCCAATCCGCTATCGGCGCGCGGATCATTGGCATTGCGCTTCAATGCCTGCCGATACAGGTCGGCAGCATTCTCCTGTGGCGGCGCAATGAGGACTCCGGCGGCGTAAGCTTTGTCCGCCCGCGCGAGGATGCCTTCCAACACTTCATCGCGTGCAGCGGCGCTCAGGGGGGCTTCGGTCGCTCCCGTTGCCGCAGTCTCCAAAGGCCGCGCCGCTTCAGGTTTGCGCAACATGAACCACACGGCCAACAAACAGAGCGCACCCAGCGCAGCTCCGCCGACGACCAGGAGCGCCGGCGCAAGCCCCGACCGGCGTTGTGGAACGACGGTGGTGGCGGCCATGGTCTCCACCACCCCGGCGTGTTCTTCGCCGTGACGGCGCCAGGACGCATCGACAAACAATCTCACGCGCTGTGCGGACACCGGTTTGTGCAAAAAGCGATAAACCGTGCCTTTGGTGATTTGCGCGCCGAGGGAGTTCTGGTCATCGAGGCCCCCCGCGACGATGAGCACCACGTCCGGAAACTGTGCTTTCAGTCGCTCCGTGAGCTTGCTCACAGGACTGGCTGCCGCGGCCGCGTCGATGATGGCCACGCCGGCATGTTCACCGAGGAGTTGGTTTGCGAGCTCCGCTTCGGCGTCGACCGTGAATATGTCATGGTCCTGCCCGAGGACCTGGAGTGTTTCCACGAGGGCGCTATCGTGCGTGAGCACGATCAGACTCTCGCGAGTCACTGTCAAAGCGCGTGGAAAGGCGCTCACTGCCGAAGTTTCTCCAACTCGCTTGGGAGGCGCACCCGCACTAGGCGGGGCGGGCGATAAACTGGCCGACGATGACGTAGGGGGGCGATATTTGTCGCTACCTGCGGACGGATTCTGTGAATCCCGTCTAATCCTTTGAAAGCGTTGGCGCGGCCCCAAGTCGCCCGGCGGCCGTTCTATTCCCGCGGCAGCAGGAATTTCGAGCCGTTGTGCGACAGCACAACCCCGTCGGGGGTGATGCTTTCGACCTTGACGCCCTCCGCAAGAGTGTCGCCCTCGCGCAGCTTCTTCATGTTGATGAGGACGAAACGGTCCTCGGGTTTGGCCGCGTAGGCGTGCAGATCCAGGCGCAACTGCGGCAGGGCACCGCCGTCCGCGGCGGTCATCTGGGAGTACAGGGGCACGCCGCTTTCCGTCCCCATCCTGGCGTGGAAGCCGGTGCTCGGCGGCTGCGAAGGTTCGGTCGCAGGCGCATAGTCATCCGGGTTGTTCTGCTGCGGCGCATCATTTCTCGCAGCAACGGGGGGAGCCGTCGGCGGTGCGGGGGACTGGCCTACGGCCGCGCTCTGAATTGGTGCAGGCGGGTCCGATGTCGTCGCAGGGGTCGGCACGGTCGGGGCGCCGGCAGGGGTTTGCTGCAGGACGGGCGTTTGCGCCGTTGCGCCCGCGGCGGCCGTCATAGGCGCCTGGGGCGGCTGTGATGCGGCCAGCGGCGCGCCGGCGCTGTCCGAGCCTGCCGGGTGCGAGGGGCGTTTCAGGAGCGCCCAGGCGACGATCACCAGGTTGACCCCCAGGAGGACGGCAAGGCCGATGGCCCACAGCGGCAGCTGCGTCCTGGGCGCCGCCACCTTCACTTCATAGAGCGCCGGGCCGTTCTGCCTCTGCCGGTCGCTCTCCGATTTCTTCAGTGCATCTAGAATGAACGACATCGTTCAACTACCGTGAGTGCTGGCTACATACAGTAGCGGCGAGTCGGGCGGTGCGACAGCGGTCGCGAGCACGATTTGCGTCTGCACCCCCGCGATTCCGTCCACTGTCAGCCGGTGATCGCGCTGGAAGTCGCGCACCAGTTTGCTCAGGTCATCGTCAAAGACATCGCTGACGGGTCCGTGCGTCTGGCCACCCTGCGCGCGCTGCAGGCTTTCGCGCAACCAGCGGACGTCCGCGCCTTTCATGCCCACCGTCAACGACTTGACCTGTGTCGTGCCGGGATGCCAGAGCATCACGAAATCGCCCAGCCAGTAACGGGACAGGTCGGCGATGCCCACATCCGTACGGGAGCCGCCGATCTCGATGTGCGCGTGGTCGTCGTCCAGGCCCTTGAGAACCACCTGGTGCGAAACGCCGGCGTCGTCGCTGAGCATGAGGATGGCCGGACGGTTATACAGGCGCAGCTGGCCGAACGAGCCGCGCTGTACCAGGCATTCAAGGCCTTGTTTCGCAGCCTGCGTACACGGGTCGATGCCGCCGCGGGTGTACTGGATTCCCCACAGCTGAAACAAAGTATCGAACGCGCTGTCCGTATCGGTATCGCCGGTATGTTGGGTCAGCAGGTCCTTGACGGTCTGCGCCGGCGGTGTCGCGACGGGCTGCGTCGGAGTGCTTGCCGTGGTTGCGGCGCTGGCTACGGGCGCAGATGCCGGCGCGGCGAGGGCTTTCGATACGACGCGGGGGGTGTGCGCGGGCTCGGACTTCCACGGCTCAAATTCCAACAGGGCGACGGTCGCGAGCGCCAGCACGATCGCGGTGGCGCCGGTCGCCGCCCACGGCATCCAATAAGGTGCGAAGCGGCGGCCGAAGACCTCCGACGCGGCATGGCGCACGAGGTTGGATGTCACCCTATGGCGATCCATGGAATACGCGCCCAGCAATGCCCGGTCGCAGATGATGTTGATGACGCGCGGCACGCCCACCGACAACCTGTAAACCTCCTTGAGAGCGGGTCCGCTGAATACATCGGTCGTTGCGCCTGCGACCCGCAAGCGATGGCGCACATAGGCCGCCGTTTCCTCGTTCGAGAGGGGATGCAGGTGGTAGCGTCCCGTGACGCGCTGCGCAAGCTGGCGCAGCTCGTTGCGCCCGAGAAGCTCCCGCAGCTCGGGCTGGCCGATGAGGATGATCTGCAGCAACTTCTGGGTGTTGGTTTCCAGGTTGGTGAGCAGTCTTACCTGCTCCAGCACATCGGGGGCCAGATTTTGCGCTTCGTCGACGACCACGACGACCCTGCGTCCGGCGGCGTGGGCACGCAGCAGGTACTGGTTGAGGATGTCGACGAGATCTTTGCGGCTTTCCGTCGCCGAGTCCGGCACACCGATGCCGACCTCTTCGCAGATGGTCAGCAGGAATTCCGGCGCCGTCATGCGCGGGTTGAGAATAAGCGCGATCTCGGCGTTCTTCGGGGTCTGAGCCAGGAGCGATCGCACTACTGTGGTCTTGCCGGTGCCGACTTCGCCCGTGAGTTGTACGAAGCCGCCCGCCTCGTTGATGCCATACAGCAGGTG
>FTJL01038792.1_pt1 | contig 16549 bp, 14 predicted proteins | sample 1658551 | NCBI WGS metagenome assembly FTJL01 (sample SAMEA3914835, study PRJEB12502) | metagenome | biome: forest; material: soil | place: Canada | collected 2011-07-03 | depth 0.3 m
TTCGCGATGATTCCGTTTGCCGCACCGATCGTGTTCGGAGCGATCGCACTGGTGATGATCGCGCAGGGCTCGGTCGGGGCCGGCGTGACCATCGGCATCGCCGGCACCGTCGTCCTGTTCGTCGCCGATCACTTCGTACGGCCGGCCATCATCGGCAACGGCGCCAAGCTGCCTTTCCTGTGGGTGCTGCTGGGCATCCTGGGAGGCATCGAGTCCTTCGGCCTGGTCGGCATTTTCCTGGGGCCGGCGCTGATGGCGGCGCTCGTGTCGCTGTGGCGCAGCTGGGTCACTCTTCCAAGACGAGACGAACTCTCCTCTTAGCGAGTGCGGTCAGCCCTAGGTGGCCGTGTATCCGTGAGCCGCCAGCGCGCCTTCCAAGCGCGCGAAATAGGGTTTCAGCGGTTGCAGATAGTGCCGGTGCCGGCCCACGGGACAGTCCTTCAGTTCCAGCCTGACCTCGCTGCGCGTCGGCAGCCCCAGGAATTCCAGCAGGCGCGCCGTCTCACCGTTCGGGTCCGACATCAGGGTTTCAAACTTCAGCACGAAGTGCGAAGAATCGAGCTCCCGGCGGTAGTGTTCCACCAGATCGGAGACGGCCGCCAGGTGATGCGCGATGTCTTCGATCCGGTAGCCGCAGTTGAAGCCCGCGGGCACGGCGTTGGCCATCATGGATACGCATACATCCAGGGGATGGCGTACCAGGTGGACGAACTTCGCCTGCGGAAAGGCCATTTTCAGCAGCGGCAGATACATCTCGACGAAGGGCGACCTGTCCGTGAAAAACCGGTTGCCTCCCTCGGACAGTCCGCATGCTTGCGCGCGCGCCAGGTAGCAATCGCGCAACAGGGTGGCCGCGTACCGGTTGTCGGCCGTCCAGCTTTGCGCCAGGTTGTCGGGAAACGCCGCCCCGGGGAACATGTGGCCGGCCAGTTTGTGCAACTCACCCGCGAAAGCGAGCTCGCCTCCGGCGCGCACCGCGCTGTGGCGGCTCAAGAATTGCTCGATCACGGCCGCGCCGGATCGCGGCAGGCCGAGGATGAAAACAGGCTGAGCCGTGTCGGCTCGAGTGGGTGCGCGAGGCAGCAGGGCCATGTTGGCCCGCGTGAAGAATTGTTTGAGGCGGCCGAACAACGCTTCGACCGCGTCGGCCTTGTACTGCAGTCCACCGCCTTCAGTGGCCAGTTTGCGCTTGCCTTCCACAAAGTCGCGCCAGGCCTCTTCATAGTGGCCGAGCTGCTCATGCAGTCGTCCCCGCAGCAGTCTTGCGTCGCCCGAGGAGAGGGCCGCCGCGTCGATGACAGTCAGCGCCGATTCATGTTGTCCCGAGGTGGCGAGCAAGCCTGCGCGCTGCAGACTGACATCTTCCGCGCAAGAGTGGGTCTGCGCGCGATTGAGAAGTTCTTCCGCGCGGCCCAGATCGCCAGTCGTCTCGAACAACTTCGACCAGTGCGCCAGCGTTGCGGCGTCCTGCGGAGCGAGTTGATGAGCTTGCGCGAAGCGGGCGTCGGCCTCCTCGAAGCGGCGCTGCCGGGTGAGGTTCAGGGCAAGGTTCGTCAGGTACGAGGGCTGCGGACCGGCCAGTTCCAGCGCGCGCTGGAAGTGCCATTCGCCCGCCGGCAGATCGTTGGCCTCGGACAGTAGCAGCCCGAAGTGATTGTTGGCCTGCGCGTTGTCGGGGTTCGCGCTCAGAGCCGCGCGGGCTACCTGCATCGCATCCTCCCGACGACCGTGCGTATGCAGCAGCTGAATCAAATCGTTGTGCGCCCAGTCGGCTCGCGCATCGATGCCTATGACCGTTTGCAAAGTCCGCGCCGCTTCACCGAACTGGCCGCGTCTTTGCTGCGCCGCGCACCGGACGGCCAGCGCGTTGGTATCGCGACCTGCCGTCTTCAGGCGCTCCTCGGCCGCTGTTTCGGCCGACCGGAAGTCGCCGCGCGCCAGCGCTTCGCGAGCGCGCACAACGAGAGGATGTAGCGGACTGGGCACTGTAGCGTTGGACCCTATTGTATGGACGCAGGTTGGTGCGTTACCGGGTTGTCGTAGTGAAACGGAGGCCAGTTCGTCGGTTTAGGGAACATCTCGAACTGCACCGTAGGCGGACGGTCAGGCGGGTTGGTCGCGGAAATTCCCGGCGCCGGGCGCGGGGCCAGGTCCTTCCAACCCACCTCGTACTGTGTGAAGTAGGTGTTGAACACCTGGTCGTGCTTGAATTTCCAGACGCCATTTTCCTTCACGAACTGGTTCTCGTACACGCCACCCATCCACATGCCGGCCTTGCCGTAGTTGCCCATCATGCTGAAGGCCCGGGCCCGCACCTGGGCCGTCTTGCCGTCGTCGGCCACATGAATCACGGGTTGATACTGCATGTGATTGTGCAGATTGCCCTCGTGCACTCCGGGCTCGCCATAGAGATTCAAGTTGCGCCGGACGCTGTCATGTCCGACGTACACGCCGCGCAGCGCGATCTCGATCGTGCCGTCGGGGGCGAAGAGGTTGGCCAAGCGATCCCATTCCAGGGTGGCCAGGTAGTAGCCGTAACGCATCTGCAGATTCTCGAGCTGCGCCACGTCTTCCAGTCGGTCGATCCGATGTTCGATGCCATTCGCGACCTGCTCGAGAGCGTCCACGTCGGCGGCGCCGACGAGTTTGGCTGCAAAATCGGCAGGCTTGCGTGCATAGACCGCAGGGCCGGTGACCGGGTTGCCGAAATGCGCTGTTGCGGGGGTGGCCGGCCGGTCGGGCGCCAGCGTCGGCTCGAAGCTGGAAGTCAACTTGATGGTCTTTCCCCAACCTTCCTCGTACGGCGTGTACATCGTCGGCGCGAAGTGCAGTCGGCGGATCTTCCACACGTCGCCGTCGCGCACGTACTCGTTCTCCGCCACACCGACTCCCCACTCGGCGAATTTGCCCGACTGCGAAGCCTGAATGAATACGCGCCAGCGCGCCTTCGCGGTCTTGCCGTCGGGCGACACGTGCACGATCGGTTGTAACTGCATCTGATCGTAGAGCCGCCCGGCCTGGGGAAACTCCGCGCCGATGGCGCGGAAATACTGCAGCACCCGGGCTTTGCCGACGTAGACACCGCGGCCGTCGAACTCGTATTCGCCATCTTCGGTGAACAGTTCCGCAGCCTGGGTCCACATGCCCTTGTCGACGTAGTAGCCGTAGATTCGCTGCAGATTCTCGATCTCATACTGATCGCGGAGCAGTTGGACTTCCTGCGCCAGAACGGCCAGTCGCTGCGCCAGCTGCTGCGCAGATTGCGCGGGGCCGGGCGCGCGGGGGCTGACAGGCGTCTGAGCGGTCGGTGCGACCGGTTGGTCGAAATGGAAGGGCGGCAGCAGGCCGCCGGGCCAGGTCCGGTATTGCCGCGTGGGCGGTCGGTCGGGCGGCAGTTTCGCGGACACGTATTTTCCGCCGTTCACGTCCTCGTGACGTGCCCATCCGCCGTCGTACGGAACCACCAGCGTTTGATACCAGTGCAGCGCCTTGATCTTCCAGACGCCGTGATCCTTGATGTATTCGTTTTCGTAAGGCCCTTCGCCCCAGGTGGCATTCTTGCCCAACTGGCCGGCGAGAATCACATCGCGCCAGGTCGCTTTCGCGGTCATCCCGTCGGTGGCGACAGTCACGAAGGGCATCAGCTGCATGTGCTCGTTGAGCTGTCCGGGCGCCAGACCGTTGCGAGTTCCTCCGAGCGCGTGGAGGTATTCGCGGACGCGATTCTGACCGACGTATACGCCGTCCAGACCGATCTCAATCGTGCCGTCCGCCGCGAACAGGTCGGCTGCCTGATCCCACTGACCGCGGTCGAGGTAATAACCATAGGCGCGTTGCAGGCGTTTGATGGCGTTGCCGTCCTCCAGCAGCGTTTTCCGTTGCTGCAGCGTGTCGACGCGCGCTTGCAGGTGCTCAGTGGCGGATGTGCTCACTTGGTGTACGCAGGCAGCGAGACCTATGGCCAGACCAATAAGACTCACAGCGGCGATGCCAGCCGCGCGTGTTCTAGCGATGATCACGTAACCCGCCCCCCTTAAGATCAGCCCGAAGAAATTGAAATTAAGGTATCAGATAAATCTGGCACACTATAAGGATAAGAGGGGGGTTCAATGAAGACATTCGCAGTAACGATGGCGGTGGCGGCCACCGCTTGGGCTTTGACCACCGGTGCGGGCGCGGCGGACAAGGCGGGTGAGAAAAAAGGTCCGGCGCCGACCGAAATGCTCAGTGCGGGCCAATGCGATCACGCCTGCCTCAACGATCTGACCGCCAAGGTCTTTGCAGCGCTTGCAGCCCATGACGCGAGCCGTCTGCCGCTGCGCAATGACGTGCGTTACACGGAGAACGGTCAAACGCTGCGTCTGAACGACGGCCTGTGGCAGACCGCGGACGGCCTGGGCGACTATACGATGTACTTCGCCGATCCCCAGACTGGGTCCGCCGGCTTCATGGGGACGATCCGTGAGAGCGGGCGCGACGCGATGCTCGCGCTGCGACTGAAGGTCGCCGGGAAAAAGATTGCCGAGATCGAGGCGGTCATTTCGCGCACGTCCGGGGGCTCCAACTCGTTCGGCGTGAAATTCGAAGACCTGAAGGCAGAACCGATTTTCGGCGAGTCCCTGACCCCGGCGCAGCACCGGCCCCGCGAGCAACTCATTGCCACGGCCAATTCCTACTTCGAAGGTCTGGAGCAGGCCACCGGCAAAGTCACGCCGTTCGAGCCGGAGTGCAAGCGTCGGGAAAACGGCATGACGACCGCCAACAATCCCAACGCCACGAACGCCATGGGCAAGTTGAGCTGCGGCGCGCAATTCGACACCGGCTTCTCGCCGTTCATCACGGAGGTGCGTGGACGCCGCTTTCCTCTCGTGGACGAGGAGCGGGGACTGGTACTAGCGTTTCTGTCGTTCGACCACTCGGGCCGGATCAAGACAGTGCAGCGTACGGATGGCACGATTGCGAAAGTCGGGCCGCCGTTCGATACGCCTTACACCTTCCTGATCGCCGAACTGTTCAAGATCCGCGACGGACGCATCGCCCAGGTGGAGGCGGTGCTGCTGCCGACGCCGTATGCCATGCCGTCGGGCTGGTGAATTGATCGGCCACAAACGCCAGCTGATTAGCCGGCAAAGTGAGCGGGCAGTGCCCGCGCAGCACCCACGCGTTTTGCCGGCGAGCCGGACAGCATTTGAGGGTCTGGCCTGCTGCAAACGCCGCAGGCGTTTGCAGCCAAATGGACTACAGAATTCGGTAGTAGCGGAACAGCGAGTGATCCGGGGGATCCTCAGGCTTCGTGTGCGGCCTGCGTTGCCCGACTCCGACCACCACGGAGCGATTGAGCCACTCGTGGGGCCCCTCCGGAGCACGGAAGTAGGGCGTACAGCGGAAATATCCGGGTAAGGCCGGCGGCTCATCCGCCGCCTGCCCGTACTTGCGCAGCGGGCCGTGCACGTACCCCATGTTGCGAATATAGATCTTCGTGCCGTCGTCGGCCTCAATCATGTAATGGGCGTTGAGTTCGACGACGCCGTCGGGCCGCACCACGGGCCAGTCGGCGCCGCTGTAATCGACCAGGTGCCCGTTGAGCAAGGGACCGCTGACCGTGCTGCCCGCGCCGATCGAGGTAAACCCATGCTGCGAGCCCCCTGAGATCGGACCGAACATCCAACGCTTGTCGAAGTTGATCCGGATGTCGAAGGCGTGCTCATAGCGCAGCGCCAGGGCCGCCTCCAGCCCCGCATCCGCGCTACCGGGTTCGCCTGTTGTCATGACTGGTGAATGGTTTTGATCACGAGGCAGGCCTGCAGTCCTTCCGGTCCGTCCTCGGAGCCGTGGCCGCTTTCCTTCACTCCGCCGAACGGTGCGTCGGGCGCTGCCATCATCACCGTGTTGATGCCGACCATGCCGGACTCGATGGCATCGCCGATCAGCAGCGCGCGCTTGGCCGATTCGGTGAAGGCGTAAGCCGCCAGTCCGTACGGGAGTCGATTGGCCTGTTCCACCACTTCGTCGAAGCTGCTGAAGGGGGCGATCACGGCGACCGGACCGAAGGGCTCCTCGTTCATGATTCGCGCCTTGACCGGCACGTTCGACAGCACCGTCGGCTGATAGAAGAAACCCTCCTTGCCGCGCCGTTCGCCGCCGACATGCAGCTTGGCGCCGCAATCCACCGCATCGCCGATGAATTTTTCCATTGCAGCGGGGCGGCGCGGATTGGCCATGGGACCCATGTGGCTGGTGTCCAGCAAGCCGTCACCCACGGACACCTTCTTGACCCGTTCGGTAAAGGCGGCGACGAAGCGGTCGTACACGCCGTCCTGGACATAAAAGCGCGTCGGCGACACGCACACCTGGCCCGCATTACGAAATTTGGCGCTTGCCAGTAACTCAACCGTGCGGTTCAGGTCGCAGTCGTCGAAAACAATAACTGGCGCATGACCACCCAACTCCATCGTCGTCCGCTTTACCGTCGCCGCCGCGAGCGTCAGCAGGTGTTTGCCGACGGCCGTCGAACCCGTGAACGACAGCTTGCGAATAATGGGCGAGGCGAGCAGGTGGCGTGACACCTCATCGGGTACTCCGAATACCAGTTGCGCCACACCAGGAGGCAGGCCGGCATCGAGCAATGCACGCAGGATCTCGATGGCTGAGCCAGGCGATTCCTCGGCAGGTTTGAGGATCACCGAACAGCCGGCCCCAATGGGTGCGCCAAATTTGCGGCCGGGATTGGCAATCGGGAAATTCCAGGGGGCGAACGCCGCTACGGGACCGACCGGCTCCTTGACCACGATGGATCGCGTTCCGGTGGGTCTCACCAGCACGCGGCCATAGGTCCTGCGGGTCTCCTCTCCGTAGAACTCGAAGAGGTTGGCGGCCATCAGGGCCTCGATCCGCGTCTCGGCGAGCGTCTTGCCTTCTTCCAGCGTGGCCACTCGGGCGATGTGATCGACCCGCTGCCGGATCAGCTGCGCAGCGCCTTTGAGAACCTTGCCGCGCTCATCGGCACTCGCGCGCTTCCAAACGCGATAACCGCGGTCCGCGGCGTCGAGGGCCCGGTCCAGATCCGCTGAATCCGCCAACGGCAATTCCCCGAGAACCGCGCCGTTGGCCGGGTTGATGACGGGATGCACGCGTCGCCTGCCGGCCGCAATCCACTCGCCGTCGATGTAAAGCTTCAGTTCGGGGTAGCTGGAATTCATTTCATTGACCTACTGGGACGGATTGCACAAGTTTACCTCGCGGCGGCCGTTCCTGAACCGGAACACGCCGCGCGGCCGCGAACGCAAGCTGCCTAGCCGGCAAAAACCACGTTTTTGCCGGGGGACGCCTAGCTGCGAGCCGGACAGCACTGGCGGGTCTGGCCTGCTGCAAACGCCGCAGGCGTTTGCAGCCAAATAGAATAGACGGCAAGCTGGCGGGCATGGTGGTAGCCGAAGCCGAAGAGCAGCTGCAGGATTGGCGTAACAGCGCGCTGCGCGTCGAAAAAGAGGTCGGCTCGGTCATAATCGGCCAGCAACCCATCATCCGGCTGCTGAATGTTGCTGTCTTCGCACGAGGACACGTGCTGCTGGAGGGCGACGTCGGGGTGGGTAAGACCACCGTATTGCGAGCGTTCGCGCGTGCCATTGGCGGCGATTTCGAGAGGGTCGAAGGGACGATCGACCTCATGCCCGGCGACCTCGTGTATCACACCTATGTCGACGCGGACGGTAAGCCGCGCATCGAGCCGGGGCCCTTGCTCAAGCATGGAGAACGGCTCACGACGTTCTTCTTCAATGAAATCAATCGGGCGCGGCCCCAGGTGCAATCGCTGTTACTGCGCGCCATGGCCGAACGTACGGTTTCGGCATTCAATCGCGAATACCGGTTTCCGGTCATGCTTGTGTTCGCGGACCGCAATCGGGTCGAGCGGGAAGAGACGTTTGAGCTCGCTTCCGCGGCACGCGATCGTTTCATGTTTGAGTTGCGGATGCCCACCCCGGTCGACTTCAACGTCCGGCGCTCACTGGTGTTCGATCCCACATTCCATGACGTCGATGAGTTGATTGAGCGGGTTGCTGAGGAAATCCTGCCGTGGCGCGAGTTGAATCGCATAGGTGCGGCCATACAGCGCAGTGTCCGGGCCAGTGAGGCGCTGGAGCGGTACGTCATCGATTTGTGGGATGCAACGCAGGCTCCGCAGAAGATCGGTGTGCAGCTTGATGGAGTGGAGATGGACAAGCTGATCCTGGCAGGCGCCAGTCCGCGAGGCGTCATGTCGCTGACTCGCGCGGCACGAGTCGTCGCCTGGCTCGCGGGACGCACGCATCTGATACCCGACGATGTGCGATCTATCGTCCCCGTTGTCCTGGGGCACCGAATATTTCTCACTCCGGTCTATGAGCTGCGGCGCGCTCAAATCGTCGATCCGCTGATCGAACAGATCCTGGACAAAGTTCCCACGCCGCGCTGACGATGCGCGAGACGCAAGAGTTCCACTATCGACTGCCGCGCCGCGTGCGGGGCCATCGTCCGGGTTCGCATCCGGGATTGACCATCGGAGCGGGCCAGGAATTCGTCTCGCACGTCAGTCTCTACGATCGTCCCGATCCGCGACGGCTCGATCTGCGGGCAAGTCTGCGGTCGCTCAGTGGCGACTGGCTGATCCGGGTGAATCGCCAACGTGCCGGGGTGTCGGTTTACGCCGTGGTCGATGTTTCGCCGTCAATGACCTTCGGTGCCCTTCGACCCAAGCAGGACATCGTCGCCGACTTTCTGGAATCCCTCGGGCTGAGCGCCTTTCGCGCCGGCGATGCGCTCGGGATGCTGGCATTCGACACGCGCGAGCGAACCGAACTCTTTGTGCCCGCTCGAGTCAGCAGAGGAACCGGCAGTTTCCTGTCGGGTACCGTGAGACAGAACGGCGCGACCGCCTCTGCACCTCGCGGCGTGGGTGGCTACGACGGGGCGAGCGGAGTCAACGGTCTGGAGCAGGCAGCCATGCGCATCGCCGGGCGGGAAGGGCTGGTCTTTATCGCATCGGACTTTCATTGGCCGCTGGCGCGGCTGGGTGCGGTGCTCGACCTGTTGTCGCATGCTTTCGTCGTCCCGTTAGTCATCTGGGACCGGGCCGAGATCCAGCCTCCCGCGCAGAACGGCTTCGCTATGCTGCGCGATGTTGAATCTGGAAGCCAGCGCACCGTGTGGCTCCGTCCCCGATTGCGCAGCCGCTGGCACGAGGCCGTGGCGCGCAGGCGAAAGGAGTTGGATGGGATTTTTGCTACGCGGGATATCCGCCCTATCTACCTGCAAGGGGAGTTCGACGCTCAGGTGCTATCGAAGTATTTTCTCGAGGCTTATGCATGAGCACGAGTACGGGCCGCAATCTGAGTCCCACTCGAGACGCCGTCGTCCAGCAGCCGAGACCCTTTGGATACGTCGTCGGCGACCTGATAGAGCAACGCGTTCTGCTTCAGTCCGGAGTGCGTCCGTTGGAGACGCCTCCCACGGGGCGAGTCAGTATTTGGCTGGAGCGCCGACCTGCAACGGTGGTCGCGGACTCCGAAGGCCGACATTGGCTGGTCGTCGACTATCAGCTGATCAACGCTCCGCAGGGCCTGACGACGGTCAATCTGCCCGAATGGAGTCTCGGATCGAGTGCCGGCGGTGAGATCTTGCGAGTTCCGCCATGGCCCATCAGCGTTGGCCCTCTGACGTTGCGTGCCGTCGTCGCACAGGGAGGGTTGCAGGAGCTACGGGCCGATCGACCGGCACCGATGATTCCCACGGCACCCCTGATGCGCCAGATTGAGATAGGCTGCGGTGCACTTATTCTGACGTTGCTCGCCTGGGCATTCTGGGTTGCGTGGCGAAATTGGCGTGCGGCGTCCAATCATCCATTTGCACGGGCGGCGCGCGATATGCGCGGTCTGGATAACTCTTCACCGGACGCCTGGCGTGCACTGCATCGTGCTTTCGATCGAACGGCCGGCCGCGTCGTGCAGACTGCGACACTTCCCGAGTTGTTCGAAGAAGCGCGGCAGCTCGAGCCCTTGCGAGGGCGTATCGAGGAATTCTTCACCCAGTCGGCCGAAATATTTTTTGCGGGCGCTGTGCCGGCGTCGACCCTTTCCGTGCAGGCCTTGTGCGGCGAGTTGCTCCGGATCGAAAGGCAGAGCGAGAAGTGAGTGTGCTGGACTTCGCGCATCCCTGGGCACTCGTTCTACTGCCGTTAGCACTGCTACCACTGTTTCGCTCGCGAGTCGGGCGGCTTCCGTTCTCGTACGTTGCATGGCTGCCGCGGGATCGCGCGGGCCTGATTGTCGACGCATTGTGGCGTGGACTGGCGGTGCTCGCAATGCTGGCGACCGTCTTGTCGCTCGCGGGTCCGGGGAAGCCGCAGACCCAGGTGACGCGCACCGGTCGGGGTGCCGAGATTCTGGTGCTGATAGATCGGAGCCGCAGCATGGACGATCGCATGCTGCCCGCCAACTGGCGACAGATCGATCCCCTCGTCCGCACGCAGCAAGCGTGGAACAACGGTCCGCAGAAGAGTAAGACGGCCCGTGATCTGCTGGCCAAGTTCGTCGCGGAGCGGCAGGACGATCGATTCTCACTGATGTTCTTCAGCACAGGCCCTCTGCCGGTCGTGCCTTTCACGCAGCACGACGATATCGTACAGGCAGGCATCACCGCAGGAGGCATAGGCCGGGGACTGTCGGATACGGATGTGGGTCGCGCCATGCTCGCCGCCATCCGGGAATTCGAGCAGCGCCCGTATTCCGGCAGCCGCATCATCCTGTTGGTCTCCGACGGGGGTGCCCAGCTCGATCCGCCGACCCGCCAGCGGATTCAGGCGGGGTTGCTGCGCAACCGGATTGCACTGTACTGGTTCTACCTGCGTTCGGTGAACAGCCCGAACCTGGAGACCACGGATGAGGGCGCCGAGACGGTGCCCGAAATCTCCCTGCACCGCTACTTTCAGACACTGCGGACGCCTTACCGCTACTACCAGGCGGAGGAAAAAGGCGACCTGGAACGCGCCGTGGCCGACGTCGGCCGACAACAGAACTTCCCGCTGGATTTCACTGAGCAGATTCCCCGTCGCGACTTCGGGAGACTCTGCCTCGTCATTGCGTTGCTGTCGTGTGCGCTGCTGCTCGTCCATCGTGCACTGCAACTGAGAAGTTGGACATGAGGCGCCGATCAGTGCATTGGGGGTTTGGTCTGGCAGCCTTAGGGGTGGCCCTGGTCAGTGCTTACGATGCGACCCGATTGCACCGCGCGCGTCAGGTCAATGCTGCCATCGCGGCCGCTTCCGTCGCTATGCTGGACAAGAGCGTTCCGGAGGCGCAGTTGGCGCGGGCCATAGTATTGAACAAGGCAGGCGACTACGAAGGGTCGCTGCTGGCTTACAAGTCGGTCATTCAGGGCAAGCGTACCGATCTGCACCGGCTGGCTCTGTACAACCTGGGCAACCTGCACATGCAGGCGGCGCTGAAATTGTTGCGCGAGCCTTCCGATCAGCTGCTGCCGCTGGTGGAGTTGGCCAAACAGAGTTATCGCGACCTGCTGCGCGAGACACCGCAGGACTGGGACGCGCGCTACAACCTGGAACGCGCGTTGTACCTGTCGCCGGAAAGCGCGGAAGACGTCGCTGACGAGGCGCCGCCGCCACCCAAGGAACACTCCATCTCCACCGTTCGCGCCAAGCTGGATCTGCCTTGAAAGTCCTGGTCGCGGCCATGCTTTTTCTTATCTGTGCGCTCGTCATGCCAGCGGTGAACCTGCCACAGAAGACTTACAACTACGTCGTGGTGTTCGACATCACCCAAAGCATGAATGTCCAGGACTACGACCTGAACGGGTTGCCGGTGAGCCGGCTTGATTTTGCCCGCGAGGCGGCGCGGCGCGCGCTGCGGGAGTTGCCATGCGGTTCGCGCGTGGGTTGGGGTGCGTTCGCGGAATATCGAACGATCCTGCTGCTGGCGCCGGTCGAAGTCTGCGCCAACTACAACGATCTGCTGGCCTCCCTGGATCGGATCGACGGACGCATGCGTTGGGCCAACGCCAGTGAGATTACGAAAGGTGTGTATTGGGCCATGCGCTCGGCACGCGACGTCGGTGACGCTGGAGGCAAGCCGGCGGTGGTCTTTCTGACGGACGGGCAGGAAGCGCCTCCCGAGGACGGTCCCGGTTTGCCGCTGTTCGACGATCTGAAGCGTGGCGAGATAAAAGGCTGGCTGGTGGGCGTGGGTGGCTATACCCCAATGCGCATACCCAGGACGGATGAGGACGACAAGCCCATCGGTTACTGGCGCGCCGACGAAGTGGTGCAGTTGGACGACTCCGCTGCAAAGGGAAGTGCGTCGACCGGAGGCACGAGCGGCGCGAGCGGCTCGAGGGCGCGCCCGGCGAGTCACGAGCAGTTGTCGGAAGTCCGGGAGCCTCACCTGCAGGCCCTGGCACGCGAAGTGGGTTTCGAGTACCTGCACTTACAGCAGATCGACTCCCTGGCAACCTCGCTGCGGGATTCCCGTTTTGCAGTGCGACGAGCAGCGCCCGTTGACTTGGGCTGGATTGCGGCACTGGCCGCACTGGGGCTGCTGGCCTTTCGATTCCGGACATGACCACGAGGTGGATTCGAAGTTAGGGAGGCGTCCGCGCTGTGTTCGGTGCGAGGGCCCGTGCCGTACCATGCTTCGCAACAGTGCCGGGAGTCGTCAAAGGATCCACACATGGCCGCCAAATTCCGCAAGATTGCCGTCGAAGAAGCCTTTTCCATCCCGGAAATCGCCAAGGAACTGCAGAAAGTCGCCCGCAGCCCCGCGGATCTGCTCGACATGCCCCTGATCAAGGGCATCTACGACAATGATCCGGGCTACGGCCGGCTGGGGTTTCTCGACGGCCTGCTGGACATCGAGGACCGTCGCCTGCGCGACATGGACGATAACGGCGTAGACATGCAGCTGTTGCTGTTGACCGCGCCGGGCGTGCAGCTGTTTGACGCCGACACGGCTACGGATCTCGCCGCGCTGTCCAATGACCGCCTGGCCGAAGTTATTTCCCGCCACCCGACACGTTTCTCAGGTCTTGCCACCTTCGCACCCCAGTCGCCGAAGCGCGCCGCGAAGGAGATGGAGCGGGCGATGCGCAAGCTGAAGCTCAATGGCTTCGTCGTCAATTCGCATACCCACGGGGAATACCTGGACGATCCGAAGTTCTGGCCCATTCTCGAAGCGGCCGAAGCGTTGGACGGCTGCATTTACATTCACCCGCGCGGTCCCTCCGAGGGCGGCGGAATGTTCCAGCACTACGGGATGGATTCTGCGATGTGGGCCTACGGGGTCGAGGTGGGAACGCACGCTGTACGCATGATGGCCTCCGGCGTGTTCGACCGCTTCCCGAAGCTGAAGATCTGCATCGGGCATATGGGTGAGGCCGTGCACTTCTGGCTATGGCGTGTCAACTTCATGAACACCCGCGCCCAGGGCACCGGGCGCGCTCCCAAGACCCAGTTGACGATCAATGAGTACTTCAAACGTAACTTCGTGATCACCACGAGCGGGGTCGAGGATCCGCTGGCGCTGGACTACTCGATCCGCAAGCTCGGCGCGGACAACGTCCTGTGGGCCATCGACTATCCGTATCAGCCCTCAGCGCCGTCCGTGAAGTTCATGAACGATGCGCCGCTGTCGGATGAAGTCAAGGCGAAGGTTTACGGCAAGAACGCCGAGCGGGTGTTCCACATTGCGCCGTTGTAGTTAGCGGCTACTTAGCCGGAATCTGGTGCCAGGATCTGGTCCACCCACTCGATCCAGTGCAGGACGGGCACCGGGGTGCCTGCCTGAAGATGCGCAATGCAGCCGATGTTGGCGGACAACACGACATCGGGTTTGCGGCGCAGCAGGTTTTCCAGCTTGCGCGTCCGCAACTCCTGCGAGAGCCGCGTCTGTGTCAGGGAGTAAGTCCCGGCTGAGCCGCAGCACAGATGCGGCTCGGCGACGAGAACCGCTTCCGCGCCGAGCGCGGTCAGCAGCTTTTCTACTTCGCCGGATATTTTCAGTCCGTGCTGCAGTGTGCAGGGGGCCTGGAAGGCGACGCGAGGCGAGGGGTGCCGCTTCACAAGTCGCTGCAGTGTCGGTAACGACGCCGCCAGGAATTCCACTGGATCGCGTGTGAGCTCGACCACACGCATGGCCTTGCTGGCATAGGCGGGGTCGTTGCGCAACAGATGGCCATAGTCCTTGACCATGGCGGCGCAGCCCGACGCGTTGATGACTATCGCCTCAACTTGCGCGGACTCGATATAGGGCCACCAGGCGTCAATGTTGCGTCGAGCTTCCGCCAGGGCGCCTCCCTGGTCATCCAGATGATGCCGGATGGCGCCGCAGCAGCCCGCACTAAGTGCCATGATCGGCTGCACGCCTATGGCGTCCAGTACTCGTGCTGTCGCTGCGTCGATCGACGGCAACATCGCGGGTTGCGTACATCCCTTGAGGAGTAACACTTTGCGCGTGTGGACGGACGCGGGTGCTGCGCCGCCGGGCCTGGCCTTACCCAGCTTGTCGCTCAGCGAGCGCGGTACGGCCCACCGGAAGGTACGGGCCAGCGTCAACGCCGAGCCAAACAACCAGCGGCGTGTCAGTCCTTCTCGCAAAATCCAGCGAAAGGCACGCTCTCGCCACGGTCTTACCACGCGCCGATCCACGACGGCGCGGCCTATGTCCACGAGATGACCGTACTCCACTCCGGACGGGCAAGTCGTTTCGCAGCTTCGGCAAGTCAGGCAGCGGTCCAGATGTATCTGGGTCGAGCGGGTGGGCTCAGTCCCTTCCAGCACTTGCTTGATCTGATAGATACGGCCGCGTGGGCTGTCCAACTCGTCGCCGAGGATCTGGTACGTCGGGCAGGTTGCCAGGCAGAATCCGCAGTGAACGCACGCGCGCAGGATGGCGTCCGCCGTGTCGCCGTCGGGCGAGTCGCGCATCCACGGAGCGAGTCGGGTTTCCATGTCTGTCAAGTGCTCACAGGCCGGGAAGCAGCCGATTGCGATTGAACAGGCCGCGTGGATCGAAGCGTTGCTTCAGGCGGCGGTGAATTTCGGTGATGGCGGGCGTCAGTGGATGAAAGCGGCTGCCTCCAGTCTCGCCGCGCCATCGCAGCGCGGTTCCGCCCGCGGCGCTCGCCATCGCACGCACGTCGCTGCCACCCATGTCGCCGGCGTGCCATCGTAGAGCGCCTCCCCAGTCGATCAGGAGATCTCCAGGCAACGGCAGCGGCTGGACCGCCGAGGGAACCGATACTCGCCAGATTCCGTCGTGCGCAAAAAAAGCATGTGAGTAGTGCCGTAAAGAATCCCAGAAGGCGGCCGCCGCCGTCGTGTCTACGGCCTCTGCGCCGATGCGCTCTCGGGCTGCTCGCACAGCCGGAAGTGCACCCGACAGCCGAACCCATGCCGTGCCATCTATCCACGTTGCCGCGGAGATAGGCAGAGGCAGGCTGCCCCATCGATTGAAGACGCTTACGGCGTCGCCCGCCGAAAGCGCGAGGCGCACGGTTTCTTCGCAGCGTGGCCGGGGCAACACCTTGAGAGACACTTCGGTGAGGATTCCCAGGATTCCGAGGGAGCCGCACAGCAAGCGCGAGACGTCAAAACCGGCGACGTTCTTCATGACTCGGCCGCCGAAATGCAGTGCCTCGGCGTTGGCGTCGAGCAGTGTCGCACCCAGCACGAAATCCCGCACGGCCCCCACCTGCATGCGGCGCGGCCCGGACAGGCCTGCCGCGATGACACCCCCGATCGTTGGGTCCGCGGCGATTGCCGGCGGTTCAAATGCCAGGAACTGCCCGTGTTGCGCCAGCGTTCGCTCAATTTCGCTGAGCGGCGTTCCGCAACGGGCGGTGATGACCAGTTCCGACGGCTCATAGTCGACGATGCCACGGTAGGGGCTCAGGTCGAGCACCTCCCCGACCAATTGCTCGCCGTAGAAATCCTTGCTGCCGCTGCCACGCAGACGCAATGCCGTCCCGGTCCGAGAGGCCTCCAGTACGCGCTCACGGATGCCGCGAAGTGCCGTTTCGCCTGAGGCGCTGTTCATGTTCTGCGCAGATTCGTTCAGAAGCGCGGCAGGTCCGGATACGGCAGTGCCCCATGCCGGACATGCATCTTCCCGTACTCGGCACAGCGTGCCAGGGTTGGAATGGCCTTGCCGGGATTCAGCAGGCCCGGTGCATCGAATGCCCGCTTGACGGCGAAAAACGCTGCGCGTTCCGCGGCGGAAAACTGCACACACATGGAATTGATTTTCTCAATGCCAACCCCGTGCTCGCCGGTGATCGTTCCCCCCAGTTCCACACACAACTCGAGAATCCCGGCGCCGAACTCATCCGCGCGCTGCCATTCGCCACTGCGGTTGGCGTCGAACAGGATCAGCGGATGCAGATTGCCGTCGCCGGCATGGAATACATTCATGCATCGCAAGCCGTAGCGGACCTCCATCTGTTCGATGGCCTTGAGCATGGGCCCGAGGTTCTTGCGCGGAATGGTGCCGTCCATGCAGTAGTAGTC
>FTJL01000233.1_pt3 | contig 16518 bp, 14 predicted proteins | sample 1658551 | NCBI WGS metagenome assembly FTJL01 (sample SAMEA3914835, study PRJEB12502) | metagenome | biome: forest; material: soil | place: Canada | collected 2011-07-03 | depth 0.3 m
GCCGAGCCGGCGCCGCGAACGATCAGCACCGGCACCCGAATCTCCCGCAGCAGTGCCCACTTCTCATCGTCGCTGCAGCTCAACTTGCTGGCGGCGAGATTGCGATCGCATTTGAGCGCAAATCGGTGTCCCACCGGCTTGAGCGCATCACCTGCAATCCCCCTGAGAGTTTGCTCAGCCGCGAGCGGAAGCCGGGCCTTAAGCTCTTCGATATGCGCCTCCGGGTCATCGTAGTCCCATCGCTGCTGTACGAATCTCTCGCGCATGAAGGCGACCGCCGCCTCGTTCAAGCCAGGACCGCTGTCGACGATGACCAATCCTCGAACGTTGCGCGCTCGCGCGGTTACCTCGATAGCAATTTCGGCTCCGAGCGAATGACCCATGAGCACCATGTCGCGCAGGTCCGGCGACTGCAGGATGCGATGTACATCGGCCACATACTCGCTCAGCCGATATTCCGCGGTCGCGTTGTGCGCAGAATCGCCGTGACCAGGCAGATCGATCGCGAGCACACCGCCGCTGGCGGCCAGAGCGGGCGCCACGGCATTCCACACGAACGCGCCGTCGCCGAAGCCGTGAATCAGTAACAACTTCGGATAGCCCGCTCCCCAGCGCCGGGCACACGTCCCCGTGTTCGTCGCTCCGTCGATCGACAGAACTCGATTGCGCATGGTAACCCTATGGCGTTGAAGCTTCGGCGATCCGCGCAAACGAGCCGCGCGACGCGGGGCATCCGCGGTTGGTCAAAATCAGCCGGTCGGTGACTTCGTCGTCGCCAATCGTCGGCGAACACTTAGTGGCGTAATGTCGTGCCAAACCTCCTCTATGAACGCGAGACATTCGACCTTCGTACCGCGCTTTTCAACGCTGCGCCAGCCCGCCGGAATAGCCTTGTGGTCGGGCCAAAGGGAGTATTGCTCCTCGTCGTTCACGAGCACGATGTAGGTATCGGTGGGGCTGGATTGATAAGGGTCCGTTTCGACGCTCGTCATCCCCGCTTCTCCCTTAATGACTCAAACACGCATGTGGGTGTTATACCCCATGGTCGGCTTCCGAATTCCGTGCAGTGCCCGGCGACCGACCCACGACATGTGACGGATCGGTTGCATCTGGTTATTGATGAGTTGACTTCTAGCACACACACAAAGAACCAGTCAACATGTGTTGGCCGGTTACCGCGCGTCGAAAATCACCGACATACGTCCGAGAGCTGAAAGCACGCCCGCCGTTGTTTTCGAAGTGCGTGGAGTGTCGGCCGGACGGAGGCAATGTGCCGCGTCGGCGCAGCGGGGCACGAGACGAATCGGTAGTGCAAACTCCAATTCGGCACTATAGTCCGATTCGATCAGACCGAAAGTTCATGAAGCGCAACGGAGCTGTGGCGATGGACTTTACCGAGCCCGCACGGTCGACCACCTTGAGCGCCAACTTCGTGGTGTTGAAGGGCGGCACCAAGATAGAACCCCTGGTGTGCAAGTGGCCGGCGTGGCCCCATCTCATCGCACCGGCCTGCTATGCGATGAACGCCGCCTACCGACACCTGCCCATGCTCAGATCGTTCGCCGCCGCTCCTTCGGTACACATTGCGGCAACGACCGATCCTGCCCTGTTCGGAGGACCGTTCGTCGCGCTGCGCGAGGCCAACGTTCCGGCTGTGCTGGAGCTGATCCGCGAAATCAATGTCAGGTGCGCCAGGTTGCTCTCTTTCGCGAGGGAATTCCGCGAATTCGATGAACATCTTCAAGCCAATGCGCGCGGTTTCGCGCTCGATGAGTTCTACCGGACGATGCCGCGCCATTTGTCCGGAATTGCCGAGATCGTCTACGACCTGAATAACCATCCCCGAATCAGGATTGTCGAGGAGCTCATGTACGAGGGCGAAATCGACAACCGCGATGTGCAGGAGATTTGCCTCCACGCGACACCCGACTCCGAGCGCGATTTCTTCATGAGCACGCCGTTGCTCAAATCCCCCGGCCGGCTGTTCCTGAACTTACCCTTCGATGATCCCCGCATCGATGAAATCGTGGCGATGCGGCAACATCCGACCGCTGCCGAACATGCGCGCGAGCTCCTGACCGATCAAGGATCTGGCGCCGCACCGCCCGCGTTGCTCGTGAACGAATTGCCGCCAAGAAGGGTAACGCGGTACGACGGCAGTGCGGTGCGGGTACGCTATTTCGGTCATGCGTGCGTGTTGCTTCAGACGCAACGCACGTCCATTCTTCTGGATCCGGTAACAGCGTGGGAGCGGAGCGCGCCGCTCGCGCAATTCACATTCGATGATTTGCCGGACCATATCGATCAGATGATCGTTACTCACTCTCATCTGGACCATTTCGCGCCGGAGTTTCTACTGCAGCTTCGCCAGCGCGTGCGGCAAACGATCGTGCCAGCGTGCGATCGGGGCAATCTCGCCGATCCTTCCATGCGGCTCATTCTAAAACGGCTCGGCTACTCGAATATTGCGAGTGTCGCCGCATTCGAGCGGATCCCGAACACGGAGGGGGAAATCGTGAGCCTGCCGTTCGTCGGCGAGCATGCGGGGCTGGACATCGCGAGCAAGCATTGCGTCGCGGTGCGAATACTGGGACGGCAGTTCGTCTTCCTGGTGGATTCCGACGGCATCGACGCCAATCTGTATCGGCAGACCGCCCGGCGAATCGGCCCGGTCGACGCTCTTTTTCTCGGCATGGAATGCAACGGCGCGCCATTGACATGGATGTACGGGCCGCTGCTGACCAGGCCGCCCGCCCGCAGGGACGATGAGTCTCGACGCCTGTCCGGCGCAAACTGCGAGCGTGCCTGGAACATGGCACGGGCGTTCGATTGCAAGCGCGTCTTCGTTTATGCAATGGGGCAGGAACCGTGGCTGAAGCGGTTGATGGGTCTGCAGTACACGCCAGAGAGCGTTCAAATCGCGGAGTCTGAGGAATTCCTTCGTCGGTGCCGCTCCGAGAACCTGCCGGCGGAGCGGCTGTACGGATGCCGTGAGTTTTTTTTTGACTTGACAACATGCTCCGAGCAACACCTTTCGCCGCCCCCAACGCTCCGATGCCCGCTAACCGCACCGCAATGACCGCTATCGAGGCGCAAGATCTCAGCGGTCCGGAAGCTGGGCCAGCGCGGCTCACGACCCGAGGGGATAAAGGCAGTTCGCAAGCGTTGAACAACGAAGAGTAATCCCGCACGCCAGCGGACAACGCTGGGCATGCCATTACCGATCACACCAGGGAGACTCCGATGTCAGAGGGACTGATTCGTACTGTGCTGGTGGTTGGCGGGGGCACTGCGGGATGGATGACTGCAGCGTACCTCGCCCGGGCGTTCGGGCATCAGGTGCGCGTGACTGTCCTCGAAGCACCGAGTATTCCGAAGATTGGAGTGGGCGAGGCGACGGTACCCAATCTGCAGAAGGTTTTCTTCGACTTCCTGGGAATTCCCGAGGAAGAGTGGATGAGAGCCGTGAATGGCTCATTCAAGACCGCGGTCAAGTTCATCAACTGGCGCAAGAAGGCCCCCGGGGAGGCCTCAAACCACTTCTACCACCCGTTCGGGATTCTGCCGAACAGCGAAGGAATTCCGTTGCCGCAATACTGGCTGCATCTGACTAAGGGCAGGCAACAGCCAGTCGATTACGCCTGCTTTCGCGAACCGCCGCTGATGGACGCCATGCGCTCCCCGAAATTCCTGGATGGCCGGCGCGCGGTAAGGCACGCATGGCACTTCGATGCCCATCTCGTTGCGCGATTCCTGAACGAGTGGGCGGTGGCGCGCGGAGTCGTTCATATGCAGGATGAGGTAAAGGAGGTGACCCTGGACGAACGCGGTAACATCGATTCGGTTCGCACCGCCACCGGCCGCGTACTCGAGGCCGACCTGTATGTCGACTGCACGGGGTTTCGCGGGCTATTGATCAACAAGGCCCTGGGCGAGCCCTTTATCGACATGAGCGACTACCTGCTATGTGACAGCGCCGTAGCGGCCCCCGTGCCGAACGACGATGCGAGACTGGGTATCGAGCCCTACACGTCATCCGTTGCGATGGCTGCCGGCTGGACGTGGAAGATTCCGATGCTCGCCCGTTTCGGATCGGGCTACGTCTATTCCAGCCGTTTCGCGACACAGGACCAGGCGACGCGCGACTTCTGCGAACTGTGGGGACTGGATGCGGAGCGCACGAGCTTCAATAACATCCGCTTCCGTACCGGCCGGAATCGCCGCGCCTGGGTAGGCAACTGCGTCTCGGTGGGACTCTCCTCGTGCTTTCTCGAGCCGCTCGAATCAACGGGGATCTACTTTATCACCGCGACGATCTATCAACTCGCCAAGCACTTTCCGACGCGTGCGTTCGACCAGAACCTGATCGACCGGTTCAACCGCGAGATCGAGTTCATGTTCGATGACTGCCGCGACTTCATCCAAGCGCACTATCTGACCAGCAGCCGCGACGATGCGCCGTTCTGGCTCACCAACCGCAACGAGTTGCGCCTGAGCGATAACATCAAGGAGAAAATCGCTATCTACCGGTCCGGGTTGCCCGTCAACGCTCCGGTATCGACGGAAGAGGATTACTACGGATCATTTGAGAACGAGTTTCACAACTTCTGGACCAATGGCAGCTACTACTGCATCTTCTCCGGAATGGGATTCCTGCCGGACCGACCGCTGGGGCGGCTCGCCTATCGTCCCGACGCCGTTGAGGAAGCGAAACGAGTTTTTGAGCGCATCCGCGCCGAGCAGCAGGAGTTGCTGCGCACGCTGCCGTCGATGTTCGAGTATCTGCAGGTGCTTCACGGCCATGTACGGTTCATGGAAGCGAGTCCGACGCCCAGTCAGTTGGCAACGGTGCCGTGACGGGCGCCATCAGCTCACGTCCGTGAGCTGGTGCCCGTGATGTCGGCCTCAGGTTCAGTCGAGAGATTCGCGAGAATTGCGTCGCTGACCGCTGCAACGTGGTGATCGACATTCCCGAACATTGCGTCGAGTGCCGTAAGCCGCTTGAGAAAGTGCCCGGTCGGGCATTGAGCGGCAAGCCCCATGGCTCCGTGGAGTTGAACAGCCTGCTGACCGACGAATCGCCCCGCTCTACCGATATAAGCCTTCGCGCACGCCAATGCGCGGCGTCGGCTGGCGTCATCCGGATCGGTGCAGCGAGCCGTCGCCAGCATGCACATTGAGCGCGCCTGAGTCGCCCAAAGAAACATGTCTGCAATCCTGTGCTGCAGCACCTGAAAGCGGCCGATTTGCTGACCAAACTGCCGGCGCGAGCTGAGGTACGCAAGCGTCAGCTCGTTCACCGCTTCCATTGCACCGACCGCATCCGCACACACCGCCGCCACCGCTCTGCCTATCGCGTGTTCAAGCGAAGCCTTAGCCGACCCAGGTGCGCCGAGCAAGTGCTCTTCGGTGACATGCACATCATCGAAGCGAATATGCGCCGCCGAACGATCATCCTGAGTACGGTAAGCAGAGCAGCCTACGCCTGGCGCGCTGCGGTCAATGAGATACAAGGACAGATCGGCGCTCAACTCCTGCTTTGCCGACACGACCAGCCATTTTGCCGATGGCGCGTCGAGCACGACCGCCTTGCGTCCATTGAGCCGGTAGCTTCCGTTCTTCCGCCGGACCGTGGTGAGAACCTCATCCAGGGAGTATCGGGCCTCCTGCTCGTAGTGTGCCAGAGCGAGGCGAACCTCTCCCCTGATGACCTGGGGCAGAATCGCGCTCTGCTGCGCGGGGGAGCCCCGATCTTGAATGAGCGAGGCGCACAGCACAACCGTGCTCACAATCGGCTCGAGCATCAACGCCCGGCCCACTTCTCCCATGACGACCATGAGATCGAATGGATCTCCCCAGCCACCATACGCCTCCGGCATTCCGATCCCGAGCACGCCCTGTTTCGCCAATGCACGCCAGATCTCCTCGCTGAACCCGCCACGAACCGCGGCGATTTGCAGCCGCTGCTCGAAGGAGTACTCCTGGCGAAAGAAGCGGCGCAGCGACTCTGCCAGCAGCGTCTGCTCCGGCGTCAAAGCGAAATCCATGGATTAGAGCCTCAGGATCTGACGGGCGATAATATTGCGCTGAATCTCGTTGGATCCGCCAAAAATAGACAACTTGCGAAGGCTGAAGTAACCGCTTGCAATACTGCTCCATGCGGCGACCTCACCCAGCTCATCGTCAAGCCCCAGCGCGGCGTCCCGCGTCGTACTCGCCACCGCCAATGGACCGAGAAACCTGAGTTTCGCCTCCGAAATATCCTGCAATATTTCGGCGCCGCGGATTTTCACCACGGAGGCAAGCGGTCCGGGACCGCCCGCTGAAGTCAGCATCCGCAACAAAGTCATCTCAAGCGCGGTAAGTTCGATCTCCAGTTCCGCAATCCGGTCCCGAAAACGGGCGTCACAGAGCAACGGCTTGCCCGCGCCCCGGTGGCGAGCCGCCAAGCGCTTCAACACCTCGAGCTCGCGCTTCGCCGGCCCAACTTGGGCGATTCCGACACGCTCCTGCTGCAGCAGATACTTCGCGTACGTCCACCCTTTATTCTCTTCGCCGACCAGATTCGTCGCCGGCACCACTACGTTCTCAAACCAGATCTCATTGACTTCGTGACTGCCGTCGATGAGAGGTATCGGTCGAACCGACACTCCGGGCGTGCGCATGTCGATCAGAAGAAATGAGATTCCCGCCTGCGGTCTGTCGGTCTTTTGGGTGCGAACGAGGCAGAAGATCCAATCTGCGTGCTGGCCGAAACTATTCCAGGTCTTCTGTCCGTTCACGACATATGAATCGCCCACCCGCTCGGCCCGCGTCTGCAACGCAGCCAGGTCCGAACCCGCGCCGGGTTCCGAGTACCCCTGGCACCACCAGTCTTCTCCGGACAGAATGCGCGGCAGGAACCTCTCCTGCTGCTCGCAGCTGCCGAATTCAATCAGAACGGGACCTATCAGGTACACCCCGAACGGCAGGATCGGTGGTGCACCGGCCAGACTGCATTCCTCGTCAAAGACGAATTGCTGGATTACGGACCACCCCGGCCCGCCGAATTCCCGCGGCCACGCAGGCGCGGACCAGCCCTTGATATGAAGAATGCGATGCCAACGCGTCAAATCTTCACGCGAGTGTCGTTCGCCCGCGAACATCCTGCCGCTGAGTTCCGAAGGCAGGCTCCAGCGCAAAAAATCGCGAACCTGCAGCCTGAATTCTTCCTCGGCCGGCGAGAACCTGAGCTCCACTGCGAACCTCCGTTACCCACACTCTACAACTTGTCGCGCGATTCTGTATCGTCTATCGACTGGCACTGCAGCGAGACGCCCTTGAGATGTGGGGAGACATTTGCGTCCAAGCGCCAGACCGCCGAAAGCAACTGGAATTCGTCGAGGCGCTGCGCAATCGGAGATTGTCTGACTGGACGATCAGTACGCGCCTGCGGCACTACCCTCCCGGTTATCGACCAGTCAACGGTCAGCGAAGTCGGTCAAATCGCTAAAATCGGAGTAAGACAGCCAAGGCTTCCTGCCAGTCGTAACTACGGTGGCGCGCAGGAGCGCAAGTCCTCCAAGACGGCATCGCCAACACTCGTTCCATAGACTACGGCGATGTCTTCCTCGCTGGGACAGCGCAACCTCCGTCCGCGTTGCCCGTGCGCGGTGGTGGCGCGCCGCACAACGTAAGCCTCTCCTGAGGTTGCGCTATAGCAATTCGCGAGAACTGTCGCGCGCGAGAATTGCGTCGGGGGCCCGTGCATGCTATGCCTACGGTCTTCCTAAACTGGAGGCATCATCATGTCGGACGACGCACGTCACGAAGCAGTCCGCAGCGCGCTTCTCAAGGCCGTAAAAGGTGCACCTCTCGCTCTGTTTCCACATATCGTGCCCCAGGGCGAGACGGTTTCGGAGCGCTTCAACGCCACGCTCGAGGACGGCTCGACCGTTGTATTCGAGCGTCGAACCACTGCGACCCAGCGCACGGATGCTTTTCTTCTTTCCGGAGATGGCAAGGTTGACCCCCTGAAGGACGGCGAGTACCGCCTGAAGGAAGGTGTCAGCTTCCGCGTCGTGAACGGCCGCTTCGACTTCGAGGCGATCCTCAGCGACCCGGACGGCGTTGAACCGTTTCGGCAATACGGCGCTTGGAAAGAAGTGGTCGCCATCGAGAACCCGCTCTTTTCGCTGCCCGATCCCGCGAGGATTACGGACGTCGTTCGCTTCCTGGCCCCCGACGACAGGAGTTACTACGCCGTGCAGTTGGGCACCAATCTGCCGTATCACGCATATGTCGTGATCGACCACCGGCTTGAAGTCCTCCCCGACGGCGATTACCCACTGCCTCGCGACCGCCGCTTCAAAGTGGAGAAGGGCTTCGTGTCTGACGATTCGCTGGCCAACCTCAAAGTGTACGCTTACGAGAGCACGCGCCTGCCACGTTAGCCGAGCGCGTCAAGAGACGGACTCAATACGCGAGCAGTGAGCCATGAAGAGCATCGAGTGGGTCGTCAAGGCGTCCAAGTTCTGCAATCTCCGCTGCGAGTACTGCTACGAATGGAACAGCCTCGGCGATCGTGCTCGCTTGGGCCTGCGGCAATGGCGATCGTTGCTCGAGGCCATATGCGGTTATCACCTCAGGTTGGAGGAGCGCCTGGGCGAAACCGTTGAGGTGCGGCTGATCTGGCACGGCGGAGAACCTCTCGCGCTGCCGTCAGCATACCTGGACGCTGTGATGTCTCTTCAGGCGGAGGTGCTTGTCGGGCTGCGTCACGCGATACTGCTGCAGACGAACCTGTACCGCGTCCCTGACGCGACGCTCGATGTGCTACGTCGCCATCAGGTTAAGCTTGGCGTGTCAATGGATGTGTTTGGCGGCGTCCGCCGCGACCTTCGGGGGTGCGAAACAGAGGCCGCGGTGGTCGCTAACATGGATCGCCTCGACCGGATGGGCATCCGGTACGGCGCAATCACAGTGGTCGCGAAGCACAACCATCGGCGGCTAACTGACGTTCACGATTTCTGGGCGCGCCGGCGCGTCGGCTTCCGAGTGCTGCCGCTCTTCGAAGGGCCATCGGAGCGGCCGATGGGGCGCTTCGAGCTCTCGGATGCGGAGCTCGTTGATGCACTTGATCGCCTGTTCGATCACTGGATCGAGGCCGGGGCAGTCGTCGACGTAGCGCCGCTGTCCGAATGGCTGCGCGACGTGCTGCGCAAGCTGCTTTGCGTTCGCCGACCCGTGTACGACCGAGGTCGTGACGGCGAGCGTGTATTTCTAGTCGAGACGAACGGCGGATTGTTTCAGACCGATGAGCGTGGTCGACCCGAGCTGTCGTTGGGCAACGTGTTCACAGACCCGATTGTTGACATCCTCACGGGCGGGGCCTTCGCTGCGTCACTCGCGCGCACAGAGGCCAAAACAGCGCGTTACTGCGGACGTTGTCCGCACTACGGGTTTTGCGACGGATATCCCGTGCACGCCGAACCGTTCGCCATCGCCCCCGACTGCGGTTGTCCCGTGACCACTGCGGTCCACGACTACATCGAAGGCTACCTGCTGAAGGCGGGCTACGACGCGTCTGCCCTGCTGCAGCTGCTGAGCGAGCGCGATCGCCGGACGGCTTGATGGGTGCCAACGCCTGGGCCGCACGTCCCGACATGCAATCGTGGTATGCCACGCTCGCAGCCCGTGCGGCACTATGGCGTCCTCACACCGGGCTGATCGTCCGCCGGGATTCCGTCATTGCCGAGGTGGTGCGTGCGGCCCGCTCGGGGGCGCGATGGCTGGTACACCCATGCTTGAACACGCTGACGCGCGACGCGCCGGAAAACCGGTATGAGCGTGACGTCCTCTTCGTCGCCTGGGTGTCTGCTCACGCCACGGATCCTCTCGGCACCATGACGTTGAATCGCCTTTCGTGGGGGTGGTCGCCAGACGGTGAGGCTGTCAGTTTGCCAGCAGGTTGCCACGATCTCGCGGGGTTGCTCGAGCGGGACCGCCCGCCAAGCAGCGACTACGCCCCGCCGCATGCCGCGTTCGCGATCGCGATCGACATTCATTGCCGATCCACGGGATTTCTGCTTCCGAGAGCCTGGCCGGAGCCTGTCGCGTGCGATGCTCTTCCGTCTCTTGCGATCACAGCAAGCCGGGAAATCGCGCATGCGCTTGATGTACTCACGCTCCGCCTGCCTGCCTGCACGAATTGGGTGTCGGCGGTCACCAGCGTCATCGTGCCGCTCCAGCATCACGGGGTCGAGCGCTCGTCGGGATCGCTGCCCGACATCCCGGGCATGATTCACCTGGCCGGACTTCACGGACCCGTATCTGCACTCGAGGCCGTGATTCATGAATCAGCACATCATCACTTCACGATGACCGAAGCCGCCGGCGCACTTGTCGATCCCACGCATCAAACGTTGTATCCGTCCCCGCTCAGGAACGAAGCGAGGCCGCTTGCCCGCGTCCTACTCGCCGTCCACGCGCTGTGGCACATGGTGCGCTTCTACGACGACGCGATTGCTTCGGGTCTGCTCAGTCCTGAGTGGAGCGATCGGCGGAGCCGTCTCCAGCGACAACTCGTAACGGGACTTGGGACGTTAACGCAGGCAACGCCCCACTTCACAACCGGCGGTCGCGCGCTTCTTACATCCTTGCGGAACGGCGCACCCAACGATGCAGCATTGCCCTGACACCCCGATGTGCTCGCACCGTGCCGAATAGGGAAGAATAGTATCAATCCAGTATTGCGTCGTCTCGGGGCGCAACTTGATCGCGGGAGCCGTTACGGCCCCGCCGCATTACGTGATTCGTCTTAGTCTCGATGGCCGGCAGCGATTTCCCGGGTTTGTGCGTACCTCACTTCGCTCAAGCAGAAATTCCGTCAATAGCTCGCTCAGGATCGCTCAGAAAGGCGATAAGCTGGTAAGTGTTCCAGTAGCCCCGAGAGCGCTCGAATTCGTCCACCCTTCTCGCCCCACTGTCCCATTGACCGCTGAATCGGTTGACGACTCGTACTCCCCAGCGTCCTGGGTATTGCCACCAACTCGGCATCTCAACAATGTCGGGTCCCGGCAAGGGATACGTCGTCACCGGCGCGGTCGGGTCGAACTTGAAGCGACTGATGATACGAACGTTGGCGGAGACCTGCGCGGTCGGGGGCAAGCCCGGTGGGCCGCTTACCGTCACTCCGGGAGGCGCGGCAGCGGGTCCACCGTCACGTGCGACGTCAGTGCCCGGCGCCGACGATTGCGGTGATTCCGTGGTCTGCGGGTCGGTCTGCAGTATCAGCGACAGCAGCCATAAAATCAGGCCGATGAGAAAGACTACCGCCGCGATGATGAGGCAGACGATACACGCTGGCGTTAGTGGCGGCGGGGCCAGACCTAGACATACGCCTGCGGCTGTGCCGGCGGCACCCATCAGTACTCCGCCTGTCGTGTTGAGGACCGGATTCGGCTGTGTGGGGCCTGTGGTGACAGTAGCTACGATTTCGAAGAAGTTCTTGTGTGTGCCGGCCGAAACGTAAGCAAAGGGATGTGAATTCAACGCAGTGACCGACATAGCAGGCCGACTCTGTGGATCTGACCAGGGTCGCGCTTCTGCTGCCAACGGGCTCGTGTTGTCATCGCCGAGTGAATACCCACGGCTGTAGACGGCGAACTTGGGTTGGGTAAACAGGTCTTTTGAGACACCGATACCCAGAATGTCGGGCCGACCCTCTTCGTCACGGTGTTCGGTGTCGGCTCTGCCTTTAAGGTAGACGGAGATTGCCTCCCATTGGCCCTCGCGGTTTCTGGACGTATCCGGGTCCGGCTGTGCCACCGGCGACGGTTCCATGGCTGGATAAAACAGGTAGTAGGTCAGAACCACGTAGCTGTCGAGGGCAGTGAGCGATGCGGGCCCGGACGCGCCTGGCGGCGCCGCCTGCGGAGGAAAGTCCGGCGCGGTTCCGGTTTGCTCTGCTCTTTGTTGATCGACCCGCGGGTACTGTCCTCCCCACTCAACCTCGACGTAGACAGTCGGCGATGTCAAACGCGGTACCTTGAACTTCGGTGGCGGCAGAGGCGCATCCAGAGGAATTGCACCATTCAATGCGTGCGCGAGCCCACGGAACAGCTTATCGAGATAGTCGATAGAACCGGTGGCGTAGGCGGGACTTCCACTCATCACTTCAGTCGTCGTGTCATCCCAGCCGGCGCAGTCGAGGAATAAGTCCTGCGTCACGGACGGCGGCGCAAAAGGTTGGCCGATTCCATTCGGTGCGACAGGGTCCAACGTTATCGGGCCGCCATTGGGTGAATCGTTACCAGCCAAGACGTTTGCTGCCGTGAACGCCATTGCGGCCCGCTGTACCGCAAGCACCGCGGTGCCGCGTTGATGAGTCGTCATCGCATCCCAGCGCTCACCGGCCTCGTGTGTCAGCCATTCCTCTGCCGCACAAGGGAAAAAACGCTCGAGCGGATCGAAGAAGAACAACGGCAAGTAGCCCTCAGCGAGCTCGACGATCTTGGTGTTGATCATGTTGGGCATAATGCGTCCTCCCTATCCGGCCTTTGTGCTGCGCGAGGCTTTCACCGCAGCTTTATATGCGCTAGCCAAGCGCTCGGGATCGACCTTTGCGTCCGCCCAGCACAGATCCCCGATGAGCTTTTGCCAGTCCTTGAGCGGGACCGGGAGCTCCCCGATCAGTTTTGCCTCCTGATCTTGGAGTGCATGCAACTGTGCACTCGAAAGTGAAGCTATGGCGATGGCGGCGAGATCCCCCAGTGCCGTCGTGTACGACGCGCTATCGCCGCGAATGAAAGCGGCGAGCGCCTGCTCTGAGAGCAGCGCATGCCGCTGTGAGACCGCTGGGTCTGAGCCACGCACGGTCGCTGACATTTGCAGGCCAAAATTAAGGAAGTCCTTCGCCTGCTGGCCGGCCGCCTGCGCGGTGTAGCCTCTCGCGCGCAGTTTGTCCGCGAAGTCATCGAGCGACTCTCTGTTGATGCAGCACGAGTCGAGAAGCCCTTTCGCGGCGATTACGGGGTCGTACTTGTACAGTTCGATTCCACGAATGTACCCGTCCATGGTGTACACGCCCGGGGCTTCCGGCCAATGCCCGATTGCGACCCCGTGGGGACCGACTGAGCGCACAGGACCTCGTGCGTTGTACGCGCTGGCCACCTGCACGCCATCGAGAAGTAGCAGGGTCTGGTTGATACCGTCGTGTCGTAGCTCCGCCTGATGCCACTGTCCCGGCTTCACCAGGTTCGCTCCGCTCTGCGCGCCGTTCCACTGCCCGCCTGCGTCCACTATGGTCCCCATTAAGGAACCGTCCGGTTGCACGAAAAGCGCAAACGACAGATGGCCTTCAATGAGGTTGTAGCGGTGAACGAGTCCAGCGGCCGGAGCGAGGAAGAAGGTCACGACCGCCCGCACCGCGATCAGGTCTTGCAAGCTCTGGCTGGGTTGCACAACGACTCGGCTATCGGGCGAGCGGAACTCGAAGCTCGGCGCAAACGCGCCGCCGGCTTGCGTGACGGCGTACGGGAACCCGTGATTGCGGTTGTTGGATGCATCGAACGCCGTCGCGTGAATGTAGGTCTGCCGAATGACGAGTTTGTTCACTCAATTACTCCCCTGTAAACCAATAGTCCTATGTTCGTCTACAAACTCTGAAACGAGTCGCGGCGTTTGGCCATGCTGCGCTGCGATCAACTATGGCCACCCGGTTAGTGCATGGAAGGTCATCTTGATGGGTGCCCTCACACGCTACTCTGTAAGCTGTCGCGCGTTTATCTCACTGAACTGTCAGACACGCGATTGGAAACGTCCCAGCGCCGAAGTTTCCGGACTTTCCTGAAGATATGCAGGACCGAAGCCAAGGGGTGCGTACCAGAGCAGGTGAAATTAACTTCGTGGAGGCTTACCCCTTAAGCCATTCAGCGTGGCTCATCGCGCATGGCGAGAAGGCGCGCTGGCCGGGGCTCTCTTCCCCGCACCGGAAAGGTGCGGGCCGGGTAAGTCGAGCCGTCGTGAAAATGAGCAGCCGCTTCATCGGAGAACTCATCGCGTCATGCCGCTATTGCGGCTTCTGCGGATGGGGGTTGTCTTTCTCTGCCTTCATAGCCTCGCGACACGCCTTTCTCGCATCCGATTCGCTTATTGAAGTATTACTGGCACGCGTGCGGACAACGCAATCCTTCATGTGCTGTTTTGCCGATTTGCCGCTCTGGCTTGACATTGAGCCCGGAGTACCGGTGGTGTCAGGGCGCGAGCCGGTGGGCCCAGGGCCCGGCTCAAAGCCAGGAGTCTGCGTCTGCTGAGCCGGGCTCTGGCTTGCCTTTACCGTTGAGTCCTGTGCCAGTGCCGCTGTCCCGGTCACCAAGACCCCAACACACAACAGCGACCCTGCCGTGTAGTTTGCATAGATGCGTTTCATTCGAACCTCCCATAGGCGTCGATCCAGTGGACAGGTTGCTCGGTCTGGCGGCGTACGGTAAGCAGCACACATCGCTGATTCATGTCAGCAATGCTCCTACGAATGCGGGGAGCTTTTTTTTGCCATGGCGGAAGCTTCGCCGCCCTGGACGTTCCGGAACGTGGGCGTAAGTACAAGATGTACGCTGGACTCCTTGTAACCCAGCGAGCGTAATTGTTCGCTCACCCGCGGCAGTACGCTCGGAGCGAGAGATTCGTCCTGGATCGATGACGGATACAGGCGGGCGGGCCAGAATTTAGCACTCGTTGCATCGTCCAGTCCCGGTCCGCTGGACGGATCGTAATCGCGCCCTATTCCCACATGCTCCGCGCCGACGAGCTTCGCCATATGGTCGATGTGGGCGACCATCGATTCGACTTTGGCGGCTCCATCCCCCAAAAAGCGGTTCAACCCGTTTACGCCGACGACACCACCGGTCGCTGCCACCGCTTTGAATCGCGCACATCGCGGTGACAGACCAAGAAGTCCGCATCGTTCCGCCCTACGTCCGTGGTCAGACGCTGCGGTACTGGTCAACGTGGTGTCGAGTTACTGGGCGCTGTGGGATCGACGGCACAGGCGCCAGCACTGCCTGCAGGCGGCCACTAGTTGTCATTCGACCGGTGTTGGTAAACGTCAACTTCTCGCACGCGCTAGAGTAATGCCAGGAAATTCTCACGCCACATGCGTTGTCCCTTCGCCACTTCGATGATTTGCAACGCAGGTGAGTGCAATGCCGGGAGCGAGGTTGCGACACAGTCTTCCAGGATCACCGTTGCGAACCCGTTGGAGAGCGCGCTCAGCGCCGTGCACAGCACGCAGACGTTGCTCTCCACCCCCGCCATATAGAGGGTGTCGATGTGATGGAATCGCAAAAAACCCCGAAGTTCGGTCTCAAAAAACGCGTCATACGTGTGCTTTTCGACGACCTTGGCGCATCGATCCGAGGCCAGTCGCTTGATGGGGTCGACCAACTCTGCACCCCAGGTACCGGGGTGGCAGGCATAGTCTCGGCGCTCCGGCGCCGCTATAAACAGTGGCGGTCTATATTGGGACGCCGGGTCGTAGCCCGTTTGCACGAAAATCGTTGGCATCTGCCGGGCGAGCGCCGCCGCGGCGACCTCCGCCACTCTGGTGACCAAGTCTTGGTAGCCGTCTCGAATCACGCATGACGGCGGCGGGTATCGAAAGAGCTCCGCCAAGGCGTCGATGTCCGCCTGGCTCAGCTCGCCGCCCTTCGCGGCTGCCAGCCTGGTAATTTCGTCGTAATACCCGCCTTGGGCAAGGAAGTCGTTTTGCATATCGACGACGACCAACGCGGAGGTATATCGCTGCGTCATCCTCTTGCTCTCCCCATTCTCAATGAGGTACTGGCGACCTCGCTTCGCGAAAGCGGCTCACAATCCAATGCCGAGCGTCCACATCGGGTCCGCCTCCGGTCACGCGTGTCTATCAAGAGCGAAAACCCGCTTGTCGTCGGTTCGCCGGGCGGTATACGCCTCGGAGCTTACTCGTTCTCATCTTCCAGCTCGCGATCCGTCGTGTGGCTTTGACCTGGACACCCACCGCGCAGAGGCGTTGGGCAAATGCTTTGCCCACTCGCGGAGCATCCAGCGATCGGGGCACTCGGGTTCACGGAAGCGCGACGGACCGGATTACGAGCACTGATGCTGAATTTGCCGCACGCCCCTGCGGAAGGTACGCTGCGGCCGCAACCTCGGTCTTGCGCGTACTGCGCGGCGCCGGTGGATTTCTTCCGGGGGAACTTGATGCATCGATTCATCTTCGGTCTGGTCATCGCGGCCGGTGCGGCCGCGTATTCGCAATCCGGCGCGGGCGCCACTGCAGCCAGCGCGGGCACTGCTGGTACCAGCACAGGCGCCGCGGCTGCCAGGCACAACTCTAACGACGTCGAGTGGACCCAGCACGGCGGCAACCCGAACGAGCAGCGCTACAGTAAGCTCAGCCAGGTGACCGCCGACAACGTCGGGCAGCTGGGCCTTGCCGGGTATGCGGACATCCCCGAGCGCGGCGGCTACCAGAGCACGCCGCTGGTGATTGACGGGGTG